>Ga0233424_10002922_pt1 | contig 11520 bp, 9 predicted proteins | sample Watercolumn_Towu_FD_181011 | JGI IMG/M metagenome (GOLD analysis project Ga0233424, IMG submission 181011) | Freshwater microbial communities from Lake Towuti, South Sulawesi, Indonesia - Watercolumn_Towuti2014_125_MG | ecosystem: Environmental > Aquatic > Freshwater > Lake | place: Indonesia... | reverse complement strand
TACACCCGGGCAATTAGGGCTGCGATGGGGCCACCTCACCCCTCTCCCGCCGCATAGAGCGGGGGAGGGCACGAAAAGGAGGGGGCTTTGGGGTTGCAGGGGGCTCTCCCATGAGGCTCTGGGCGTGGACGCGGCGACCTGGTGCTCCCCTCCTTCGCGCGGAACGGGGCGGGGGGTTCGGCCCTTCCGGAGCAGGTGGCCACTACCCGGAAGACGAAGGCTTCCCCAGAAGCCATTGCGCAGGGATCTGCGGTGCATGCGCTGGGCATGGGCGCCGCGGTAGCTCGTGAGAGTGCCGAAGGAGGTGTTGCACCGGCCCCGCTTACCTATCATTCTCGCAGTGAAGCGATCAGAGGACACCTTTTGATGGCAGACCGACGCTTGCGCGAGCTCCGCGCGACGTACCCGGCGACGCGGACCCGCGAGGGCGGGGGCGTGCCCATCCGCCGGGCGCTGCCCCCGCCGAACGGCCGATACGACTTGGTTGACCCGTTCCTCCTGCTCGATGACGTTGAGCTGGTTCCCGGCTCAGGCCCGTCGTTCCCGCCGCACCCGCATCGGGGTTTCGAGATCCTGACCTACCTCGTCACGGGTGGGATGAGCCACGAGGACAGCGAGGGACACAAGGCGAGTGTCGGTCCGGGCGGCGTGCAGCACATCGTTGCGGGCAAGGGCATCTGGCACGGCGAGCAGGTCGACGCCTCCCGTGGTCCGATGCGCGGCGTCCAGATGTGGATCAACCTGCCGCGTGCCGAGAAGGGGTGCGACCCCGGCTACCACCTGGTCGACGGGCCGGACGTGCCGGTGACGCGCGACGGCGCCGCCACGGTCCGTCGCCTCGCGGGGGAGGGAGGTGCCGTGGCATTCCATCGGCCGGCGCTCTACCGCGACGTGACGGTCGATGCGGATGCCGAGCTGACCATAGAGGTGCCGGACGGCTGGCAGGGCTTCGCATACGTGATCGACGGTGGCGGCCAGTTCGGGTCCGACGCCGACATCCTCGGCCCCTCCCATCTCGGTATCCTCGGCGCGAGCGGCGCGCTCCGCGTCGTGGCTAGCCCGGGCGGGGTTCGCTTCATGCTCGGCGCGGCGCTGCCGATTGGCGAGACGCCCCGGTGGCGGGGCCCGTACGTGGACTGATCAGCCCGCGCAAAAGCCCGTCCAACCCTGCCCCTCCCCCGCTGCAGCGGGAGAGGCCCCCCACCCCCCGCCACATCCCCGCCGGACCTTGCGGCTATGCCGGAGGAGGACCCGAGGGGCGCTCGCCATACTGCTCCGCTACGGATTAACAGGCGGGAGAGGGGGGTTCGGCCGCGCCTGGCGGCTATTGTTCGCCGAGTTGCGTCAGCAGGCCGTGCGTCCCAGCCGGGTCGATGTTCAGGATGCGCCACCCCGCGGCGGTGTCGATTGGCCCATGCGCCGTCGAACCGGCGAGCGACAGGCCACATGCCTTGGCATGATCGACCGCATCCGTGAGGTGTCCAGCGACTGCGTACGCGACGTGGTGCAGCGCCCCCGTCGGGTTGGCCCGCAAGAAATCCGCGAACGGCCCCGTCTCGGTGGTGGGGCGCATCAGCTCAATCCCGGTCGAGCCGTCACCGAGGCGAAAAACTGCGACCTCGAAGTTGAAGCCCGGCCCAGCGTCGCCCCGTCGCTGGAGGTGCATCCCAAGCACGTCCCGGTAGAAAGCGATGGCGGCGTCGAGGTCGGGCACGACGTATCCAACGTGGTGCAGTCCGGTCAGCATGTCCTGGCTCCTCCCCAATCTGAGGGGGCGAGTGTAGCGGCGAACGAGGCGAAGCAGGAGCGCTCGCTATACTCGCACGGGGGTGGTGGGGCGCCTCGGAGTCGCGGGAGCAGGCATGGCATCGACGGGTTCGTGGCGCGGGCCGTGGGCGACGATTCGTCCGGCGCTTGCCGGGATCGTGGTTACCCTCAGCGTCGCCGCGATTGCCTGTAACCCGCTCGAAGACGGTCCGCGGCCGTTCCCCACCGCGACCGTCCGGCCGACGTCGACGCCGAACCGGGCGTACGCCACCGTGCGGTCCGGCACCATCATTGACGCGGTCAAGACGCTTGGTCGCGTGGTCGCCGCGCAGGAGGCCGACCTTTCGTTCCGCAATACGGGGCGCGTCCGTGACGTCTACGTGCAACCCGGTCAGCTTGTCCAGGCCGGTCAGGTCCTGGCTGAACTCGACCAGAGCGACCTGCCATGGCAACTGGCGCGCGCAACCCTCGCGGTGACGCAAGCGGAGGTTCGCCTCGCCGGTGCCCGTGCCAAGGTTGTCGCGGACACCTCCGTGGTCGATGGCCTGGTGATCGACCTAGCGGCCTCCCAGCTCACTGGTGCCCGACTGGCGGCGGCTCGACTCGATGCGCCCGTGCCGGAGGCCGACCTGCTTGAGGCAAAGGCACGGCTCGCTCAGGCGCAGGCCGCGCGCGACGCCGCTGAGCTCGCCGTCCGGGTGCGGGACGCCGAGATCGCCGCCAAGCGTGCGGAGCTTGCCCTCAAGGAGCGTCCGGCTGACCCGACGGACGTCGCCCGGGCGACGCTGGAGATTGACACCGCCAAGGTGCGCCTTGCCCAGGCGTCCGCTGGACCACTTGTCGAGGACGTTCGTGCGGCAGAGGTTGCCCTCGATCAGGAGCGCACCCGTCTGGCGCGCCTGACCGACGCCCCCCGCGCACGGTCCGAGGACGTCGAGGGAGCACGGATTGATCTCCGACGCGCGGAGGCTGCGCTGGACCGCGTCGTTGCGGACATCGATGCCGGTGTCCTCGTGCGGGAGGCGACGCGGGGCGCGACCTTGGAGACCGCGCGGAACAACGTCGCGATAGCCCGGAACCTGCTCGACAAGCTGCTCGCGGGGGGCCCGACCGATGGCGAGCTCGAAGCGCAGCGTGCTGCCGTGCGCCTTGCCGAGGTTGCGATCCTGCGGGTCACCCATCCGCCTGCCTTTGATGCAGAGACCGCGCGCACCGCGATTCGGCGCGCCGAGGCGGCTCTTGCCCAAGTGGCTTCCGGTGCCTCACAGGCCGAGCGGGCAACGGCACGGGCGCAAGTCGAGGCGCTCGTGCTCGGGCGCGCCGGGTTGCAGGGCGCGGTGGCCGTCGCCGAGGCCAACGTGGTCGCGGCGCAGGCACGGCTCGATGTCGTGACCCGCGGTCCTGATGACCTCGATCGCCGCGATGCCGCGGGGCGCGTCGCCACGCTCGCGTCACAGCTGGGTGGGTTGCGCGCGCGGGCCTCGACGAACCGGCAGGTTGCCGAGCAGGCGCGCGCGATTGCCGCCTTCGACGAGGAGACGCTGCGCCGTGCGGTTGAGCAGGCGAGGCTGGACGTCGGCAACTTCGAGAACCAGACAGGCGACGTCCGCATCATCGCGCCGTTCATCGGGCGTATCACCCGGCTTGCCGTCCGTCCGGGCGACAACGTGAACGCGTTCATGCCGATGATGAACGTGTCGAGCCTTGAGGGGCTGGTGGTCAAGGCGGATATTTCAGAGGCTGAGCTTCCCCGCCTCGGAGTCGGGATGCCGGTCGAGCTCCAGATGGACATCTTCCCCGGCCAGGTCGTCATGGGGCGCATCACGACCTTGCCCGTCGTCACGACGGAGCGAGTGGGTGCAGCGCCGGATCGTTCGACGCGCATCGCCGTGGACTGGCCGACCTCTGGCGCGACCGCCCGTCCCGAACTGGGCATGCTTGCGCGGGTTCAGGTGACGCTGCTTCGCAAGCCGGACGTTTTGCTCGTGCCGAACGCCGCGATCAAGGTCGTCGGCAAGCGCAAGTACGTCGAGTACATGGATGGCGAGATCCGGCGATCCCGAAACGTTGAGATTGGCATCGTGACTGAGACCGAGACCGAGGTCCTCACCGGCGTTCAGGCCGGGATGGTGGTCATTGCGGGCCAGACCTAGCGCGAGGGCAGCCCTCACTACAGGCATTGCAGCGGGGGAGGGGCGTCCGGTAGGGTAAGTGGCTAGCGCCTGCGACCGACTGCGCCGCGCTGTTCGTGCCCGTTAGGTGACTGCATGCTCGTGATCGTTCCGACCGTCCCTGAGGCAGTCCACCTGCTCGGCGACGGCGTGTGCGAACCACTCCTGGCCGAAGGGGTTGCCTGTGCCGGTGTCAGTCACGCACCGCTGTGGACGCTCGCGACGTGCGGGTTCGGATTGGCGGCTGCCAGCGTCGGTGCCCTCACTGGGATGCTTGCGCATGGCTCTGCCATCGGCGGAGGTACGCTCCTTCGGGCCGTCCTCGCAGGAATCACCGGGACGATCGACACCGGGCGGGCGCCGGTTGGCACCGCGGTTGTGGTTACCGGAGCGGTCTGCGAAGGGATCGGCGCGGGGACCGGTAATGGCTTCGTCCCGGCCACGATGATGGGTTGGTCGCAAAGCCACGCACGGTCCTTGTTGCCGGCGTGCGGGGACCGTGCCGTGCCGGCTATCGCGGATGCCCTTTGCGGACTGGCAGCGGACCCAATCTTGTCGTTGACGGCGGCGTCAGGTGACGTGCCTCTCCGGAACGACCGGGCGGCACGGCATCGCGACGCAATGGTGGAGGAGATGGACTGCTACGCGGGCGCACATCCTCCTCTGGAGGCGCAAGCTACTGCCGCACGGCTGTGCCGGGTTGATCTCACGATCATCAGGGGCGGATCGGACCTTGTTGGTGATTCCTCCAACGAAGGCGCACGCCGTACCGCCAACCCGGCCAACTGGGCGGTCTCGTGTGCGCTGTCGGCGGTCCGCATGGTGCTCACGTGTTTTGCTAGGTATCCCGCGTGGCAGGTGTGACGGACCACGTTGGCGTGTCAGGCAGCCGGGGGTCGCATGCCACGGCTACCGGTGCGCGCGGCATGGGCGGAAGCTTTGCGCTTCGCTGCTTGGTATGGGCTGCCTGATGAGCGACCAAACCACGCCAACCGTCGCGGCCTTGACCGTCGCCGAGACGTCGTCCTCCCTCGTCACCGGGACGGGATCAGTCGTGACGATGCCACCGGTCGTGCCCGGCGGCTGGGAGGCGTGGTTGCAGCACTCCCTGCACCTGCTCGGCCAGCACAGCTACCTGATCGTGTTTTTCGGGTCGTTCCTCGAGAACACGGTCATCCTTGGGTTCCTGCTCCCCGGCGGGATTGCGGTGGCAGTGTCGGCGGCCGGCGGGCGCGAGGCCGATGCGTCGATTACCGTCCTCTACCTGCTTGGCACGGCCGGCATGGCCGGCGGCGCCGTTTTTGACTACATGCTCGGGCGCCTCGGTGCCGAGCGAGTCCTGCGTGACCCGCGTCTCGGTCGGCTCGGCGCGTTCCTCCTCGGTAAGCTGGACGAGGCGAAACCACATATTGACAAACACGGCTGGTGGATGATGCTGGTCGTGCATGCGTTCGGTCACGGACGATCATCGCTTGCGATGGCGGCCGGGGCGAGCAGGCTGCCTTTCCGGCGGTTCCTCTCGATGGAGCTACCGGCCGCCGCGATGTGGTCCGCGGCCTTCGTCGGCGGGGGCTACTTCCTTGGCGGCGAATGGCGCCTGGTGACCCGCTGGATGGCGAAGCTCGGATGGGCGGGGGCTGCCGTCGCCGTAATCGTGCTCCTAGCGTTGTGGTTCCGTCAATCGCGCTCAAGCTCCAGCGCAATCGCAGCCACCTAGACCCGAGGATCTGTGCCCGCTTCACCCCGAAGCTCCCTGCAGTACAAATCCCACCCTCCCTTTTGTTCCCTTCCCCGTTGGGCCCCCGCCTGGGGGGCGACCCCCATCCCTTGATCCCGACCCCCCAAGCAGGCGACGTCAGGAGCATCTGGTGGGTACATGAAAACGGGAGAGGGGTGCGTTAAGGGGGCCACGGGCGAGCGAAGTTCGTGATGATCGGCCCACCGAATCGAATGTCCGGCTGATCGTCAAGGAACTGGTGCGCCTTCGGGTCGTCAAGGTTGCGCTCGAAGCGTGGGCCGGGCCACGTGCCCAACCCCATGTCGTCCCAGTTTGCCTCGAAGTACGGCACCGGGTTCGTCGCGATTGCCCGGCCCTGCTTCCGGATTTCGAGATGGAGGTGCGGGTTTCGGTTGCACGTGTACGGCGCGATGCTGTCGCCGGTGTTGCCGACCACCTGACCTGGCACGACCCGGTCGCCGACCTTCACGTGGCGGGTCCGCTCCACCAAGTGGCCGTACATGGCGATGTTGCCGTCATCGAGGAGGATCACGCAGTTGTGCGGGGGCGAACCAAAGTCGCCGTCGATGGCGATGACGCGCCCTGGGCCAACCGCGACCACCTCCGTGCCGCACGGGCACGCGAAGTCGATGCCGAAGTGGATGCCCTGCCCTTGGGCGTACGTGGAGTTTCGCCCCCGGTAGCCGCTGGTCGTCACGCCGTACCACTGGCTGACGTACCAGGTGCTTGGACCGGGCGGTGTTGCGAACGGCAGGCGGTATGGCTGGCCGTTGCCCGCTTCGTCCGGGGGGGGCGGTGGTGCGGGCAGCCTCGCTGTCGTTCCGCGGTTTCGTGTTGGTGCGCCGAGGTCGAGGCGCCACATCGCCTTGTCCACCGTCGAGACGTACACCAGTTGCGACCCGTCGGGCGCAAGGTCCCAGTCAAAGTTTGCGATGGAGAACGGGGTCGAGTCAGGATCCGTCAGCCTTCGGGCCTCACCGGTTGCCGGATCCACCTCCCACACGACGTGGCTCTCGCGCCAGGACTGCCGATGCGGGATGACGACAAGGCGGTTGCCCTCCGTCCATCGGTACCCGCCGATCATCGCGACCCGCCGGCGTGCCGAGCCGTCGGTGCGGGTGACCCACAGGCCGTCGTCTGCGACACTGCTCCACATCGTCACGTGTGCGAGCCACGTCCCGTCGGGTGAGGCGAGCGCACCGGCGAGCCGCTTACCGCGGGCAAGTTCGGTGAGCGCTCCATCCCCCGGGTCAAATGTCCAGTACGAGGGATTGTCGCTCTCGTTGCGTCGGCCGCTCAGGAGCAAGCGACCATTCGGCTCGCCGGCGGCTCCAGGCACCCATGCGATGGCGCTGCCGTTCACCGGCAGCTGGATTCGGCGGAGATCCGTCCCATCGGCGGAGCCGACGGCGAGGGTGGTCATCCCCCATCGAGAGGTCGTCCACCCGGCGAGGCCGGCACCGGTCGATGGCCCACCGGGGGCGCCGGCGGCACTCGCCGTGAACGCGACGACCGCCCCGTCCCGGGAGAAGACTGGCGAACTCGTCGTGGGTAGGGACCACTGCCGCCCGGTTGCCAGATGCATGACCATGGAGTCGCGTTGGGCCGGTCGAGGCATGGTCATGAGCGACGCTTTCCCGTCGAGATGGCCCCATTCCCGGCGCTCACGTCGCGGTTCCGCACCGGTTGGATCGATGGCGAAGGTTCCTCCCTCGCCCGGTGACGGCTGGTCGTAGAAAACGATCCGGGTCGGGTTTGCCACGTAGGTCGGTTGCGTCAGGCCGCCAACTCTGAGCCGAACCGCTTGGGCCGGTGCCGGTCGCGGGGCAGGCACTGGCGCATCCGCCACCAGTTCGGCGCGTTGCGCGACGAGGGGGGCCGGGGCAGACGCCTCGTCAGTGACGTGCTTCGGTGCGGTCGCCGGCTCTTCGCGACGGGCGTCGGCCACCGGGGTGCCGGCGCAGCCGCTCGCGACCGCCGCGCCGACGACGACGCTTGCAAGCAGGGCACGTCTCGAACGCGACGACCTCGCTACGCCCGCGTCGGGACGCAGTCTCCGGGGCAGGACGCCCCCGGGTCTGGCGCCGTCAGTGGAGGGCATCAGAGCGGCAGCTGGATCATGGTTCGATGGATCGGCGCAGGGACCAACGCGACACATCTGGTGTGGCCTCGCGATGCTGCGGACGGAGACGCGACGCAAGTCTATCTCGTGTGATCGGTAGACCAAACGTCGGCGGGCCCGTAACGGCGGCAACACCTTGCGCGGTAATGCATTGGCCCATTGGATCTCCGGTGAGCCACTGACGGGTGCTGTTCGCAGGCGCGTGGACGTTACGTGTTGCTCGCGTAGCGCGCGTCGTAGCTTGCGCCTCCGTAGGAGGTATCATGCCGTCGGTAGGTTGAGCCTCCGTAGGAGGTATCACCGCCCCGTGCCACTTTTCGCAGGTCTTCCCCTGTTCCTGCCAGTAGCTTGCGCCTCCTCAGGAGGTATCGTTGCGAGCGCCTTGCCGGAGCGCAACTTGCGTTCCAGGCTGCCCCGCAACATTCCGGGGTGGGCGCAGCCACCCTCGCCAGTTGGGCCGGTGAGAGTCGGTCGGCGATGGGCGTGCTTGCTGGTGGGCGCGTTGGGGTGCCGGGCGCGTGGGGCCGCCCCCACGGATCGGGCATCGGTTGGGTTCCGGCTCCGGGAAACGCTCCTGGTTGGGCCGGCCCGATCCGCGGCTGCCCAGGCATCGGCATGCCGTTCCTCGGCGAAGCTGGCGACACCCCGTAGTGGCGCACCCGCGCATCGCGCCGGAAGCCCAACGCACCAGCACGTTGGCCCTAATGCATTGGGGCGTCCATCCTCGGGGAGCGCACCCCGACGTGCCGTAGCTTGCGCCTCCGTAGGAGGTAACGGTCCGGCAGGTTGCGCGTCCACCGGGGCGGCGCCGCCTCCCACGATCAGGGCGCCGACCGCCGCGCCCGCGCCGTAGCTTGCGCCTGCGTAGGAAAAAACGCCGCCCAACGCGACCACCAAGCGACGCCCGGTGACGCCGGTGGCTCCTGCTGGTGGCGAGGTTGCGCTGGGAGTGGATGCTTGCTCGCCAACGTCGTAGCTTGCGCCTCCGTAGGAGGTACTGCCCTGCCAGTAGCTTGCGCCTCCGCAGGAAGTACAACACCCGAGGGCTCGTTCGCGCGCTCCCGGTGGCCGCAGCGGTCGGGATTGGGCTTGGGAAACGGTTCCAGGATGACGAGGCAGCCCGCTTGCGGAGGGGCAGGCGCCAGGTCTCCTCGCGCAGGGCAGCACTAGCGACGAGTCTGGAACGGTGGCCCTTCGGCTCTCCCGTGTCGCTTCGGTAACTTGCGACGTGCGGAGGGCGATGTATTCCCAGGAGGAGGGAGGCTACACGATGAGGGCGTCGCGCAGGGTATCGCGCACAACCTGAGCGAGCGACCGATAGCCCGCCACGGTTGGGTGGAGACCATCAGGCCCGATGAACTTGGGGTTGGCTCGAACCGGCCACCGTGACCACAGATCGATCAACGTCACGCCGTGCCTTGCGACGGCGTCGCCTATCACCCCGTTCCACCGCGTTGCCACCTCCCGGCGCGGTCCGTCTGGAAGACCGAGGTAGCCAGATCCATCCGGAGCGTCGGGGACGTTTCCGACGGCAATCTCTGCCGACGACTCGGACTTCAGGCGCAGCAGGAGCGAATCGATGTCCGCCCGGTAGGCGTCGAGGCTCACGCTGTTCAGAATGTCGTTGACCACTAGCCATATGGTGATGAGGTTCGGCTTTGACTCGAGGGCCGGCCCGGTCTCGACGATCGACGCCTCCCTGAGACGGATCCCAGGGATTCCAAGGTTCACCACCCGCACCGGTTGCGGGAGCATGCGGCCGAGAACCGGAACCCACCCATCCACTGATGGCCGATCGACGCCCACTCCCGCGGCATCCGAGGCGCCCATCGCCACATACGTGATCGGACCCTTCAGGCGTGCGCCCGGCGTAGCCTTTGGGGCGTCTCCCGATGGACTGCAGGCGGCCGCAATGAGGCCCGCCGCCGCGCCCGCACACGCTGACATCGCATCTCGACGACCGATGCGTCGCCCGAACCCTCTATCCGTGTGTGCGCTGCTTGCTTCCATCACTGGATGATAGGCGGCGCATTCGCCCTACCGGGGTTACGTTCTCGTCGCGGGCGACCATGCCCTTTGGCTGGCGGTCTGGCATGGCGTCGACGCTCTGGCAGAATGACGCCGTCACGGACCGTCGGGGGACGCGAACCGTTGACGGTTGGCCCCGTAGCTTGCGCCTCCGTAGGAGGACTCGGACGAGTGCGATGACGCACTCCTAGCACGCGGGGGCGATGCTTCGGGGTCTGGAGGTAGCCGGCGGAGGGCTCCGGCTTCCAAGGACGTCGCAGTTCAAGGGTCATGGCCGGTCGTGCGTACGGAGCATGGTTCCGCGCACTGCCATCGGCCGACTCGCAGGAGGTTCTCCATGAGGAACGCGTTCTCCCGCTTGATGCATCGGCCCGGCGTGCGCGCCGCCGTCTCGGCAGCACTCGCCGTGGCCGGTCTCGGTGCTTCTGCCATTCCTGCAAGCATGCAGGGCGCCACGTGCAAGGTCGCGCAGGTCTACACCAGCCCGACGAACGACAAGGGTTGGAGCTGGTCGCACGAGCAGAGCTTCCTGGCCATCCAGAAGGCTAATCCCTCCATTGACCTGTCCATCCGAAAGGACAGCGTGCCGGACGACAACAAGCAGGCAGTCATCGACCTCCTTGAGAGCATGGTGGCGCAGGGGGCGAAGGTGGTCTACACGACGAGCTTCGGCTTCATGGAGCCGACTCGCGAGGTCGCCCGCAACCATCCGGACGTCGCCTTCTTCCATGCCTCTGGCTACCCGGACCCGTCAGATCCGCCGAACATCGGGTACTACTTCGCCTCAATCGAGGAAGGTAGGTACATCACCGGTATCGTGGCTGGCCTCGCAGTGGACCAGGGAGCGAACCTCGGCTACGTGGCCGCCTTCCCGATCCCTGAGGTGTTCCGCGGCGAGAACGCGTTCGCGCTTGGCGTGGCGAAGGTGAACCCGACGGCGAAAATCCACAACAAGTGGACGCTGACGTGGTTCGACCCGAAGCTCGAGAAGGACGCCGCCGAGGCAACCCTCGCCGCGCCGATCAACGCCCAGCTTGTGTCGCAGCATCAGGACTCGACGGCACCGCAGGTCGCCGCCGAGGCCGCTGGCAAGTTCGGCGTCGCCTATCACGCGGACATGAACGAAGCCGCGCCGAAGGCGACCCTGACGTCAGCCACGTGGGACTGGTCGGTGCACAACAAGCCGACGATCGAGGCCGCGTGCGGTGGCGCACTGCTGCAGAATGGCCAGGTCACGATCCCAGCCGAGTGGAAGAACTGGTCCGGATCATTCAGGGATGGCACGGTCGGGGTGGCGCCGCTCAATGAGGCTGCCCTCGCCAACCACCCGCGCAAGGCCGAGATCAAGACGGCGTACGATGCGGAGGTGGCTGCGTTCCGATCCGGCGAGAAGACCATGGTGACCGTCTTCACTGGGCCGATCTCCGATAACACCGGGAAGGTTCAGATCGCCGGGGCGCCCGACATTGGTAAGCTGTACGACGATAACGGCATGTGGTTTGCAAGCAACGTCGTGGGCTCGACCAAGCCGTAGCCAGCCGCAGCGCTCGCTTCGTTCTCCGTAGCGCAGCCGTACCCGCTCACCAATGCGCCCCCTCGTCGGCACGAGGCCGCGGATGTGGCGCACGCCCTTCGTTTCCGCTTCGTCCTCCTTAGCGCAGCGCCTCCGTAGGAGGTCTTGAGAGGCGCTGCGC
>Ga0233424_10002920_pt1 | contig 11523 bp, 12 predicted proteins | sample Watercolumn_Towu_FD_181011 | JGI IMG/M metagenome (GOLD analysis project Ga0233424, IMG submission 181011) | Freshwater microbial communities from Lake Towuti, South Sulawesi, Indonesia - Watercolumn_Towuti2014_125_MG | ecosystem: Environmental > Aquatic > Freshwater > Lake | place: Indonesia... | reverse complement strand
TGAGGATCACGCAGATCAGCGGCCCGACCGTTGCGGCGGCGTTGGCCAGCAGTCGGACGCCGTCGTCAGCGGTGAGCCGCTCCGCCATGATCCCCGAGCCGACCACCGCCGCGACGAGCCAGGCGCTGCCGAGGTATTCGGCGAGCGCGCGGTGGCGCAGCGGCCCCGTCACGAACGGCTTGATGCGCCGGGCCTGCGGAGGTCGACGCCGAGGTCGATGAGGAGGTCCTCGACGCGCCTGCGGATGTCGTCGCGGATCGGCCGGACGTCGGCTACGTCGAGCCCCGCCGGATCGTCGAGCGCCCAGTCCTCGTACCGCTTGCCGGGGAAGATCGGGCAGGCGTCCCCGCATCCCATCGTGATGACCACGTCGGCGGCCTGCACGATCTCGGTGGCGAAGGGCTTGGGGAACTCGTCGCGGATGTCCACCCCGACCTCCGCCATGGCGGCGACTGCGGCCGGATTGAGGTCCCGTCCGTGGTCCGAACCACCGGAGTAGACCTCGACACCGTCCCCGGCCAAGTGCCGGACCCACCCGGCGGCCATCTGGGAGCGGCCCGCGTTGTGGACGCAGACGAAGAGCACGCTCGGCACGGCGTTCGTGGCGAGACCGCGGACCTTCGCGAGCGCTCGCATACGGTCGCCCGCGTACCGCACCGTGAAGACAGGAACGAACGTGCGCACCTTCGCGTCCGCGAAGCTCTCGTAACAGTCGGCGACGATGGGTCGGATCTCCGACTCGTCGAACATCCCGGCAAACCGCCGGGCGAGCTGCTGGACGGCCTGCTCGACGATCTCGTGTGCGTCGGGGGATTGGATCAGGTTCATCGTGACCGTGCCTGTCGTGTGGTGAGTGGTGAGATTCGTCCCCGAAGTTCGTCGACGGTCGCATCGAAGGCGGCGCGCGTCCCGATCGCCGCCGGGTCGGGGATCGACCAGTGCAGCCACTCGCGGGCCCGGCCCACCGTCTCGTGCGCGTCGTCGCAGACGGTGACGACCGTGCGCCCGGCCGTCGGTGCGCGCCGAAGGTGCCGAGGCGGGGCGCCCTCGAGTCGCAGCCCGTGGCGCCGTGCCGTCGAGGTGGCGAGGGGATGGACGGCGTCGGCCGGGTTCGTCCCGGCACTCGTCGCGTCGAGACCGGTCAGTCCGCGCCACACGGCGACGGCCAGCTGCGAACGGGCCGAGTTGTGCGTGCACACGAACAGCACGCGTCGTGGTGCAGGCGGGACGATCAAGCCCACGCCCAGAGCGGCGGCGGTCCCACGTCGCAACGCGACGAAGCGACGGCGGCCGTCGGCGCGCGAGGTGAGGCGGCGCACGATCGATGCATCCTCGAGCACGTCCAAGTGATGGGCGAGCAGGCTCGGAGAGATACCGCATCGCGCGGCCAAGTCGCGAGGCGAGTGATCGCCAAGCCAGAGCATCGTGACGATGCGCAGGCGATCCGGGTCTCCCAGTGCGGCGTACGCCGCGGCCCGGCGCCGGAGGTCCATGTCCCCGCCATAGTACTTCAATTAATCTTGAACGAATGGTCGTGCCGAGCGGGGACCGAGCGCCCGGGGGTAATGAGGCTTCGCGGGGGTCGTCAGGCCTCGCCGGGGTCGTCCGGAGGCGGGAATTCGCGGAGGAACTCCTCCAGTTGGCGTCCCAGTTCCTCGGCCGTCGGGATGTCCTGCTCGGCACAACGGTCGTGGTCCACCTCGAGGGCGCGCACGAATTCGGCGGTCTCCTCGTCACCCTCGACGGCCGTGTCGTGGAGCTCGGCCCAGCGCTGGATCTCTTCGGAGAGCTCCGCATGTCGGGTGGGCACCCCGAGCACGCGCTCCAGGTGGCGCAGCAGGGCCGCGGAGGACTTGGGGTGTTGTGCACCGCCGTGGAGGAGGTACGCCGGCACGCCCACGCGCAGCGACACGGCGGGGATGCGCGCGTGGTCGAGGCGCTCGAGCAGCACGCCGGCGACACCGGTGACGCCTTCGTACGTGGGGCGCGAGAGGTGCAGGCGCGTGGCGAGTGTGGCATCGGTCGTGCTGCCCACGACCGTCGGAACGCGCGTGTGCGGCACCGCCTCGGGCGTGGCGCCCACCGTGACGACCGTGCGGCAGGCGAGTCGGTGGGCGACGCCGACGAGCAGGTCGACGAACGACCGCATGCGCAGGTGCGGCTCCACGCCCGCGAGCACCACGAGGTCCCGGGCCCCGTCGGGAAAACGGGCGACGAGTACCTCGTTGTCCGCCCAGCGGATGCGGCGCTCGTCGTCCTCGTCCAGGTAGGTCTCGGGGCGCTCCTGGGTGAAGTCGAAGAACGGATCGGGATCGATCGTGGCGACGATGGTGACGGGGCGCTCGTCGAGCATCCAGTCGAGGGCGCTCGTCGCCGCACCCGCGGTGTCGAACGCGCCCCGCAGGGCGACGACGAACACGGGATCGCGCAGCGCGCCGACGGCGTCCCAGTCGGCCTCGATCGCGTCGCTGTTCACGCCCCCGTCCGCCCGACGTAACTCATGGCTTTCCGCCTCCGCCCACTGTGCCAGCATGGCAGCGATGTCGGCGGCTTCACACGGAGCAGGAGGGCGGCGGGTGTCGGCCCGACTCGCGGCGATCGCCGAGTCGGCGACGCTCGCGGTGGACGCCAAGGCCAAGGCGCTGCAGGCCAAGGGCGAGCAGGTGATCGGCTTCGGCGCGGGGGAGCCCGATTTTCCGACGCCCGAGCACATCGTGGAGGCCGCGGTGCGCGCGGCGCGCGATCCGAAGTCGCACCGCTACACGCCGGCCGCCGGCCTGCCCGCGCTGCGCGAGGCGATCGCAGCCAAGACCGCGCGGGACTCGGGATTTGCGTGCCAGCCCGGCCAGGTGCTCGTGACCGTGGGCGGCAAGTACGCGGTGTTCGTCGCGTTCGCCGCGCTGTGCGATCCGGGCGACGAGGTCATCTGTCCCGCGCCGTACTGGACGACCTATCCCGAGGCCATCGCGCTGTCGGGTGGCGTGCCGGTGGTCGTGGACACGACGCAGGAGATGCAGTTCAAGGTGACGGTCGAGCAGCTCGAGCGGGTGCGCACGCCACGCACCAAGGTGCTGCTCTTCGTGTCGCCCGACAACCCGAGCGGCGCGGTGTACTCGCGGGAGGAGACCCTCGCCATCGGCAAGTGGGCCGCCGCGAACGGCGTGTGGGTGGTGACCGACGAGATCTACGAGCACCTCACGTACGGCGGACACGACTTCCACTCCATGCCCACGCTCGTGCCCGAGATCGCGGACCGCTGCGTGATCGTCAACGGCGTGGCCAAGACCTACGCGATGACGGGCTGGCGCGTCGGCTGGATGATCGGCCCGCCCGACGTGATGAAGGCGGCGATCAACTTCCAGTCCCACACGACGTCCAACGTGTCCAACGTGGCGCAGCATGCGGCGCTCGCGGCGGTGTCGGGCGGCCTCGAGGACGTGGCACGCATGCGCGCGGCCTTCGCGCGGCGCGGGGAGCTGATGCACGCGATGCTGTCGGCCATCCCGGGCGTGGCGTGCATGCGGCCGCAGGGCGCCTTCTACTGTTTCCCCGACGTGCGGGGGCTGCTCGGGCGCGGCCTGGGCGCGACCTCGCTCGAGCTGGCCGACGCGGTGCTGGAGCGGGCCAAGGTGGCGTTCGTGCCGGGCGAGGCCTTCGGGGCGCCGGGACACGCGCGCTTCTCGTTTGCGCTCGGTGACGACGACCTGCGCGAGGGCATCTCGCGCCTCGCCTCCCTCGTCACCGCCTGACGCGGGTCGGTCAGGCGGTCGCGACGGCGACGAGCAGCACCGCGATCTCGCCGAGCTGCTCCGTCGCGCCGAGCGCGTCGCCCGTGACGCCGCCCACCTTGCGGCGCGCCCACGCGCTCATCGCCACGCCCACGCCCACGACGCTCGCCACCATCAGCGCGCCGCGCAGCGGGTCGAGCGCCACCGTCGCGCCCCCCACGACGGCCAGCGCGACGAGCACGCGCGGTCGCGGGAGCCGACGGATGTAGTCGGCGCCGAGCCCGGTCGCGGCCGCGGGTCGGCCCACCAACATCGCCACGAGAGCCCCGGCGCGGCCGAGCGCGTGCGCGAGCACCGCGGCGCGCAGCACGTCGCCCGGCGCGAGCGACCCCAACGCCACGGCGCGCACGAGGATCGAGCCGCAGATCGCCGCGACGCCGTAGGTGCCGTGGCGCGAGTCCCCGAGGATGCGCAGCCGGTCCTCGGGCGTCCATCCGCCGACGAATGCGTCCGCCACGTCGCCGAGCCCGTCCTCGTGGAAGGCCCCGGTGACGAGCAGGCCCGCGACGACGGCCACGACGCCACCGAGCAACGGGGACGTCGTGCGCGCCACGCCCCAGCCGACGGCGCCGACGACGCCACCCACCAACGCACCGACGACCGGAAACCACGGCGTGGCGGCGGCGACGTCGGGATCGCGCCGGTGCAGGCCCGGGACGCGGGTGAGGAAGCTCGCCGCGACGACGAGGCCGCGCCCGATCACGTCGGCACCCCCCACTCCTCGAAGGTGGGCACCTCCACGACACCGGCGCACGCGAAGCGTACGAGCGGCACGGCCGCCACCGCGCCGCTGGCCTCACCGAGCCGCATCCCGAGGTCGAGCAGCGGGGTGAGCCCGAGCGTCTCGAGCAGCAGCCCGTGGCCGGGCTCGGCGGAGCGATGCGCGGCCCGGCAGTGCGCGATCGCATCGGGGTCGAGGCGCGCCAGCACGCACGCCGCCACGGTGACGACGAAGCCGTCCAGGAGCACGGGCATCCGCCGGAGGCGCGCGGCCACGAGCGCACCGACGAGGGCCGCGATCTCGGCACCCCCCACCTCGCGCAGCACTGCCAACGGGTCGGCGAGCGTGCCGATGCGCCCGAGCGCCTCGCGGACCGCCGCGCGCTTGCGGGCCAGGCCCGCGTCGTCCACGCCCGTGCCGCGGCCGACCCACGCGAGCGCGTCGCCACCGCAGAGTGCCGCCGACAGGGCGGCCGCCGCGGTGGTGTTGCCGATGCCCATCTCCCCGAGACAGACGAGGTCGGCCTCGACCGCCTCGACCGCCCGACGGCCGGCGTCGAGGGCGTCGTCGAGTCGCTCGGGCGTCAGCGCGGACTCGCGGCGCAGGTCGCCGGTCGGTCGCCCGACGCCCACGTCCACGGCCGTCACGCTCGCGCCCACCTCGCGCGCGAAGGTGGTGACCGTCGAACGCGAGGCTCGGTAGGCGGCGAGCATCGCCGCCGTGACGCTCGTCGGGTAGGCGCTCACCCCGGAGGCCGCGACGCCGTGGTCGGCGGCGAACACGATCACCGCCGGTCGGCGCACCGCGGGCGTCGTCGTGGCCTGCCATCCGGCCACCCACGCGGCGAGATCGTCGAGCGCGGCGAGGGCCCCCGTGGGCCGCAGCACCCGCTGCGCCCGGGCCCGCACCGCGTCGGCACTGGCCGAGTCGGGCGAAGGGAGGCGCGTGAGTGCCTCGCGGAGCCAGGCGCCGGTCACTGCCCGTTCCTCAGTAGTCGATGCCGCGCATGGCACGCAGCCCGCGCTGGTAGGCGTGCTTCACATTGACCATCTCGGTGACGGTGTCGGCCACGTCCAGGATGACCTGCGGCGCGTCCCTGCCGGTGACCACGACGCTCACGTGCCGCGGGCGGTCGCGCAGCGCGGCCACCACCCCGGCGGCGTCGACCCAGCCCCAGTTGATCAGGTAGGTGAGTTCGTCGAGGATCACGAGGTCGTGTCCGCCCCCGCCCACGAGTGCGGCCGCCCGGCCCCAGGCGGCGGCGGCGGTGCGGCGGTCGCGCTCGATGTCGGCGGAGTCCCAGGTGAAGCCGTCCCCGAGCGCGTGCCACTCCACGCCGAGCCTGCGTCCGAGCTCCTCCTCGCCGACGCGCCACTCGCCCGACTTGAGGAACTGCACCACCACCACGCGCCAACCCCGGGCGACGCCGCGCAACATGACCCCGAAGGCCGCGGAACTCTTGCCCTTGCCGTGTCCGGTGTGGACCAACACGAGCGACTCGGGGGTGACGAGATCCTCGGGACGCGGGTCGTCTGCGGGTGGTTGCTCGCGTGCGGTCGAGGACGCCGCTTCGCCGTGCGACGGCGTCGACATCTCGTTGACCATCGGAGCGACCGATGGTAGGGTCGCATCGCCTGGCAATAGCAAGGCGGTCATCGCATCAGCGAAGTTCGGTGAAATCCCGACACTGTCGCGCAACGGTAAGGCGGGCCTCGGCCCGCGAGTCCGGTCGCCTGACGCAGTGGTCATCCATTGATCGTCCCCGCACGAGGGACGAAAGGGGTAATGAGATGCGCACGTCCGTGAGGGTCGGCATCGTCGGCCTGTTGATTGCACTCGTGGGATGCGGTGGAGCGGACGATGCGTCCGTCACCACCGTCGCCGAAACGACGACCACGGAGGCGGCGCCCGCCGAATTCCCGGTCACCGTCGGCGACCTCACGCTGGAGACCGAGCCCACCCGCATCGTGTCGCTGTCCCCCACCGCGACCGAGATGCTGTACGCCGTCGGCGCGGGCCCTCAGGTGGTCGCGGTGGACGACTTCTCCAACTATCCCGCGGAGGCCGCCGCGCTCGGCACCGCACTCTCGGGCTACGAACCGAACGTCGAGGCCATCGCCGGCTACGAGCCCGACCTCGTCGTGATCGCCTACGACACGCAGGGTCTCATGGCGCAGCTGCAGTCACTCGACATCCCGGTCTTCATGGCGGCAGCGGTCGCCACGCTGGACGGCGTGTACGAACAGATCGCACAGATCGGTGAGTTGACGGGCCACGCCTCGGAGGCCGAGGCGCTCGTCGAGTCGATGCGCGAGGAGATCGAGACGGTCGTCGCGGGCGTGGAAATGGCCGATCCGGCGCTGACCTACTTCCACGAACTGGACGACACCTACTACACGGTGACCTCCAACACGTTCGTGGGCGCCGTGTACTCGCTCTTCGGACTCGTGAGCATCGCGGACGGCGTGGAGGAGGGCAACGACTATCCGCAGCTCTCCGCCGAGGTGATCGTGGAGAAGGATCCCGACCTCATCTTCCTCGCCGACACCAAGTGCTGCGGCCAGAGCGCGCAGACCGTGGCGACCCGCGACGGCTGGGCCGATCTCTCGGCCGTGAAGAACGGTCACGTGGTGGAGCTGGACGACGACCTGCCGTCGCGCTGGGGCCCGAGGATCGTGGAATTCGTCAAGGCCATCGCGGCTGCGGTCGCCAAGGTGTTGGCCGCGGCGTGAGGTCACGGACCGCCGGCCTCGGCGCGTGGGTGACGGGCGCGTTCGCGCTCGTCGTCGTCGCGCTCGTGGGCGGCGCCATGGTCGGCCCGGCCGGGCCGTCGTGGTGGCGCGTGCCGCTCGCCTTCGCCGATCGGCTGCCGGGCGTCGCCATCGACTCGGGGATCAGCGCGTCGCAGTGGGCGATCGTGTGGGAGATCCGCGCACCGCGGGTGGTGCTCGCCGCACTCGTGGGCGGGATGCTCTCACTCGCGGGCGCGAGCTACCAGGGCGTGTTTCGCAACCCCCTCGTGGACCCGTACCTGCTCGGCGTCGCCGCAGGGGCGGGGCTCGGGGCCACGGTGGCCTTTGCGGTCGGCCGCGACGCGACGCGCACGTGGCCGATCGACCCCGTCCCGCTCGCGGCCTTCGCCGGCGGACTCGCGGCGGTGTTCCTGACCTACCTCGTCGGCACGGCCTTCGGCACCTCGCGTTCCGCGACGACGCTCGTGCTCGCGGGCGTCGCCGTCACCTCGCTCGCCACGGCCATGCAGACCTTCGTCCTGCAGCGCAACAACGACGTGGTGCGACAGGTCTACTCCTGGATCCTCGGGCGGCTGTCGAGCGCCACGTGGGCCGACGTGCGCATGGTGGCGCCGTACGTGGTCGTGTCGAGCGTGGTGTTGCTGCTCCATCGGCGCATGCTCGACCTGCTCCGGGTCGGCGACGAGGAGGCGGCGTCACTCGGAGGCGACGTGCGCCGCGTGCGGCTCGTCGTCGTGCTCGCGGCGACGCTCGGGACCGCGGCAGCCGTCGCGGTGAGCGGGCTCATCGGATTCGTGGGCATCATCGTGCCGCACGCGGTGCGCCTCGTGGCCGGCGCGACCTATCGGCGCGTGCTGCCACTCAGCCTCCTCGTCGGCGCCGCGTTCCTCATCGCGGCCGACATCCCCGGTCGCGTGCTCACCGACCCCGCCGAGACGCCCATCGGGGTCGTGACGGCGTTCTTCGGCGCGCCGTTCTTCCTGTTGCTGCTGCGCACGAGGCGCGTCGCGTGAGCGGCGTCCCGGCCGTCGAGGCGCCCGACGCCCGCGGGCTCGCGGTCGAGCGGGTCCGCGTCGCGTTCGGCGGGTGCCCCGTCGTCGTCGACTTCAGCGATCGGGTCGGTGCGGGGGAGTGGCTCTGCATCATCGGTCCCAACGGCGCGGGCAAGTCGTCGCTGCTCAAGGCCGTCGCGGGCGTGCTGCCCCACGACGGCACGGTGCGGGTGTCGGGCGCGGATCTCGCGGGCGTGGGGGCCCGCGCGCGCGCAGCGCGCGTGGCATTCGTCCCGCAGGCGCCCGTGCTCCCCGCCGACATGAGCGTGGAGGAGTACGTCTTGCTGGGGCGCAACCCGCACGTGCGGCCCTTCGCGCGCGAGACCGCCCGCGACCGCGAGGTGGTGGCCGACGTGATCGCGCGGCTGGATCTTGCGCCCTACGCGCGCCGGCCGCTCGACACCCTCTCGGGTGGCGAGCGGCAGCGGCTCGTCATCGCCCGGGCCCTCGCGCAGGAGGCGCCCGTGCTGCTGCTCGACGAACCCACGAGCGCGCTCGACATCGGCCACCAGCAGCATGCGCTCGAGCTCGTCGACGCGCTGCGGCGTGAGCGTGGCCTCGCCGTGGTGTCGGCGATGCACGACCTCACCCTCGCGGGCCTGTACGCCGACCGGCTCGTGCTGTTGCACCAGGGGGTGCGCGTGGCGTCGGGCACGGCGCAGCAGGTGCTGCGCAGCGAGACTCTCGCGGAGTTCTACGGCGTCGCCGCGCGGGTCGAGCATCAGGCCGACGGCACGGTCGTCGTCGTGCCTCAGCGCGCAACGCGCTGAGCTCCGCGCGGCGCGCGACGGGCTGCCCTCAGCCGCCACGCCCGGCCTCCGCACGCAGCCGCCACACCCGGCCTCCGCACGCAGCCGCCACACTTGGAGGGTGGATCCCTCCGTGGCTCGCGAACTGGATGCGACCGTGGCGGGGTGTGCGGCGGCGCACCAACGCCTGCTCGCGACGCTGGACTCGGCGCTCGACGACGACGCATGCCGTGCGCCGTCGCGCCTGCCCGGCTGGTCGCGCGGTCACCTGCTGACGCACCTCGCGCGCAATGCCGAGAGCCATGCCCGCGTCCTGGCCACCGCCGCACGGGGCGAGACGACCGAGCAGTACCCGGGCGGCGCTCCCGCGCGCGCCGCGGCGATCGACGCGGGGGCCGGGCGTGCGGCGGCGCCGCTCGTGGCCGACGTGCGCGCCACCATCTGGGCGCTCGAGTCGGCGTGGGCGCTCGCGAGCCCCGTGGCGTGGGCGGGTGGCGCGGTCGCGTCCCACGCGGGTGGCGCACGCATCGCCGCGGCGGACCTCCCCGCGATGCGGTGGCGCGAGGTCGAGGTGCACCTCGCCGACTTGGACCTCGGCCCCACGTGGCGCGACTGGTCCGACGGCTTCGTGCGCGCCGACCTGCCGCGCATGACGGCGCGCTGGCGCAGCCGGCGACCGATGGGGATGACGGATCTCCCGGCCGCGGCGCTCGCGCTCGCCCCCACGGAGCGACTCGCGTGGCTGCTCGGGCGTCACTCGGTCGCGGGGCTCCCTACCCCCGACCCGCTGTGAGGTCGGCGGTGCGCCGTGCCGCGCTCGTCGCGATGCTCGCGGCGTCCGCCCTGCTCGCACCCGCGGGCGCGGGACGCGCGGACGCGCGTGCGGGCCTGCGCACCACCGAGCCCGCCGCCTCGGCGGTGCTCGCGCACTTCTCGCGGTGGGCGGGCGCGCTGCTCGCGATCACGCTCTCCACCGGAGTCGCGCAGGCGCTGCTCATGACCGATATCCCGCGCCGCGCCACCGACACGCTCCCGGGCGGCGTCGGCGAGGTGATCGATTCCACCTACGGGCGCACGCTCGAGGTCAAGCTCGTGCTGGTCGCGGGCATCGTCGCGCTGGGCGGTTTCGCGTGCCGCGCGGTGCGTGCGGCGGCCGCGGACGGGGAGCCCACGCGGCGCGCGAGCCTCGAGCGCACCCTTGCGCGCGAGGCGACACTTGCCGCCGCGCTGCTCGCCGCCACGACGGTGCTCGTGGGCGTGCCGCCGCTCAGCACCCTCGGCAACGAACCCTGGACGACCACGGTGGCCCAAGGTCAGCTCGTCGCCACCGTCACCGTCGCACCCGCACGCGTGGGGCTCGCGGACGTGCACGTCGTGCTCTTGCCGCCGGGGGGCACGCTCGAGTGCGTGCGGGCGGTGAAGGCCACGCTGTTCGCCGCAGCGGACGCTGCGTCGGGTGGCGCGCCCGTCGGGGCGTCGGGCGACTCGCCGAGGCTCGTGGTGCCGATCGACCTCGTCGGGCCCAACCACGCGCTCGGGCGCGTGTAGCTGCCGTCGGCGGGCCCGTGGCGACTCGTGGTCGACGCCATGGACGCGAGCGGCGAGACCGTGCGGCTTGAGGCGACCGTCGAGGTGAAGGGCTGAGTCGTATCGTCGTAGATTGGACTTCTTGAATAGCATCAGGTCCGACTTCAGCGCGCAGAGACTCCTGCGTAGTCACTCGATACTGCTGCAGACGGAATCGATCGTTGCGCTGGGCGACGTAAGGACGATTCTTGAGATAGGACCTGGAAGAGGAGTCACCGGTGCAATCCTGACTCATCTTGGATACCAGTATCGATCGCTCGGTCCTGAGGATTCGCCTCTGCTCAAGTCCGATGATGCCCTACGTCGAGACGGGCTCATCGAGTCCGCAGATGTCGTTTGCGCATTCCAAGTCCTCGAACACAATCACCCAAATAACCTGCTGCAGTGTCTAAGGAACTTGGCTCAGATGACGCGGCAGTATGTCGTCATCTCACTGCCGATCGCGGCTCCAACCATCGGACTCGCTGTGAACGTTCATATTGCTGACCGTCGACTTCGAGTTCCAACTACGTTTCGGGGCGCTGGAGCAATCTCACTTCCGCTCATAAGTTTTGACGCCGAGGCGCGCAGTCGGCGATTGCGCCGTCGGGCGTCATCTGGCGGTGTAGATGGCTCCCACTACTTTGAGGTTGGCGATCTTGGATTCTCGCGCCGAGCGCTTCGGCGGGTTTTTCGAGAGGCAGGACTCATTGTTTGTCGAGAGTCACTGAATCCCGTGTATACGCGACATATCTTTTGGACGCTCAGCCGAGGCGACGCACGACGAGGTGGTGCGGCAGGCGGGTGACCGGCTCGACGAAGCCGTCGCCGAGGACGCCGAATCCGTGGTCTTGGTAGAAGCGCAGCGCCGTGTCGCGTGCGTTGGCCCAGGCG
>Ga0233424_10002919_pt1 | contig 11526 bp, 13 predicted proteins | sample Watercolumn_Towu_FD_181011 | JGI IMG/M metagenome (GOLD analysis project Ga0233424, IMG submission 181011) | Freshwater microbial communities from Lake Towuti, South Sulawesi, Indonesia - Watercolumn_Towuti2014_125_MG | ecosystem: Environmental > Aquatic > Freshwater > Lake | place: Indonesia... | reverse complement strand
GCCTGACGCGCGCCAGCGTTAGCCTGACGCGGTGGCCGGCAATCCGCTCAGCGACCCGGAGTTCCCGAGAAAAACCGCCGACCTGATCGACCGCGTCGTCGGCGTCGTGCGCGACCGCACCACGAAGCCCGTCGTCACGGTCGTGCGCGGCATCGTCTTTGGTTCCATCGTCGCCGTCGTCGCCGTCTCGCTCGTGACGCTGGCGTTGATTGCGGTCGTCCGCGGCACGCAGGAGTTGTTCGAGCTCGCGCTCACCGAGCGCCGTGCCGTCTGGGCTTCGTACTTCGTGGTCGGCGGCGCGTTCGTCGCTGTCGGCGCGCTCGTCATGCGCGCGCGCCACTCCGACACCGACGGCGACGACACAGCCTGAACACCGGGACAAAGGAGCACCGCCCATGGCCGCCCATCCGCACCGCACGGTGATCGTCATCGGCTCGGGCCCCGCCGGGCTCACCGCCGCCGTCTACGCCGCGCGAGCAGCCCTCGCCCCGCTCGTCATCGAAGGCGAGCCGTCGTCGACGAGCGACCAGCCAGGCGGCCAACTGATGCTCACCACCGAGGTGGAGAACTTCCCCGGCTTCCCCGACGGGGTGCAAGGCCCCGAGTTGATGCAGCGGATGCGCGACCAGGCAGCCCGCTTCGGGGCCGAGTTTCTCACGGAAAAAGCCACGAAAATCGACTTTTCTTCGCACCCGCACCGCGTGTGGGTGCGCGACGACGAATACACCGCCGACGCGGTGATCGTGAGCACCGGCGCACGCTCGCTGATGCTCGGCCTCCCCGACGAGGCGCGGCTCATCGGCCACGGCGTGTCGACGTGCGCCACGTGCGACGGGTTCTTCTTCCGCGGACAAGAGATCGCGGTGGTCGGCGGCGGCGACTCGGCGATCGAGGAGGCATCGTTCCTCACCAAGTTCGCCACCAAAGTCACCATCATCCACCGCCGCGACAAGTTCCGCGCCTCGAAGATCATGCAGCAGCGCGCGTTCGACAACCCGAAAATTGCCGTGCGCTGGAACTCGCAGGTCACGCGCCTCGTCGGCACGGACAAGCTCGCGGCGATCGAAGTGACCGACACGCAGAACGGCACTACTCAGACGCTCGCCGTCGGCGGACTCTTCGTCGCGATCGGACACAAACCGAACACCGACCTCTTCGCCGGCGCGCTCGACATGGACGACACCGGCTACCTCGTCACCCAGCCAGGTTCGTCGCGCACGAACGTCGCGGGCGTGTTCGCGTGCGGCGACGTGCAGGACCACACGTACCGACAGGCGATCACCGCCGCGGGTTCGGGCTGCATGGCGGCGATCGATGCCGAGCGCTGGCTCGAGCACCGGCACGCGACAGCCGCCAAGTAGCGTGTCGACAATGGTCGGCAACGTCATCACGCTCACCACCGACAACTTCGACGAGACGATCGGAGCGGCGACCACGCCGGTGCTCGTCGACTTCTGGGCCGAGTGGTGCGGGCCCTGCAAGCAGATCGACCCGATCATCCGCGAAATCGCGACAGAGAAAGCCGGCGTGCTCACGGTCGCCAAACTGAACGTCGACGACCACGGCGACATCGCGAGGCGCTTCCAGGTGATGAGCATCCCGACGATGATCGTGTTCAAGAACGGCGAGGCAGTCGACCGTCTCGTCGGCGCGCGCGGCAAGATGGCCCTTCTCGGCGACCTCGCCAAACATGTTTAGACGCCCGCCGCAGCGCCTCCCCCGACACCAGGCTCGGCACCAGCCTCGGCACCAGGCGCGGCATCGAGTTCGGCGTCCACACCGCGGCGACTCGGACTGTCCCCAAGGCTGTCCCCAGCATTATCCACAGCTGGGGACACCGTTTCGTAGACGTTGAGCCTCAAGTCTGGCTTGAGACTTGCCGACCAACGGGTTGACCGACGCGCCAACCGACTGGCCGACTGACGTGCTCGTTGTCAGGCGCGCAGGATCGCACGCGCGATGCGCTCCAAGTCGGCCAAGTCGGCGAATTCGATGCGCAGCACGCCGCGGGTTCCTGCTGCGGGTTCGCTCACCTGCGCGCGCGTCGCCAGATGCTCGCCGATGAGGTGCGCAAGTTCGGCCAGCGCCGGGTCGCTCGCCGCGGTGCCGCGCGAGCCGCGCTTCTGCTTGCGGGTTGATGTACCAGAAGTGGTAATCATGGCCTCGGTGGCGCGCACCGACAACCCGTCGCGCACGACCTGCTGGGCGAGTCGCTCCTGAGCCTTGCGGTCGGTGACGCCGAGCAACACCTTGGCGTGACCAGCCGACAAACGGCGATCGGCGATGAGTTGCTGCACCGATGCCGGCAGGGCGAGCAGCCGCAGCGAGTTGCTGATCGTCGCGCGGTTCTTGCCGACGCGGGCGGCGAGTTGGTCGTGGGTGAGGCGGAAGTCTTCGAGCAGTTGTTGGTAGGCGGCGGCTTCTTCGAGCGGGCTCAGGTCTTCGCGATGCACGTTCTCGATCAAGGCCTGCTCGGCCGACGCTGCGTCGGTCGCGTCGCGCACGATGACTGGCACGAGCGTGAGTCCGGCGCGCTGGGCGGCCTTCAAGCGGCGTTCGCCGGCGATGAGCTGGTAGGCGCCCGGGCGCAGGGTGCGCACGAGCAACGGTTGCAGCACGCCGACGGCGCGAATCGAGTCGGCGAGTTCATTGAGCGCATCCTCGTCGAAATGGATGCGCGGTTGATGGGGACTGAGTTCCACGACGGCAATCGGCACCTCGAGGAGACCACCTGTGACGGGCGTCACTCCTCCCCCACCAGGAATGAGCGATCCGAGCCCCTTACCTCTTTTCAGACCGGCCATTGACCACCTCCTGCGCTGCGGCGCGATAGGCCTGAGCACCCGGCCCCGTCGGTTCTAGCACCACCACGGGTGTGCCGTGGCTGGGTGACTCGGCGATTTTCACCGTGCGCGGAATCACGGTCTGCAGCACTTTGTCGCCGAAATGCTGCCGCAACTCGCGTACGACATCGGCGGACAGCTTCGTACGACCGTCGTACATCTGGCACAGAATCGTGCTCACTTGCAGGGTCGGATTGAGGTTCTTGTTGACCAATTCGATGTTGCGCAGCAGCTGGGCGAGACCTTCCAGGGCGTAGTACTCGCACTGCACCGGCACGAGCACCTCGCCAGCTGCCGTGAGGGCATTCACCGTGAGCAGTCCGAGCGACGGTGGGCAGTCAATGAACACGTAGTCGTAGTCCGCCGCCACCCGCTCGAGTGTCTTGCGCAGGCGGGTTTCGCGCCCCATCGTGGGCACCAGTTCGATTTCCGCACCGGCAAGATCGAGGTTGGCCGGCACGACGAACAGCCCCTTCACGGCGCAAGCCTGCACGACGTCCTCCATCGGAGTCTCGTGCAGGAGCACGTCGTACACGCTGGTGGACAACCCCCGAATCTCGATGCCCAAGCCGGTCGAGGCGTTGCCTTGCGGGTCGAGGTCGACGACCAGCACCCGCTTGTCCATCAGTGCGATGCTCGCCGAGAGGTTGACCACCGAAGTGGTCTTGCCGACTCCCCCTTTTTGATTCGCCACGGCAATCACACGCGGGCCGGACTGCGCTGGGGTGCTCACGCACTGAGCGTATCCGAGGGTGAGGTGGCTCGGTGGCATCCCTGTTCCACGTGGAACGCAGGGGAGCGTGTCCAGGATGGCGCGGCGCGTCAGCGGTGTTGTTCCACGTGGAACCGTGCCACGCGACCGTGTCGCTCGGGTGCAGAGACGCCCGCGGCCGCCAACCAGGCGGGTTGCCAGCGCGACGGCTGGTCGCTCGGCGGCTCGCTGATGATCACGACACCCCCAGGGCGTGTCAGACGCGCGGCCAACAACAGGGTGGTCTCCGGTTCGCCGAACCCGCGCGCCACCACGGCATCCTGCGAGGCGACCCAGTCGGGGAGTGCCACAAGCGCCGTCGCATCTGCCGTTACGACGGTGACTCGCCCCGTCAATTCGAGGCTGGTCACCGCCCGGACGAGCTCGTCGGTTCGCCGTTCGCGTCGGTCCACGAGCGTGACAGTGAGTTCCGGGCGTTCACAGGCAATGACCAGCCCGGGTACGCCAGCCCCGGATCCCAGATCCAGCACACGCTCGGTCGAGGTCGGCAGGGCCGTGACGAACTCCCGGGCGTGCGCCAGCACCTCAGGAATGGGCCAGGTACCCAAGGCGCCGAGAGCCTGAGCCCGAGCCAAGACCGCTGTCAGGCGGTCGACGGGACTGTTGGCTGACGGGGCGGGCATGCCCGCCCAGCGTAGGGCGAGTGCTCAGGCGCCAGGGGCGCGACTGACCACCACACGACGGAACGGGTCGTCGCCCTCGGAGTGCGTGACGATGCCGGTCATCTCCGCGAGCGTGTCGTGCACGATCTTGCGGTCTGCCGAGTTCATCGGCTCGAGGATTCGCGGCGTGCCCGACTCGAGCACATCGTTGGCCACTTTCAGGGCAAAGCGGCCGAGGGCGTCTTTGCGGCGCTGGCGGTAGCCACCGACGTCGAGTCGCAGCCGAGTGTCATGGTCGCCGAGGCGACGCTGGCTCACAACCCGGGTGACGTCTTGCAGGGTGGTGAGGGTGGCGCCGCGCGGTCCGACAAACAGTGTGAGTTCTTCACCCTGCACCATCACTTCGATTTCCTCGCCGTCGATGGTCGACTCGACGCGGGCCGTGAGCCCTGCTGCGGTGAACAAGCCCTCAAGGAATGTGGTCGCGGCGTCACGCACCGCGGTCACCGGCACCTTCGGGGTGTCGGGACGACGGCGCGTGCCGTCCGCTGCAGCATCGTCCGTGCCATTCTCGTCGCCCTCGTCGTTGTCGCGCGGCTCGTTACGACGCTCGAAGCGCTCAGAGCGCGAGCGAGCATCGCGAGAAGCCTCACGCCGCGGGCCGCGCTCACCGCGCTCGCCGCGACCCGCTGGATTGCCGCCGCGCTCACCGTCGCGACCGCGACCCGAACGACGTTCGCCGCGCTCACCGCGTTCGCGACGCGTCGTGCGCACCGCCGCCGGCTTCACCCGGGCGCGCACCTTGGCCTCGCCGCGCGTGCGCCCGAACAATCCGGAGCGCGGCTCTTCGACCACCTCGATCTCGGCGTCCTCGGCGGCCACCCCGAGTTGGTCGAGGGCCATCATCTTGGCATCTTCCACCGTCGCGGCGGAAATCGTCACCCATTCCATGTCAGTTGCTCCTTGCTGTGTCGTTCGTGGTGGGATTCTGGTGGGGCATTTATGGTACTTACTCTCGGTTCGTCAGCGCCGCGGGGGCTTGGGCCGCTGCGGCGGGCCGCCGTTGCCCGACGGGGCGGGGCGCGATGGTGTCGGCCGCGACGGGGCGGGGCCCGACGGGCCGTCCTTCTTGTTCTTCGGCTGCGTCACGCGCTTGCTCGGGAACTGCTCCGTCGGCCCGTCTTTTTCCGCCTTTTTCGACTTCTTGACGTCGTCTTCCTTCAGTTCGCGGGCCTTGGCGCTGGCCTGCTGCGCTTGGCGGCCGATCGAGTCGTCGCTGCCGTAGAACCGCTTGGTGATGTACGCCTGCTGGCCGATGCGGATGACGGCCTGCACGAAGTAGTACACCACGAGCCCCGTCGGCAGCACCACCTGGAACACGGCGAACGCAACAGGCAGGTACTGCATGATCTTTTGCTGCCCGGCCGACATCGTCGGCGTCACGGTGCGCGACGCGACCATGCGCTGCTGCACCCAGTAGATGAAGGCAAGTGCGGCGACGACTGCCGCGTAGACGAGCCCGCGCGCGAAATCTTCCTGCATCACCCGGATCGGGTGCACGGCGAGGTCGAGGCCGATCGAACGCATCTCGTCTTGTCCGACGAGCGATCGGTACAACTCCGACGAGGTGTCGAGATGCCGTGGCGCGAAGCCCGCGTCGGGGGACGGGCGGTAGGTCAACCCGGTGAGCAGGCGGAACATGATGATGAACACCGGCATCTGCGCCAGGAGCGGCAGGCAGGAGGCGAGCGGGTTCACCTTGTGCTCCTGGTAGAGCTTCATCATCGCCTCGTTGAGGCCTTGCTTGTCGCCGCGGTGCTCGATCTGCAGGCGTCGCAACTCGGGCTGCAGGCGCTGCATCTCGAGCATGCCGCGGGTGCTCTTCAGGGTGAGCGGAGTGATGATGAGCATGACGACGATGGCCATCGCCCCGATCGACACCGCGTAGCTGTTGCTCCACGAATAGACCCAGGCGATCAGCCAACCGACGGCGTCGAACAGCCAATCAAACACGGCACTGCTCGCAGTCCGGCGTTGGCTCGGGCACCGGGTCGTAGCCCGACGGCCCGAACGGGCGGCAGCGCCCCAGCCGGCGCACCGCCAGCCAGCCTCCCCGCCAGGGTCCGTGTTCGGTGATGGCCTCGTGGGCATACACCGAGCAGGTCGGGTGAAAACGACAGGGGGACAGGTACCCGGCGCGCTGATCCTGATACCACTCGATGACCCGCAACATCCCACGCCCGGTAAACACTCGCAACTTTGTCCACACACTGTGGAAATTCATGCTGTGTTGTGTGACGCCTGTCATAGTCTTTGCCTCGGGAATGGCGTGACCACGCCATCGGCGTGATGCTGCGGCAGGGTCGCGCGGGAGATCAGGTTGTCCACACTCGTCCCCAGTCGTCCCCAGTCGTCATCCACAGGTCGTTCGACGCTCACGAGGTACCAGCCAACGGGCAACCTGCCCGAACGGGCGCGAAACGCCTCACGCAGCTGGCGTCGTACCCGGTTGCGTACGACCGCCGAGCCGATGCGCCGCGGCGTCGAAAAAGCGACCCTCACGCGACCGGCGGCCGCGTCCGGCACCGCGCGCAAGGCCAGCCCGCCGTCGCGCACGGCACGCACACCCTGGAAGCGCCCGAAGCCGAGGCGGCGGGGGATGCGCCCGATCACGCCGACAGTCGGGCGCGACCCTTGGCGCGTCGCGACCGCAAGACGGCGCGACCACCCTTGGTCTTCATCCGCTTGCGAAACCCGTGTTTCTTTGCACGACGACGCGTGTTGGGTTGGAACGTTCGTTTCACGCCTCACTCCTGACGTCACTTACAAGGCGATTGGAAGCAACGGCATCAAGGCTAGGGGGGTGCGGCGAACCTCGCAACGCGCGCGAAACGCCAAGGCTGTCGTTTCGCCGTTGTGCGCCCTGTGGAAAACGTGCTACGTTTCCACCTCCGCCGCGGGAGACCGCGCGCGGCACACAGCACATCGAATTACACCAGCGAGATTCTCCACACCGTGTGGGGCTTGCTGTGGACGACGAACGAAGCGAGACGAACATGACCGACACGACGACCGACCACACGATCAACACCGCAAGCGCGACCGCCACCGACGGCGCCGCGGGCGGCGAGCAACGAGATTCGCTGTGGCAGCGCGCGGCGGTCGTCCTGCGCCAGCAAGTGTCGGAGGCGGTGTGGTTCTCCACCTTCAGCGACATCAGCGTCGAACACGACGGGGCGGCGAAAGCAGGCGGCACGATGAGCCTCACGCTGCGGGTGCCCAACGCGTTCGTGCGCGACCGCGTGCTCACGCGGTACATGTCGCTCGTGCGCGACGCACTCGACGAGGCCGGCGGTGCGGCGCACGAACTGCACGTCGACATCCGGCCCGTCGCCGCGAGCCCGGCCTCGACGGTGTCGCCGGCGGTGGCGCCGGCGGCTTCGTCGTCCGCGTCGAATTCGCCGCTCACCGCACCGACGCACGGCACGACGCCCGCACCGACCCGCACCGGGCGAGGCGGCGCCGTCGGGTTGAACCCGCGCTACACCTTCGACACGTTCGTGAAGGGTGCCTCCAACCAGTTCGCGCTCGCCGCCGCGCAACGCGTCGCCGAGACGCCCGGCCGCTCGTACAACCCGCTCTTCATCTACGGCTCGGCGGGCCTCGGCAAGACGCACCTCTTGCACGCGATTGGTTCGTACGTGCACGAGAACTACCCGAATTACGAGGTGCGCTACGTCTCGACCGAGGCGTTCCTCAACGAGTACGTCGACGGCATCCGCAACAACGCGATCAGCGCGTTCAAGCGCCGCTACCGCGAGGTCGACGTGCTGCTCATCGACGACATCCAGTTCATGGAAGGCAAAGAAGGCCTGCAAGAGGAGTTCTTCCACACCTTCAACTCGCTGCACGGCGCCTCGAAGCAGATCGTGATCTCGAGCGACCGGATGCCCGACGCGATACCCACTTTGGAGGATCGCCTGCGCGGACGGTTCCGCTGGGGTCTCATCACCGACATCCAGCCGCCCGACGTGGAGACCCGCCTGGCCATCCTGCGCAACAAGGCCGAGCGCGAGGCGCTGGTCGCCTCGCCGGCGGTGCTCGAGTTCATTGCCTCGAGCGTCACGACGAACATCCGCGAACTCGAAGGTGCCCTCGTGCGGGTGGCGGCCTACGCGTCGCTGAACCGTGCCGAGATCGACATCGACCTCGCGCGCGAGCTGCTCGTCGACCTCGTGTCGCGGCGCGTCGGCAAGCAGCGCACGCCCGAGCAACTGCTCGCCGAGATCTGCGAGTACCTCGGGGTGGGCCTCGACGCCGTGCGCGGCCGCAGCCGCCAGCGCCCGATCGTGGGTGCGCGCCAGACGGCGATGTACGTGGTGCGCGAGCTCACCGACTTGTCGTATCCGGCGATCGCGCGGCTCTTCGGCGGCCGCGACCACACCACCGTGATCCACGCGGTGGAAAAGACGCAGAACGTGATGAAGGACCGCCAGCAGGTCTTCGACCAGGTGAACGAGCTGCTGCGCATGTTCAAGACGTGACCCCCGCGACCGCACCGACCGGTGCGGCTCTCGTGGCCGACAGGCCGGTGGACGAACCGGTGCACAACCGGTGCGCGACCTGTGCGCGCGCTGTGGGCGACGCGCGGGTTGTCGACAGACGGCGAACCACAACCCTGCAACGTGTGCGCTGCGTGGCGATGCCTGTGCGCGCTACAAGCGTTGTCTACGCTGGAAAACGGCAGGTTCATCCACAATCCACAGCACTTATTACTGCTATCAGCGTTCATACGTCCGATGTCCGTAACACCCCCGTCGTCTAGGCAGCGAGGATCTCCGTGAAATTCCGAGTCGAGCGCGAAGAACTCAACGAAGTGCTCGGCGACGTGAGCCGCATCGCGTCGTCGCGAACGAGCACGATGCCTGCCCTCGCCGGCGTCGAGCTCGCGCTGCGAGGCGACTCGCTCACGCTGTCGACCACCGACAAGGAGATCTCGATGCAGGCCACGTTGTCGGTCGGCGGACAAAAAGACGGCGTCATCCTGCCGAGTGCGCGCATCCTCACCGACGTGGTGCGCGGCCTGCCCGACGGCAAACTGCAGATCAGCCTGGAGAAGGACGATCTCGTCGTCGAAGCCGCGCGCAACCGGTCGTCGGTGCACTGCTACGCGGTGAGCGACTTCCCCAAGATCATCCACGCGAGCGCCCCGGAGGGCACGGTGCCGGCCAAGTTGTTCGGCGAGGCGCTCAGCCAGGTGGTGCGTGCGGCGAGCACCGACTTGACGCGCCTCGCCCTCACCGGCGTGCTCGTCAGCAACCAACCCGAAGGCTTGACGCTCGTCGCCACCGACAGCTACCGGCTCGCGGTGCGCCAGATCGCCGGCACCGCGCTCGCCGGCGAGAGCCAGGTGATCGTGCCGGCCCGCGCCCTCGGCGAGTTGCTGCGCCTCGTGAAGGACAACGACACGATCTCGTACCGTCTCGCCGCCGACCGCGCCACGTTCCGCGCCGGCAACGTCACGCTGTCGACGGCGCTCCTCGCCGTGCAGTTCCCCAACTACAAGCAGCTCATCCAGCCGTCGTACCCGAACAAGTTGTCGGTCAACCGCGAGGGGCTGCTCGACGCGGTGCGCCGCTCGAAGGTGTACGCGCGCGACAACATCCCCGTGCGCCTCGCGCAGGCGGCGGGCTCGCTCAAGCTCACCGTCAACAGCAACGACACTGGCGAGACCATCGAGGAACTCGACGCCGACTACAAGGGCCCCGAACTCACCATCGGCTTCAACCCCGACTACCTGCTGGCCGGCATCGACGCGTGCGGCGGCGAGACGATCTCCGTCGAGTCGAGCGACCCGGTCAAACCGGTGGTGTTGCGCGGCGCGAACAAGGACGGGTACCTCTACCTGCTGATGCCGCAACGACTGTCGTCGTGATCGTCCGCTCGCTGCAGCTCACCGACTTCCGCAACTATCCGCGGCTCTCGTTGTCGCTCGACGCGGGCGTGACCGCGCTCGTCGGGCGCAACGCGCAAGGCAAGACCAATCTCGTCGAGGCGATCGTGGTGCTCTCGACGATGAAGTCGTTCCGCGGTGCCACCAACGACTTCGTCGTGCGCAACGGGGCCGACAGCGCGTTCGTGCGCGCCGAACTGCTCGGCGATGACGGCCGCGAGTGCCTCGTGGAGATCGAACTGAAGCGCGCCGGCCGCTCGGTCGCGCAAGTCAACCGCAAGCGCGTGGTGCGCACCCGCGACCTGCTCGGCGTGCTGCGCACCACCGTGTTCTCGCCCGACGACCGCACGCTCGTGAACGGCTCGGCGGCGGTGCGCCGCGCGTTCGTCGACGAGTCGGTCGTGGCGCGCGACCCCGTGCGGCTCGACTTGGTCGGCGAACTCGAGCGGGTCATGCGCCAGCGCAACGCCCTCTTGCAGGACTCGGGCTGGCGCGCGTCGGCATCCACGCTCGCCGCCCTCGACGCCTGGGACGAAAAGCTCGCGACGATCGGCGACGAGGTGGGTCGGGTGCGCGCGGAGTTCGTCTCGGCGATCGCGCCGCTCGCCCAGCGCGCCTACCAGTCGCTCGTCGACGAGCCGTGCACCGTGACGCTGCACTACGAGGCGCCGTGGCGCGAGACGGGTCTCGCCGCCGCGCTCGCCGAGGCGCGCGAAGACGACCTGCGCCGCGGCACCGGCACGGTCGGCCCGCAGCGCGACGACCTCGTGGTGACGCTCGGCGAATTCGCCACGCGCGCGCAGGGTTCGCACGGCGAGCAGCACTCGCTCGGCCTCGCCCTGCGCATGGCCGCGCACCAAGCTATTGGCGAGCGGCACGGCACCCCGCCGGTCGTCGTCCTCGACGACGTGCTCGGCGCGCTCGACGAAGAACGCGCGGCAGCGCTCTTTGAGCGGCTCCTTGCCAACGTTGCCTACCGCCAGATGATCGTGACGGGCGCGCACCCGCTGCCGGCGTCCGCGCGCATCACCCGTCGGCTACGAGTGTCTGGCGGAACCATCGAGTCCGCAGAAAGCGACGACTGACGGTGCGCGACACGAGCGACGACACGAGCGACGACACGAGCCGCGACGAACCCGATCGCCTGCCGCCCGCCACCACGCTGCAAGGACAGTTGAACCGCCTGCTCGCCTCGCTCGGCAGCGACGACGCGGCGAGTGTGCGCGGGGTGTTCGGAGCGTGGCGCGAGCTGGTCGGCGACGCGGTCGCGGCGCACGTGCAACCGGTGAAGTTGGACCGCTCGACGCTCGTCGTCGAGGTCGACGACCCGCACTGGGCGACCGAAATGCGCTTCCT
>Ga0233424_10002918_pt1 | contig 11526 bp, 13 predicted proteins | sample Watercolumn_Towu_FD_181011 | JGI IMG/M metagenome (GOLD analysis project Ga0233424, IMG submission 181011) | Freshwater microbial communities from Lake Towuti, South Sulawesi, Indonesia - Watercolumn_Towuti2014_125_MG | ecosystem: Environmental > Aquatic > Freshwater > Lake | place: Indonesia... | reverse complement strand
CCGCCCAACGTGAGTACCCCATGACGGCGCTCCTGCTGGCGGAGACCATCGACAGCCTGCTTGTGGTGACCGACACCGGGCGCGTGTTTGGGTTGCGTGTGCAGGACCTACCGGAGGGGACGCGCGCGTCGCGTGGCGAGCCACTTCGCAAGCTGGCACGCCTCGACCCGAACGACGCGCCAGTCGCGGCAGTTGCCGTCCCTTCCTACGAGCCGGACCCGGACGACGCCGCGCCGTCAACGCTTGTGCTGGTGACCGCCCAGGGACGCATCAAGCGATCCGCCCTCGCCGAGTACCGCGCGGCGGGTGCCGGCGGCGTCCTCGACTTCAAGCTAGGGTCACACGACAAGGTCGTGGCGGCTTTCGTGGCGGCTCCCGACGACGACCTGGTCATCGTCACCTCCGACGCCAAGGCGTTGCGGATGGCCGGCACCGAAGTGCGCGCCACCGGACGGGGCACGCAAGGCGTCGCGGGCATCGGCTTGGCCGAAGGTGCGCGCGTGATCGCCGCGGGGGCGGCGTCGGATGGTAATCCCGCGACCGCCGCCCTCTTCACGCTTTCCGCCGAGGGGACGGGAAAGCGGTCGGCCATCATTGATATTCCTGCGAAGGGTAGGGCTACCGGCGGCGTCCTCGTCGCCCCGAACGGCACGACCCTCCTTGCAGCTGCCATTCAGGCGCACGACGCGTCCGTCCTGCTGCGGACCGTCTCGCAGGGAGTGACCCGCCTGGGGCCACGTGAGATCCCGCTGCAGGCACGGGCCGGGCGAGGGGTGATCCTTGTCCCAGGCGCCCTCGGCGACCCGGTGACCGGCGCCGTGCCACTGCCGCCCGGTGCCTGAATCTCGCGCGCGGCGACGGCGGTCGGGGCGCCCTGATCGGCACGGCCTAGCGGAGGCCGGACTACACTCCGGCGTGGGGAGGGTCGAACGAATGGCACGGGTCTACGGGGCAATCGAGGGCGGGGGCACCAAGTTCGTGTGCGCGGTCGCCACCGGGCCGAACGACATCCTTGCCCGGGTTCGCCTGGACACGCGGACGCCTGATGTCACCATCCCCGACGCAATCGGTTTCGTCCGGGAGGCATCGCGCGGGCATGAGCTCGCGGCCATCGGCGTCGCGTGCTTCGGGCCAATCGAGCTCGACGAGGCCGCCCCCAACTACGGGTCAGTTACCACGACAGTGAAGCCCGGATGGGCGCACACATCCGTGGTTGGACCGCTGCGCGCGGCGTTCGGCGTGCCGGTCGGGTTCGACACTGACGTGAACGGTGCGGCTCTCGGCGAGGTCAGGTGGGGCGCCGCCCAAGGGTGCGATCCCGCCGTCTACGTGACCGTCGGCACCGGCATTGGCGGCGGCGTGATCGTGAACGGCGCGGCGCTGCACGGCTTGATGCATCCCGAGATTGGGCACCTTCCGATCCCGAGGATTGCGTGGCCGGACGGTCGCCTGGATGATTACGTCGGCGCGTGCGCATACCACGGCGGTGGGTGCTTCGAAGGCCTCGCTTCCGGACCTGCAGTCGGGGCGCGTGCCGGCCGTCCGGCCGAGGAGATCCCGGATGACGACCCAATCTGGGAGCTCGAGGCCGGCTACCTTGCGGTCGGCCTCGCATCGGTTGTGCTTGCCCTCTCGCCGCGACGGATCGTGGTCGGCGGCGGCGTCCTTCACCGGGGCGACGTGCTGAACCGCACCCGTGAACGACTGCGAGATGTCCTGGCGGGCTACGTCGGGCGCCCGGAGGTGACGCTGCCAAACGACGCGTACGTCGTCGCCCCGCGGTTTGGGCAGGATGCCGGATTGGTGGGTGCGATCGCCCTTGCAGAAGCAGCAGCGGGTGGCGGCCGGTGATCGTCGTGCGTCGTGCCCACGATCGCGGGCACGCTGACCACGGGTGGCTCGACAGCCGCCATACCTTCAGTTTCGCGCAGTACCACGACCCCGCCCATCAGGGGTTCTCGGCATTGCGCGTGATCAACCAGGACGTTGTCGCGCCTGGCCACGGCTTCCCGATGCACCCGCACCGCGACTTTGAGATCTATTCTTGGATACTGTCGGGGTCCCTCGCCCATGCCGACACCACCGGTGCACGCGCGACGATCACGGCTGGCGGGCTGCAACTGACCTCTGCCGGCACCGGGGTCGCGCACGAGGAGTTCAACCCTTCGGCGACCGAGCCAGTGCATTTCCTGCAGGTGTGGTTACACCCAGAAAGCACTGGCCATCACCCTCGCTATCTTGAGGCACACTTTGATCGACCTGTGCGGGAAGGACGCCTCTGCCCGATCCTTATCCCCGAAGTGCGACACCCAGACGCCAGCGCTGGAGGTGCACTCCCCATCCGGCAGGACGCGTGGATCTATGTGTCATTGCTCCAATCTGGTCGTGATGGCACGGTCACCCACAGGTTGTCAAACGGGCGCGCCGCATGGGTTCACGTTGCGACTGGGTCAATCTCCCTGAACGGCGAGGCAATGGGTCCTGGTGACGGCGCAGCGGTGACTGGAGAACCGTCAATTACCCTCGCGCCGGATGGCGACGTCGAGGCTGAAGTAATGGTCTTCGACCTCGCATCACCCAGATAGAACCGCGATTCCGTTTGAGAAACGTCGTTCTCGCAATCCATCTCTACACGCCGCTCAAACCATCAGGTGCGAGGCAGGGTGCGACGTGGCGCCTCACCGTTGCGGGATACTCCGAACACGATTGCGCCTCTCGAAGGAGTGTGAACAATCTCCCGTCGTCATCGCCGTACGTTCGACCGAGAAGATTGTCTTTCCAACGTGCGGGCAGCGCACGTGCCCCGTGCAGTGCCCCGACGGCGGCGCCAACGATGGCGCCAATCGTGTCATTGTCGGACGTGTCATTGACGGCCACGAGAATGGCTTCTTCAGGATTGACTGCGTGCGCTTCGAGGATTGCGAGTACGCACGGAACCGTTTCCATGAGTTGCATGCCGGACCCGGTGCGATTGCACGCTTCGGCTGCCCCAATGCCAAGGTTTCGCATCTGCGTGCCTGCGCACTCCACGAAGTCTGTGAACGCACCTTCGAACGCCGGTTGCGTTCCCTGACCTGTCGTGTACGAGTCGCCGTTATCGAGTTCTCGTGCAACTTCAATGAACCGGTCCAGATACCAGCCGGGCGATGGCGTGCGGTTCATGCCGAGGATGTCCCAAAAGATGGCGACGAATGCGACGCAAGACGTAATCGATGACGTCTCGTTGTGCGTCATCCTGGCCACGAGTGCGGCGTCGATCCAGAGGCGGTGTGATGCGCGCCGGAGATGGGGGATGAGTACCGGGGCAATTCGCATGAGGGCGCCGTTTGTCGCCCCCTTTACGCCGGCCTGATACCAAGGCTTGCCCTGTTTCATGTTTCGGATGAATGCACGAGTTGTGCGACCTGCCCCCTGTATCGGCCCCGAACAGAACTTCGCGGCAACGTTGGCAGGGGCAAACTCGCCGTCGATTACGAGTTGTTCCAGCGTCCACGCCGCGAGTTGGGTGTCGTCGGAAGGGACTCCCCTCCGGTCGGTGTTAGGGCCTGGACTCGGGAGGTAGTCGTGAACCCGGCCGTGCAATTCCAACCGCGCTCCGGGCGTCAACCCTTCACACCGATTGCCCAATGAATCGGCGATGGCAAGCCCAAGGATCTTGACTTCGATTCTGTCCCAGTCGGCGGTAGATCGATCAGGTGGCATGTGCTGAAAAATCGATCCGTGTCGAATGCAAATGCCGTTTTTGCTGAACAGCCGCTCAAGGATCGCGGAGTTGTCCATCAGTACATACACTAAACTTCATGTTGTACTATTGGAATGAAATCACACGTATAATGTCACCGGTCACTAGGCGACGAACGATGGAGCCAGGATGAAAAGGGCAGTTAAGGGGCTCAGTATCACAACAAAAAGCAAACCCTGATAGAGATTGAGTCGCCGTGACTAGTCGATGGATGCGTCGTTGGATGGTCCGAACACCGTTCTCGCCATCCCAAGCAGTTCGAAGAGCCGACCGTCGTCGTCGTCTCTCGTGCGCCCAAGCAATCCGTCTCGCCAGCGGTTCGGTAGTGCGCTTGCGCCATGCAACGCGCCCACGGCAGCACCTACGATTGCTCCAATTGTGTCATTATCCCACGTGTCGTTCACGGCGCGGGTGATCGCGGCCTCCGGGTCATTTCCGTGGCGTTCAAGGATCGTCAGTACGCTTGGCACGGTCTCCATGAGGTATGCACCTGACCCCGTTCGGTTACACGCTTCGACGACCGACAGGTTCCGGGTACGTGCGCTACGAACGGAAGCCTCAACGAAGTCAGCAAATGAACCTTCGTAGTCGATGCCAGATTCTGCCCGCGTGCCGTAGCGGGCACCAAAGTCCACGTCGCGGACGACGCCGACAAAGCGGTCGAGCCACCATGTCGGCTCCGGAGCGGTTTGCATACCAAGCAGATCCCAAAGTATTGCGATGTATGCAATACATGACGAGATGGAGGCCATATCGTTATGTGTTGTCATCGCCGCGAGCGCCGTGTCCGCCCACAAGTCGGTCGATGCACGTCGAAGATGAGGGATCAAGATCGGAGAGATGCGCATTATCGCGCCATTTCCCGCAGATTCCGGACCCGCTTCGTGCCACGCCCTGCCCAGTGCCAAGTTCCGACGGAACTCCCGCACGGTCTGCCCGATGCCGAAAATACGCCCTGACTGGAAGCGCTTCGCCACATTCTCTGGAATGTAACCGCCATCTTCAATGAGCTGCTCAAGGGTCCAAGCCGCAAGTTGTGTGTCATCGGAAGGTACGCCAACTCGACGTCCACTGGCGTACATGTTCGGCATGAAGTCGATCAGTTCGCCGTGTTCGATGCGTCGCTCGCGAGGTGTCATGCTTTCCGAGCAGTTTCCCAACGAGTCCCCGATCGCAAGGCCGAGCATCATGCCTTGTATCCGGTTCCATGGCATGTCTGAACGTCCCGCTGGTGCGACGTCGAACGTCTCCCCACGGCGGATTCGTATCGCTCCGCGTGCGAAAAACTCGTGAAGCACGTCTCTGTTTGTCATGAAAAATGAAACTCCGTACGTGCCACGGGTATATCGCTTTCCGCCGTCATCCAGAATTCGCACCAAGAAACAGCCGTAGCCTACTGCGCATGTTGCATTAATTGTAAAAAACTGGTTGCGGATGATCTTCTTTGGGTTCCCAACAACGGCGTGGGTTCTGCACCATTCCCGCCGGGAAGAGTTCACCCCAACGCGCGTCTACTCGTTCGGCAGTCGAACGGGGGGACGAACCTCCTTGGGGTACCACGGCTTCGTGCGGGCGTCGATCGCAATTGGCGCCTCGTATGCGAGGTGATGCCGTCCGGCGCGGGTCCGTGACGCATGAATGTCGCCACCCGGCGCGAATCGAGTGAACGTCGCCCACAAGAAGCGACTCATGTCCTCGGCAATCGTTGCGTCATCCGCCACCACGATCAGAGGCCACGCGCCGAACGCCTCATTGTGAAGCGATTCGAGACGCCGCGCCCGCTTCGGCCTCGAACGAGGACGCCGCGACCACGAGGCATCCCGGGCAGAACGGTGCGACGGCACTGACGCCGGTCGGTAGCGTTCGACCTTTGGGCAGGACAATCGCCTCGGGCAGCGCGCGGATTGCCGGACCGGTTCTGATCAGTACACCCTCGCTCCCGCGATTCAGCGATGCCCCGGTGCAATCGAGAGTGTCCATCGCCGTTTGGTCGAAGACAAGCAGGTCGCACGCAAAGTCCGCACGCGCAAGAACGTTTGCGAGTGTGCCTCGAAAGTCCTTCAAGTCGCGAGGCGTGTCGGTCACCAGCAGGAATTTGGTGAGCGACAGCCGGCCTTCACCGAGGATCCGGAGTGCTGAGACCAAAGCGTCGCGCGCGGAGCGTACTTGGGTTCGCCGCCGCCATCACGATGCGCGCGGTGACCAAAGCGTCGCGCGCGTAGCGTTCTTTCACGACCGCCACCGCGAGGGCGTGGAAGCCCGCCTCGCCGTATGTCCATATTTCGCGCACCGTCGGCATTACCAATGGGAAGAGTGGCGACAGCAGCTCCTGCAGGTAGTCACCGATGAAGAAATCCTCTTGACGCGGTTGTGCAACCACCGTTGCCGGAAAGATGGCGTCGCGACGATGCCAGAGCCGGTCGACTTGGAACACGGGAAAGTCGTGGGCCAACGAGTAACAGCCGTAGTGATCGCCTAACGGACCTTCTCGGCGTCGGACGCCTGCCGGAACGCGACCGGCGAGGGCGAACTCCGCTTCGGAGATCAAGGGTGTCCGCCGTACGGATCCGTTGACCGCGCTAGTCGTGACCCTTGAAGCAGCGACGCAGGCAGCAGCTCAGGTAGGTTCTCCGGCAGTGGCGCAATCGCAGCAAGAACTATTGCCGGAGGGCCTCCGAGGAACGCCGTGACCGGTAGGTCGCGCCCAGATCCTTCGGCCGCGGCGTGGTGGAAGCCCCCACCCTTTCCAATCTGCCAATGCATGCCGGTCGTTGATTGGTCATTGGCCTGCACTCGGACATGCCGAGGTTGTGACCATGGCCATCGGGTCCAGGGTGTTCCGTGTCCACCAGCGGCAGCGTGAAGAACGGACCGCCGTCATCTGGAGACGAAGGAAGGGCGGGCAGTCGGGTCAGGTCCGGAGGGATCGACATCCACTCAATGACAGCACCATCCGACTGACTTTGAAGGCCGACACGGACGCCCGCGGAGGCTGGACCGCGAAACTCCCAAAGCTTCGACGGCACCGCGGGGAGCAGCTCCATCGCGGCTCGCGCGACGGTTCGTGCGAACTCGACTGGGCGACGCCCAAAGGCCAACTCGACGCGCCGAGCAGTGCCAAAGAGGTTCGTCACCACTGGGAAGTCGCTGCGTGACGGGTGGCGGAAGAGGAGGGCGAGGCCCCCCGCGCCAATCACGCGCCGGTGGGTTTCGGCGATTTTGAGATGTGGGTCGACCGGTGCGACGACCTCCACCAGTTCGCCCTCCTGCCGAGGGGCGTCAAGGAAGACGCGGAGATTGGTCAGGTGCATGGCGGCAAGCGAATGACTGCGCGTCCGGGGCTAGACTGCGCGTCCGGGGCTAGACTGCGCGTCCGGGGCTAGACTGCGCGCGCAGGGAGGCACGCATGGACGGCCAGATCACCGACGTACTTGCCCTTGACCAGCTCCCGCCGAAGCTTGCGGGCCAGGTCGCCCTCGTGACCGGCAGCGCCCGGGGTCTCGGCCGGGCGTACGCCCTCCGCCTTGCGCGCCTTGGCGCAGATGTTGTCGTCACCGACATCGACCTTCACGCCCACGTGCGCTACGGGGAGGTACTGACGCCCGGGTGCGAGACGGTGGTCGATGAAGTGCGCGCGCTCGATCGCAGGTCGCTTGGGATCGTCGCCGACGCGACCGACGAGGCGCAGGTACGGGCGATGGTCGCGGAGGTCGAAACGGCATTCGGGAGGATTGACGTCGTCGTCTGCAACACCGGTGGCGCGCTCATCCCCGGCCCGAGCGTAGCGAGTGAGGTGCCGGTCGCAGACCTCCAGGCGATGATGGACCTGAACTTCACCAGCGCCGTCATCACCTGCCAGGCAGTGGCCCCGATCATGAAGCGACAGGGGCGAGGAAAGATTGTCCTGATCGGTTCGCAGGCGGGCTTGCGGTCGCAGGGCGCGGGCGGGGGCACGGCGTACGCAATCGCCAAGGCGTCGATCCACCACTACACGCGCAAGCTTGCGTCCGACCTTGGTCGCCACGGCGTCAACGTGAACTGCATCGCGCCGGGATGGATCCTGTCGTCGCGCGCAATCGCGTCAGGCAGGAACTCGCCCGCCACACGTGACCGACTGGTGGAGGAAATCGCGTTAGGGCGACTCGGCGACCCGGAGGATTGCGCAAAGGTGGTCGAGTTCCTCGCCACCGACCTGTCGGACTACGTCACCGGTCAGGTGATCCCGGTATGCGGCGGGGTGTGCCTATTCTAGGCGCCCGCCCCGCGCGCCGTTTCGGCGCACTTCGGTGCCCGTGTGACGGCGCATGGTCAAGGCGCCCGCCCCGCGCGCCGTTTCGGCGCTCAAGAAAGCTGCCGGGAGGAGCCTCCCCGGCGGCGTCGTCCTGAAAGCGGTCGAGGTGCCGCGGCACGCGGCGGCTAGATCGTGACGCGAACTGCGCCCGGGATTGCCTGGTTGGCCATGGCTGTTGCCGTTGCGGCGGCCGCAATCGCGGCACCCTCCGCGCCTTGACCGGACTTGGTAAAGGTCGTGGCCAGCTTGTCGCTCTCCGCAGTGATCGGGGCGATCGCGGTCGCAACCTCGGCCGTCGCACGTCCCGTCCGCAACTGGCGCAGCAAAACGTCTGGTCTGACGCTTGGCTTCACCGCGAGTTCGGCGGTCGATGCTCGTCCGTTGGCAATGGTCGCCTCGACGGCAGGGATGCGGATGCGCGAGTAAGCATCGGCCGCGCGGGAAGCGAGTGCGGTGGCGATCATTGGATTGGCTCCATCCGTGGATTCATGCCCGACTGGGAATACTCGTCCGTTTCCTTCCTAGTGTCGGCACGACTTCCGAATTCTTTAGCCCTGCGGCGGGGAATTCCTCCCTCCTACGTGGGCGCAAGCTACAAACTCGCGAGAGTCGCCTCGGAGAAGGCCTTCGCGGTCGTCCGCCGCTCGGGCAGTAGCTTGCGCCCGAGCTTGCGCCTCCGCAGGAGGACGAGGGGCTGCGCTGAGGCGGTATAGGCTTTGCCGGGACACGCATCTGTGCGTGGCGCGCAAGTGGCGAAAACCCATGACGAAGTTGACGGCAGGATGGTGGGCGCGCAGGCGGTGGCGTGTCGCGCTTGCGGTGGCTTGGACCCTCTTCGCGCTTTACCCCGACCCTACGGTGCTCGTGCGCTCAATCCGGAACGCGTGGTCACCGAAAATCGACCCGGACACCGTGCGCGAATGGGCCAGGACCTTGCCGAGGAACCCGCGCGCGATTGAGGACGCCGTGCTTACCCGCATCGCGTATGCCGTGCCGTGGGAGACCGACGGCGTTCCTTGGACCTTTCCGACGCCCGCCGAGGTGATGGCGCGCGGGTCGGGCGACTGCCAGGGGCGCGCGGTGGTCTTGGCGAGCACCTTTGCGGCACTCGGCATGCCATACCGGCTAGAGGCGTCGTTCGACCACATCTGGGTCGACTACCCCGGGCGTAAGGGCACGGGCATCGAGCGTTCGGAGCGGGCGTTCGTGCGCCGCGCCCCGACCGAACGGGGGTGGGCGTCCCGCCTCAACGTGCCGGAGATTAACTGGGCCGAGTCGTGGCGCATGCAGCGTGATTACTTCTGGGATGCCGCGCCAACGTGGCGCATCGTGGTGCTCATCCTTGGGTGGGTAGTCATCTGGGCGCTGCCACGGTTCGGTCTGGGGCGCACCGCGCTCCGGTCTCAGGCGCACCCGACGTAGCCACTTGAGCGCACGAAAGCCGACGCTGCCAGTAGCTTGCGCCTCTCACGTCCTCGTACTGAAGCGCTGCGCTGAGGAGGTATGGTCGCGCGTGCGCTCCACGCCCGTGGCAAACCCTGATCTTGGCCGTAGTTGATCGTGCTCGCTCAAGGCGACCACGCCAAGTCCACGCGCGTGCCAGAATCTATCGCCGATGGAGGCGCAGGCTACCGGGCGACGCGCCCGCGGCTGCGCGATTTACAGGGAGGTGCGCGGTGCCGATTATTCCTGAAAGAGGGATTCCCTCCCGCCTCGTCATGCACCCGCTCACGGGTCCGACGGTCGTGATCTGCGCCGAGGGCCCCGAGGTTGCGGTCTTCCGGCGGGAGGATTGGGACGCTCTCGGCATGGAAGCGACCCCGATTGCCCACCTTACGCGCGAGGAGGTCAACGCCTTGACCGGCTTCGTCCGGTACTGGCGCGGCGCGGAGATCGAGGGGTTCGACTTCACATCGCCGTCACCGAGCATCTCCTTCGAGGATTACCGCACCTAGGGCCGCTCACCGGTCGCCTCTGCGGGTATCGTGGCGCCATGCAAACCGACCTCCGCCTCGCCATCCTCGGCTGTGGCGCTATTGCGCGTTATCACCTCGACGCCATCAAAGGGCACGTGCCCCGCGTGCGCGTGACGGCGTGCATCGACAACGACGCGGGCCGTGCCGGGGAGTTCGCCGCCGAGACTGGCGGCACGGCGTTTACATCGCTTGAGGCGGCGCTCGACGCCGACGCGTTCGATGCGGTCGCCATCCTTCTGCCGCACGACTTGCATGAGGCGACGACCCTGCAGTGCCTCGCTGCCGACAAGCACGTCATGCTCGAGAAGCCGATGGCGCCGACGCTTGAGGGTTGCGACCGCATCCTCGCCGCGGCGAAGGCAAGCGGCAAGGTCTTCATGCTTGCCGAGAACGCGCAGTACTGGCCGGAGGTGGTCGCCGCCCTCGACCTCGTGCGCGGGGGGGCAATTGGGGACCTCGTAACTGGCCGCGCGGCGTTTGTCAGCGAATACAACCCGTACTGGTTCACCGGCCAGAAGTGGCGCCTCTCCAAGTCGAGGACCGGGGGCGGGATCACCATCGACGGCGGTTCGCATTGGGTGCGCCCGATGCGGATGTGGTTCGGCGACGTGGCCAAGGCGGTCGGCGTCGTCGGCTATCCCATGGAGGAGATGCAGGGCGACAGCCTGATGCGCAGCCTCCTGCAGTTCGAGTCGGGCCTTTACGCGTCCTACGACGGCCTGATGGTCGCCACGCCCCTCGGGCCGCAGGAGAGTTGGCGGATAACTGGTACCGACGGCGAGATCGTGATCGGCGGGTTCCCGGCCGGCGGCTTGACCCTCTACGACCGCGCGCACCGCAGTGGGCGCGTGATTGAGGGGGACTGGGGCTACGCGATGAGCTTCGTTGGTGAGAACTGCGACTTCGCAAACGCGATCCTCGATGGCACGCCGCTTGCCGCAGAACCAGAGAGCGCCGTCCAGGACCTTCGCGTGGCCTTAGCCATCTACCGTTCGGCGTCGACCGGGAACTGGGAGACGATTTAGCGCATCGTTCCGCCTCCGTTATCCATCCCTCCGCGCAGTAGCGAGGTACCTCTCACCTCCTCCTGCGGAGGCGCTGCGCTGAGGAGGACTCGCGTACGCGGAAAACGAGTCCTCCTGCGGAGGCGCAAGCGAGGGCGAAAGCTAGCGCAAGCTGCGGCGCGCACATGCACGGCAACGGCACCGTCGTGATCGAGCCGGATCCCTCCGCGCTACGCCTTCACCAACCTCGCGTCAATCACCCCCGGCAGGTCAGCGAGCGTCCGGATCGTGGTCGTCGACGCCACGCGGTCCGCCGCGCCTCTCCCCTCGCGGTCAAGCCACACTGGTGCAATCCCGACGCCGCGTGCCCCGGCCACATCGGCAGACCAGCTGTCCCCAACGTGAACCGCGAGGTGCGCCGTCGAGCGGTCGAGCCCCGCCGCCACGAGCGCATGGTCGAAGATTCCCGCGTCCGGTTTCTCAAGGCAAATCTCGCCCGACACCGTCACCGCG
>Ga0233424_10002916_pt1 | contig 11530 bp, 11 predicted proteins | sample Watercolumn_Towu_FD_181011 | JGI IMG/M metagenome (GOLD analysis project Ga0233424, IMG submission 181011) | Freshwater microbial communities from Lake Towuti, South Sulawesi, Indonesia - Watercolumn_Towuti2014_125_MG | ecosystem: Environmental > Aquatic > Freshwater > Lake | place: Indonesia... | reverse complement strand
TGATCGAAAAACTGCAGGAGGCCGTCACGAGGCTGCGTCTGGACACGGCAGAGGGGTCGATCCCGATCTCTCTCAGCCTGGGCGCCGCCGCCGTACCCGGCATCCCGCCCGTCGCCTCCGCCGCGGAGCTCTTGCGGGTCGCCGACAAGCGGATGTACGAGGCCAAGCGTCTCCGCTCCTCAGGCCTGCCCGGCCAGGCCGACTTCGGCTGAATCGGCCTGAGCGCCCGCCTTCTCCCCCTTCTCCTCCTTCACGATCTGAACGCTCTTGATCGTTTTCTGATCCGCCTCCCGCACGATCAAGCGGCACTGGCCCGCCAGGATCTCTTCCCCAACCGCCGGAATCCGACCCAACTGTTCCTGAATCAGCCCGCTGATCGTGTTTGTTTCCTCATCCAGATCGACTTTCAGGAACTCGTTGATGCGGCGCACCTTGGTCCTCCCGTGGACCAGGATCTGGTTTTTCCCGATCCGCTTGATGAGTTCCTCGGTGATGTCGGTCTCGTCCATGATCTCCCCGACCACTTCCTCGATCAGGTCCTCCAGCGTGACCAGGCCCATGATCCCGCCGAACTCGTTGACCACGATGGCCATGTGGCGCTTCTCCTGCTGGAACTGCTTCATGAGGTCGTCCGCCGGCTTCCCCGCCGGCACGAACAGCGCCGGGTGCGCGATCTCCTTGAGCCGGACGTCGCAATGGCCCTGGGCCAGCTCCATCAGAGCCTTGGTCTTGTATAGAATGCCGGTGATGTTGTCCAAGGTTCCCTCATAGACCGGGATCCGGGAATACTTGGATTTGAAGAGCGGCTCCTGCGCCTCCTTCAGCAGGAGGTTCCCGTCGAGCCCAAAGACGTAGTTGCGGGGCGTCATCGCATCCTCGGCCGTAATGTCGTTCAACTGAAAGACGTTCTTGATCATCTTGACCTCTTCGGTCTCGATGAGCCCCGCCTTGCCCCCCACATCCAGCATGATCTTCAGTTCTTCCTCGGTCACGAAGGGCACCGTCAAGCCCTTGCCGCCGGTCAGCTTGGCGATCATCGGCTCCAACAGGAACAGGATGGGGGACAGGACCTGCTCGATCCAGTAGACCGGGTAGGCCATCATGAGGACGATCGGCACCGCATGCTTGGCGGCCAGCGTTTTGGGAACGATGTCCCCGAAGATCAGCAGCAGGAACGTCAGGACCCCGGTGGCGATCGCCACCGCCTCCGACCCGAAGAGGCGGATCGTCAGGACGGTTGCGAAGGAGGCGGCTCCGATATTGACCAGGTTGTCCCCGATCATGATCGTCGAGAGCAGCCGTTGCGGGTTGGAGCGGAGGTGGAGGGCCATCGACGCACGCTTGCCTCCCGCCTCGGCCAGAGCCCGGAGCCTCGTCTCGTTCACCGAGAAGAAACCGATCTCAGCGGCCGAGATGACGGCAGACAGGAAGATCAGCGTCGCCAGTACAAGGAAATCCATGGGTGTCGTTTTATGCGAGCCGGGTCTGTCCAAGAAAGCCGGACGCAGAACCGGCGACAGACAGGGAGAGCCTGCGAGGCGGAGCGGCCGGGGCGTACAGGAAGGGAATGATCGGCCCGGCTCCTATGGGACCATCGTCATCCATAATGGGGCATAGTTGTACCATACCCGACGTTTTCGATCAACGTGCAGACTAAAATACAACGTAAAAACAATTGGATAGAAAACATTTGGCGAGCACAACTTTTACTGATTTCGGCCCCCGATAGGGGTTTCAGGTATCGTCCCGCATGACCAGCGGCTCCACCTGAAACTGGGCCTCGAGTCGGTCCGCCACTGCCTCAGCCTGCCGCTCGGACGTGAATTGCCCGACCAACACCCGGTAGCGTCTTCCCGCCGAGAGGTCCACTGGGATGATGCGCACATCCTGGTACTGGGCCTTCAGCCTCCCGGCCAGCGCCTGGGCATTGGCCTGTTCCGCAAAGGACGCCACCTGGACCCTCAGGTACCCCAGGGCACCGGGACGGCCCTGGTAGGCCACGACCCGCAGCTCCACCTGGTCGGTGCCGTTGCCGGTCATGGCCAAGGCCTGCGCCGCGGCCAGCGAGAGGTCGATGATCCGCCCCTTGGCGAAAGGCCCCCGATCGTTGATGCGGACCGTGACCTTGCGGCCGTTGCTCAAGGACCGGACTTCCGCCAGGGACCCAAGCGGGAGGGTCCGGTGGGCGGCTGTGAGCTGATGCATGTCGTACTGTTCCCCGTTGGCGGTCTTGTTCCCGTGGAAACCAGGCCCGTACCAGGAGGCGACGCCCCGTTCCACATGGCCCACTGGATAGCCGGCCGGATAGCTGGTTGGAGAAGCGTCTCGCTCGGCACGGCGACCGGCACAGCCGTCGAGTCCCCAGACAAGAAAGGGCACCAGCAGGAGGAGGGAGATCTGTTTCAACATCCGCTAATAGGCTGTTGAAAAACTAGTTTGGCACCTGAAAATAGCGGGTCGCCGGAGATCGCGAGTGGCACCAGAACAGCCTGCAGGATGCTCAAAAAGGCCGTCCAGCGCGGCCGCAGCAAGCGAGGAGCCGAGGCGTACGCGGGAGGGTACGTTGAGGCTCCGAACGATGCGAGAACAAAGCTGGCGGACTTTTTCAACATCCTGCTAAATTTCGTCGAGCGATTGCCTCTGGAGCAAAGCCAGCGCCTTCTCTTGATTGGACACGGTCAGTACCACGATGGCGCGCTTGCCCTCGCGGGAAGGGGTCAGGTAGGCGCACTTGATGTTGATCTTGGCCTGCTTGAGCAGTTCAGCCACTTCGCTGAGCGCGCCGGGCTTGTTCTCCAGACTGAACACCAAGGCCGCCTCCTCCTGGAACTCGACCTTCCCGGCCTTGAGCGCCGTCCGTGCCTTTTCCAGATCATTGACCAACAGCCGGAGATGCCCATGGCCAGCGACCTCCGGAGCCGAGAAGGCCTTGATGTTCACGCCCGCCTCTCCGAGCACGCCCGCGACCTTTGCCAACGTGCCCGGTTTGCTTTCTTCCTTGATCACCAATTGTGTGGTCGCCGGCATCTCCTGTCGCCTCCCTTCCGATTCCCTCACCTGGCCAGTGACTCGATTCTATCTCAAGAGCCCACCATCGTGTTCCGGGAAAAGATCAAAATGACGAGCCAGATCACGGCAAAGAAAACCGGCGAAAGCAGCAGGTACCAGCGGGACGAAACGCCGCCGAAGGTGCGGAGAATCCGGCCGGCCTGCGCCCGCTCCGCCCTCGTCTCCAGGATCGAGAACCGGGGATCGGTCGGATAGCGATCGCGCAGCTCCCGAAGCTTGACCTGCCAGGCTTCCTGAAACAGGGCGGTCCGCCCGATCGAAAAGGTCCAGATCACATTAAAGATCACGCCGGCAAGGTACATGAACCACTGGTCCGCCGTAAACCCCTTGCCGGAGATATTGATAGCCGAGACCAGCAGGCCGTTGACGATCAGGAGGACCTGGAGCTTGGTCGTCTTGATCGGATTTTCTTGAGACCAGAGGTCGAGCAGGATCTTGTACGTCTCGAAATCCCGCTCCGCCTGCGCCGCCTGCTCCGTTGCAAGCTCTTCCTGGACCGGCATGACCAACTCTTACTCTTCCGGGAACGTGCCGCTATGAATGCTTGTACCCATAAAGCCACTGGGCGGTCGTCCCGCCCACGTTGCGGACCGAATGGGTCACCTTGGCGGGAATGAAGACTTCTTCCCCCACCTTCGGCCGGAAGGTCCGCCCCTGCATCTCCAATTCCAATTCCCCTTCTAGGACCATCAGCAGCTCATCGGTCGCGTGCACATAGTCTTCCCACACTTGCCCCGGCGGGTCAACCCAGAGCCCGCAGGAAAAGCCGCGTGAGTGCCAGCCTTGCTCTGTTCTCTTGTAGTCCAATAGAGCCTTCTACCCTTCTTCAGAACCAGCCCCATCTATTTTTTCCCTGACCCAACAAAATACACAAGAGATATCTCACGGGGGATCCGATCTTCCCTGAACTCTTTTTCCGCAGAATCAATAAGCCCGTTAAATGTGGCGAGAGCGGAGACTAACAAAGGTTCCGCTTCGAACTCCTCCCTTCCAAATGGTTCACTTTCCAACACCACTTTCCAAGCCCTTCTTGTAGCCGCCATCTTTTTGCCTCGCACACCATTACTCCTTTTTTTAGTACTCACTATACTTTTTTGCACAACCTCGCACCTTATCCGCTGGATACTTACTCCTATTTTTCGTGAGCTTCGAACCAACGGCAGCGTTTAAATCGATGCCCAAATCATGACAGAGATAAAACAGGTAGGCAGCTATATCTGCAACCTCTTCCAGCAGGAGTTCTTTGTTTGGCCCACGTAGCAATTCCGTAACTTCTTGATCCTTTTTCCATTGAAATGTCTCAAGAAGCTCAGAGGATTCCAGAACCAACGCAATCGCCAACTCCTTCGGTGTGTGAAATTGTTCCCAATCACGCTCCTTGCGAAACTCCAGAAGCCGTTGACGCAGTTCCGGCGTAAACATAGCTGTGGTCCTTTCAAGAGTTCTATCCCAAGAAACGTTGATTATGCCATTCAATAAACTTCGGTGACGGACGGTCCTCAGACAGCGAAGGAATTACAGCCAATTGCTTGCCGTGTAGAGCATAATAATCTCGCCCGTTCTCATATTCCTCCTTAATACGGCGGCTGACCTCAATATTGAGAGCAGGCGTGATCGTGATGTACCCTAGATCGAAAAGCTTGTGCACATCCGAGCGCAGAAGAAGACCATTTGATATCTGATTGGGGCCTGACTGGTTATAAGGCTTAATATGAGCAGCATCAAGAGCGGGCAATGTGCGTTCTCCTGTGATCGCACAACGTCTATTGTAGGCATCGGTCACGAGGACCCGAAAAGCCCCCTGACCAAGTCTTGGATAGGCTATGTATCCTGCTCCGTAGAGGCGGGTAAGCTCTGCCCCCATAGCATCCTTGTCAGCAGAGCTGGTCGAAACCTCTGGGTTAGCTCCGATACGTTCTCTAACTTTCCCCCAGAGTGATGCTCCTACTGGTTCATTTGTGTCGTAGGTCTTACCCTGTTGAATACCACGGCCCCAGTCTTCTGGCAGAGGTAACCACATGTCCCTTTCCCAGAAAAATGGAGACGCGAGAACGATGCACCCAATTTCCGGATTGTGTTCGGTCTTTTCCTGCCCTGCTCGATGCTTCCTGATCAATTCCAGGAAAGATTCGTAGTCTGACGCGCCATTCTTTTCTTCAAAGGCTTGCCATGCCAGAGAAGTTGGCAGCGCAGAGTACTTGACAAAAAATCCTCCTCCCACAATGTAGTTCAATGGGCTGTGAAGCTTAAATAGAAACGGCGACCCGGTTTCTGCACGAAATGTTCTCTTGCCTCCAGGCTGCCAGAAGTTCACCTCGTCAGGCTTGAGCGCCGACAAATTACGGAACCAGTCATTGTCTGTTAGTCGAACCCAGAATTTCATTGGTCGGTTACATTACCAGTTCACTCGTGACCGCTCAATTCCACCGCATAAAACATGAAGGGGATGCGGCGGTCGGCCACATCCCCTCTTGGACTAAGTCGAGCGCCTGAGCGCTTCCGTTATTTCATGCCGCGCCGGAACCCGCGCCGCGGGGCTTCGCGTTTTCTGGTCGGGCAACCGGGACAATGAGGGCGCGGGCGTGCTTGCTCTGAATGGCGGCGAAATAACCCGGCCAAATGGAGCCCGAAGGGACCACACCATGCTCCGTCGAACCGTCGAGCCCCGCCGCACCAGCTCTTTCTTCCCCTACTCCCCCTACCGGGCTGTCGGGAAACCAATTTGGCACCCCGTGAAGGTGGAAACACAGCCCGTCAGCCACGACATACAAAGCCTCTCAAGGATGGTCAAAAAGGTCGTCCAGCGAGGCCGCAGCGAGCGAGGGGGTGAGGCGTACTCTTTGCGGTACGTTGAGCCTCCGAACGAGGCGAGAACAAAGCTGGCGGCCTTTTTCACCATCCTGCTAGGAAAGCTGGAACGTCTCATTCACGAAGGTATACTCATAGATGCCGTTGAGGCGAATCCCGGCCCTCATCGCCACGCGTTGCGCGACCGTCCGGTAGCCCTTGGGGACAAACAGGTAGAACGGCACGCCCAGAGCCGCATGGTCCTGCAGCCGCTCGCGGGTCTGCGGGTGCGACAGCGACTCTTCGGTTTCCACTTCTGCGACCCACTCGACCCGGTTGCCGGCCGGGCTGTACTGCCAGCCGATGATATCCGGATCATGCTGCCCGGCCGCCCAGCCGGGCTTCTCCGCGTCCGGCTTGATCGTCACCTTGCACTGAAAGGACCGGGCCCAACGTTGCGCCACGAGGCTGACGACGTGGTCGTGCAGCGATACGACTCCTGTTCTCGCCTCGTACCCGGCCTCACGCCCGGCCTCGTGCTTGGCTTCACGCGCGATCATGCTCATCCCCTGTTCACTCCTTCGATGAAACCCCTCACGCCGCCTGCCCCGCCGGCGCGCCCCCCGAGGCCGACGCCGCGGCGCCCGCCTCCAGCGCGGCCTGGACCGCGTTCAACAGGCTGTTGGGCAAAAACGGCTTCTGGATAAACGCGGCTCCCAGGGTCTCGATGCCGTACCGAAGCAGCGCATCGTCCGCATAGCCGGACATGAGGAGCACCCTTGTCTCATTGCGCGCAGCGCCCACTAACTCGGCGAGCCGACAGCCGTTCATGCCCGGCATCTGCACATCCGTGAGCAACAGGTGAATCGACCCCTGGTGCCGCTCGCACTGGTGCAAAGCTTCGGGAGCATCGGCCGCTTCCAAGACGTGGTAGCCCTTCAGCGCGAGAATCTCCCGTACCACCTCCCGTACCTTGTGCTCGTCCTCCACCAGCAGGACTGTCACCGATGCCTCGGTATGGGAGTCCGCACACAGCTTAACTGTCTTCTCATCCTGTCCAATCGTGTTGGACATGTTCTCCTGCATGGATGCACCTTCGTATCTTTCGTTGCGATCGTTATCCGATTTCTTACGAACAGCCGCTGGTCGCACCGCAGTTCATGCACTTGAGACAGGTGCCGTTGCGCACCAGCATGAACTCCTTGCAGTTCTGGCAGGGGTCCCCTTCGTACCCCTTGAGCCGCGCCAGCTCGACCGTCGTGTAGGTGAGCGTCTCCCGCTTGAGCTCCACCTTGTGCGCGACGGTTCCACTGCCGCCGTTGCCGCCCTGGCCGTGCCCGTTTCCCCCGCCGATCCCGCTCCCGCGCCGCGCCGGGAACAGATCCGTGCTGATTGCCTGAGAGGCCAGCGATTGCGGATCGGCCGGCTCCCCGCCCACGCACTCCGGGTCCTGATCGTCCTTTTTCACCGAGTCCATCCGCAGGTCATCGTCCACCACCTGCGCCAGGTCGTGGCGGCCCAGGTACGTGATGGCCAGTTCCCGGAAGATGTAGTCGATGATCGAGGTGGACATCTTGATGCGATCGTTGAGCTTCACCGGCCCGTTCGGCTCGAACCGCGTGAAGACGAAGGCCTCGACGAATTCTTCCAGCGGCACGCCGTGCTGGAGTCCCAGGGAGATGGCGATCGCGAAGCAGTTCATCAGGCTCCGGAAGGCCGCCCCCTCCTTGTGCATGTCCAGGAAGATCTCCCCCAGCGTCCCATCCGAATACTCGCCGGTCCGGAGGTAAATCTTGTGGCCGCCCACGATCGCCTTCTGCGTGTAGCCGGCGCGCCGCTCCGGCATCCGCCGCCGCTTGGCCAGGTACCGCACCAGCACCCGCTCCGTGATCCGCTCGGCCATCGCCAGCACGTCCCTGCTCTCGACCACTTCGCCCGAGTCGGTCGAGGCATTGAGGGGCTGGCTGAGCTTCGATCCGTCCCGGTAGAGGGCCACCGCTTTGAGCATGGAATGCCAGGCCAGCAGGTAGGAGGCCTTCACGTCCTCGACCGTCGCGTCGGCCGGCATGTTGATGGTCTTGCTGATCGCGCCGCTGATGAAGGGCTGGGCCGCCGCCATCATCCGGATGTGGGCCTCCACCGGAATGAACCGCTGCCCGGTCCGGCCGCAGCGGTTGGCACAGTCGAAGACCGGCAGGTGCTCGGTCTGCAGATGCGGCGCGCCCTCGATCGTCATGGTGCCGCAGCAGTAGTCGTTCGCCACGACGATCTGCTCCTGGGCGAAGCCCAGCGCCTTGAGCATGTTGAAGGAGGGGTCGCTCAACTGAGCGTCGGTGAACCCCAGCTTCTCCCGGCAGAAGTCCTCGCCGAGGGTCCACTTGTTGAACGCGAACTGGATCTCGAAGGCCTGCCCCAGCCCCGCCTCCAGCCGGTCCAGCGCCGCTCCGTCGAAGCCCTTGGCCTGCAGCGCCTCGTGGTTGATGAAGGGCGCGCCTTTGAGCGTGCGCCGGCCGGAGCAGTAGGTCACGATGTCCTGGATCTGCGCCTCCGTGTAGCCGAGCGTCGCCAGAGACGGCGGGATGCTCTGGTTGATGATCTTGAAGTAGCCGCCGCCCGCCAGCTTCTTGAACTTGACGAGGGCGAAGTCCGGCTCGATCCCGGTCGTGTCGCAATCCATGACCAGACCGATCGTGCCCGTCGGCGCGATGCAGGTGGTCTGGGCGTTGCGGAACCCGTAGGCGGTGCCCAGTTCGAGCGCCAGGTCCCAGGACCGTCTGGCTGCCAGCAGGAGGTCCGGCGGGCAGTGCTCCGCCTGAATGCCCACCGGCTTGACGCCCAACCCTTCGTACTCGTCCGCCGGCACGTTGTAGGCGGCGCGGCGGTGGTTGCGGATGACGCGGAGCATGGGCTCGCGGTTCCGCGCATAGCCCTCGAAGGGCCCCAGCTCGGCCGCCATCTCCGCCGAGGCGGCGTAGGACTCCCCGGTCAGGATCGCCGTCAGCGCGCCGCAAATGGCCAAGGCCCTCGGCGAGTCATAGGGGATGCCCATCCTCATGAGGACCGTCCCCAGGTTGGCATAGCCCAGGCCCAGGGTTCGGAAGACGAAGCTCTTCTGCGCAATGGCCTTGCTCGGAAAGGAGGCCATCAGGACGCTGATCTCCAGCACGATTGTCCAGAGCCGAACCGCGTGGCGGAAGTCGTCCAGGGCGAACCGCCCGTCCTCGTCGTAGAACTTGCCCAGGTTCACGCTGGCCAGGTTGCAAGCCGTGTCGTCCAGGAACATGTATTCCGAGCAGGGGTTCGAGGCGTTGATCCGGCCGTCCTCCGGACAGGTGTGCCATTCGTTGATCGTCGTGTCGTACTGCGTGCCGGGATCGGCGCAGATCCAGGCGGCCCAGGCGATCCGATCCCACAGCTCGCAGGCCTTGACCGTCTTGACGACCTTGCCGTCCGTCCGGCGCCTGAGCGGCCAGTCCCCGTCCTTCTCCAGGGTCTCGAAGAACTCGTTGGGGACCCGCACGCTGTTGTTGGAATTCTGCCCCGAGACGGTCTGGTAGGCCTTGCCGTCCCAGTTGGTGTCGTACTCGTGGAAGACGAAATGGGTGAAGCCCTCCTGGGCATAGGTGAACATCCGCTGGATAAAGGCTTCCGGCACAGAGGCCAGGCGGGCTTCCCGGATCGCCTTCTTGAGAGCCGGGTTTTTCTCCTGGTCCGTTTCCACCCTGCTCTGGCCGTCGGCGGCCGACACGTGGCAGGCCTTCAGGACCGCGTTGAGCCGTTGCGCGCAGGTCTTGGAGCCGGTCACCATCGCGGCCACCTTCTGCTCCTCGACCACCTTCCACTCGATGAACTCCTCCACGTCCGGATGGTCCAGGTCCAGACAGACCATCTTGGCCGCTCGTCTGGTGGTCCCGCCGGACTTGATGGCGCCCGCGGCCCGATCGCCGATCTTCAGGAAGGACATCAGACCGGAGGACCTGCCGCCGCCGGAGAGGGGCTCGCCGTCGCCGCGCAACTTGGAAAAGTTCGTGCCGGTACCGGAGCCGTACTTGAAGAGCCGCGCCTCCCTGGTCCAGAGGTCCATGATCCCGCTCTCGTTCACCAGGTCGTCGTCCACCGACTGGATGAAGCACGCGTGGGGTTGCGGGTGCTCGAAGGCGTTGGCTGCCTTGACCATCTTGTGGGTCTTGGGATCGACGTAGTAGTGCCCCTGAGAGGGGCCGGACAGGCCGTAGGCATGGTGCAGCCCGGTGTTGAACCACTGGGGCGAGTTGGGAGCCGCCATCTGGCTGGCCAGCATGTAACACAGCTCGTCGTAGAAGGCCGCGGCATCCTCTTCCTTGTTGAAGTAACCGTGGGCCTTGCCCCATGCAGTCCAGCAGCCGGCCAGCCGGTGGAAGACCTGGCGCGCGTCGCGCTCGCCGCCCAGCACCGGTTTTCCATCCGGCCCGACCAGGGGTTCCCCGTCCGGCCCGACCTGCGGAACGCCCGCCTTGCGGAAATACTTCTGAGCGAGGATGTCGACGGCCAGTTGGGTCCACCGTTCCGGGGCATCGACGTTGTCAAGCTTGAAGACGATCGAGCCGTCGGGGTTCCTGATTTCAGAGGAGCGTTTCGCGAACTTCAGGCTTTCGTACGGACTGTGCCCCTTCTGCGTGAAACGACGTTCAATCCTCACAATCCATCCCTCCTGTTAGCAAAGGCTGGCGGCCGGGCCTGTCGGCCCACTCGCGACGGAGACTGAAAACAAAAAGGCGCCGCTCTTGCTAAGCCGCGGCGCCGCTTATACTTGGATCAGGCCTGATATGAATTGGAAGCCCGGCTCGCTCTCGGTCAGGTTGTGAGGTTCAGATCGATCCACCTGGCACCTCGCTCGTTACCCGATTGGCCCAAAAAACCAATAAATTCAGAGAGCCAATAGCCGGTGGAGCCGCAATATATGGCGAATAAATCCTCTTGTCAATAGAAAAGTACACAATATGTTGTGGTACCCTGTGGATAACGAAAAAACAAGCTGGGGATAGAAAATCGAGGCTTAGAGAGAGGCGAAAACCACCGTTGGGCGGAAGTTATTCACAGGCCAAGGAAGGAATATTTAAGGAACGGACAAGCTGGCAGAAGGCAGAAGCCTCTCCATTTTTTCTTTCAACTCGTCTACGCCCTCGATTGGAATGAATTGATTCACGACCCCCACGACTAAAACCTTCGTTCCCAGGACCCTGGTCTCAAACAAACTGCAGAGTCCGAAGTTGTGGCGAAGCGTGTTGGGCCTGATCATCACCTCCACGACCTTCTTGCCTTGCGACCTGAAGAGCTCCCGGACCAGACTCCCCGCCTGCGTTGATCCGTCAGTCCGTTCGACCGCCTGGGCCATGAGGCCCTCGATGAAGGCTTGGTAGTCGTTGAGCGTTGGGTTTGTGGCAGCCAGCCCTACCGAAACAGCCAAGACCAGTATGATGACGACGAGGCCCCGATTGCTCATCCCGCGACCTCTCCAAACATCGTTTGCATGACGATCTCACGCATCATGGTGCCTGGGTGAGCGCTCATCAAGGGGTCTCGTTTGACAATTCATCGGGCGTCGCCTATCTTTCCACGACCGATCCGGGCAGCAAGACACCACGTACTTCCACCGTTCAAGGAAAGAGACGAAAGGGGCTCATATGTATGTCTG
>Ga0233424_10002915_pt1 | contig 11532 bp, 15 predicted proteins | sample Watercolumn_Towu_FD_181011 | JGI IMG/M metagenome (GOLD analysis project Ga0233424, IMG submission 181011) | Freshwater microbial communities from Lake Towuti, South Sulawesi, Indonesia - Watercolumn_Towuti2014_125_MG | ecosystem: Environmental > Aquatic > Freshwater > Lake | place: Indonesia... | reverse complement strand
CGAAGCCACGGCATGAGTGAAGAAGAAATTGACACAACACTTGCTGATGTGAATGAAAAACTTGATCATGTTATGAAAAACAAACCTGCGCGAACTCCAACTGTCTGTTCAGGAGATCCGTCATTAGAAATCAGTTGTGGTGCAGTTGCAAAAGTTCTTGAGCTTCTAAAAAAAGAAGATAAAGACGCTGCAAAAACAGCATTGCGAATTGCAGTGTTGCCTGGCGGTTGTTCAGGAATGACGTATGATTTTTCTTTTGATTCTGACGGCAAGCAAGCAGACGACAAAGTGATTGAAAAAGATGGCCTGACTGTGCTCGTTGACAAGAAAAGTTTGAGCATCCTCGATGGTTCTCGTGTTGATTACATGGAAACACTTCATGGCGCAGGGTTTGTGGTCAAAAATCCACAAGCAAAAGGCGGCTGTGGGTGTGGGAAGAGTTTTAATTAAGCGAAACCCTTATATTTCACTCATTTTTCTCATTTTTCATGGCATTACAAAAATACCTGACAACAATCACGAAAATTGATCAGTTAAGCGACCATGTCAAACTTTTTCGACTCAGTTTTTCGCAAGGCAAGCCTTTTCACTTTATTGCTGGCCAATTTATTATCATTTCTGTGAATGATCTGGAAGGAAAACCACAACGAAGATCCTATTCCATCGCATCATCTCCAATACATACAGATTATATTGAACTGTGCATCAAAATTCTGCCAGATGGCAGAGTGAGCGGTGTCCTTGACACATTTGAAATTGGTTCTACTCTTGAAATTGATGGACCTTATGGAAAGTTTGTTGTAGATGACCCAACAAAAGAATTAGTATTTATTGGAACAGGAGTGGGTGTTGCGCCACTTCGCGCTATGCTGTTTGATCTCTTTGAAAAAGGATGTGCTGCACCAGTCTGGCTTTTCTTTGGATTTCGCTACGAAAATGATTTTATTTTCAAAGATGACTTAAGCGCGTTAGAGGAGCAATATCACAATTTTCATTTTGTTCCTGTGCTGAGCAGACCAGGAGAAAATCCTGCTCCTGATCTGGATACAGGACATGTGACTGACATTATTCCGCTTTATGTAAAAGATCCACAAAATAAAGCACTGTTTATTTGTGGCTCATTGCCAATGGTCAAAGATGTTGTTGGAATTTTAGAAAAAATCGGTGTGACGAAAGAACAGATTAAGACAGATGCATGGGGTTAATCTTTAGAGAACCCTACTCTTTATGCAAAATTTTCTTTAGAATTATTGGTGTGGAAGATAATCCCGTATGATTCCAACATACCCTTTATATCGTTCAGGTGTTACAACTTCCCTCATTCTCCTATAAATATCATAGTCTCTATCTCTCTTTACCACTTTTATCGCTTTTTTTACTCCTTCAACAACTGCATTATTGTCATATCGCCTTTGTAAACCTTCAATGACTTCTTCAAGAACTTCCTCTCTATCTTGTTCTAATGTTTGTCTTCTCATTGCAAGCACAGGAATAACACAATCTCGGAATGCACGTTGTCCAAGCTGCATTGCAGCATCTGAAGTGATAAGTTTCTTCAAAAGTCGTGAGTACCCCATTACTCTTTGAATTTCAGGTGTAATAATAAGGCTCCGTTCAATGATCGTTTCTGCATTACTTGTGAGTATGTCTATTGCATCATCTGTAATCTCTTTATCAACAAGCCGTGGTGCCATCCTATATGTCATCTTCCTCAGAACATCGCTTCTCTTTTAAAACATTCTGACTTATTCATTCACAATCTTTTTAAAGCAGCGTGGAGTAGTAGTCCTTATTCAGTAGACTATACTTTGGAGGGAATGACAATGACAGTAAAAGTCGGAGAAAAAGTACAAGATATGCAGCTTGAAGCATATCACAATGGTGAAATGACAAAAGTAACACTCAGCGACTATAAAGGAAAATGGGTTGTCTTATTCTTTTATCCACTTGATTTTACATTTGTTTGTCCAACAGAGATCACTGGTTTTTCCAAAGCAGAAGCAGATTTTGCAAAATATAATGCTGTTGTTCTTGGAGCAAGCACTGATTCTGCACACAGTCACAAAGCATGGTTTCAGAGAGACATGCCAGAAGTCAAGTTTCCAGTTCTTGCAGACACAGCACACAAACTCAGCAGAGAATTTGGTGTTTTGATTGAAGACGCAGGCATTGCATTACGCGGCACATTCATTATTGATCCTGAAGGAGTTCTTCGATATCAGGTTGTTTCTGCACTGAATATTGGCAGAAGTGTCAAAGAAACAGTAAGAGTCCTTGCAGCATTGCAAACAGGTGGCTTATGTCCTGTAGAATGGCAGCCAGGACAGGAGACGTTGAAGGTAAAATGATGAGGTGAATAAAAATGGTTGAAATGTTATTTACCCAACATGGGCAGCATAAAGTCAAAAAATATCCTCTTGAAGGAACATTGAAAGGCATCAGCGACAGACAAATCCAGGAACACAGAGATGTTCTTTATGCTGGCTATGTCAATAAACTCAATGAAATTGAAACAAAACAAAAAGCTGTTGCAAAAACAGGAAACGGGACACATTCTGATTTCAGAGAGTTGAAATTAGAAGAAGCGTTTGCAGTTAATGGAGTCTTTTTGCATGAAGCATACTTTGAAAATCTTGATGGCAAACAAAGTACGTGTTCCGGCGCAATTTTGAAATTGCTCGAACGGGATTTTGGAAGCTATGATGCGTGGAAAGAAGATTTCACTGCAGCAGCAACATCCTCTCGTGGCTGGGTTGTGCTTGCAATAAATTTGCTTGACGGCCGTGTGCATAATTATTTGTGTGACAGGCATGATCTTGGTGGAATTTGGTGGTGTTTGCCATTATTAGTTCTTGATGTGTATGAACATGCATATATGATTGATTATGGTGTCAAGCGAGCAGAGTACATCAAAGCATTCTTCGAGAATATTAGTTGGAATGCAGTAAACGCTCGTATTGAACAGATTAAGAAGATTCCTGATGTGTTGAAGCACTAGCGTTGTCTGTCGTTTTATTGCTGATTTTGAGCAATACATAAAAAGCAATCTTCTTTTCTTTCTCCTATGCACATTGATGGCCACAAATTATTAGGAGTTGCAGCAATAAAAAATCTCAAATATAGTGGTGAAATCCGCGAAGACAGCTACAAAAAAGCAGTGTTGCATTCTTATAACGCTGCTGTGCATCTCTATCTTGATGGTTATTATCCTGCTGCTATCCAAAATGCACACTGGTGCGCAGACATGGCTGTCAAGTTATTCTTGTGGAAAAAGCATTTAGTGAATTACACAGATTATCACAATCTTCCTATGGTTCGCATTTTGAATTGGATGCCTCAGCAAGAAGAAATGAAACACGTCATTGAAAATCTTCGCGAGCTTCATAAATTATATGAACAGTTTGGCGATTATATGGAGATGGTTGAAGAATATCCTGAACATTTGTTTGGATCTGAAAAAAAGGATTTATTTCAGGAAGAAGGGAAAGATATAACGAGAATTAAAGAGGGCGCAAAGAACGCAATACTTCTTCTTGATATAAGTTTGTTGATACTGTTGGCTTTTGAATAAACCATCAAACATTTAAACAAAAAAGATTTGAACATTTCTGAGGTGCGAATATGCAAGAACAATTCATCGTACGACTTAAATCAGAAATTGACAAAAAACATCTCCTCAAGCATCCATTCTACCAAATGTGGGAGAGGGGAACATTGCCCATCACTGTGATGCAAAAATACGCAGAGCAATATTATCATCTTGAGCGAAATTTTCCAATATTTTTGAGTTTAATGCATTCTGGCTGTGATGTATTTGAGGTTCGGCAGGCAATCACAGACAATCTTTATGATGAAGAGCATGGAGAAAAGAATCATACAGAACTTTGGATGCGTTTTGGTGAGGCTATTGGTACAAAAAGAGACAAAATCAAAGCATCGACTCCATTACCCGAAACTCAGAGCGCGATTGAGACATTCAAAAAAATGTCTGCATCTTCATTTTTGGAAGGAAGTGGCGCACTTGCTGCGTATGAATCACAGATTCCCGCAATCGCAGAAAAAAAATTGCATGGCTTAAAAGAGAATTATAAGATTGACGATGTTCGAGGAACAGAATTTTTTCAACTTCACGGTGTTCTTGATGTCAAGCACGCAAACGTGTGGTGGGACATCATTAGCCAGCATGCAAATACACCACAACGGCAGCTTGCTGTGTTTAAAGCAGTTCAGAACGGACGAGATTCTCTTTGGGGATTCCTTGATGGCGTTTGCCGAGAATATGGCACTGATGAGATGAAGAAAGAGATGAAATGCTAACATGACCTATCCTCCAACGAAAAATATATAATTAAGAGTACTATTATTTAGAGAGGTGAGTGATTATGGAAACTACGAATAAACAGTATAACATGAAAGGATGGGAATATTATCTTGCGCTCCTATTAGCAGTGCTAGGTGCATTTGCGGCAATTGCAGTAGCACTACGGATTTTTGGTGTCCTATAGATGAGAAATGATGTTATTAATGCAATAGCAATACTGGACTTTGTTTTGATTTACCTTACTGCTTTATCACTTCTATTAAGTTTCCGCTCAACGCTTTCATGGTTTGAGATTACATATAACATTTTTTATGTAGTATTAAATATCACAACTTTACTCCTCAATCTTTGGCTATTTTACAAACAGTCAAAAAATGATTAGAGAGGTTATCCTATGCCATACCCAACCGTAAACACAAAAGCGCCTTATTTCAGTTTGCCAGACCAAAACAACAAACAAACCTCTTTGAAAGATTTCAGAGGAAAATGGATTGTCTTATACTTCTACCCAAAAGATGACACGCCAGGTTGCACAGTTGAAGCAATTGACTTTACCAAAACAAAGAATCATTTTGAAGTGTTGAATGCGATTGTTGTTGGTGTAAGTCCGGATGACAATAAAAGTCATTGCACGTTCATAGAGAAGCACAAGCTTGATATTGTTTTATTAAGTGATACAAATAAAAAAATTCTTGAAGCATATGGTGTTTGGCAAGAGAAATCCATGTATGGCACAACGTACATGGGTGTTGCACGAACAACATTTTTGATTGATCCTTCTGGGAAGATTGCTTTTGTTTGGGAAAAAGTCAGTGTCACGGGGCATACAGATGACGTGAGGAAGAAGTTGATGGAGTTGCAGAAATAGCATCAGAAACAAGTTGTTCAAGCAGACGTGTCATCTAATACACCACAGCAATTAAAATACCCTGGACATCTGCAAATCGGACTTTGTCTTTGTCAGCAGTGGGATTATTGTCGCCCTTTACAACATAGTAAATTCCTTCTTCATCATAACTAATCTCAATCACGCGATGAACAATAATACCATTCTCTGTTTTATAACTAATCACGTCACCTACATGAATATCATCTTCAAATTGTGGCTTTATTTCAATTCCATTCGCACCAGCATCAAGTAAAGGATCCATCGAATTGGTATCTGTAAAACTGCTCCAAATAGGATCATCAACATCCAAAACAACGCGATCATCATAGACACGAATCTGTTTTTCAGAAATATGATCCCATGGAGATGTAATTTCAGCTGAAGAAAAAGTGAGAATATTGTTTACTTTTTCAAGAACTCCTTCCTTTCCAGGAACAAGAACATTTTCTTCTCCAGGAACTGCAACGTCCAAATACAAACTATGCCCTACCCAGCCGAGGATTATTGCGAGAACTATCGCGAGATAGATCAACAAATGTCCACGAAATAACCCCCAAACCATAAAGCAAAGAAACCTAAGATGGTTTTTAAATGTTGCGTATATTTATGACTGCGGAGTGAGTATTTGTGTGCTAGTTTTGCTGTTATAGCGAACGAACCAAATTTTCGTAATTTTTTATGTTCGTTCGCTTATTAACTGACACACGAAATCATTAATAAAATATTACGATTATTTCGTGCGTCAGCTATAAAAGTGCTCACTTTGATAATATTTTCTCTTTGATAAGAATCATATCTGCCTCAAGTCGTGGCAAACACTCTATTTTGTTTTTTATGTTATTAATGTCTATTTTCATGGCAGTTATGTCTGTTTTCACTTCCCCCATTTCTCTATCAAGCGAGTATACTTTTCGTTTTAGTGGGTCAAGATATGCCTTCCAAACAGCAAACGCTGCAACGAGTCCTTCAAAAGTCCACTCCCACCATGGATCAATACCCAAAGATGCTGGAAGAACAGGATCATTTGTTACTAAAGCCAAAAAGAAAAGAACTGCTTGAAAAACAACAAGAAAACCAAAAAGTCCAGAAAAGCGATTATTCCAAATTTTGTTCACTAGTGCAAGCAGTAGAAGCAACATAATCACGAACCAAAAGAGTATCATAAATATCATCTGTATCACCTCCTATAAATAGATTTTGTTGTCATGATTGCTACTCATCATAGTTGAGATCATAGTTCATCGAAAAGCCACCCTGTTCTTGCATTTGCTGCATGGTATAAATTCGGGTTTCCATGTATTCATGGACATCTTCTGCATATTGATCAATAGCAAGTCCATAAACACCATTTGGTGCATGTCGCAATGCAACCTCTGCACCATCATACAATTCGTTCATATAACGATCAGGATGCTGATCAATTTGCTGATGCACGTATGCTGCAATTGTAGAGAATTCTCCAGCAGCAGTCATTGATTCCAATGCTCCAATGACTTGTTCTCTTGACATTTGTTCTTGTTGCTGTCGAACAGCATAGCCCATTGTTGCGCAGCCAGTTCCAAGAAGCGCTGCAAGTCCAAGTGTTGTTATTTTTTTTATATTCATGTTCTCACCTTTTTGTTTTGTGTTGTAAAAAATAAGGGAGGACAATCCACCACAGACATGACAATGCTCATGCACTGCTTGCCTCCCTTGAAATTCTATAAGAACAACAATATTAAAGGATGTATCGGTGAGAAATCCGGAAATATTTCAAAAAACTTGAAGGATTTTCGACTCAACCCAGAAAATTTTCAGAAAAGAAAGAGAATTTCGAAAGATTTTCGGAAAACCCAGAAAATTTTCAACGTTTTTTACGACCACTCGTCTAAAGCATCTTCAATTCAGCAGTAATTGCATCAATGTCCTCTTCAACAGCAGGACCGATTGCACAGCAGGTTTCTGTACCTGGAGCAACAACAGTATGGCCGGCATCTGTAATTAATGCAGTGACAATATCTGCATCCTTTGCAAGCTGCATATACTTTTTCATTTCCTTGAGATCCTTGACTTTGAGAACGATCTTCTTCATTCCTTCTGCACGCCATGTCTTAACAGTTTCTTTCTCAGAGCGCAAGACTGCTTCAACACATGCATGGCCAACTTGTGCAGCAAGTTTTCCCTTTGGAAGTTTAAGATCATTACGGACAAGGATTACTTGTTTGTATTCATCTGGCATGACGCTTTTGTATGAAGGGATTATATAAACTTTCTCTCTTTTAACACAACCTTGCCGTCAACAATAACTGTAGAAACATTCATCCCATTTGTTGCATAGACAAGATGAGAAAGGACATTCTCTTTGGAAAGCGGCCAGTGATTCTCACTAATATCTAAAAGGACAATGTCTGCCTTTTTGCCAACTTCCAAGGATCCAATCTCTTTTTCCATATCAAGTGCGTGTGCACCATCAATCGTTGCCATGTCCAACAGTTTTTGTATTGGAGCAGCTTTTGGATCCCAGCGATGCTGTTTGTGAAGCAAACCGCAAATCATCATTTCTTTGAACATATCCATAGAATTGTTTGACGCAACAGAATCTGTTCCTAAGCCAACAACAACATGTTCTTCAAACATTTCCATAAGTGGAGTAACACCACCAGAAGAAAGCTTCATATTGGAAACAGGACAATGCGCAACAGCAGCTTTGTGCGCTGCAATTATTCGGACTTCTCCTTTTGTCAGCCAAATACTGTGAATGAGAAGAGTTTTACCATTCAAGAATCCAAGAGACGCAAGATATTCAGCAGGCAATTTTTTGTGCTTGTCGAAGCAGTCAAAGCGTTCTTTTCGTGTCTCTGCAAGATGGATGGGCGTCAAAATATTCTTCCGACGCGCATAATATTTAATGTCTTTCAACGTTTGTTCATCACAGGTATAGATCGAATGCGCACCTAACCCAAGCCGGATTACTGGATGAGAAAAACCATCAATCACTTTCTTTGCAGAAGCAAGCTGTTCTTTCACATTGCCTAGGAATCCATAAATGAGAGGGCAAAGAATAGCACGTATAGAATATCTTTTGACACCGGCAATAACTGGATCAATAGGCGTGTACATCTCAACAAAGGTTGTTGTTCCAGAAAGCAGCATTTCTTTGCAGGCATGTTCTGCATTTTGCTGAATTTGTTTTGAAGTAAATTTTTTTTCCGCAGCAACGACTTTCTCAAGCCATAAAGGAAGTTCTTCATCATCACAAATACCACGCAAACTATGCATACCTATGTGTGTATGGAGGTTAATGAGACCTGGCATAACTATTTTATTGGAACAGTCAATTGCTTTGCCTTTAGTCTTACTATGCTTTCCAATCTTTTTTATGTTATTTTTTTCTATTTCAATATCAACGTTCTCAAGAATTTCTCTTTTTTCATTTTGTGTGACCACAAATCTGCAGTTTTTGAGGAGCATATGGTGACAAATGCATCTATATTTTAAAATGTTTAGGTGATGAAAGCAAAACCTTAAATAAAATATCCGCATAAAACATAGTATGAACTGCTTAAATAACGAAGAAATAGAGCTATTTAAGAAATGTAATAGTCCTAGAAAGATCCAAGACTATTTAGATACAATTCCTATGAACTTCGAATATGCAGGAGATTCATTTCTTTCTCCACGAGAGGTACTTCGACAAAATCGTGCGCATTGCATCGAAGCAGCGTGTCTTGCTGCAGCTATTCTCCAATTTCATGGGCAGCAGCCGCTCATTGTTGATCTTACCGCTGTGCGAGATGATCAAGACCATGTCATTGCTGTATTCAGGCAGCATAGGCATTGGGGTGCTCTTTCAAAAACAAACCATGCAGTCTTACGATATCGAGAGCCCATCTATAAAACAATCAGAGAGTTGGTTCTGTCATACTTTCACGAGTATATTAAGAATAATACAAGAAAAAAAACATTGCGTTCATACACAAATCCCATCAATCTCACCCAATTCAATAAAAAAGGGTGGATAACAGCTGAAAAGGATATTTGGTATATTGTGGATAAAATATATGCGACAAGGCATATTCCGCTTCTTTCAAGAAAACAAATTGCAACATTGCGAAAAGCAGATATTATTGAAATTAAAAGTGGAAAAATAATTGAATGGAGGAAAGAGAAATGAAGAGGGAGAATAACAGCAAACTAACTTAACATCAAACCAACCCAAAGACATCTTCCAAATTAACCATTGGCTTATCAACTTTATTTTTATCGTCAATTCCAATTCGAGGGCATGCGCTATTCACCCAACATTGCACAAACGGAAAATTGTTCATCTGCACAAAATCAAGTGTGTTGGATAAAAATAAATACACCTTCTTTCCTTTTGTCTCACATTTTTCTTTGAACAGTAAACAGCGTTTCATGAATTGCTGTCCTGGTTTTGTGGAGATTAAAACACCAATATTGTCTGCTTCAAGAAATTTCATAATCGCAACTTTGTGCTGTTTCACAACAAGATCAATGTCTTTTCGATCAAAAAGAACCATCTGCTTGGTGTATGGATTGTAACAGAAAATAGGTTTGTGATTTTTTATCGCGATAGCTTGTGGATGGAAAACACCATCACCAATGTACAAAAACGCAGGAGCTGGATAATCAAGATATTCGCAGCCAAGAATTTGCCCAGAGCGTTGTGTGTGTTTGCCTTTCAGAAGATGAACAGTAATACCCGCATCCTTAAGTTGCGCAAGAACAGCACCAATCGAATCAATAAACTGAATCGTCGTAAAGAGGCCAAGTTCTTTTGGTAATTGCTTGATTTGATCAGGAGAGAGTGCAATCTCCATTGCAACGTGCGCTTCGAGGAATAATGTCTTCATGAAGGGACGAAATAGCTACGTATTTTAAAATGTTTACACAAATCATTCCCACCTTTTCTCATTCTCATTCACAAAAGTATATGCAGAATAGACCGCAAGAACACCTTCAGCAACACCAGTAATTGCTTGTTTAAAGCGAGTATCACCAACATCACCTGCTGCATAAAAGCCAGGAACATTGGTTTGTGCATCTCTGTCAATAATAACTTCTCCTTTCTTGTTGAGTGTGACGCCAACTTTTTTTGCAATATCAGAAAGCGCAATATGCCCAATTTCAATGAAGAGTGCATCAACCTTGAAATCTTTTTTTCCTTTGTATGGCTTGTCAAAGACAACACCATTAATGTATTTTTCTCCTTTCATTTCAACAACATTTGTGTTGTTAATTATTTCAATTTTCCCTTCTTTGATTTTTTTTTCAATACGTGTCATGTTCACAGGTTCTGGACGGATTTTTTCTCCACGATAAATAATGTAGACTTTCTTTCCCCACTGTGTCAGCAAGAGCGCTTCTTTTGCAGCAGAATCTGATCCACCAACAACAGCAATGATCTTTTCTTTGTAAAATGCACCATCGCACAATGCACATGTGTGAACTCCTTTGCCGAAATACGCATCTTCTCCAGGAACACCAAGTTTTCGTGGTTTTGTCCCTGTTGCAAGAAGGACTGTCTTTGTTTTGAACGTTTTTCCATCTTTTGCTGTTACAGAAAAAGTATGGTTTTTTTTGTCTTGCATAATGTCAACGACAAGTCCATCTTCTATATCAATGTCATATTCGCGCGCATGCTGTTCAATGTTCTCTGCAAGTTCAGGACCTGTGAGTTTTTTGAATCCTGGATAATTTTCCACATCATCAGTGAGCATGATTGTTCCGCCAGGAGTATCGCCAATAATCAATGTTTTGAGTTGCATTCTGCCCGCGTACATTGCTGCACCCCAGCCTGTCACTCCTGTTCCTATGATGAGAATGTCATAAAGTTGTTTTGGATTTCCTTTTCCGGCCATGAAGATGTTAGATAATGGTTTGTTTATATAGTTTTTTGAGAATTTTGAAAAAATCACAAGACGAAAAATCAGAAAGTGATTTTTTCAAAATTCTCTTTAGCTGATTTTGTGGCTAAACTTGTTTAGCACAAGCGCTCGAACGTTTCATGTGAGAGCGCTTGTGTAGAGACGCGAGCATTAGTCGAGCGTCTGATTTGACTATTCCTTAGAGAATTATAATAATTGCCGAAAGAAAATAAATGTACTAAACATTAAAAAAGAAACGAGAATTTGTACCAATATCCTGCCAGCGTGGGACAATCTGGTACTCCGCCTGACTCGAAATCAGGTTGCCGCAAGGCTTTCTCGGTTCAAATCCGGGCGCTGGCGTCATTCTTCCTTCTTACCGGATTTGAACATGCACAAAAATCTGCGGCTTTTTGGCACTCCTTCGTAAACTCAGGAGAATCCGGGCGCTGGCG
>Ga0233424_10002914_pt1 | contig 11534 bp, 6 predicted proteins | sample Watercolumn_Towu_FD_181011 | JGI IMG/M metagenome (GOLD analysis project Ga0233424, IMG submission 181011) | Freshwater microbial communities from Lake Towuti, South Sulawesi, Indonesia - Watercolumn_Towuti2014_125_MG | ecosystem: Environmental > Aquatic > Freshwater > Lake | place: Indonesia... | reverse complement strand
GCGCGGACAGCCATGTCCGCGAGTCGTCGCAGATGCAAGCAGCGCGCGGACAAGGCTGTCCGCGCTCCGAGAATCGTCGCGGCTGGCGACGATTCTGAGCGATACTGATAGAGTGCAACTCTGCGCTACGTGGACGGAATCACCGACAACGAAGGAAGCACTGGGAGGCGGAGAGCAACGCATGCCTTTGTCCCACAGCGCCTCTTGGGAAGCGGCTCGCGCACGGTTTTCATGCCTGCCTTGCGAACGGACTTGAGAAGCGTTTCAAACCGCTCGTGTCGGAACCCGGGAGTGTCCTGGCCGTGATGTTGATCCGGATAATTTGCCATGCTGCTTGCGAGGCAGAGCGGGAGCGTTTATGGTAGCGGTGCAATGAAACGCGTCGTAAATCTTGAGGAAACACCCGGTAAGGTAGTAGGAGACATTACTCGTGCGATTCCGGATTACGATCGCCTCGTGGAGGCAAGCCAATCGGTCATGCCCAGGCTGCCCTTTCCTAAAGGGGTCTTTCGCTTTCGCACGCACGAAGAGGCCGATGAATGGACGGAACAGCACATCCTCAACGCGGCGCTGAAGAAACGCCACGCGCGCCCAAACGAAGTGACTTAAGCCGCCTCTGCGCCGAACTCAATCGCTTAGGCGCGCGTTATCTGATTGTCGGAGGGTTCGCAATCATTGAAGCCGGATTCCCTCGGTTGACAGGAGATATTGATCTGCTCGTGGACACGGCATCCGAGAACGAGCGACGGGTGTTCGAGGCGCTTCGGATTCTTCCTGACAAAGCAGTCAACCACCTCGATCCGGGTGACGTCGAACGATTCACCGTCGTGCGAGTCGCAGATGAGATCGTGGTTGACCTCATGAAGAGCGGCTGCGGCGTTGATTACGCGGAAGCGATCCGGGACGTCGTTTACAGAGAGGTTGACGGCGTGCGCATCCCGTTCGCCTCACCCAAGACTTTGTGGCGCATGAAGCAAACCCATCGCGAGAAGGACATCCCGGATCGGCTGTTTCTGCGCAAGCTGCTCGAGGCGCAAGGCATCCGGTTGGAGCCGCTGGAGGAGAAAACAAAGAAACCTGAGGGGCTGCGACAGTGGTTGAAGGGGGTCTTCGGAACAAGTGAATGAGGCGAAGAAGTCTCACGGCTTGCGCGCGCGCGCGGTCCGCCGCAATGTCAGCCTTGCCTTGCAGCGATCTCGGCCTTGAATTCGTCGGTCAACCAACGAGCGCATCCAGCAGCCGGTCGATTTCTTCGCGGGTGTTGTAATGCGTCAGGCCGATGCGCAACATGCCGCCGGTGCTCTCCACGCCGAGGCGCTCGCTGAGATTGACGGCGTAATAGTTGCCGTCCCAAACGCAGATGCCGGCTCTGGCCAGGCGCTCGGCGGTAACGCGCGGAAGTTCGTTCCTGTACCGAATGGCGATCGTTGGCACCCGTTGTTCCGCACGTTCCTTTTCCCGAATCCCGAAGAAACGCACGCCATCGAGGCCAAGGATTTGCTCGATGAGGTAGGCTGCGAGTTCCTGCTCGTAACGCTGGGAGACGCGCATGGCGCGGTGAAGCTTCGCCGACCGCGGCGAGCGCCAGACTTGGCGAGTCGATCCAGTCGAGCGATCTGTGTTTTCCTCGGGCTTCTCGATGGCCACAGACTTGGGGACGCATTCCACTGCGTCCCTGATATTGATTGTCCGATGGTCGAGCACAGTCAGGGACGGAGTGGAATCCGTCCCTACCAGTTGAGCGCAGAAATCCGCAAACCACTCCAAATACTCGATCACGCCGATCAAGCCGGCCTGATGCTCGAAGCTCTGCGTGCCGGTCTCGAACTTGTGCGGCGGCTGGTCTTCGGCCGGGCGGACCTTATACGCAGGCAGTCGGTCGAGAAGATCGTATTTGCCATACAGGATTCCTTGGTGCGGCCCCCAGAATTTGTAAGGCGAGCAAACCAGGAAATCGGCGTTCAACTCTTGCACATCGATGGGGAGGTGCGGGGCGGTGGCCACGGCATCGACGAATGTCAGCGCGCCCACGGCATGCGCCATCGCGGCGATCTGTTTGATCGGATTGACCGTTCCGACGGCGTTGCTCACGTAGCCGACGGCGACCAGCTTCGTGCGTGGACCAAGAAAACGCTCGAAGTCGCCCATCACCAAAGTGCAGTCCTCCGGGTGAATATCCACGATGTTGACCTGGACGCCGCGTTCCTGCGCCAGGAGCCGCCAGGGCGAAAAGTTAGCGTCGTGGTCCAGGCGGGTCAGGATAATTTCGTCCCCTTCCTTCAGCCAATGGCCGAGGCTGCGGCTCAGCGCGAAGGTGAGGCTGGTCATGTTCTGGCCAAAGACGATTTCGTCGGCGCTGCGCGCATTCAGAAAATCGGCGGCGGCCTCGTGCGCCTCGGCGATTATGGTGTCGCTTTCGACCGCGGTGGGGAATGCGCCGTGCGTGTTCGCGTTGCAACGCGTGAAGTAATCGACGATGCGGTCGAGGCAACGCCGCGTGACTTGCGTGCCGCCGGGCGCATCGAAATAGACGAGCGGCTGGCCGTTTTGCTCGCGTTGCAGCGCGGGGAACTCGCTTCGGATAGCGTCAAGGTTGAGCGTGGTCATTTGCGTCCGCGTCAGTTTCTCACTCGTGCCCGCACAAAAAAGCAAATTCCAGGCGGCGGGACCCAGGTCAGTTTTCCGGCGATAGGCTTGCGAGATGTCCGTCGCTCAAGCCCCGTAAAACTATCGCGAGCCTCCGCTTGACCGCTTCGCCGCGTTCTGGCACGTTGCGACCACGGAAATGAGCGCTAACAGCTTCAGACTCCGGGCCTGCGTCCCGAATGGCCAAGAGCGAATCTCAATCCGTTCCAGTCAACTTCCCCAGGCAGCGCTCGGTTCATCCTCTGGATGCCGAACCGCGTCGGGGAACAGCAATTCTCCAAACCCATGAAGACGTTTCTCACTCCTGATCGCCGCCGTTCCGGCTTCACCTTAATCGAACTGCTCGTCGTCATCGCCATTATCGCCATCCTGGCCAGCATGCTTTTGCCGGCGCTGGCGAAGGCGAAATCCAAAGCCCACCAGATCAAGTGCGTCAACAACACCAAAACGCTCACGCTCGCGACGTTCATGTACTTGAACGACTTTGCCAAACCCGTTCCCTACAACGGGCAGGCCACGGCTTACATGGACAACGCGCTTTGGGTCACGGTCCTGGCGACCAATTACGGCGGCATCAATGCCTCGCGCGTCTGTCCGTCAGCGCCGCCAGCCAGCAGCAAGTCTAAACGCCGTCACGCCAACAGCGGTTCTCTGAATCAAACCTGGCTCTGGACCGGTTCGAAGGGCATCGATTACGAAGGCAGCTACGCCTTCAATGGATGGTTTTACGGCGACGACGACCCGTATTTCAGCACGCCCGATCAAAAGGTGAAGAAATACCGGAACGAGGCTGACTGCCCCAGCCCGTCCACGACGCCGGTCATCCCGGACAGCAACTGGATCGATACTTGGCCCCAACCGAACGACCCGCCGGCCCGCGATCTTTTCACGGGTGACGATTTCGCTGGCGCGATGGTCCGCGTCACGCTGCCGCGTCACGGCGCGGCCAACACCTGGCGTCGTGGCCAGATCTTCAATCCGAAGAACGACCTGCCCGGCGCCATCAACATCGGGTTCGTCGATGGCCACTCCGAGCTCGTGAAGCTGGAGAAGCTTTGGAGCATCGACTGGCACAAGAACTGGGTCCCGCCTGCCAAACGCCCTGGAAAGTAAGCCGTCCTCAGTCGTATCTTTTGATTGAAAAGGTGAATCGCCCTCACTCTCTTCCTCCCCTCTCCCTCTCCCCCAGGAGAGGGAACCCCTTTTCCCCGTACTGGGAAACGCTCACTAAACAGTGATGGGTTCAGCGCGTGCAAAAGCTACCCCCTCTCCCTGGGGCAGAGGGCTTTCATCGCACCGAATAGTTACGGACTGCATGCGTTGCTGCATTCGATCTCGGTTTTCCTCCGCCCTTTCCGCAAACTTGCCCAGTTCTGCGATCGTCCTGGATTTTGAGGCTGAAGCAGCCGGATCGAAAGCGATGGACGTGCCGCGGACTTCGTGGCTGGTAGTGAGTTCCACTGATTCGGCAGGATCGGAATTTGCCGGAGCCGAAACGGGTTTGGCCTGCTGCTGGTTGTTCCGCAAGGCTCCTTCAGCACGCATTCGTTGCTTTGCTTTAGCCAGCGAGCCAGCTAAGTTAGCCGAATGGCTGGATCGGAAGATTTTGCATGGCGACTGGATTCATAAGGGTCGGGGGCGCCCGGCAGCATAACCTGAAGAACCTCTCGCTCAGCATTCCCCGCGACAAACTGGTCGTCATCACGGGCCTGAGCGGTTCCGGCAAATCGTCGCTGGCGTTCGACACCATTTATGCCGAAGGCCAGCGCAAATATGTCGAGTCGCTCTCGGCCTACGCGCGCCAGTTCCTCGATCAAATGCAGAAGCCGGAAATCGATTTCATCGAGGGGCTTTCACCCGCCATCGCCATCGAGCAACGCCACGCCGGCACGAATCCCCGTTCCATCATCGCGACGACGACGGAGATCTACGATTACTTGCGATTGCTTTACGCGAACGTCGGCCAGGCGCACTGCCCGGTCAGCGGCCAGCCCATTACCCACCAGACCACGAGCGAGATCGTCGATAAGATCCTGGGCCTCCCAGCCCGGACGCGGATCATGGTGCTGGCGCCGGTCATTCGCGAACAAAAGGGTGAGTTTCGCGACGTGATCGAGCGTCTCGCGCGAGAAGGTTTCGTTCGGGCGCGGGTGGATGGCCAGCTTATCGAGTTGGCGACAAACGTCCGTATCAAACTGGATCCAAAGCAGCAGCACACGATCGAGGTGGTGGTGGATCGCTTGGTCATCGAAGAGAAAATACGCATCCGTTTGAGTGATTCGGTGGAGACGGCGCTGAAGTGGGGTGAAGGCACGCTCCTGGTGTTGCATCAGCCGCCTTCGGTCGCAGCGGAAGCGGGTTTGCGGCCAGGTTCGCCCCGCCTGGCCGGGGGCGCTGATTCGGCACCGTGGATTGAAACGCTTCATTCCAACCGTATGTATAGCCCCGCCACGGGCCTGAGTTTCGACACCCTGACGCCCAAACATTTCTCCTTCAATTCCCCGTTTGGCGCCTGTCCTGTTTGTCACGGCCTGGGGCAAAAAATGGTTTTCGACGAGCATCTGGTTGTGCCCGACCCGGAGAAATCCCTTGAACAAGGGGCGATCCTGCCGTGGCGGCGGGGAGCCAAGCGAATGATCGTCTATTACAAGAGCCTGCTCAATGGCGTGGCGCGGCATTACCGGCAGAAGCTCGACACGTCTTACAAGGATTTGCCGGCCGAGTTCAAAAAGATCCTGCTCTGGGGATCCGGGAAGGAGGAAATCGAGTTCCAGTTCTGGCGCGCGGGGAAATCGAGCAAGATGGCGCGCGCGTTCGAGGGAATCCTTCCGAATCTCGAACGGCTTTACCAGGAGAGTGAAAGCGAGTTCACGCGGAATCGGATCAAGGCCTTCATGGGCTCGCAGGATTGCGATGCCTGCGGCGGGCGGCGCCTCAAACCCGAAATCCTTGCGGTGACGCTCTCGAGTGCGGAATGCGGAATGCGGAATGCGGATTCTCGAGGCGCTGACCATTCGCACTCCGCACCGCGCACTCCAGAATCGGCGCTACCGAGTGCGGAGTGCGGAAGGCGGAAGGCGGAATATTCAGAGGCCGTTGCTCCGCACTCCGCACTCCGCACTCCGCACTCCAGGATTCCCGGCCGGTCGATCATGGATGTGTGCGCGCTGTCGGTGGAGGCGGCGGATGATTTCTTCGCGACGCTGAAGTTGCCGGACTTTCAGCAGAAAATCGCGGGCGACCTCCTTCGGGAGATTCGCGCGCGCCTGGGCTTTTTGAAGAACGTCGGGCTCGGCTATCTCACGCTCAATCGCGAGAGCGGCACGCTCAGTGGCGGCGAGGCGCAACGCATCCGGTTGGCGACGCAGATCGGCGCCGGGTTGATGGGCGTGCTTTACATTCTCGATGAACCCAGCATCGGACTGCACCAGCGCGATAATGAACGCTTGCTCAAAACGCTGGAAGGTTTGCGTGACCTGGGCAACTCCGTCTTGGTGGTGGAACATGACGAGGACACCATTCGCCGCGCCGACTACGTCATCGACCTTGGCCCTGGCGCCGGCGTACGCGGCGGAGAGGTGGTGGCAGCCGGCACGTTGGAGGAAGTCTTGCGGCATCCCGCTTCGCTAACCGGCCAGTATTTGCGTAGAGAGTTGGCCATCCCCGTTCCGCGGAAGCGTGTCCAGCCAGCCCGCGAGAAAGGCTGGCTGGAAATTCTCGGCGCGCGGGAGAACAACCTGAAGAACATAGACGCTCGCATTCCGCTCGGCACCCTGACGGCCGTCACCGGGGTCAGCGGCTCCGGCAAAAGCACGCTGGTGGACGATATCCTGCGGCGCGCGTTGTTTCGCAAATGGTACGGTTCCAAAGAACATCCCGGCGCGCACCGGGAAATCAACGGCATTGAACATCTTGATAAAGTCGTGGTCATCGATCAGACGCCGATTGGACGCACGCCCCGGAGCAATCCGGCGACTTACACCGGGATGTTCAATCATATTCGAGATTTATTTGCTGATCTGCCGGCGGCGAGGATTCGCGGTTACGGCGCGGGACGGTTCAGTTTCAATGTCAAAGGCGGCCGCTGCGAAAAGTGCCAGGGCGATGGGCTCATCAAAATCGAGATGCACTTCTTGCCGCCGGTTTATGTCACGTGCGAAGGCTGCGGCGGCCGCCGTTACAATCGCGAGACGCTCGAAATCACTTACAAAGGCATGAACATCGCCGACGTGCTGGCGATGACCGTGGACGAAGCGGCCACGTTCTTCCGGGCGATTCCGCAAATCTGCGACCTGTGTCAGACTCTCACCGAAGTCGGCCTGGGCTACATTGGCCTGGGTCAAGCCGCCACGACGTTGAGCGGCGGTGAGGCCCAACGCGTCAAGCTTGCGGCGGAATTGAGCCGCAAGGCCACGGGCCAGACGCTTTACATCCTGGATGAGCCGACCACCGGGTTGCACTTCCACGACGTCGCCAAGTTGCTGGAAGTGCTTTTCAAATTGCGCGCATCTGGGAACACTCTGCTCGTGATCGAGCATAACCTGGACGTGATCAAAACTGCGGATTGGATCATTGACCTGGGACCGGAAGGCGGTTCGCGCGGCGGCCGGATTGTGGCGGCGGGCCCCCCCGAACACGTTGCCGGGTGCCCGGAAAGTTTCACGGGCCACCACCTGGCGCGGATGTTGTCCGGTCGTGCTTAGCCGTAACTGTTCCGTGCGATGAAAAGCTCGCCCTCACGGCCCTCTCCCCCAGGGAGAGGGAGTGACTTTTACCGCCCGCGGACTCATCCCTGTTTAGGGAGCGTTTCCCGGTGCGGGAAAGAGCGGTTCCCTCTCCTGGGGGAGAGGGTTAGGGTGAGGGCGATTCGCCTTCTCACTGAATAGATACGGCTTGAGCTCCTGACCGCGTAGCCGAATGGATTCCAGTTTCAGAATATGAGTTGGTTTCGGAAAATGCCCTGGCCTGCGCCGACGTGCTGGTGGGGGTGCGTGACGTTGCTCTTCGCAGCGGCGGGCACGCTCGCCGTTGCGCAAGACACGCCGGAAATGGATCAAGCCTATCAGGCGGCGCTCAGGTCTTTCCAGGATGGGTTCCTTGATCGCGCCCGGCGGGAATTTGCCGAATTTGCCGAGAAGTTTCCTGACTCCAAAAAGACCAGCGAAGCCATCCTTCTCCAGGCCCAGTCCCTTTTCGCGCTGAAAGACTTCAAGTCGGTCGTTGGACTGCTGACGCCGCGTCTGGCCCGCGCCGGGGAGTGGGCCGATCCATACCGGTTCTGGCTCGCAGAAGCCGAATTCTACGACCAGCACTACGAAGCCGCCGCCAAGGCGTACGAGGCTCTCCTGGCCGCATCGACCAATGCTGCCATCCGCTTGCAGGCCAGTTACGGCGAGGCCTGGGCCTACTTCAAATTGGGCGACTTCGATCACACGATCAAACTCTTGAGCGATCCCGCGCGCCCGTTTCAACAAGCCGCGCTTGGCAGCACCAACGAGACGCTGGTGGTGCGAGGCTATCTGTTGCTGGGCGAGAGCTACTCGAAGAACAGAAACTTCCGGAGCTCCCAGCAGGTTCTCATGGACCTTGCCCGGCGAAACCTCCCGCCCGAATTGGATTGGGAAAGGTTGCATCTCTTCACCCTGAACGCATTGGCCGACCAGCGCCCGGACGATGCGCTCAGCGCGGCCACAAACCTGGTTGAACTGGCCGCGAACACCAACCGCTTGAACGAACCGGTTCTCCACGCCAACTCGCTCATGCTCCTGGCGGATATTCAAAAGGACAAAAACCCGGACACCGCCATCGCGGCCTACGAGCGGATCAACAAGCTGGAGCGAATCCCGGCCAGCCGAAAACAACAGGCCTTGCTCCGAATCATCGACTTGCTGGTCGGACTGAACCGTTTCACCAACGCCGTGGCTCGCCTGGAGTTGCTCCTCACTCAAACCAACCTGGACACGCCGCCGGACCTGGTGCGGTTGACCCTGGGCGAGTTGCACCTCAAACAGTTTTACGCCTTGGCCCCCTCGGAACGCGCTCGCACCTATCCCATGCTGACAAATTTGCTGCATGAAGCGCGGAGTCAATTCGTCCTGGTCACGCAATCGACAAATGAACTGCGGGCGGCCAAGGCCCACCTTAACCAGGGTTGGTGTTCCTGGGAGGAGGCTTCGTTGTTGAACTCGACGAACAAATTTGCCGAGGGCCAGGCGGACTTCCGCGCCGCCGCCAGGTTGCTTCCGGAGTCCGAAGACCAGGCGATTGCCCACTTCAAGCTCGCCGATTGCCAGTTTCAGCTCGGGGATTACACCAACGCCGTCGCAAACTACCGGTTGGTGATCGACCGTTACCGCGATGCACCCGAAGTCCGAACGAAATGGTTCGATCAGGCGTACTATCAGATGATCCGCGCCAGTCTTGAGCATGGAGATATTCCCGCCGCTCGAAGCGGCTTGGGCGCGCTCATCGAAGAATTCCCCACCAGCGAATTTGCGGCGAGGTCCACCCTGGATTTGGCGTCCGAGTTGTTGGAGCGAGGCCGGCCGGACGATGCCCGGCAAGCGCGCGACGCGTTGCTTCACTTCCAAAAGAAATTGCCGGCGTCGCCCCGGCTGCCGGAGGCGCAACTTGCCATCGCCCGATCTTACGCGATCGAGAATCAATGGACCGCGGCCATCGGCGAGTATGATCGCTGGCTCACGCAATATCCGGACCATGCCTCCCGCCCCCAGGCTGCATTCGACAAAGCCCTGGCCCATTTTCGCGCGGGCCAGGACACGAACGCGCTTCCTTTGTTCACGAATTTCGTGGCGCAATTTCCCACCAATCAGCTCGCGCACTGGGCTCAGTTTTGGCTGGGGGATTATTACTTCAATCAACAAAACTACACCAACGCGGAGACTCACTATCAGCTGCTCTGGAACAACCATTCGAACCCGGCGGACCTGCGCTATCGGGCCGGTCTCAGCGCGGCAAGAGCGGCGCTGCTCCGCGATAAGCCTTCCGACGCCAGCCAGTACCTGACGAACCTGATCACTACGCTGGACCGCGACACGAATCGCCCCGCGGCCATTGAAGTAGAGGCGTATCTTCTTCTCGCCGACACAGCCTTGAAGGATGTCTCTGCGGCGGCGCTTACGAACCGCCTGGCCCGTTTCGAGAATGCTTTGGTTCCCCTCTCGAGAATCGATTCCCTTTACCCGGCCAATCCACTCGCGCCCGTGGCGCGGGCGAAAATGGCGGATTGCTATCTCCAGTTGGCTTCGCTCGATCCGGGCCAGGCCGCCGCCCATTACACCAAAGCCATGACCAACTATCTTCGAACCATGACGAATTCGCCGTCGGCGGATATCCAGACAAGAAGCCAGGCCGAAGTCGGCTTTGCGATTTCGCTGGAAAAATTCGCGGGCCTGAAACCTGCCGCCGAACAAGAGCCGCTTCTCGACCGGGCGCTCAATCATCTTTTGAACGTGGCTTACGGCAAAGTGGCTGAAACCGCAGGGAAGCCGGATCCTTTCTGGGTGGCCCGAGCCAGGCAGGAGGCCGCCAGGCTCGCGGAGAGCCTGGAGATGACCGACGCCACCGCAAAGCTTCTGGAAAGATTGTTGCGCGATTTTCCCCAATGGCAGAAACTGCAGCCGAATCTGGCGAAAAAATTGCATGAGCTCAAAGCGGCTGAATACTGATCAGTAAGTTGAGCCATTTGACAATCGTGGCCGTCCCGATTAACTTTTTTCCCTTCTCATGAACCATTCTCTCGAAGCCGAAACCAGGGTCACGCTGACACCCAGCGCGGCAGACCACGTGAAGGAGCTGTTGGCGAACGAAAAGGACAACGTGGGCAAAACCCTTCGCGTTTATGTCGAGGGAGGCGGCTGCTCCGGACTCCAATACGGAATGGTCTTCGACGAAAAACGGGATGGGGATGCGGTGGCCGATTGCCACGGCGTGTCGGTTCTCATCGATCCGTTCAGTTTGAACTATCTCCGTGGAACGGTGGTCGATTTCGTGGATAGCTTGAATGGCGGCGGGTTCAAGATTTCCAACCCGAATGCCCGCGCTTCGTGCGGGTGCGGGAAATCCTTTGAAGCCTAGGCAAACTCACAAAGAGCCTAGACTGAAAATGCCGTTCCGTGCGATGCGGAACGGCTTTTTTCTTCCCGAACATTTCGTGCAGTCCAATCCGCGTAACTTTCGGCCAGTAAACACTATGTTTGGGTCTTCTGGAAATCGAGTGGGTAAATTTGGGGGCAGGAAGTGGGTTTGAGCCTTGATAGACGGCCCTGATGTTGGCTTTTGGGTGAAGCAAAAACTTGTTCTGATGAGCGCATGCCAAAAATGCGAAGTCGGCAGCTTCGGGATGCGTATCGGTTTCCCGGCTTTGTCCCCGCCAGCACCGTGCACGGAATCTTCGGAGACCCGAAGGCGCGCGTGGTGGCGCTCCGGCGCCGCCGAAAAAAACCGTCTGTGGCGGCTGTGGCCAAACCTCGCGGAGTTGCTACGACAAACGGCAGCGTCAGGTGCGAGATCTGTCGTGCGGCGACACGCGGGTGTATCTGGAACTGGAAGTGCGCCGAGTGGACTGCGCCTCCTGTGGAGGCGTGAAACGAGAGCGTTTGGAGTGGCTGGCCGACAACCCATTTTACACCAAACGATTTGCTTTCTTGGTCGGGCGGCGCGGCCGGACCTCCACGATCAAAGACGTGGCTCGCGAACTGCGTTTGGACTGGGAAACGGTCAAGGAATTGGAAATGCAGTATATGCGGGAGCAGTTGCGGCGCGTGGGGACACCGGCTCCCGAAGTCATCGGGATCGACGAGGTGTCGATTCGCAAAGGACACACCTATCGGATTGTCGTGAGCGACCTGCTCCGCCGCCGCCCGATC
>Ga0233424_10002912_pt1 | contig 11542 bp, 10 predicted proteins | sample Watercolumn_Towu_FD_181011 | JGI IMG/M metagenome (GOLD analysis project Ga0233424, IMG submission 181011) | Freshwater microbial communities from Lake Towuti, South Sulawesi, Indonesia - Watercolumn_Towuti2014_125_MG | ecosystem: Environmental > Aquatic > Freshwater > Lake | place: Indonesia... | reverse complement strand
CGTGCGAGTGCTGCCGCCGGTCTCCGTGATCTTGATATAGTCGGCGCCCTCCTTCAGCAGCTTGCGGACCTCACGCCGCACCGCGTCCTCGCCATCTGCCTCCGAGCCGAAGTACCCCATGTGTCCACCGGTGATCGCGACAGGCCGCCCGCAGATGACCATTCGCGGACCAGCGGCCAGGCCGCGCCGAATCCCCTCGCGAAGCGAGAATGCGACCTTGTTCTTGGCGCCGTTCTCGCGGGCTGTAGTCACACCCGAGTGCAACACGGTGCGGGCGTTCTTGGCCGCCTGCAGGAGGAGCATGTCGTCGAGCTCCTTCGCCACCTCGTCGCCCGGCGTGCCGTCGCCAGGCGCGCAAAGGTGGGTGTGGGCGTCGACGAGCCCCGGCAGGATCGTGGCGTCGCCGTAGTCGACCCGGTCGACCTGGGCGCCCTCGGGCGCCGTCATCTCGGCGGCGCGGCCGACCCGCACGATGCGCTCGCCATCGACCATGACCGCCCCGTTCCGGATCATCGCCCGGCCTGTCCCATCGAAGACACGCGCGGCGGTCAGCACCCGGATATCTGTCACAGTTCCACCCCTGCCCCTGCCAGGTCGCCTTCGAGCATTGAGACCGTCTTGAACTGGATGGCCCGGATCCCGGTCGCCCGCGCCCCTTCGACGTTCGTCGAGACGTCGTCGATGAACACGATGTCCTCATGGGCGATGCCGCTCAATTTGCTGATGGCGTCGTAGATGCGGCGGTCGGGCTTCATGGCGCCGACCTGGTAGGAGAGGACGGCGGGATCGAACCTCGACGCAAACGGGAGGCGGCCACGCTCGAGGGCCCAGTGGGCCTCGCTCGTATTGCTGCACAAGGCGACCCGGTAGCGGGCGGCGACACGCTCGACGAGCCCGAATACCGCGAAATTCGGGGTCAGCGCGGAGTTAAAGATCTCGGTGAATCTGGCGAGGCCGATGCGGATGCCCAGTTCGTTCATCGCGGCAAGGGCGAACTCGGCAAAGCTGACCTCACCGGTCTCGAGCGGCCGCTTGGCACCGGGATCGAAGCAAACGTCGTGTACACGGTCGGCGGAAACACCCCCCAGGCGGGCGAACTCACGGGTCGCCGGGCCCTCGTCCACGATCGTGAGGACGTTCCCCAGGTCGAACGTGATTAGCTTCGGCTCCGGCGCCCGGCCGGCGGTGCGGCCCATCGACTCGCTCCGTGACTTGCGACGGAGCAGGACGCTAGACGGTTGTCGGTGGCGTGTCAACGGCGGCCGGGAGCTCGACCGTGAACGTCGTGCCCTTCCCGACCTCGCTATCGACCGACACCGTGCCCTGATGGGCCTCCACCAGCCGCTTCACGATAGTGAGCCCTAGCCCTGCGCCTCCGGTTGCCCTCGCCCTCGACGGGTCGACCCGGTAGAACCGCTCGAAGATCAGCGGGAGCTTGTCGGCAGGGATGCCGATCCCGGTGTCTTCGACGACGAGCTGGACACGGTCCGACCCGCCTCGCCGGACACGTACCGTGACCTTTCCGCCTTCGGGCGTGTTCGTGATCGCGTTCTCGATCAGGTTGGCGATCACCTGGCCCATGCGGGTCCGGTCTGCCGACACCTTCGGCACGTCGCCCTCGCCCTCGACCGACACCGCGATCCGCTTCTCGTCGGCGCGTGGCTTGAACGCCGCGACCGTCGCAGTGGCAATCTCGTCGATCGGCTCGGGCGACATGTACAGCGACAGCGACCCGGTCTCGGCGAGCGCCAGCATGCGCAGGTCCTCGACCAGGTGGGACAGGTGCTTCACCTGCTGGTAGAGGTTCTCGATCGTTGCCTGATCGGCCTGCAGCACCCCGTCCTTGATCGCTTCCAGGTATCCCTGCAGGTTTGAGATCGGCGTCCTGAGCTCGTGCGCCACGTCGGCGGTCAGCGTCCGGCGCTGTTCCTCTGCCTCTTCCAGGCCGTCGGCCATGTCGTTGAACGTACGAGCGAGCTCGCCGACCTCGTCGGCACGGTCGACCGTGACACGGTGCGAGAGGTCGCCGGTACCCAGGCCGCGAGCCGCACGGGTGAGAGACCTGACGGGCGACAGGGCGTTGCGGGTCGCAAGGCTGATCGCGAGCAGGCCGGTCGCGCCGGCGGCGAGGCCCGCCCACAGCAGCGAGCGGTTGAACGAGGCGGCGAGCCGGGAGAACTGCGGCTCGGGCACGGGCGATGCCTCGGGCTCGGGTCGGGCCAGTTCGGCTCCGGACACCTGGGACCCGGCGACCGGCTGCCGGAACTGCCCGGGTCTCGTCTGGTCGCCAAAGCCCTCTCCTTCGGGACGACGCTTCGCGTGGCCCAGGGGGAAAGCCTGCGTGTGCTCCTCTTCGATCACGATCATGGCTACCTGGCCGTCGCGCGTCAGGAACGGGAGCCTGCGAACGTCACGCCGGGTGAGCAAGAGAGCGCCTGAGAACTCGCGGTTGGAGTCGGCGACCATGCGGCCGCTCTCGTCGAAGACGACCACACGGCCACCCAGCAGCGCACCGGCGTTCTCGAGGGCCGGCTGGACCATCTCCCAGTTGGCCTGCTGGCCGTAGGTGTCGGTAACCAGGTCCCGGAGGCGGGACTCGCGAGCCGCCTTCAGCTCGGCCTCGAAGCGGGCCAGCTCCTGGCGAGTCGCGTACGACGAGTAGAGGCTGACCGCGGAGAGGGCGAGTCCGAGCACGATCGCGAAGGCGGCCAGCAGGCGGACGTGGAGGCTGAAGAACCAGTTCGGCAACGTCATGATCTCATTCGCAAAGGCACGATCTCGCCCGCACTATCACGACCCCGGGTTGAAGCGGTAGCCGACGCCGTAGACGGTCTCGATCAGCTTCTTGTGCTTCCCGTCCTGCTCGAGCTTGCGTCGAAGGTTCGAAAGGTGGGTGTCGAGCGTACGGTCGAGGCCGTCGAAGTCGTAGCCGAACACACGCTCGATGATGCGCTCCCGGGGGATCACCTGCCCTGGCGCCCGCATCAGGAACACGAGCAGCCGGAACTCGGTTGGCGTCAGCTTCACATCACGTTCACCGACGGACACCTGGCGCCTGCCCAGATCGACCGACAGGTCGGAGTGCTTCAGCACCTCCCCGGCGCTGTCGGCCCGGTCCCGTCCGGTCCGCCGAAGGACGGCCCGCACCCTCGCAGCGAGCTCACGGGGGCTGAACGGCTTGGTCACGTAGTCGTCGGCGCCGAGGTCCAGGCCCTGAAGGCGGTCGTGCTCTTCTACGCGGGCGGTGAGCATGATCACGGGCACGCTATCGGCCTCGGCGCGCAGGCTCCGGCAGACCTCCAGGCCGTCCATGCCCGGGAGCATCAGGTCGAGAACGACCAGCGACGGCTTGCGCTCCTGGGCCAGCTTCAACCCCTGCGCGCCGTCACTCGCGACCATGACGTCGTGGCCGTCCCGAGTCAGGTAAAGGCGCACGATCTCGGCGGTGTGGGGGTCGTCCTCGACCACGAGAATGGTCGGTCGGGCATCGGCGGCTACGGTCGACATCGTTCGTTCCAGCAGGGGTGCTGGCCGGGTCACTCGCCCTGACCTACGTCTCGGGGACGGGGGCAGGGTCGGTCAGCTTCGAGTCGGGCCTGATCCTGAACTCGTGCCGGAACTCGCGGTGGAAGCGAGGGCCAAATCGCCTGGGCACGATGAACTCGTGCTCGTCGAACTTGAAACGCTCGATGCCTTCGACTCCTTCGATCTCGATCTCCCCGGACAACTTGCCCTCGAACAGCTTCCGCAGCTCGTCGACCTTTTCCTGCGGGAGGATGCCTTCCTCGGCGAGCTGGTCGAAGAGGGGAAGTAGGTCCTCGCGTAGCCCGCCGAGGCGCGGCTCGCCCGGGAGCAGCGGGGCAGGCAGGATCGGCTTGTGAGGGGACATGAGCGGCCCGTGGCCAAAAGGAAGCTTCGGGATGGCGGGCAGCTTCTTCACGGCGGCCGGCATCGAATCCAGCCACGCCTTGATCTGGTCGCGTTCCTCGGCGGTAATCGTGCCGGCGTCGACCAGTTTCTGCAGGTAGGCGTCGCGCTTTTCTTTGGAGAGGTCGGCGGTCGCCTGCACGAGGGCTTCGTTCAGCTTCTCGGCCTCGAGGCCCAGAATCCCTGCCGCCCGTTCGATGATCCTGTCTCGGGGCTTCTCGCCGTCGCCGAGCGGTGAGGCAACCGCGACTCCGACCGCGAGCGCGCCCAGCGCGCCCACGCCAACGAGCGAACCGATCACCCAACGACGCCGTAGTCGCATCACTCAGTGCTCCTGGTCCAGATGCCTGCAGGCCGCGTGCCCCGGGGGTACCCGGAGGACATCCTCGGCTTGCATCGTCAAGAAATTCTTCAGAAGTCCAGGATGCACCACGGGGCCAGATGCCACCCGAACATGAGGTCGGCACGTCTGGCGGCACCCGACGTGCGCTCGATCAGCCTTCCCGCGCCGACCATCGCCACGGCGTCGCCGCCGCCCAGGTACAGGGAGGAGAGCTCCGCGGCGCCCAGTTCGATGTCGGGAGCCTTCGTCGAGGAGGCGCATTTCGCGCCGTCGGGGCCGCCCTCGAGCTCAAACCTGCCGGCCGCGAGACCGGCGAACTCGTCCTTGACCTCGATGACGAGCCTGTCCTGTACGGGATACCGGCGCGCGGATAGTGCGGCCGGGACGTCGACGATCCGGACCCACAGGCCATCGCGCGGCGTTCGGCGCAGCCTTCGAGGGTCGGCCAGGCGCCACCACAGGGGGTCGTCAGGAGGCCGATTCCACACTTCGATCGAGTCGGTCAGGTCGACGCTGAGGCAGAACTGCCACAGGGCGGCCTCGGTCGCCGGCGACGTGCCCAGCAGCTCGATGTCGCTGACCGAGCTGGCCGGGAAGCCGTCCCGCCAGTCGCGCCGGTACCGGTAGATCAGATAGCCGTCGGCGGCGCCCTTCGCCTCGTGCACCGCGAAGAAATAGGCGGTGGCGCCGCCATAGCGATAGTGCTCCGGGTCGCGGAGGCGGCCGTCCCACCACAGGTCGTTGCGAAGGATCATCCCGGGGCGTTGCCTCGCCACGTGCTCGTAGACGGCCGGGGCGACCCTGCGGATCTCGTCGGACTCCGCCGTCCGCACCTCACCGTGGTCGGCGACCTGAGGCTCGAACTGCGCCCTCAGCCGCTCGATCGTCCACCGCTCGGACTGGCTGGCGACGCCGTATCCGAAGCGACGGTAGATGATGCTCTCCGAAGCCCACAGGACTGCCAGCGACTCGCCGCGGGCCCGCACATCGTTCAGCTGGCGGCGCATGATGTCTGTAAGGATGCCCCGCCGCCGATGGGTGGTAAGCACCGTGACCATGGTCACGCCGGCGGCCGGAATGGCGGTCCCGCCCGGGACCGTCATCTCGAAGGAGATGATCGTCGTGGTACCGACTATCTTGCCGTCGTCGTAAGCGGCCAGCGTCCGGTCGAACTCGATGATCGACCGAACGAAGTCGGTGTCCTCCGGGCGCGGGTGCGTGCCGAAGCCGCGCGACATCACGCGGCGGAACTCTTCGAACTCCGACGACTCGATCGGACGGATCGGGAAGGTCATATCTGTGGTCGCCTCTCGCCAGGGAGGATTCATCCTACGACAGCCACCGCAAAACACTGCGGCGCGGCCTGGTCGATGCGGCGCCGGAGGCTGGCGTGCTCCGAGATCGTTCGCGTGAGCCGCTTCGACATATGATGTATACTCCTACACATGCGGCGAACGCAGCTACTCCTGCCAGAGGAGATGCATGAACAGGCGACGGGAATCGCCAGGGCCCGCGGCATGTCGTTCGGAAGTCTGGTCCGGGAGGCGTTGCAGGAGTACATGACTCGCTCCTCCATGCAGCCCTCCGCCGATGCGATCGACGCGGTGCTCCTGGCCGAGCCATTTCACGATCCCGACCCCGACCCTCACCTGTCGGTTGACCACGTCTACTATCTCTACGGCGCCCCGCGGAAGTCGCAAGCACCGCGCTGATTCATGGCAGCCGTCTTTGTCGATACCGGGGCATGGGTCGCCCTCCGCAATGACGGTGATCAATACCATGCCAGGGCGAGGAGTCTTGCACGTCGCCTCCGTTCCTCTGGCGTCGGCATGGTGACTACCGAATGGGTGATCGCTGAGGCCTTCACTTTGCTGAAGGCGAGGGGAGCGGTTGATCAGGCCATCGCGCTCGGCGATGCCTTCTGGGCCGGCGGCTTGGGCCTCTTTGTGGAGTCCACGCCGGAACGGCGCCGGCATGCCTGGACGTTGTTCATTCGATATCGCAGCCTGTCGGTGGGCTGGGTGGACTGCGCAAGCTTTGCCGTGATGGAAGAGCTGGGGATCACGCAGTTCTTCGGTTTCGATGACGACTTCATACGGGCCGGCTTCACGCCGTTTCGGTGAAGATCTGCACCCTAGCCCCAGTCCTTGCTCTTTAGGGTCGGGGCGTCGTCCGCCTCGATCGGGGTCAACCCTGAGACGACCACGTTCATGGTGCCGTCGCGAAACGAGACGGTGCCGCGGGCAAGCAGGATCGGCGACTTTGCCTGCCATTTAAGACGCTGGTAGACCTGCGGCCAGACCACCAGCGGCGAGTGGCCGAACTCGTCCTCCAGGGTGAGGAACACGGCTTTGGCGAGCGGCCGCTGGCGGCGGATGACGATCCCGGCCACCTTCACCTCGGTGCCGTCCGCCAGCTTGCGCAGCTCATCGGAGCGCCGCACGTCCGCCGGCAGCTTGGGCCGCAGGAACGCCATCAGGTGGCCCCCCGGGTACACGCCCATCGTGCGGTACTCGCCGACAGCCAGGTCCCACCTCGACTGGTCGGGCAGGGCGACCATGTCCTGGTCGACCGGCATCTCAAAGGCAAGCTGATTGCCGACCGGGTGGTAGCGCAGGCCGATCTCCCAGCGGGTCTGGCGCCGTTCGGAGTCCATGGAGTCGAAGGCGCCCGCGTCAGCAAGGTTGTCGAGCGCCTCCCGCTGCAGCCCGGTGCGGGCCATGAAGTCGGCCACAGACCGGAACTGCCCGTGCCTTCGGCGGGCGGCCAGCACCAGCCTTACGGTCGCCTCGCGGACCTTCGCCACGTGCGTGAGGCCCAGCCTCAGGCAGCCTTCCTCGGGCGTCGCGATGTCCTCGCTCAGATTGACGTCGGGGCCGAGGATCCCGACCCCGTGGCGCTTTGCGTCCTCCTTTAGGGTCTCCAGGTTGTAGAAGCCCATCGGCTGCTGGTTGTAGAGGCCGATGAAAAACTCGAGCGGGTAGTAGTGCTTGAGCCACGACATCTGGAAGGCGGTGATGCCGAAGGCGAAGGCGTGCGACTCCGGAAACTGGTACTCGCCGTGGAACTTGCCGAAGATCTTGAGCGCCGCCTCGTAGGGGACACCTTTCTTTAACGCCCCGGCCAGGAACTTCTCCTTCCAGACTGGTACCAGCTCGGCCCGATTGCGCCGGCTGAACGCCCGTCGCATGCGGTCTGCCTCGGCGGCCGACATGCCCGCTACGTGCATGCCGAGCTCGACCAACTGGTCCTGGTAGAGCGGCACCCCGTAGGTCCGCTTGAGCGCCGGCTCCTCGAGCGGGTGGTCGTAGTCCCAGACCGGCTCCAGTCCCGTGTGGCGGCGTATCAGCATTGTCACGCCATCGTTAACGCCAACACCCGGGCGGACGGCGCCGACCTCCCACGCCATCTCGAACAGGTTCTTCGGTCTCAGGCGGACCACCGTCTGCATCTGGGCGGCCGACTCGATCTGGAACACCCCGATCGTGTCTGCGTTGTGGATGTCGGCGTAGACCTTCTCGTCCTCGAAGTCGATGCGTGAGAGGTCGATCCGACGCTCCTCTCTCTTTCGGATGAGTTGCAGAGCCTCGTTCAGCTGCGAGAGCGCCCCCAGCGCCAGGAAGTCGATCTTCACGAACCCGGCGTCGTCGGCGCTGTCCTTGTCCCACTGGCAGATGTAGCGGCCGTCGATGGCGCTGCGCTGGAGCGGGACCGTTTCCGAGAGCGGCTTTGCGCTCAGGACCATTCCGCCGGGGTGCTGGGCCAGGTACTTCGGGAACCCTTCCAGCTCGGTGGCCAGCGAGATCAGTTCCCGCCACAGCGGGACGTCGGCACGGTCCCGGTAGTCGGGCAGGGAACGCATCTCGTCATAGAGGTTGCGAGCGTGCGTGTGGCCGTCGAGCCGCTTCGAGAGCTTGTCGATGTCCTCCTCGGGCAGTCCGAACGCCTTGCCGAGGTCCCGGAGCGCCCCCCGGATCTTGTAGGTCGAGATCATTCCTGTCAGGACGGCACGCTCGTAGCCCCACTTCTGGTGGACGCGCAGGATTAGCTCCTCCCGAATGTTGCGGGGGAAGTCGAGGTCGATGTCGGGCGGGCCGCTCATCTCCTCGGTGAGGAAGCGTTCGAGGCGGAGGCCGAACTGGAGCGGGTCGATGTGGGAGAGGCCGGCCAGGTAGCCGCAGAGCAGGGCGACCGACGACCCCCGGCCACGGCCAGGCGGCTGCTCCTCGACCGGGAGCCCGCGCTCGATCATCCCGAGCTCCTCCTGGACCTCGCGGGCGATCCTGATGATGTCGTGGTACTGGAGGATGAAGCCGGCCAGGTTGTGCTTTTCGAGAAGCGCCAGCTCGTGGTCGAGGCGCTGGCGGACGGCGTCGGTGACCGCGCCGTAGCGGCGGACGGCGGCATCCTCGCAGACCCTGCGGAGCCAGCTGACCGGGGTGTGGCCATCCGGTACCGGATAGTCAGGGAACTCGTAGACCCCGGCCGCGGTCAGGTCAAAGGAGCAGCGGTCCGCTATCTGTTTGGTGTTCAGGATTGCCTGTTGGAAATCCGTAAACAAAGCCGTCATGAGAGCCGGCGGCTTCAGGTAGAACTCGTCGTTCGGCCGCCGCTCACGGTGGGTCTCCTCGAGCGACCTGTTGTGCCGGGCGGCGACCAGGGCGTCGTTGAGGCGGCTGCGCTCCTGGATGTGGTAGTGGACGTTGTTGGTCGCCACCACTCCGATGCCCAGTTCGCCGCCGAGCCCGGCCATGAGCCGGTTGCGAAGCGTGTCGCCGAGGACCAGGTTCTGCTGCAGCTCGAGGAAGAAGTGGTCGGGGCCGAACCACTCCCGGTACCGGCTGGCGACCCTTCGGGCGCCTTCGAGGTCCCCTTTCAGGACGAGGGATGAGATCTCGCCCTTGCGGCAGCCTGAAAGGCAGATCACTCCCGGGGCATGGCTGGCGAGCAGGGCAGGGTCGAGGGCCGGCTCGTTGCGTTCCGCCGGGTCCAGGTGGGCGCGGGTCGTGAGCCGGCAGATGTTGCGATAGCCCTCGGCGTTTTCGGCCAGGAGGGTCAGGTGATGGCCACTGGCAAGGGTCAGCTCGACACCGATGATCGCCTTGATGCCGACGCTCCTGGCGGCCTGGGCGAACTCCATGGCTCCGCAGAGGTTGTCGTGATCGGTGATCGCGAGCGCCTCCATGCCGAGTTTCTTCGCCTGCACGAGCAGTTCCGCGGTATAGGAGGCGCCTTCCTTGAATGAGTAATTGGAATGGCAGTGGAGCTCGACGTATGGAAGCGGAGTCTCCGAAGTGTGTTTGGCGTTGTGGGTAGCCTGTAATCCCTCAGGGCCAGAGGCGAGTCCCTCTGCAAGGTGAGACTCCGTATCATTCCGTTTCGAGTAGTACCGGCACTCGTAAAGCGAATGGGTATTTGAAAGGCCGGACATGGTGGGCTTCAGGAAGCCTGCCGGTACCAGGCGCCGCCGCTGAAGTCGTGGAAGGCGGTCGTCCGCTGGCCGTTCTCGAGGACCAGCGAGTAGTACATGCGGGTTATCTGCTGGTTTTCTCCCCGCCACCACTCGTCGACGACCTTCCAGCGATCGTCGACGATGGTGACCGCCTGCCACGGGGAGAGCGGCGCGTCCGTCCTGTCTGGCCGGACCTGCCCGCCGGGCCGGGCCTGCCTGCCCCGGGACCTGCCGCCCGATCTGGCTGACGCAGCGAGTACAGGCAGCCGCACCGCAACCGGCGCTCCGGTTTCGCCGTCGACCCGCACCTGAATCGCCGCCGGGGCGTTCAGGGGCTTAATTGCACCAGTGCGTGGCGCCTTTCCGGTATCCGTGACCACGGTTCCATCTCCCTCACCTGGTAGATGGGCGGAGGCTCGCCAAGGCGCGCGTGCAGCTGTCGCACCGCGACTTGCAGCTGCTCGCCGCGCCGTACCTCCGACCACATGGACTCCTGGCGGCCCGCCTCGCCGGTGAGCCCGCCCAGCGTCAGCCTGAGGTCCTCGAGCGGCCCGGGCAGGACGATGCCGTCCAGCTTCACCTTGATCGCAAACAGGGCGTGGTTCTTCGACCCCGCCGGTTCCTTGAAGGCAACCTTTAACGTCCAGGGAGACCTTCGGAACACCTGGGCTTCCAGGGCGGCCTCACGGGCGAACCGCCTGGACATCTCCGGACGGGTATAGGCGCGCGCCAGCAGGCTCTCGATGGCAGGGAGGATCGCCGACAGGTTGGCGGTGGCGTCCGGGAAGGTCAGGTACTCGGAGACGACCTCGACCTGCTGCCGGGAGACCAGCGGGCGTCCGTCCATGCCGTTCGCAAGCTCCCAGATCCGGGCGCCCTCGGGGCCGAACTGGGCCTGCAGAGCGCCCTTCGGGAGGGCCGCGACGTCCCCCATCCGGTGCAGGCCGAAGCCATGCAGCCGCTGGATGGACTCGTAAGGAACGGGCAGGATGTCGACCTGGAACCGGCTCATGAACCGCCCCGGCTCGCCCGTTACCTTGCGCCCTCGCCCGTGCTCGCTACCGGCCGCCGCGACGTATGAGAGCCACTTGTTCTCCCCGATGCCGATGCGGAGGTCGAACCCGTGCACCGCGTTTGCGAGCACCCGCACCACGTGGGCGTCGTCGCCGTACAGCCCTTCCAGACCCCAGATCCCCACGTAAGCCTGGCCGAGGCCGTCGTCCTCGACATCAGGACAGCGTTCGCAAAGGGCCTTGAGCACCCTATCGAAGGTCAGCCGGTAGAAGGGCATGTCCGGCTCGAGCAGGGTGATTCCACGCTGGCGGGAGAGCGCTTCGCTCAGGGGCATGCCGGGAACGACCCCCTCGAGATCGGGCGAGCAGTCGAGGACGTTGCGGATGGCGGCCCCCTTTGCCTCCGCGCCGACGATGATGAGCGGCTTGCCCTCGAACTCCGGGCGGCGTGCGACCTCCGTCTGCCACGGGAAGTGCGGCAGGTGGACGCACGCGATCGGCCCGCGCGCCCCGGTCCAGCCGGTCTTCACAGTAGGGTTCCCTGGACGGGCGCCTCCAGGAAGCTGCCGGCAGGGAGGTAGACGGGGTGTCCCAGTTGCTTCATCAAGTATGTGGCAGGGAGGAACCCGGGGCCGAAGAAGTCGTTGGCGGCGAAGCCGAAGGCGGTAATCCGGCCGCTGGAGGGCGAGGCCATGGCCAGTCGCAGTGCGGCGGCCCATGAGCCAGCCTGTCGCCTGAAGGCGCCGAAGTCCGGCTCGTCGGCAGGTATGCCGGGCAGCTGGCCGGGGACCTGGCGCGGGCCGAGCA
>Ga0233424_10002909_pt1 | contig 11545 bp, 6 predicted proteins | sample Watercolumn_Towu_FD_181011 | JGI IMG/M metagenome (GOLD analysis project Ga0233424, IMG submission 181011) | Freshwater microbial communities from Lake Towuti, South Sulawesi, Indonesia - Watercolumn_Towuti2014_125_MG | ecosystem: Environmental > Aquatic > Freshwater > Lake | place: Indonesia... | reverse complement strand
GATGCCGACGATGAATCGGGCGAGGCGGACCAGCGACTCGGCCTGCTGTCCGAGCTTGAGCGCATGGTCGCCGCGGCCAAAGCCGGCTTCCATCATCATCTGCTCGCAGTAGTGCGCCCACCCTTCCATGTACGACGCCGGGGCAAACAGTGTCGAGCGCCGGACCTTGGAGTCGATTTTTCTCAGGAACTGGTAGTGCAGGAAGTGTCCGGGATAGACCTCGTGAATCGTGATCGCCCAGAGCGTCGGCAGGTTGAAATCGCGCAGGTGGTCGGCCTGCCGCTCCGGCTCCCACTTCGGGTCCACGTCGGTGAGGTAATACATCGCGCGCGACGGCTTCGTTTCGAACGGCCCGGGCGTCCACATACTGGCCGACGACCAGCGGAAGAAGTCGGGCGTCGGCGCCACCACCGGCGACGCGGCGGCCGAGCCCTCGTCCGGCATCGACATCACCTGGGTGCGCGACAGAAACGTGTGCAGCTCGTCGAGCTGCTCCCGTGCAGTGGCGATCAACCGTCCGGGCTCGGGGTGTTTCTGCTTCGCCCTCCTCCAGGCCTCGATCGGATTGCTGCCGTTCAAACGGCCGGCCAGCCGACGGAACTCTTCCTGCGCTTCGGCCAGTTCACGGGTGGCGATCGCCAGCAGTCGATCGACAGGAATCGACAGGCCCTCGTCGAGTCGCAGCTTCTGCTCGAAGCGATCGCGTCCGAGTCGGAACGTGCCTTTGGCTTTTGGCCTGATGTCGCTTTCGAGATCGTCGACGTACGCGCCAATGGTGCGCAGCGCCTCCTTGCAGGCGTCGTCGAGATCGCCTAGCAGGTGGATGTCGTCCACCGTCGAGAAGGCGCGCGGCAGGTCGGTATCGATGAACGACATGGCGCCGCGCCAGGTGTCGATGCCGACCTTGACGAAGATCGCCGGCGGTTCCTTGATGTTGTCGCGTGCCGCCTGCACCAGGCGCGGCACCTGCCGCAGTTTTGAGAGGACGCGGCGGGCCCGTTCGGTCTCGGGCGCGTAGGTGAAAATGGCCTGCGCCGCCAGGCTCGCGGCAAGCGTGTCGGCGTAGACGTGCGGGTTGCGCTCCCACGATCGGACCGCTTCGAGTTCGAACTGGCGGGCGCGAATGTTCGACGACACGATCTTGTGCTCGATCTGCTCTTTAGCCGGCAGCTGGGCGACCGGAATGCTGTCGAGTCGACGCGCGAAGCCGGCCAGGGCACTGACGTGGGTGTCAATCGCCGAGCGTCGCAAATCCTCGATCAGATCGTCGTGGATGTGAACCCCATCCATGGTGGCGCCGGTGGGGTGCACCTCGTAGAGAAAGGAGAGGTAATCGTCTACGAAGTGAGGTAATGGTTCAGCCGCGTGCATGCCTTCCAGAGTCAGTTGGGAGGGAAGCGACCATCTTTTCAATGGTAGCTTAAAATCCTCAGATGGCTTCGTCCCGAGCGGGCGCCTTGCGATGGGCTCAAGGCGACCTGAGCCGGTCGACCGTCGACGCGAGTCGAGGAGCCCGCGATTCCAGGGGAGTGCTTTACGTTGTCGCGACGCCCATCGGCAATCTCGACGACGTTACCCTGAGGGCCCTGAAGGTCCTCGAGCAGGTCCAGCTCGTCGCTGCCGAGGATACCCGGCGCACCGGCATTCTGCTGCGGCACTACGACATTCACACCTCCATCGTGAGCGTGCACGCCCATAACGAGCGATCGCGGGTTGACGGCATCATCGGCAGACTGGCCAAGGGCGAGTCAGTCGCGCTGGTGACTGACGCCGGAACGCCGGGGATTTCGGATCCAGGCGCGGCGGTGGTCGCCGCTGTCCGGAAGGCCGGTTTTCGGGTTGAACCAATACCGGGCGCCAGCGCGGTCGCGGCGGCGATTTCAGCCTCGGGGCTAAGTTCCCAGGGATATCTTTTTATTGGGTTTCCTCCAATTAGGCTTAAAGACCGAAAATTGTGGTTCACGGACTTGATTGAGGGGTCCGAGAACCGGATCGTGGTGTTCTTCGAGGCCCCGCACCGGGTTAGGAAGACGCTGGGAGAATTATCGATTTTGGTTAAAAGACCAATAATTGTGGCTCGTGAGGTAACAAAACTGCATGAGGAGTTTGTAGAAGACACGCCAGAGCAGCTGATTGCCCGATGGGAGGACCCTCAAGGTGAGTTCACCTTTCTGGTCCCTCCTCGTGATTTCGCCTCGAAATCTGTTGAATCCGCCTCCGACGAGGAGGTGATTGCATTATTTGGTCAAACAACAAAATCTGGTCCAGTCACGACAAGGCGCGAGGTGGCCAGGAGGGTCGGTGAACAGCTGGGAATGACCGCTTCGAAGGTCTACGAGATCATGGAACGGAATAAATCTGTTAAATGACCAAATATTTTGCCCGTGTTACTCGGGCTAAGATGGGAGCTTGGGGTTCCCCGTGACGGATCTTCACGTCGTCGTTCTGGCGGCCGGTAAGGGCACCCGGATGAGGTCGCAGCTGCCAAAGGTGCTCCACAGCATCGCTGGACTCCCCATCATCGAGCACGTGCTCCGAACCGCTGCCGCGCTTCTTCCGGTCAGCACGACGATCGTCGTTGGCCACGGCGCTGAGGACGTCAAACGCGTCCTGGCCAGGCGAACGTCTCTTCAATTCGTCACGCAGGAAAAGCAACTCGGGACCGGCCATGCTCTTCTCCAGACGCGACCGCTGCTTGAAGGCAAGCGCGGCACCGTCGTGCTGCTCTCGGGCGACGTGCCGCTCCTCACCGCGGGCTCGCTGCAGGCGATGGTGACGGAACATCGCGAGGCCGACGCCGCCGCCACCGTCATCACTGCGAATTTCGCCCGGCCGTTCGGGTACGGACGCATCGTGCGGACGTCGGGCCGGATCTCGAAAATCGTCGAGGACCGCGACGCCACGCCGGCACAGAAGGGTATCTCCGAAATCAACTCCGGCATTTACGCCTTCGATCTCGAACCGCTGTTCGCAGCGCTCGACGCGATCGGCACCGCCAACAAGCAGGGTGAGCACTACCTGCCCGATCTGGTGGCTATTCACCGCAAGCAGAAGCGACCTGTCACGACGTGGACGGTGTCGCGCCCGGACGAAATCCGGGGCATCAACAGTCGAACCGAACTCGCAGAGGTCAGCGCCATGGTCCGCCGACAAAAGAATGAAGAGTTAATGGCCGCCGGTGTCACACTGGTGGATCCCGCCACCACTTACGTGGATGTCGACGTCGTGGTCGGAGCCGACACGGTGATCCACCCGTGCGTCTTCCTCGAAGGGTCCACGAAGATCGGCGCCGCCTGCGAAATTCACTCCGGCGCCCGAATCGTGAATTCAACCATCGGCGATCGCGTGTGTGTGAGAAACCACACTGTGGTCACGGATTCCACAGTCGAAGCTGGTGCCTTTCTTGGGCCGTTCGCGCACGTCAGGCCGGGTTCGATGGTGGGTGAGGACGTTCATATCGGCAATTTCGTCGAGCTCAAGAAGGCGGCCATGGGGAAGGGGGCCAAGGCGAACCACCTGGCTTACCTCGGCGACGCGACCATCGGCGAGAAAACCAATGTTGGCGCAGGGACGATCACCTGCAACTACGACGGTGACGTGAAACACCAGACGACTATTGGCGCCGGGGTGTTCGTCGGCAGCAACAGCACGCTGGTAGCGCCAGTGACGCTGGCGGATGGCTCGTACATTGCAGCTGGTTCGGCGGTCACGGCGGATGTGCCGGCGGGCGCGCTGGCCATCGGCCGGGCCCGCCAGGAAAACAAGGACGGCTGGGTCGCGAAGCGAAAAGAAGAGGCGAACACCTGATGTGCGGGATTGTTGGGTATATCGGACCCAAGCCGGTGGTACCCGTTCTTCTCGATGGTCTCCGTAAGTTGGAGTACCGCGGCTACGACTCTGCGGGCGTCGCCGTCGTGCAGGACGGCGCCATTGAAGTGCGCCGCAGCGCCGGCAAGCTGATGAACCTCGAACACGCCATCCAGGGCAAGCCGCTGGCCGGCCTCTATGGCCTGGGTCACACGCGCTGGGCCACGCATGGCCGTCCGACAGAAGAGAACGCTCACCCCCATCGAGACGGCTCGGGCCGCATCGTCGTCGTTCACAACGGCATCATCGAGAACTACCTCGAGATCAAACGGGAGCTGATCGCCGAGGGGCACAAGTTCGAATCCGAAACCGACACCGAAGTCGTCGCGCATCTCGTCCAGAAGGAGTGGCGGAAGGACGGCCTTGAGAATGCCGTGCTGCGCGCCATGCAACGGGTTCGCGGTCTGTTCGCGCTGGTGCTGCTGTCGGCGGATGACCCTGAAAAGCTGGTGACGGTGCGCAATGGGCCGCCGATCGTGGTCGGCATCGGCGACGGTGAATACTTCGTCGCGTCCGACGTGCCGGCGATCCTCAGCCACACGCGTAACATGGTGTTTCTCGACGATCGCGAAATGGCGGTGCTGACGGCGGCCGGCGTGAGCTTCTCGACGCTTGACGGCGAACCGGTCTCCCGCAAGCCGACCCGGGTGGCGTGGGATCCGATCTCGGCGGAAAAGGCCGGCTACAAGCATTTCATGCTGAAAGAGATTTTCGAGCAGCCGGCGGCGGTGCGCGAAACGGTGCTCGGCCGCGCGTCTCTCGACACCGGCCAGGTGCATCTCAACGAGATGGCGATCTCGGACGCGGATCTGCGGGTGATCGATAAGGTCACGTTGCTGGCGTGCGGCACTTCCTGGCATGCCGCTCTCGTCGGCAAGTTCATGATCGAGGAGCTGGCGAGGGTGCCGGTCGAAGTCGACTATGGCTCCGAGTACCGCTATCGCGACCCGATCATCAATAGCCGTACGCTGGCGGTGGCGATTACCCAGTCAGGCGAGACCGCAGATACGCTGGCCGCGCTCCGTGAGGCGAAGGGCAAAGGCGCGCGCAGCCTGTCGATCTGCAACGTGGTCGGCAGCATGGCCACGCGCGAGGCTGAAGGCACCATCTACACCCACGCCGGGCCGGAGATTGGCGTCGCCTCGACCAAGGCATTTACGACGCAACTCGTCGCCTTGTATCTGTTCGCGCTCAAGTTGTCGGAGGTCCGCAACACTTTGACTCAAGACGAGCGCCGCGAGCACATCACGGCTCTCATGGGGCTGCCGCAGATCCTGGAAGAGACCTTGAAGAGCGCCATGGAGGTGGAGACGATTGCCGCGCGGTTCCACGATCGATCGGACTTCCTCTATCTCGGCCGCTGCATCAACTATCCGATCGCTCTTGAAGGCGCCCTGAAGCTGAAGGAAATCTCCTACATCCACGCCGAGGGGTATCCGGCTGGGGAGATGAAGCACGGCCCGATCGCCCTAATCGACGAAGAATTGCCGGTCGTGGCGCTCGCAACACACGATCACGTGTTCGAAAAGATGCAGGGCAATATCCAGGAGGCCAAAGCGCGCGGCGGCTCGATCATCGCGATCACCACCAAGGGCGACACCGTCCTCAAAGACCTCCTCGGCGACAACGACCGCATGGTTGCAGTTCCTGCTGCCCACCGGCTGTTAATGCCAGTTGTGATCTCGCTGCCGTTGCAGCTTCTGTCGTACTACATCGCCGTTCGTCGCGGCTGCGATGTCGATCAGCCTAGGAATCTGGCGAAGAGTGTCACGGTAGAATAGTGGTTGGTGGATCTGCTTTCATCCCTCAACCCGGCGCAGCAAGAAGCGGTGCGCCAAACGGCGGGACCGCTCCTCATCCTTGCCGGCGCCGGATCGGGGAAGACGCGCGTCATCGCGCATCGCATCGCCTACCTCGTCTCCGAGAAGATCGCCTATCCCGATCAGATCATGGCGGTCACCTTCACCAACAAGGCCGCGCGGGAAATGCGGGAGCGAGTCGAGCGGCTGCTCGATGCCGATTGCCGCGCCATGTGGATCTCGACATTCCACGCGCTGTGCGCGCGGCTGTTGCGCCGGGAGGCACACCACCTCGGCCTCAGCCGCGACTTCACGATCTACGACGCCGCCGATCAACAGGCCGTTATCAGGCAGCTGCTCAAGGAGTACCACCTCGCCGACGAGACCTATCAGCCGCGGATGGTCCTGGCGCGGATCAGCGCCGCCAAGAACCGCATGGAAGGCCCGGACAGCCTCGCCAACACCTGGAATGTCCGAGACAAGGAGATCGGCAGGCTCTACGAGGGCTACGTCAAGGCCCTGAGGAATGCCAGCGCGCTCGATTTCGACGATCTCCTGCTGGCCGCGGTTGAACTGTTCGACAAGAACCCCTCTGTTCGCGAGCGCTATGCGCAGCGCTTCCGATACGTGATGGTCGACGAGTATCAGGACACCAATCGGCCGCAGTACCTCCTGATCAAGCAGGTCGCCGGCAAGCATCGCAACCTCGCGGTCGTCGGCGACCCGGATCAATCAATCTACAAGTGGCGCGGCGCCGACCTCCGCAACATCATGGATTTCGAGTCCGATTTTTCGGACGCCAACATCGTTCGGCTCGAGCAGAACTACCGATCGACAGAAGTCATTCTCGACGCCGCTTCCGCGGTCATTGCCAACAATCGCAACCGCAAGAAGAAGGCGCTGTGGACGGACGTCAAAGGCGGCGCCAGGATCAAGATGTTCCGCGGCTCAGACGAGCTCGAAGAAGCCGAGTACATCACCAGCATTGTCAGAAAGACGGTCGAGGAGGACTACCAGGCGCTGACTGCGGTGTTGTATCGCACCAACGCGCAGTCGCGCGCCGTCGAAGATTCGCTGCGCGCCGCCGGCATTGCCTATGTCGTCCTGGGCGGCGTGGGGTTTTACGAGCGGAAGGAAATCAAGGACGCCCTGTCCTATCTCAAGCTGATACTCAACCCTCACGACGACATTGCGCTGCGGCGCGTGATCAACGTGCCGGCGCGCGGGATAGGCAAGGGCGTCATCGACGCCCTCGAAACCGTCGACGTCTCTGACCTCGATCCCAGCCTGCCACCGCTGTTGGCTGGCCTGGCGCCCACGGTGTCGCAGAATTCACTGTGGACCAAGCTGGTTACGGCCGTGGACGGTAGGCGCCTGACCTCCAGACAGGTCGCATCCCTGGCGGCCTTCCGAGACTTGATCTCCACGATGGCCGAAATCGCCAGGCGGGAACCGGTCTCGATCCTGCTCGGCAAAATCCTCGATCAGTCCGGCTACCTCCGCGATCTCCGTGAAGACAGAAACGAGGATTCGGAAGGACGGATCGAAAACCTGATGGAACTGGTCTCCGCCGCTCGTGAGTTTGAGATGCGTGAAGGGGAGCCGTCGCTCGGCGGTTTTGTCGATCGATTGTCGCTCCTGTCAGACGTCGACAAGGAGGATCGGCAGAAGGCCGAGCCCAGGGCCATGATGATGACCCTGCACTCTGCCAAGGGCCTCGAATTTCCGACTTTGATCCTCGCCGGGCTCGAGGAAGGGCTGTTTCCGCATTCGCGTTCCAGAGACGACGAGGCGGAGCTCGAGGAAGAGCGGCGCCTTTGTTACGTCGGCATCACGCGGGCGCGCAAACAGCTTGTGCTGACGAGCGCAGCGAGACGGCGGGTCTTCGGTGAATACCAGAATACCGAGCCGTCACGCTTCATCGACGAGATCCCGGCGGACCTGATCGAACAGGAATTCCCGGTATCAGCGCCGCGATACAGCAGCGGGACGGATTGGAGTTATCGCCCGAACCCCTATGGTCGCGGCGGCTATCGATCGCGCCGCGACGGGGATCCAAACGCCACGGTCCAGACTCGGAACTTTCATTACGAGGATGAGGATCAAACTCCAGGCTTGAGGCCGGGAGCTCGCGTGAAGCACGCTCAATTCGGGCCTGGCACTGTCGTGAGCGTTGAAGATCTGGAAGACGATCAGAAGTTGGTCGTGAAGTTCGTGTCGGTGGGCACGAAGACGCTTCGCGCTCGCTACGCGAAGCTAACAACCCGCTGATTGGTCCGGCCAAAGCGAAAGCCGGACCCCCCCTGGGTGCCTGGCAGGCTCGGCCGCGTCAGGCCGGCTCGATGGCCTGGTGAGGGTCCGCCTTCAGGGGGACCTAAATCCCAGAAATCCTGGTGATGATCGGCCGGCCTTCGCGGCCGCCGCCGGCAACGCGCTCGATGGTGATGACCAGCATCTTCTCGGACTGCTGACCCTCGGGCGTCTTGAACTGGGCCTTTACGGTCACGTCCTTCCTGATCGTTTCGCCTTCGAAGGCCCGTGCGTCCAGCGCGGGCTGGCCGGGCTGGGTCAACGAGGCTTCAGCCACACTCGTGGCGCGCTTGATCGCCGCGCTCGCGCCTGAGGTCAACCGGGCGTGTTCGGCGATGCCGGCGCGCCACTTATCCCACTCGTCCTTGACCTTCTGCTGCGCCGCGTTGAACTTCGCGCCGGGCTGGGCCTCGAGCTTCAGCACTTCTTCGATCCCCTTGAGGTTGGCGTTCTGGTACTCGATCTTTGTCTTGAGGAACGCCTTTTCTGTTTCGATCGCCTTCTGCTCCGCCTCGAACAGCGGCTTGAACGTCAGCGGCGTCCGCGTTTCCTCGCCGATGTTTTCGATCGAGAAGTCCTCGATCGTGCCTTGGGTCCGCGGATCGATGGTGACGGCGGACATGCGGCCGACCGTGGTGTTGTCGCGACCGCGAGCAGCGCGGAAGAACTGCGTCAGAAACTGCTGCTCGGGAGGCCGCGAGCAGCCGATGACGAACGCGACGGATGGGATGATCAGGAGAGCAATGGCAACACGCTTCTTCATGCGTCCTCCAAAACGGGCGAACTGAAGTCCGCCCCTATGTTACGACTGCTGCGGCTCTTCGGGCCCCGATGCGGTGGCCGGCGGCTCGGGCGGCGGCTCCGGCGCGGGCAGTTCATCGCCATTGGCCGCTTCGACCAGCGCCACCGACACGATCTTGTCGTCGCCTTCGAGATCCATCAGCCTGACGCCCTGTGTGGCGCGCCCGATGGTGCGAATCTCGTTGGCGGGCGTGCGCAGGATTTTGCCCTGCTCCGTCATGACGAGCAACTCTTCGTTGGTGTGGACCTGGGTGATGGCTACGACGGGGCCGTTCTTATCGGTCACTTCGACGTTCTTTACGCCAAGGCCGCCGCGCCCCGTGACGCGGTATTCATCGATCAGCGTGTTCTTGGCGTAGCCCTTTTCCGTCACGGTCAGCAGCGTGCCACCCAGTTTGGCGACCTGCATTGAGACCACTTCGTCGTTGTCGCGCAGTTGAATACCGCGGACGCCGAACGCGGTGCGGCCCATGGCCCGCACATCACCTTCCACGAAGCGAATGGCCTTGCCGTCCCTGGTGCCGACGAAAATCTCGCTCTGACCGTCCGACAACTGCACGTCGATGACGGCGTCGCCCTCTTCGATGCCCATGGCAATAATGCCGCCGGCCCGCGGGTTGGAGAATGCCGAGAGCTCGGTCTTCTTGATCGTGCCCCTGCGCGTACCCATCACCACAAAGCGCTGATCGTCGAACTCCTGCACGGCCAGCATCGCCGCCAGCTTCTCACCGGACTCCATCTGGACGAGATTGGCGATCGACTTGCCCTTGCCATCGGCGCCGACATCAGGAATTTCGTGGACCTTCAGCCAGTAGGCGCGGCCGCGGTCCGAGAAGATCATCATGTAGCTGTGGGTCGACGCCACGAACAGGTGATTGACGACGTCTTCTTCGCGGGTGCGCATGCCGATGCGGCCCTTGCCACCGCGGTTCTGCGTGCGATAGGTGGTGATCGGCGTGCGCTTGATGTAGCCGGTATCGGTCACCGTCACCGCCACGTCTTCCTCGGTGATCAGGTCCTCGATGCTGAAGTCGCCTTCCTCGTCCACCAGCTGCGTCCGTCGTGGGTCGGCGAACTTCGTCTTCACCGCCTTCAGCTCGTCAACGATAATCTGCAGCAGCTTTTTCTGGTCGGCAAGAATGGCTCGCAGGCTGGTGATCCGCGACGTCAGCTCGGCCAGTTCGTCGAGGATCTTCTGCCTCTCCAGGCCGGTGAGGCGCTGCAGCTGCATATCGAGGATGGCCTGGGCCTGGATGTCGCTCAGCCCGAACTGGGTCGTCAGTCCGAGCTTGGCGTCGGGCGGGTTCTTCGATCCGCGAATCAGCTTGATCACCGCGTCGAGGTTATCGAGCGCGATGCGGAGGCCGTCGAGAATATGGGCGCGCGCTTCGGCCTTGCGCAGCTCGAACTCAATGCGGCGGCGAACTACGTCGCGGCGGAAGTCGACGAAACTCTCGACCACTTCCAGCAAACTGAGCACCTTCGGGCGCCCGGCAACAATCGCCAGGGTAATGATGCCGAACGTCTGCTGCAGCTGCGTATGTTTGTAGAGGTTGTTGAGAATGACCTCAGCCACCTCGCCGCGCTTCAGTTCGATGACAATGCGCATGCCCGAACGGTCGGACTCGTCGCGCAGGTCGGCAATCCCTTCGATGGTCTTCTCGCGAACCAGTTCAGCGATGCGCTCGAGGAGCTTCGCCTTGTTGACCTGATAGGGAATCTCGCTGACGATGATCTGTTCGCGATCGCCTTTCCTGGTGGATTCGACCTCCGCCCTGGCGCGCACCTGGATGCCGCCGCGGCCACTGACGTAGGCCTCCTGGATGCCGCGGCGCCCGACAATCAACCCGCCGGTCGGAAAGTCCGGCCCGGGAATCAGCCGAATGAGCTCCTTGATCTTCTGCTCGCGCGACAGCACCGCACCAGGCGCACCCTGCGCACCCATCAGGGTCGTTTCAATAAACCAGATGACGCCGTCGCACACTTCGCCGAGGTTGTGCGGCGGGATGTTGGTGGCCATGCCGACGGCAATGCCCGTCGATCCGTTCACCAGCAGGTTCGGATACGGCGCCGGCAACACCGTCGGCTCGGTCGTCGTCTCGTCGAAGTTCGGCTGGAAGCCAACCGTGTCCTTCTCGAGGTCGTTCATCAGGCTTTCGGCAAGCGCCTCGAGCCTGGCTTCGGTGTAACGGTAGGCGGCGGGGGGATCGCCGTCAACCGATCCGAAGTTGCCCTGGCCGTCGACCAGGGTATTGCGCATGTTGAAATCCTGCGCCAGAAGGACCAGCGTGTCGTACGCCGGCGCGTCACCATGCGGGTGGTAGTTGCCGATGACCTCACCGACGATTTTGGCGCACTTGCGGTAGGCGCGGTTCGACGCCAGGCCCATCTGCCGCATGGCGTACAGCACGCGGCGGTGGGCCGGCTTCAAACCGTCGCGCACGTCAGGCAGCGCCCGGCCAATGATCACGCTCATGGCGTAATCAAGGTACGAGCGCTTCATCTCGTCTTCGATGTTGACCGGTGTCCGATTAACTTCCAACCAATCTCCGTCCTGGCGGCCTGGCGGCCCGTTAGATATCGAGGTTTTTCACCTCGAGGGCGTTATCCTCGATGAACTTGCGCCGCGGCTCGACTTGATCGCCCATCAGCGTCGTGAACATCGAATCGGCTTCGGTATGATCCTCGGCCTTGACCTGGAGCAGCGTCCTGATCTCCGGATTCATGGTGGTCGTCCAGAGCGTCTCAGGGTTCATCTCGCAAAGACC
>Ga0233424_10002907_pt1 | contig 11546 bp, 6 predicted proteins | sample Watercolumn_Towu_FD_181011 | JGI IMG/M metagenome (GOLD analysis project Ga0233424, IMG submission 181011) | Freshwater microbial communities from Lake Towuti, South Sulawesi, Indonesia - Watercolumn_Towuti2014_125_MG | ecosystem: Environmental > Aquatic > Freshwater > Lake | place: Indonesia... | reverse complement strand
CCAGGCGCGGATGCACCGGTTACGCCGACCCACTGGAGCTTCGGCCAGCTCGCCAGCCAGGTCGGCGCGCCCGCGGCTTACCTCCGCCAGCTTCCCGCGCCGCTGGCGGCGATCAACCTGCAGTACGGACTGACCTCGAACCGGACCGAACAAATCAAGACGCTCGAAACCGACAACGGTCGCGTTGAACTGCGCGCGGTCACCGGCCCCGACTACGGCAGGATATATGACCATGAACTGGTCGAAGCGGTGCAGAAGATCGCAGGTAACGGCACCGGCGACACCCGCTGGAAGGTGCCCGGCGTGCTCGACTGGTCGACCGGCGTCTACAATCCGCGGGTCGATATTTCGAAGGACACGACCACGCTCTATGCCTCGGACCGGGACGTGTTCCTGTTCCTGGTCGACGATCTCAACCCGATCGAAGCGGGGCGCCTGCCCGACGGATCGCCCGATCTCTTCTTCCGCGGGTTCTACTGCTGGAACTCCGAGGTCGGGGCCAAGACGCTGGGCATGGCGAGCTTCTACCTACGCGCGGTTTGCCAGAACCGGAACCTGTGGGGCGTTGAAGACTTCGAAGAAATCTCCATCCGCCACTCCAAGTATGCCGCAAACCGCTTCGCCCACGAAGCCGCACCGGCGCTGGAAGGCTTCGCCAATTCCTCGCCGCTGCCTTTCGTCAACGGCATCGAGGCGGCGCGCGAACGCATCGTTGCCCGCACCGACGAGGATCGCAGCGACTTCTTGCGGGCGCGCGGCTTCTCCAGGGCCGAGACCGGCAAGATCATCGAAACGGTGCTCGCCGAGGAAGGTCGTCCACCGGAATCGATCTTCGATTTCGTGCAGGGGATCACCGCGCTGGCCCGCGACAAGGCACACCAGGACGCCCGGCTCGACATGGAGGGCAAGGCGAAGAAGCTGCTCGACCGGGTCCACTGAGCCCGGACAGTTCCGGCATTCCTCACGCTTGGCGCTGCTCTCTCAGAGTGAGAGGGCGGCGCTTCGCTTCGTGACGGGTGGAGGTTCGGGAGAGAGGCTCCCGGACCGCCCGTCATGGAGAATTGCCATGACCAAGTCTGTTCCCAAGCTGGTGCTCAGTTCCTCGCGCGACATCCCGTTCTCGCAGCTGGTGCTGAGCCAGAAGAATGTCCGGCGCGTGAAGGCGGGTCTCTCGATCGAGGACCTTGCCGAAGACATCTACCGCCGCACCCTGCTCCAGAGCCTCAACGTCCGCTCCGTGCTGGACGATGATGGCCAGGAAACCGGCCGGTTCGAGGTTCCGGCGGGTGGACGCCGCTTCCGCGCGCTCGAACTGCTGGTGAAGTCAAAACGGATGGCCAAGGACCAGCCGGTCCCCTGCGTGGTGCGCGAGGGTGGCATCGCGGAGGAAGACTCGCTTGCCGAAAACGTCATGCGCGAAGGGCTCCACCCGCTCGACCAGTTTCGCGCTTTCAGCGCGCTGGTCGAAGCAGGCCTCAGCGAAGAAGACATCGCGGCGCGGTTCTTCGTCTCGGTCTCGACCGTGCGCCAGCGCCTGCGGCTCGCCTCGATCTCGCCCACCCTGCTCGACATCTACGGCGAGGACGGCATGTCGCTCGAACAGCTCATGGCCTTCTCGGTCACCGACAACCATGCCCGCCAGGAGCAGGTCTGGGAACAGGTCAACCAGGGCCAGCACGTTCCCGCTTACCACATCCGCCGTTTGCTGACCGAGCAGGCCATCTCCGCCAGCGACCGCCGCGTGCGGTTCATCGGCATCGATGCCTATACCGAGGCGGGCGGCTATGTGATGCGCGACCTGTTTTCGGAGGGCGACGATGGCTGGCTGCAGGATCCGGCGCTGGTCGAACTGCTGGTGAATGAAAAGCTCAACGAAGCGGCTCAGGAAATCGGCGCCGAGGGCTGGAAGTGGGTCGAGGCCGCCATCGACCTGCCCTACGGCTGCGAGCGCGGCAAGCGCCGGATCATCGGCACCACCGTTCCCCTGACCGACGAGGAACAGGCGCGACTCGATGCGCTGGTCGAGGAATACGATGCCATCGGCGAGGAATACCGCGATGGTTGCAACCTTCCCGATGAGGTCGATGCCCGGCTGACCGAGATCGACGCCGAACTGACGCCGCTCACCTCTCGCCCCGTCGTTTATGAACCCGATGAGATGGCCCACGCAGGCGTGTTCGTCTCACTGGCCCAAGATGGCCGGCTGCGGATCGATCGCGGCTATGTCCGGCCCGAGGACGAGCCTGTTGCTGAGGACCAGGGCATATCGGCCGATGCCGAAGCTGGCCAGCAGGCATCCGGTCCAGCGATCAGCGTTGGCGGTCAGGTCCAGGATGAGCACCAGAGCGACGAGGAGGACGACACGATCCGTCCGCTGCCCGATCGGCTCGTCTCCGAACTGACGGCCGTGCGCACGGTGGCGCTGCGCAATGCACTCGCCCAGGATTCGCAGGCGGCATTCATTGCCGTGCTCCACGCACTCACCCTTTCGGTGTTCCGTTCGCACGGCACCCATGGCTGCGTGCAGATCGGCGTCACCCAGGCCTGGCTCGGCAATGTCGCCCCGGACCTGCGCGAGACTCCGTGGAGTCTGGCGATCCAGGAAAGGCACGAGCAGTGGGCGGCGCGCCTCCCCGACGAGCCCGGTGCTTTGTGGGACGCCCTGACCGCACTTGCGCATGACGAGCAGATGGCCCTGCTCGCCCACTGCGTGTCGCTCGGCGTCAACGCGCTGTTCGAACCGATCAAGGGCTACGGCGGGCAGATTTCGGCACACGGCATTGCCTGCAGGATCGCTGCGGCTGATGCCCTGGCGTCGGTGGTCGGGCTCGACATGGCCGAAGCCGGCTGGACGCCGACGGTCGACAACTACCTGGGCCGCGTGACCAAGCCTCGCATCATCGAGGCCGTGCGCGAAGCCAAGGGCGATGCGACCGCCGTGCTGATCGAACACCTCAAGAAGGGCGACATGGCGCGCGAAGCCGAACGGCTGCTCGAAGGCACGGGCTGGCTGCCCGAACCGCTGAGGTTGCCGGTCATCGATGGTGCCGAGAAGGAAGCGCCGGACACTGATCTGCCCGACTTCCTCAATGATGAGGATGGCGAGTTCAATCCGATGGCGATCGCCGCCGAATGATTGGGCGCGCGGGGCGGCTCCGGTCGCCCCGCTTGCCATTCCCCCAAGCTTTCAAAGGAGCCATGCAATGGCTGACTATTTCACGCCCACGGTGGTCGATCCCGTGATTCCGCTTTCGGCGATGTTGCCGATCGAGCGGATGTTTCTTGCTCAGGTATTCAGCGAAGAGCTCGTCGGCGAGGCCGTGTATTATTTCAGCGAAGACGGCGCGAGCGATCTCGTCTCACTGCCAGCCGCTGAAGTCCGCTCCGCCCTCGATGCGGCCACCCCCGAAACCAGCCGCCTGGCGCAGACGCTGATCGATGAGCAGCCCGACGCCATCCTGGGAGAGGACGATATCGAACTCGACATGGCCGGAGACCTCTGGCCCGACGTGCTGCAGGACATCGTGCGCCGTTCGCCCGACCTGCAGGAACTGACGGTCACCATGGCCTTCACCTGCTCCAAGATGCGGCCCGATGGCTTTGGCGGGCTCGCCATGCTGATCACCGCCGAGACCATCCGGTCAGAATCGACCCACATGCTGTTCGACCGCTTCTACAAGGAAGCCACCGCCAACGGGGAGATCCGTCATGGCGATTCCTGACTATGCCCGCACCAACTTCCAGACGCTGCTGAGGGCAGCCCGGGAAGACAACCTCGCGCTGATGGAATGCACCGAGGTCGGCAGCGGCGAGACCCGCTACGTCCTGTGTGCGGTCGGCCGTGATGGGGACGCCTATGTGATGACCCCGTTCGGCCACCTCGCTCCTGGCAACCCCTACGACGCCTACGTCCCGCCCGCCTGAGCGCGGGCAGACATCACCACACCTCCAATCGAAGGATCATGACATGACCAACTCGCCACTGGCGGGTGCCGCCGTGCGCCCGCTTGCTTCCGCTCGCCCCGATCAGACTGCCCGTTCCATCGTCTCAGCCGCCCACGATCTCCTCGGCCATCTCGCCGCCGGTCGCCGGATCGACGCGCCCGCCATCCGCACCGCCATGCAATCGGCCTTTGGCACAAGCGATGCCGGCGGCGCCTGGGACTGGAAAACCGCCTACGAAGCGGTCGAGGTCGCCCAGTTGCTGTTCATGCGGCGCTATGGCCCTACGATCCATGCCAAGACGACCGATCCGTTCGAACGGCTGAAGCTGGTCGAACGGATTGCCAGGCTCGCTCCCACCCAGACCCGGCGTAGCGAGGAGATGGTGCAATATCAGCAATTCTCGACACCGCTCGGGCTCGCCTGGGTCGCGGGGTTCGCCGCGGACATCCAGCCGGGCGAGCTGGTACTTGAACCGTCGGCGGGCACCGGACTGCTCGCCATCCAGGCCGAACTGTGCGGCGCACGGCTTGCCCTCAATGAAGTCGCAGACACGCGGCACGCATTGCTCAAGTCCCTGTTCGGCGACGCAAACATCACTAACCACGATGCGGCGCAGATCCACGACCGGCTCGAACCCGGCATGGTGCCCAGTTGCATCGTGATGAACCCACCGTTTTCGGCCGCGCTGCGCGTCGAGACCCCCGTTGCCGATGCGGCTTTCCGGCACATTGCATCGGCCTTGGCCCGGCTTGCCGAGGGCGGGCGGCTCGTCGCGATCACGGGGAGCAACTGTGCGCCCGATCATGCGGCCTGGCAGGGCAGCTTCGTTCGATTGCAGGACAAGGCGCGCGTCGTGTTCACCGCGCCGATTGCGGGCAGCATTTACGCCAGCCACGGCACGACCTTCGAGACCCGGCTGACGGTGATCGACAAGCTGTCTGCGGACGACCCCCGCAGCTTTCCGCTATCGCACGAGATGGCCACCGATCTGCCAAGCCTGCTGCGAATGCTGGTCGATGCACTGCCAGCGCGGGCGCCGGTTGCAAACTTACCTGCGATCCCATCGCCTGGAACGATCGCTAGCGCCAGTCGCCGCCCCGCTGGTCCCAAATCTCGCTTGGTCGCCGTGCCGCCGGTTGAACCTGCCGGAGCCGTGCTCGACTATGACACCGTCGATTGGGCTGCGACAAGTGGCGGCCGCCTGACTGACGCGCTCTACGAGCCTTATGCGCTGCAATCGATCCAGATCGCGGGCGCGCAACCGCATCCGACCCGCCTCGTCCAGTCCGCCGCCATGGCATCGGTCGCGCCGCCCAAGCCCAAGTACCGGCCGCACCTGCCCGAGGGCCTGGTCGAACAGGGTTTCCTCTCCGACGCCCAGCTCGAATCCGTAATCTATGCGGGCGAAGCGCACAGCGGGCATCTCGCAGGCACCTGGACCGTCGACGCTACCTTTGACAAGATCGAAGCCGCGCCCGACGATTGTGAAACCGCCGTCCGGTTCCGCAAGGGCTGGTTCCTTGGCGACGGCACGGGCGCGGGCAAGGGACGCCAGGTTGCCGGTGTGTTGCTCGACAACTGGCTCAAAGGCCGCCGCCGCGCGGTGTGGATCTCGAAGTCCGACAAATTGCTCGAAGACGCCCAACGGGACTGGCGGGCATTGGGCCAGGAGCCGCTGCTGATCCAGCCGCTCGCCCGCTTCCGCCAGGGCACGCCTATCCGGCTCGAGCAGGGCATCCTTTTTACGACCTATGCCACGCTACGCTCCGATGCGCGCGAGAACCGGGTTTCGCGAGTTCAGCAGATCGTCGATTGGCTGGGGTCCGACTTCGACGGGGTCATAGTCTTCGACGAAAGCCATGCCATGCAGAATGCCGGTGGTGGCAAATCCGACCGGGGCGATTCCGCGCCCTCGCAGCAAGGCCGTGCCGGGCTGCGGCTGCAACACGCGCTCCCGGATGCCCGCGTGCTCTATGTCTCAGCGACCGGCGCGACCACGGTCGAGAACCTCGCCTATGCGCAGCGGCTCGGGCTGTGGGGCGGCGCGGACTTCCCGTTCGACAAACGCACCGATTTCGTCGCGGCTATCGAAGCGGGCGGGGTCGCGGCGATGGAAGTGCTGGCGCGCGACCTCAAGGCGCTCGGGCTCTACGCCGCCCGGTCGCTGTCCTATGAAGGTGTCGAGTACGAACTCGTCGAGCATCAGCTCACCCCCGAGCAGGTGCGGATCTACGACGCCTATGCCGGGGCCTTCCAGGTCATCCATAACAACCTCGATGCAGCGCTCGAAGCGTCGGGCGTCACCAGCAGTAGCGAAGGCACCTTGAACCGACAGGCCAAGTCGGCGGCACGGTCCGCGTTCGAATCCGCCAAGCAGCGCTTCTTCAACCACCTCATCACCGCGATGAAGACGCCGACGCTGATCCGGGCGATCGAGCAGGGGCTTGCCGATGGCCATGCCGCGGTGGTGCAAATCGTCTCGACCGGCGAAGCCCTGCTGTCGCGCCGTCTCGCCGAGATCGATCCAGGCGAATGGAACGACATTTCCTGCGATGTAACTCCTCGCGAATACGTCCTGGACTACCTCGCGCACAGCTTCCCGACCCAGCTCCACGAGACCTATACCGATGGCGATGGCAACCTCGCCTCGCGTCCAGCCCATGACGATGCCGGGAACGTAATCGAGTGCCGGGAAGCTTGTCAGCGACGCGACCGCCTGATCGAGAAGCTGGCATTGATGGAGCCGGTGCAAGGCGCTCTCGACCAGATCGTCCAGCGGTTCGGCACAGATATGGTCGCCGAGGTAACCGGGCGCTCCCGGCGTATCGTCCGCAAGGTCGATGCGGACGGTGAGCGGTTCGTCGTCGAGAGCCGGCCCGCCCATGCCAATCTCGCCGAAGCGCAGGCGTTCATGGAGGACAAGAAGCCGATCCTCGTCTTCTCCGACGCCGGTGGCACGGGGCGCAGCTACCATGCCGATCTTGGGAGCCGGAACCAGCGGCTGCGCCATCACTATCTGCTTGAAGCGGGCTGGAAGGCCGATACCGCGATCCAGGGTCTCGGGCGCACCAACCGCACCAATCAGGCGCAGCCCCCGCTGTTCCGTCCGGTCGCCACCGACGTCCAGGCGGAAAAGCGCTTCCTCTCGACCATCGCCCGGCGGCTCGACACCTTGGGCGCGATTACCCGCGGTCAGCGCCAAACCGGTGGCCAGGGACTGTTCCGCCCCGAGGACAACCTCGAAAGCCCCTATGCCCACGCGGCGCTGCGGCAGTTCTACCTGCTGATCTACGCGGGCAAGGTAGAGCACTGTTCGCTGGCAACGTTCGAGGCCATGACCGGCCTGTCGCTCACCGATGGAAGCGGCTGCATCAAGGACGAGCTGCCGCCAGTCACGACCTTTCTCAACCGGCTGCTGGCGCTGACCATCGCCATGCAGAACGTTCTCTTCACGGTGTTCGAGCAATTGCTCAGCGCCAAGGTCGAAAGTGCGATTGCGTCGGGAAGCTACGATGTCGGGCTGGAAACGCTCGTTGCAGACAGCTTCACCGTCACGGGCAGCGAGCCAATCTACGTCCACCCGGCGACCGGGGCTGAAACCCGGCTCCTCACCATCGCCATGCGCGAGCGCAACCAGCCGCTGACACTCGACAAGGCGATTGCCCTGCTCCGCGAACTGGGAGCGCGGCTGCTGGTCAATACCCGATCGAAGCGCGCTGCCGTGCAGCTTCCCGCCCGCAGCCTGATGCTCGACGACGGCGAGATCGAGCGGCGGGTTCGCCTGATCCGGCCGATGGAGCGGCTGAACTTCGCACTCAACCACTTGCCGGAGACAGCTTGGGCGGAAGTCGACGAACGGGACTTCGCGGCAACCTGGCAGGCCGAGGTGGCGCAGGTCGAGGAGTTCACGGAAAGCAAACTGCACATCGTCACCGGGTTGCTGCTGCCGATCTGGAAGCGATTGCCGGAGGAATCGACCCGCGTTTACCGGCTCCAGACCAACGATGGCATGAGCATTGTCGGGCGCAGGGTGTCACCGGCATGGGCCGCAAGTGCCACGGCCACGACCGACACGCCCGAACTGTCGCCGCCGCAAGCGTTGGCCTTGCTTCGCGAGGGGCATACGGTGCTCGACCTTGCCGATGGCCTGCAACTGCGCCGCTCGCGGCTGATGCAGGTGAACCGGATCGAACTTACCGGGTTCGCATCGACAGCGGTGGACCGCCTGAAGGCGATGGGGCTGTTTTCGGAAATCATCAGCTGGAAGCTGCGCCTGTTTGTCCCTGACGATACCATTGCAGGGTGCCAAGTGCTCGAAGGCCTGTTCGAACGGCACGCGCTGACCCGCATCCTCGACCGGAAGGCTGCGTGACATGAGCAGGTTTTCCGCAAGGGCGGCGGATCTGTCGGAACGGCTCGCCCAGAATGCGCAGGCCGTGTGTCGCCATTACCTCCCTGCCGGACGGCGCGAGGGACGCTACTGGATGGTCGGCGATGTCGCCGGATCGCCCGGGCGCAGCCTTTACGTCCGCCTGTTCGAGACCGAGCGCGGCGCGATCGGCAACTGGGTCGATGCGGCGACCGGCGAACACGGCGACCTCATCGACCTGATCCGGCTTAACCAGCGGCATGGGCGGCTTACCGAGACCATCGAAGAGGCCGAGCGCTTCCTGTCGCTGCCGCCTTCGGCTGACGACGATCGGCGGAAGCACTCGTCCGGTCCACCAGCACGCGCAGGGTCGCCAACGGCTGCACGGCGTTTGTTCGCAGCCTCGAAGCCGATCATCGGCACGCTGGCGGCGACCTACCTGCAATCACGCGGCATCACGCGTCTCGCTGACCTGCCCGCATTGCGATTCCACCCCCGTTGCTACTATCGACCCAATGACGACGATTTGCCCGGATCGCCCGGTGCTTTTGCGGCTCTGATTGCTTCGGTCACCGACGATGACGGCACCCAGACCGGCACGCATCGCACCTGGCTCGATCCATCTGGAAGTGCCAAAGCCGCAGTCGCATCGCCGCGCCGGGCTATGGGCAGTATCCTTGGACATGCAATCCGGTTCGGGCAGGCGCAGGATGTCATCGCTGCCGGCGAGGGCATCGAGACCATTCTGTCCTTGCGCGAAGCCCTGCCGACCTTGCCACTAGCCGCCGCCACCTCCTCCTCGCACCTCGCCGCAATCCTGTTTCCGCCAGTGCTGCGCCGCCTTTACGTCGCCCGCGACCGCGATGCGGCCGGAAACGCGGCGTTTTCAATCCTGACCGAACGGGCATCGGCGGCAGGGATCGAATTGCTCCCGCTCATGCCTGCGCTGGACGATTTCAACGACGACCTGCGCCAGCATGGAAAATCGGCGCTGGGTGAGCGGGTTGTCGCTCAGTTGCACGAATCCGACCGGGCAAGGTTTCCACGGCGTTGAGCTGGGCCGAGGCGGGATCGGGATGATAGCCCCCGGCATGGGGAGGTCCGTGCAGTCATGCCGGACCCACCCGGCCTTCTTCAGGGGCGATCCAAGAGACCGGCTTGGGCGCGGCCGCAATGGCGGTGCGGCGACTATTTTCCGGCGGCGCGGAAAAGCATCGCGTCAAGCGATGCGACAGGCAGCAACGCCCGCCCCTTTCCATCGCGAACCAAAATGGCCGCCGTCCCGCCATCCTCCGCTCACGCTTCGGCCTTGCAGGTGCGGCCACGCCTCAGCCGGTCAGAGGGATCGCCGGAAGGCCGGGCGAGGTGCCCGGCTCAGAACCTCAAGGACGCCAATCATGGCCTACCAGCAAGAACCCGATCACGAAATGTCGCCCACCGCTCACCTCCTCGATGAATTGGCCCTCTACGGCTATCGCCCCTTCTCGGACGAAGCCGACCCGCGGCCACTTCCCGACGAACGCATTGCTTCTGGCGCCGTCGCCGACATGTTCGACGCGCTGATCGCAACCATGGTCGAAACCCGGCTCGAATCCGATCTTGAGGACCTGTGCTGGTCGCTCGCCAATCTGTTCCACCGCGCTCAGGAGCGGATCCAGCGCGAGCTTGACGACAACGAGGACGCTCAGAAGCGCGGCCAGCGCGAGCAGGATGGCTCGGAGGTCAAATCGGTCGAACTGGAACGGCTGATCAACGAGGGCATCGGCCTGATCGAACGTCGCAACGCCATGGAGTTCATGCGCGAAGCCGCCTCCGACCAGTTCGAAGCGCATTTCCGCAAGGCCTGGACCCCGCGCACAGGCTCACTGGTCAATCACCGCACCCTGACCGCCGCCATGATCGACAGCCGCGACTTCCTCGCCGCCAAACGTCGCTCCGAAACCGAACCATTGTTGCCCGCAGGCACCCGGATCGCGTTCACCTCCGGTCCCGCCTACCAGGATCACAACCGCATCTGGGCCGTGCTCGACAAGGTTCTCGCCAAATATCCCGACATGGTCCTGTTCCACGGCGGCAACCCGACCGGCGGCGAGCATATCGCCTCCCTCTGGGCACGAAACCGCAAGATCATCCACGTCCCGTTCCGGCCCAACTGGGAGCGGTTCAAGAAGGCCGCACCGTTCCGCCGCAACGATCAGATGCTTGAAGCGCTGCCCAAAGCCGTGGTCGCCTGTCCAGGCAATGGCATCAATGCCAACCTGGTCGACAAGGCCCGCAAGCTTGGGATTTCGGTCTGGGCGATCGAATGAACCGCGGCACAGACTGCTTAGTTTCCAGCCGATTTCCAGAGATCGTTCAATCGTAGTGTGATAGCATCAAGCGCAGCTTGATCTGCGGCGCTCAAGGTCACTGCGATGTATTCATCCGTTCGATACTGATCGAGAATAGCGTTGCGAGCCTTGGCCATGGCGACAAACTCGATCGCAACAGGGGTGTCGTTGGCTGGCGCGATCACGTTGGACCGAAACTGGCTTGGATTGTATACTGCCGCCGAATCCGGCAAGAAAAGTATCTTGGCTACATCTCCCAACTGCGGACTGACGTCGAGCAGGTCACCGCGTCGGTTGCGCCAGACTCCATGATGCTCAGCCTCAAAGTACAGGCCGGGGATGTGCCAGATCGCCCATCCGTAGGCTATTGATCCACCCGCTCGGGAGATCTTGCGCGCCACATTGTCAAAGCAGGCCGAGGCCTGTGCATCAGACGACCGCTTTGATCGGACGTAAACCGGGCGGTCGGGCGAAATTGACTGGCAGAAGCTCTTCAGTTCCGGAGTTATCGACTTAGGCAGCGTGTTCATTGGCAAGTGCATAGCTCACGAACGCGAGGCGCTCCAGAACCACCATCCGCACATCTATCGGGAAACCACCCCACTCTGAAAGGCCAATCCGTTGGCCGACCCCAAGCCTCCTTCAATCAACCCGTGAAGGGTCCGCTACGCGTTCGCGTGCGGCCACTGCGTCTGCGCCTTCGTGGTGATTGCGGCTTTGCGCCGTCTGTCCGGGGCCTGTCGAGCGGGGATGGTCCCTGCTCCGAGACAGGAGCTCGAACATGTCACTCACAATCGCACAGCGTCACGCCTGGTGTCTCGCCCGGACACTGATGGTCTGCGTCACCCTGTTCCAAGCCGGTAACGGCTACGCTGACGTCCACACTTCCGAATTCGATGGTG
>Ga0233424_10002906_pt1 | contig 11549 bp, 12 predicted proteins | sample Watercolumn_Towu_FD_181011 | JGI IMG/M metagenome (GOLD analysis project Ga0233424, IMG submission 181011) | Freshwater microbial communities from Lake Towuti, South Sulawesi, Indonesia - Watercolumn_Towuti2014_125_MG | ecosystem: Environmental > Aquatic > Freshwater > Lake | place: Indonesia... | reverse complement strand
GTCGCGCCGGGCTCCACCGTGCCCACGCACTTGGCCGTGGTGCGAAAGCTCAGGTCCGGCTGCACCTCCGTGACGGCCACCTTGACCGGCCCGTCCCCGAAGATCTGCAGCACCACTGCGCCGTTGAACTTGATGTTGGCCTGCATCAGCACCGCCGCGGCGCTCATCTGGCCGAGCAGGTCGCGCAGCTCGGGCGGGTAGACCTGGTCGGGCTCGCGGCGCGCGAGCACCTCACGCCAGGCGTCGGTCAGGCGCACCAGCATGCCGCGCACGGGCAAGCCATCGAACAGGAACTTGTGCAATTCGCTCATCGGATTCTTTTCAGGCCGGCCTGGTAGCGGCGGCCGTTGTTGACATAGTGGGCAGCGCTGGCCTTGAGGCCCGCCTTCTGCGCGTCGGTCAGCTCGCGCACGACCTTGGCGGGGGCGCCGACGATCAGCGAGCCGTCGGGGAATTCCTTGCCCTCGGTCACCAGCGCGCCGGCGCCGACGATGCAGTTGCGGCCGATGCGCGCCCCATTCAAGACCACGGCCCCGATGCCGATGAGGCTTTCGTCACCGATGGTGCAGCCATGCAGCATGACCTGGTGGCCCACCGTCACGTTCTCGCCGATGACGAGCGGAAATCCCGTGTCGGCATGCAGCACCGAGCCGTCCTGGATGTTGCTGCCGGCGCCGATGGTGAGCGTGTCGCTGTCACCGCGCAGCACGGCGTTGAACCAGACGCTCACGCCCTCGCCCAGCGTCACGCGGCCGATGACCTCGGCGCTGTCGGCCACGAAGGCCGTGTCGGCCACGTCGGGGATGTGCTCGTCGAGCTGGTAGATCGCCATCGCGGGCCTCCCTCCAAAAGGCGGGATTCTAAAATTGCGGCGATGTCTGATCTCCGCCTGGCCACGCTCGGCCCCCTGTTGACCGCCGATGCGCCCGCCAAGGCCGCCGCCACGCTCGCCCTGCCGGCCGATCTGCCGGTCGACACGGCCGCCGTGATCGAGCCGCCTGCCGGCATCCCGGGCCGCCCGGCCCGGCCGCAGCTCGTGCCCCACGTCCGCCTGAAGCCGCCCTCGATGCGCACGCCGGCCGGCATTGCCGCCCTGGTGCACAGCATCACCCACATCGAGCTCAATGCCATCGACCTGGCGCTGGACATCTGCTGGCGCTTCCCCGGCATGCCCGAGGCCTTCTACCGCGACTGGCTGCGCATCGCCCAGGAGGAGGCGACCCACTTCACGCTGCTGCGCAAGCACCTGCTCACGCTGGGCCACGACTACGGCGACTTCGACGCCCACAACGCCCTGTGGGACATGGCCGAGCGCACCAAGCACGACCTGCTCGCCCGCATCGCCCTCGTGCCCCGCACGCTCGAAGCCCGCGGGCTGGACGCCTCACCCGCGGTGCGCGCCAAGCTGGTGGGCGCCGGCGACCACGCCGCTGGCGCCATCCTCGACATCATCCTGCGCGACGAGATCGGCCACGTGGCCGCCGGCAACCGCTGGTACCGCTTCCTGTGCGCGCAGCGCGGGCTGGACCCGATCAGCACCTACGCGGAGCTGGCCGCCCGCCACCAGGCACCGCGCCTGCGCGCGCCTTTCAATCTCGACGCCCGGCGCGCGGCCGGCTTCGACGAGGCCGAACTCGCGGCCCTGACCGCCCCATGAGCCGCATCCAGGCCAACCTCCTCCTGACCCTGGTCGCCCTCATCTGGGGCTCGGCCTTCGTCGCCCAGAACCAGGCCATGGCCGACGTCGGGCCGCTGCTCTTCACCGGCGTGCGCTTCCTGGTGGGTTCGCTCGTCGTGCTGCCGCTGGCCGTCATGGAGTGGCGACGCCTCGCGCGCGAAGGGCGGCCGCTGTCCGGGCTGGACGGCTGGCACATCGCCGGCCTGGGCCTGTTGATGATGCTGGGCGCAGTCATGCAGCAGGTCGGCATCCAGTACACCAGCGTCACCAATGCCGGCTTCCTGACGGCCGTCTGCGTGCCGCTCGTGCCGGTGCTGGCCTGGCTGCTGCTGCGCCAGGTGGCGCACTGGTCGGTGTGGCCGGCAGCGGGCGGCTGCCTGGTGGGCGCCTTCCTGCTGTCGGGCGCGCACGAGCTGAGCATCGGCGTGGGCGACCTGTGGGTGCTGGCGTCTGCCGTGCCCTGGGCGGTGCATGTGCTGATGGTGGGTCGCTGGGCCGACCGCATGGGCGCGCCCTTCCTGGTGGCCAGCGGCCAGTTCGCGGTCTGCGGGCTGCTGTCGCTGGCGGCGGCGCCCGCCCTGGAGCCGATGCGCTGGGCCGGCGTGCTCGCCGCCGCCGGGCCCATCGCCTACACCGGCGTGCTGTCGGTGGGCATCGCGTTCACCGCGCAGGTCGTGGCCCAGCGCTACGCGCACGCGGCGGACGCCGCCATCATCCTGTCGTCCGAAACCCTGTTCGCGGCGGCCTTCGGCTACGCCCTGCTGGGCGAGCGCCTGGACTCGGCCGTGCTGCTCGGCTGCGGCCTGATGCTCGCCTGCATCCTGCTTGTCCAGCTCACCCCGCTAGTGGGAACCCTGAGGCGTCGCCGAATTCTGACAACCCAGTCAAATTAGCTTTTAGACTTTGCCATCTCTTTCGCGGAGCCCCGCATGAGCGCTGACGTTTCGAAGCTGGACGCCTACTGGATGCCCTTCACCGCCAACCGGCAGTTCAAGCAGGCGCCGCGCCTGCTGACGCAGGCCGATGGCATGTTCTTCCGCGATGACAAGGGCCGCGAAGTGCTCGACGGCATCGCCGGCCTGTGGTGCGTGAACGCCGGCCACAACCGCCCGAAGATCGTCCAGGCCATTCAGCAGCAGGCCGCCGAACTGGACTTCGCCCCGCCCTTCCAGATGGCCCACCCCAAGGCCTTCGAACTGGCCGAGCGCCTGGCCCAGATCACCCCGGCCGGGCTGAACCGCGTGTTCTTCACCAACTCCGGCTCGGAGTCGGTCGAGACGGCGCTCAAGATGGCCATCGCCTACCACCGCGTGCGCGGCGAAGGGGCCCGCACCCGCCTCATCGGCCGCGAGCGCGGCTACCACGGTGTCAACTTCGGCGGCATTTCGGTGGGCGGCATGGTGGCCAACCGCAAGATGTTCGGCAGCCTGCTCTCGGGCGTCGACCACATCCGCCACACGCACGACCCGGCGCGCAACGCCTTCTCGGTGGGCATCCCGCAGCACGGCGCCGAGTTCGCCGACGACCTCGAACGCCTCGTGCAACTGCACGACGCCTCCACCATCGCCGCTGTCATCGTCGAGCCCGTGGCCGGCTCCACCGGCGTGCTGATCCCGCCGCAGGGCTATCTGCAGCGCCTGCGCGACATCTGCGACAAGCACGGCATCCTGCTGATCTTCGACGAGGTCATCACCGGCTTCGGCCGCACCGGCAACCCCTTCGGCGCGCAGACCTTCGGCGTCACGCCCGACCTGATGACGGTGGCCAAGGGCATCACCAACGGCTGCGTGCCGATGGGCGCGGTCTTCGCGCAGCAGAAGATCCACGACGCCTTCATGACCGGCCCGGAGCACCTGATCGAGTTCTTCCACGGCTACACCTACTCGGCCCACCCGCTGGCCTGCGCGGCCGGCATCGCCACGCTGGACACCTACGCCGACGGCGACCTGCTCACCCGCGCCGCCCGCATGCAGGACGAGTTCGCCAAGGCACTGCACTCCCTGCGTGATGAACCCAACGTCATCGACGTGCGAAACATCGGCCTGGTCGGCGGCATCGAGTTGAAGCCCCTGGACGGCCAGCCCGCCAAGCGCGCCTTCAACATCTTCCTCGACTGCTGGGACAAGGGCCTGCTGATCCGCACGACGGGCGACACCATCGCGCTGTCGCCGCCGCTGATCATCGAGAGCAGCCACATCGAACGCATCATCGACACCTTGCGGGGCGCCCTGCGCCGCGCCGCCTGAGCCTGCCAGCCCCGGCGCCGTGCGACTAGACTGCGCCGCCCCACGGCTGAAAGCCGTCCCGAGGAAGTTGATGAAGTCGATCGCCCGTCGTGCCGCCTCTGCGGCCTTGTCGTCTGCGCTGTGTGCGGCGCTGTCCCTGTCGGCCTTGCCGGCCGTCTCCCAGACCCTGAGCTACCTCGGCCAGCAGATCGTCCCTACGAGCGCGTCATTTCGCGGCGTCCCGGTGGGCGGGCTGTCCAGCATCGACTACGTCCCCGCCACGGGCCGCTACCTGGCCATCAGTGATGACCGCAGCGACCGCGGACCGGCGCGCTTCTACGAACTCGCGCTGGACTTGAGCAAGTTCCGCCGCAGCGCGACGCCGGGCGACGCTGGTGTGAGCTGGGTCAACATGACCACGCTCTTCGATCTCGACGGCCAGCCCTTCGCCCGCAACATGGTCGACCCGGAAAGCCTCCGGCTCGACGGCAAGCGCGGCCTCATCTACTGGAGCAACGAGGGCCAGCGCAGTTCGGGCGGCTTCCAGAACCCCACCTTGCGGCGCATGACGCCCGACGGCAGGCCGGCGGGCGAGTTCCCGGTGCCGGCCTACTACAACCCCACCGGCAGCGCATCCGGCCTGGCAGCGGGTGACGGGGGGGTCTTCAACAACCTCGCCTTCGAGAGCATCGCCATCACGCCAGACGGCAAGACGCTCTGGACGATGAGCGAGAACGGCCTGGCGCAGGACAGCCTGCCCACAGCCGTGGGCCGCGGCAGCCGCGCGCGCATGCTGTCCTTCGACCTGGAGACCGGCAAGGCCGGTGCGGAGTACGTCTACGAGGTCGGCCCCGTGCCTTTCCCGCCCGCGCGCAGCGGCGACTTCTCCACCAACGGCGTGCCCGACATGCTGGCGCTGTCCGACCATGAATTCATCGTCATCGAGCGCGCCTATGCGGTGGGCGCCCGCACGCCCGGCGTCGCGGCGCTGACGAAGCAACCCACCAGCAACACGATCAAGCTCTTCCTGATCGACACGCGCGGGGCAACGGACGTGTCAGGCTGGCCCACCATCAAGGGCCGAGATCTGACCCCGGTCAAGCGCACCATGCTGCTCGACCTGTCCTCGCTCAAGAACGACGACGGCAGCGTGCTGGCGCTGGACAACATCGAAGGCATCACCTTCGGGCCGGTCGTTGATGGCAAGCGCACCCTGATCCTGGTGTCGGACAACAACTTCAACCCGGCGCAGTTCACGCAGTTCATCGCCCTCACGGTCGACGGCCCGCTGCCGTAAGGGGCTGGCGTGCATCCCGTGCCCTGGCGCGCCTATGCGCTGCTGGCTGCCAGCACCAGCCTGGTGGGCAGCTATGTGGGCCTGTCCAAGCTGCTGGTGGCCGTCTTCCCGGTCTTCCTGCTGGCGGGCCTGCGCTTCGGCTTCGCCGCCTTGTTGATGCTGCCTTGGCTGAAGAAGCCGGCCGACGAGGCGCCGCTGGATGCGCGCTCCAGGCTGCTGTTGTTCCTGGAATCCTTCCTCGGCAACTTCCTGTTCTCCATCTGCATGCTCTTCGGGCTGCGGCAGAGCTCGGCCGTGGTGGCGGGCGTCATCATGGCCGGCATCCCGGCGGCGGTCGCGCTGTTGAGTTGGGCCTTCCTGCGCGAGCGCCCGAGCGGCCGGGTGCTGGGCGGCATTGCCTGCGCGGTGGGCGGCATTGCGCTGGTGGCCACGGGCCGGGAGGGTGGCGCCGAGACGACGCTGCTCGGCGCGCTGCTCCTGCTGGCTGCCGTGTTCTGCGAGGGCTGCTATGTCGTCATCGGCAAGACGCTCACCGCCGGCCTGGGCCCGAAGCGCATCAGCGCGCTGATCAACCTGTGGGGCCTGGTGCTCGTGTCGCCGCTGGCGATCTGGCAGGGCTTGAGCTTCGATTTCGCCGCCCCGCGCCTGCAGGACTGGGGCCTGCTGGCCTACTACGCCGCCACGGCCAGCGTCATCACGGTGTGGCTGTGGATGGCCGGGCTCAAGCGCCTGCCCGCCGCGCAGGCTGGCGTCTTCATGGTGTTCCTGCCCATCAGCACCGCGCTGGTCGGGCTGCTGCTGGGCGAGTCGCTGTCCGGCCTGCAGGCCCTGGCCTATGGCCTGGCCTTATCGGGGGTGGTGCTCGCGACATGGCCTGCGGCCCCGGCGCGTCGTTAGGATGCCGGCATGTCCCTGGATGCCGACCTTGCCCGCTGGCGCGAGCACCTGACCCGCTTCGCCGACCTGCTGGGCGCCCCGCCCGACCGCGGCACCGCCGCCGTGGCCGATGCCGCGCCGGGCCACTGCCTGATCTTTGCCCCCCACCCGGACGACGAATGCATCGTCGGCGCCCTGCCCTTGCGCCTGCAGCAGGAGGCCGGCTGGCGCATCACCAATGTGGCCGTGACCCTGGGCAGCAACCCGGAGCGCCAGGCCCCGCGCTGGGCGGAGCTGCAGGATGCCTGCGCCGTGCTCGGCTTCGGCTGCGTGCTCGCGTGGGGTGAGGGCCTGTCCGATGTGCGCGTCGACACGGCCGAGCGCGAACCGGCCCTGTGGGCCGCGCATGTGGCGGCCATCGCCGAATTGCTGACGCAGCACCGGCCGGCATTGGTGCTGGCGCCCCATGCGCTGGATGACAACCCCAGCCACCGCGGTTGCTATCGCCTGGTGGCCGAAGCCCTGGCCGCCGCGCGGCTGGACACGGTGCTCGCCCAGACCGAGTTCTGGTCCACCCAGCCTGCGCCGAATGCGCTGGTGCAGACCACCATCACCGACACCGCGCGCCTGATCACCGCGCTCACGCGCCACACCGGCGAGATCGCCCGCAACCCCTACCACCTGCGCCTGCCCGCCTTCCTGGCAGACAGCGTGCGGCGTGGCGGCGAGCTGGTGCTGGGGGCCGGTGAAGCGCCGCCCGACTTCGCTTTCGCGACCCTCTACCGCCTGGTCGCCTACCGTGCCGGCCAGCCTGCGGCCGAATTGCCCCGCCGCGTCCACCCGGCCGACCTGGCCCTGACCTCTGCCCTGCTCACGCCATGACCGCCACGTCCCACCTCCGCATCCACCAGTTCGCCGGGCTCACCCCGGGGCCGCGCCTGCTCGTGACCAGTGCCGTGCACGGCAACGAAGTGCACGGCACCCACGCGATGGCCGGGATCATCCAGCAGCTGGACGCCGGCGAGCTGACGCTCCAGCGCGGCACGCTCACCTGCGTGCCCATCGTGAACCCGCTGGCCCACCAGCTGAACCGCCGCGAGGGCGACCGCAACCTCAACCGCAATCTGCGCCCGCCGGTCATCGCGCACGACTACGAGGACCGCATCGCCCGCGTGCTCTGCCCGCTGATCGCCCAGCACGACGGCATCCTCGACCTGCACAGCTTCCAGGGCCAGGGCCCGGCCTTCGCGATGATCGGCCCGCGCAACAACACCGGCGAGCTGGAGCCCTTCTCGCAGGAGGCCACCGAATCGGCCCTGGCGGCACGCCTGGGCGTGGGCCGCATCGTGGAGGGCTGGCTCTCGACCTATGCCCTCGGCCTGCAGCGCCGCCAGCAACGCGAGCACGACGGCTCGCGCCGCGCCAGCCTGATCAGCGACCCCCACTACGGCGTGGGCACCACCGAGTACATGCGCTCCACCGGCGGCTGGGCGATCACGCTCGAATGCGGCCAGCACCTGGACCCGAACGGGCCGGAGGTGGCCCGGCTGGCCATCCTGCGCACGCTGGTCTTCCTGGGCATGCTGGACGAAAGCGCGGTGGAGCCGCACCGCCCGGCGCAGCCACCCGAGGTGCTGCAGCTCTACGAGGTCATCGACCGCGAGGACATGGGCGACCAGTTCGCGCGCGAGTGGGCCAGCTTTGACCCGATCGAGAAGGGCCAGGCCATCGGCACGCGCGCCAGCGGTGAGCCGGTGCTGGCGCCGAGCGAGGGGCGCATCGTGTTCCCCAACGTGAAGTCGCAGCCGGGCACGGAGTGGTTCTACCTGGCACGGCCGAGCGACCGGCGCCTCTGAGGCGGCAGCGCCGGACGCGGCATGAAGCGGCTTGGCGCCCTGCTGCTGGCCCTGGCATGCCTGCCCGGCTGGGCGCGTTCGCCCGCCGCACCGGTCGTCGTCACCATTCCCTACATGGAGAGAGAGGCCTCGCACCGCGTGTACGCCGACAAATTGCTGGTGCTGGCACTGGAGTTGTCCCGCGAGCGCTACGGCCCGTACCGCGTCGTGCAGCAGCGCGAAGAAACCGTCATCCGCCGCCAGTTGCTGGAACTCTCCCGCAGCGATGGCCGTGGGCAGGGCCTGTCCGTCGCCGTGTCAATGCCCACGCCTGAGTGGATGGAGGGCACCCTGCCGGTGCGGGTCCCCATCATGCGAGGCCTGTCGAGCTTCCGGTTCTTTCTGGGTGTGGACAGCCAGCAGCCGGCCTACGACGCGGTCCGATCGCTGGACGATCTCAAGGCGCTCACGATCGGCCAGGGGCCGGGATGGTCGACCGTCAAGCTGCTGCAGGACCACGGCTTTCAGATCGTCATCGGTGGGGCGCACCCGACGCTGATCCCGATGCTGCACGCCGGCCGCTTTCAGTTGCTGATGCGCAGCATCTTCGAGGTGGAGCCCGAATGGCGGGCTCAGCTGCCCGCACACCCCGGGCTGCGGGTCCTCGACCGCTTCGCGATCTACACCTACATGCCGATGTACTTCTTCGTGTCGCGCCAGCAGCCCGAGCTCGCCGAACGGCTCACCTACGGGCTGCAACAAGCCTATGCCAATGGCAGGCTGGATGCCTTGTTCAAGCAGCACTTCGGCGACAGCCTGCAACTGCTCAAGAACAAGCGGCTGCAGGTGTTCCGCATCCCCAACACCAACATCGACCCAAGCTTCTTCGAGCGCGACCGGCCCTACCTGCTGCCCGAGATCGTGTCCCTTGAAACGCGAGCCCGGCGTTGAAGGCGGCGCCCTCAGCCGCCCATCGTGCCACGCGCCTGCATCGCCGCCCGCCAGCGCAGCAGGTGCGGGTGATCGTCTCCGGGCTTGACCTTCACGACGCGCGCGAAATCAACTGCCACGACGGCGGTGATGTCGGCCACGCTGAACTGCCCGGCCGCGATGAAGTCCCGGCCAGCCAAATGGTCGTTCAGCGCTGCGAGAAAGTGCTTCAGCCGCGCCAGCCCGCGCTCGGCCAGCGCCGGAATCTGGGCGTAGTCCACGGGGCCCGGCAGCGCGCGCCCCGCCATCGCCGGGCTGCTGTTGCGCAAGGCCTCCGCGATGGCCATCAGCCCCTCGAACTCCACCCGCCACTGCCAGGCGGCGATTTCGGCCTTTTCCAGCGGCGTGCGCCCCAGCAGCGGTGGCTCCGGGAAGCGTGCTTCCAGGTAGGCGGCGATGCCTGCGTTGTCGGTCAGCACGGTGCCTTCGTCCGTGACGAGCGCAGGCACGGTGCACTGCGGGTTGATGCGGCGGAAGGCCTCGCCCAACTGCTCGCCGGTGCGCAGGTCCACATGCACCGTCTCGTGGGCAATGCCCTTCTCGGCCAGGAAGATGCGCGCCCGGCGCGGGCTGGGCGCGGTGGCGCAGTCGTAGAGCGTGATCATGGCGCGAGCTTGTCCTGGGTGCGGGTGTCGAAGTCGCTGGCGTCGTGGCGCTCGTGCAGTTGCGTGGCCGGGTCCCCGAAGACGCGGTTGACCTTGCGGCCGCGCTGCACGGCCGGGCGCTGCGCGATCTCGTCGGCCCAGCGGATGACGTGGGTGTAGGCCTGCACCGACAGGAACTCGCCCGCGCCGTAGAGCTGGCCCTTGGCCAGCGCGCCGTACCAGGGCCAGGTCGCCATGTCGGCGATGGTGTAGTCGTCACCCGCCAGGTAGCGGCGCTCGGCCAGCAGGCGGTTCAGCACGTCCATCTGCCGCTTCACTTCCATCGCATAGCGGTTGATGGGGTACTCCAGCGTTTCCGGCGCATAGGCGTAGAAGTGGCCGAAGCCACCGCCCAGGAAGGGCGCGCTGCCCATCTGCCAGAACAGCCAGCTCAGGGCCTCGGCCCGCGCCGCGCCGCCGGCCGGCAGAAAGGCGCCGCCGAACTTTTCGGACAGGTACACAAGGATGGCGCCCGACTCGAACACCCGCACCGGCTCGGGCCCGCTGCGGTCGAGCAGCGCGGGGATCTTGGAGTTGGGGTTCACGGCAACGAAACCGCTGCCGAACTGCTGGCCCTCGTTGATGCGCACCAGCCAGGCGTCGTACTCGGCGCCGGTGTGGCCGAGGGCCAGCAGCTCTTCGAGCATGACCGTGACCTTGACGCCATTGGGCGTGCCCAGCGAGTAGAGCTGCAGCGGATGCCGGCCCACCGGCAGCTCCCGCTCGTGCGTGGCACCCGCGATGGGGCGGTTGATGTTGGCGAACTGGCCGCCGCTGGCCTGATTCCAGGTCCAGACCTGGGGCGGTGTGTACTCGGACATGGGAATCGGGAGGAAGCCGGGGATGGCGCCAACGGTAGCGCAAAGCGCAAAGGCCCCACGCGACTGAACCGCGACAATCGCGGCCATGCGCATCGACTTCATCTCCGACATCGTCTGCCCCTGGTGTGCCATCGGCCTGTACTCGCTGGAGGCCGCCGCCGCCCGCATCCCGGGCCTGACGCTGGACCTGCACTTCCACCCCTTCGAACTCAACCCCGGCATGGGCCCGGAGGGCCAGGACATCGAGGAACACCTGGCCCAGAAGTACGGCGCCAGCCCCGAGGCCCTCGCCGGCACGCGGCAGGCCATCCGCGAGCGCGGCGCGGCGCTGGGCTTCGAGTTCCGCATGGAAGCGCGCAGCCGCATCTACAACACCCGCGACGGCCACCGGCTGCTGCACTGGGCTGACGAAGCTTTTGGCGGCGCCGTGCAGCGCACGCTGAAGGTGGCCCTGCTCAAGGCCTATTTCACCGAGGGCCGCAATGTGTCCGACCTCGCCGTGCTGCTGGACGTGGCCGTGGCCGCCGGCCTGCCGGCAGACGGCGCGCGCGAGCTGCTCGCCAGCCGGCGCTACGACGACGAGGTGACGGCGGCCGAAGCCGAGGTCCACCGCCAGGGCATCCACGCCGTGCCGGCCATCGTCGTGAACCAGCGCCACCTGATCCAGGGCGGGCAGTCGGTCGAGGTGTTCGAGCAGCTGCTGCGGCAGGTGATCGCCCAGCCGGCCTGAGACAATCCCGCCATCGTTTGCTGAAAGCCCGCCGCTGGCGGGCTTCTTGTTTCCCACGCACCCATGTTCAAGAACCTGATCACCTACCGCATCGGCGAAGGCTGGCAGACCGATGCCGCCCAGCTCGCCGAACAACTCGCCAAGGAACCCTTCCTCGCCTGCGCCCCCACCCAGCCCCTGGCCGTGGGCTGGGCACCGCCGCGTGGCATTGAGCACGCGCCGCTCGTCGAGGTGGTGGATGGCCACTGGCTGCTCAAGCTCAAGCGCGAGCAGCGCCTGCTGCCCACCTCCGTCGTCAACGAGCGCGTGGACGAGCTCTGCGAGCAGATCGAGGAACAGACCGGCCGCAAGCCCGGCAAGAAGGCCAAGAAGGAGCTCAAGGAGCAGGCCGCGCACGAGCTGCTGCCCCGCGCCTTCACCAAGACCTCGGCCACCCAGGTCTGGATCGCGCCC
>Ga0233424_10002904_pt1 | contig 11552 bp, 14 predicted proteins | sample Watercolumn_Towu_FD_181011 | JGI IMG/M metagenome (GOLD analysis project Ga0233424, IMG submission 181011) | Freshwater microbial communities from Lake Towuti, South Sulawesi, Indonesia - Watercolumn_Towuti2014_125_MG | ecosystem: Environmental > Aquatic > Freshwater > Lake | place: Indonesia... | reverse complement strand
TTTCGTGATTTCTGACCTGTCTTCGCTTCGCGTCGAGGTCGCTGACGTGGACGAGTTCACCGTTGCTCGCGTCCGCCGTGGACAGCGAGCGACCGTGTCGGTTCCAGCTCTCGACGTCCAAGGCGTGGCAGCAATCGTTCGAAGCGTTGGTGCCCAACCGGTCGGCGCATCGGTGCCAGACGCGGCGATGGCCGCCGCCTCAGATCATTACCCTGTTTCGGTGGATCTCATCGATCCGGTTCCAAGGCTCCGGATCGGAATGGCTGCACGCGTCAGGATTGAGGAGTGACGCGCCGCGAGTCAGTGCTGCACCGGACCTCGTTTGCGGTCGCCATCGTTGGCTTGGCCACCAGCAGCTACCTGGCGTGGGAGTATGCCCGCGGTGGCGTCATCGCATGCCCCGTCGCTGGCACTGGCTGCGACGACGTTCGGCAGAGCCAGTTCAGCGCGGTGCTTGGGATCCCGGTGCCGTGGCTCGGCATCGCCTACTACAGTTCGTTCGCGCTGATTGAGGCGGTGCGCCAGGAGTTTGGAGCGTACCAACGCTTCGTTGGGCGTTTGATCGTGGGTCTGGCAGTGATCGGTGTCCTCGCCAGCGCCTGGTTCACCTACCTGGAAGCGTTCGTGATCAGCGCTTGGTGCTTCTGGTGCGTCGTCTCGGCTGGGTGCGCACTTGCCTTGCTCCTCGTCACCACTGCCATCGAAGCCCTGCAGTCGAGGTCCGGAGCTGGTCATGAAACGTGAGACGAGGAACCTGCTCTTGATCTTCTTCGGGAGCATCCTGGCAGTCGTTGGCGCGATCGTGGCCGTCGAGGTTGCATCGAACCGGGGCGGAGCAGCGTCGGTTGACAACCCCGCGTCGTACCGGACTGGTCCCGACACCGCAAAGGTCAAGGTGGTCGAGTTCTCTGACTACCAGTGCCCTGCGTGCAGGTCGATCGAAATCCATCTCAGGACCTTGATCGCGAGCTACGGCGACCGGGTCCAGTTGGTTTATCGCAACTTCCCGTTACCGCAGCACAAGAACGCTATGGGGGCCGCGCTCGCCGCCGAGGCCGCTGGAGCTCAAGGCAAGTTCTGGCGAATGCACGACCGTCTCTTCGAGACTCAGGACAGTTGGGCCAGCCTTGCCGATCCGACGGATTACTTCGTCCTGCTTGGGCGCGAGTCGCTGGTCGACGTCGATCTGCTTCGAGAGGCGATCACCAAGCAGACGTACCTCGCAAAGATCAAGACGGATATCGCGGAAGGGAACCGGATGGGCATCCAAGGTACCCCGACGTTTTTTGTCAACGGTGTTCAGGTGCAGCTTCGCCAACCCAAGGACCTAGATGACGCAATCGCCAAGGCACTCGCTGCTCCCTAACGTCGTCGGCGCCGTTGTCGAAAGCGTGGTTTCCACGGTCTCACGCAATATCCGTCGTCGCGCCCCTCAGGTCCGCGGGCCTGCGGCGCATTGGCGCCCCACGAAAGCAGCATCTGCGACGACCTCGGTGAAACGATGGGTGAAAGATGTACGGTCGCGATGCAGGGAGCATTCGTGACCCATGCCGTCACCACTCGAACATCTGTCCATCGCCGATGCCGTCATGGCCAACGTCCCGACGATCCATCCCGGACCGTTCCTTGCGGGCGCGATTGCGCCAGACGTGGACAAGCTGCTCGGGAGGCATCGGTCCTCGACGCACTGGTGGCTTCCGGGATCTGACGTGAGCGGCGCGCTTCGCCTGGTTCAAGCCAATCCTCGTCTCGCACACGCGACGCCAGGGTCGACCTCGCAGGCATTCATTGCGGGGTTCCTGTGCCATCTGGTGGCTGACGAGCAGTGGACCTTGCGGATCTACCGCAAGCACTTTGGAAGACTGACCCCCTTCGCTGGGTCGCGAGACGGTGCCGATCACCAGCTCGCCCTGCAAAGCACCCTAGACACCGAACTCGTCACACGAGGGAAAGTCGAGGCGCAGATCACCGAACTCAGTGCATATCGAGCCAGTGACTTCGAACGCGATGCCTACCCGGTTCTTGGTGGCGACGCGTGGGCCTTGCGACCCTTCGTCACTTCGGTGATGCAACGAGCAGCAGAACCGGATCCGGCGCTGCGCCTGAAGCTAATGGCGGATGCAAGGGGCGCGGAGCTTCGGCGTTCTTCCAGTGCGGTTCAATCGGGTCCCACGACGATGTCGCGCACAACCGACGACCCGGAGTTGATGGAAGCGTTTCTCACCCGACTTCCGCGACTGGCCCTGGCAACCCGCTCGCTCATTTCGATGCGAGAAATCAACGACTTTCGCACGTCCTCGATCAGAGCGTCCACGACGCTGATCGCGGAGTTCATCGGCGGTGAACCGCTTAACCCACCCGACGGTACGTCAGATACCTATTACTTCGGCTCCCCGGCTCGCACCGCCTTGTAATACTCAATGAGCGCCTTGACGTTCGCTTCAACTGTCAACTCGTTGGTGAGCTTGGTACCAAGGCCCGCTGCCATTGAGCCACCCGAGTAATTCGCCACGACCTTGGCGTCGGGGTTCACGATGGCTTCCCGGGTGTACGCCTCGTCGCGCACAACCTGCTTGCCTGTTGCCAAGCGAACCTTCTCGCCATACGCGCCTTTCCACGTTGGGCCAGAACCGGCGCTACCGTCGATGGAATGACAGCCTCGGCAGCCATACTCGGTGGAAAGAGCCTTCCCTTGCTCAGCGAGGGCCGGGTCGAATGCTAGGTCAACCTTCGCTTCCGCGACCGGACGTTCCGGGATACCCCCCGATCGCCAAAGCACGAAGAGGGTGACGGCAGTGAGCGTGAGAGCGACCCGGGTGTAGCGGGCCTTCTCCGCATCAAGATCCGCAGCAGTGAACGGTCCGCTGTCGGCTCCGATGCCCAAGCGTGTCAATGCAGCCGGCACAGACGGATGCCGGAACGCAACGAACATAAGAATTCCCGGCCCGCCGACGAGGGCGCCGAGGGCCAGGTGTGCCTCACCGAGGGCAAGGAAGGGCATGGCGGAGACCGTGGCAATCGTGCCGATCACCCATAGTGCCTTGCCCCAAGCGCGGCTGTGCGACCCAAGAATCAGGGCCATCGCGATAACCGTTGCGATGCCGACGCCAATCGAGCTTGTCACCCCGGCCTCGGCGGTTGCCTTCGCTCCGAGCTGTGGGGTGATTTCGCCGATTGCGCCGCCGACGAGGGCGAGCACCGTCACGGCGACCATGACCGCCGTGCCTTGGGCGGTGAGCTGCCGACGGGGAAAATGGTAGCTGGCGAGGGCCAGCAAGATTGCAACCGTCGCCCCGGCGATCATCAGCGGAACGGCGAGGCTTACCTCAGGATTCACCAGTCAGGATCCCATCGTGCGAAGCAGGAGCCGAGGATCGGTATCCGTGCCGTCGGCATGCGACTGCTCAATCATGACGCTACCATTCGATGGTGATTGCTCGCACCGTCCAATGTCAAGGACGCAAGGGCGCGAGCCACTGTCCATCCAGAGCTGCTGCCGTACCTGTGGAAGGGTTCAGATCCGGAATGTCCGCACCCTCGATAGAAGCGGTTGAACCCATTCCACTGGTCAGCGGCGCGCCGCCCTTCCGGCGCAGTTTCCTCGATGTCGCCCGCGCCTACATTTCGCTGACGAAACCCAAAGTCATCCTGCTCCTTGAGGTGCCGACCCTCGCCGCGATGCTGGTCGCTAGTGCACCGGGCTGGCCGTCGGTTGGCTTGGTGACCGTCACCCTGCTGGCCGGCGCGCTCGCGGCAGGTGGGTCGGCGGCGATCAACTGCTGGTTCGATCGGGACATCGACGCCGCGATGGGCACCCGAACCAAGCGTCGTGCCATCCCTGCCGGCATCGTTTCGGCGGGCTCGGCACTCGGGTTCGGTGTCACGCTATCCGTCGCGTCAATCGCGCTCTTGAGCGCCTTCGTAAACGGGCTCTCGGCGTTGCTCACCGGAGTGGCCATTGTCATCTACGTGGGCGTCTATACGCTCTGGCTCAAGCGGTCAACGCCGAGCAACATCGTGCTCGGGGGCGCCGCGGGTGCAATCCCCCCGCTGATCGGTTGGGCGGCCGTGACGGGTGATCTTACGGCGACCCCGTGGCTGTTGTTTGCGCTCGTGTTCTTCTGGACACCTCCGCACTTCTGGGCGCTCGCGTTGCTCATCCATGATCAGTACGCCCGTGCAGGGGTTCCGATGCTGCCCGTCGTGCGCGGCGAGGCGGAGACGCGTCGGCAGATTGTTTACTACTCGGTGCAGATGGTGGCAGTGTCCGCACTGCTGTTCGGCCTCGGCGGGGCGGGACTGACTTACCTGCTCGGGGCCGGAGCCCTCGGTGCGTGCTTTATCTTCCTCGCCGTGCGTCTCGCGCGGAGTGAGCGGCGCGAGGATGCGTCTCGCCTGTTTCACTATTCGATGGTCTATCTCGTCATGCTCTGTGCCGTGCTTGTACTAGACGCCCGCGTAGACTTCTGGGCGGGTTAGGCAGGCGTCGTGCCCGGCACGAGGCGCGGGCACCGTTGGCGGTCGGCATCATCGGCTGCCCATCAACCCGGACCATTACGTGCCACGCTCGGGCGGACGGGACATGAGGTACCAGCGAAACGATGTCCGCGAATGACGTCACCAATCTCTGGCTTGCTGAGGCCCTCTTCCGGATGGGGGCGGTCCGTTTCGGAGACTTCACCTTGGGTCGTTCGACGGTTGGTTCGCCAATCTACATCGACCCGAAAGTGCTGTTGGGCGAACCTCGTGTGCTCGCAAGGGTCGGCGAGCTCATCAAGACGGAAGTCGACGCCGGCATGGCGCGCCGAGGACGTCGCGTCCAGCCGTTCGACATGGTCGCTGGCGTGCCGTTCGGCGGGCTGCATCTTGCGACGGTCTATGCACTCCTCGGCAACGTCCCGTTGATTTACGCGCAGCCACCTTTGGACATGGACCACGGCCCGAAAATCGAGGGCCGCTACCGTTCCGGTGCGACGGTACTTATCATCGATGACTTAATGACTACTGGGGGAAGCATTCTCGAGACTCAGCGTGCACTGCAGGACGTGAGTTTGGTTGTGCACGATGCGATCGTGCTTGTCGACCGGGGTCAAGGGGGCGGAGACCGTCTGAGAGCGACAGGTATCCACGTCTCTAGCATCCTCAACTTGACGCAGATGCTGAACTTCTATCGCGCGAACGACATGATCGGCGACGATGACTATCGTCGGAGCATCGAGTATGTCCAGACGCACCGTGCGTCGGTGGACTAGGCATGGGAACGGCAGGGTGCAGTAACCTCTTTCTCGGAATTGGACGGTTGGGCGATCGCGCGACCGGTATGGGCGCTTGCCGGGGTGACTTGGTTGGCACGCAGGCCGGAGTGAGGAAAGTCCGCACTCCACTGGGCAGGGTAGCGGGTAATCCCCGTCCGTCGTGAGGCGAGGACCAGTGGCACAGAGACGATGTCCCGGGCATGCCTATCGCTCCGTGAACGCGGCGGCGATAGATCGGCTGCGGGAGTGAAAAGAGTTAAACTCTACCCGGAGCAAGCCCGAGCAGGGACGACGACGCTGCCCGCCGAGTCCCAGGTTGGGTGCAAGGATCCCCGGGGTGACCCGCGGGACAAGAGAGATGATCGCCCCCGGCCCCGCGGCCGGTGACAGAATGCGGCTTACAGGCCGTCCCGTTCCACCTTACTCCTGCCCTAGATCGACGATGACCCCAAGCGACCTGTGGGCGTTGCAAGTGATCGCTCCTCGCTGACTTCCCCGCGGCAATGCGGACCGTTGCCCCACGGTTGGTATTCTTCCCCCGCCTCGCCGCCATCGTCTAGAGGCCTAGGACGCCACCCTTTCAAGGTGGAGACCGCGGGTTCGAATCCCGCTGGCGGTACCCTTTGCAGTCGCGCCAGCCCGGCATCGGTGACTCGCCGAGGCGAGCGGAGGTCGGATGAAATGACGACCGGCCACAGTTCACCAGCCTCCTCGTTCCCCGTTGGGCGCACGGACCCCTTCGGGTTTGTGCGCCGCGCGACCCGGGAGGTGATGGTCGGGAACGTCGGTGTCGGGGGCATGAACCCGATCCGCGTGCAGTCGATGACCACGACCGACACGCTTGATACGGACGCGACCGTGGCGCAGGCGCTTCGTCTTGTGGCGACTGGCTGCGAGATTGTGAGGATCACGGCGCCGACGGTCGAGGACGCGCGCAACCTCGGGCGCATTCGCGATGTCTTGCGCGCGAGGAAGTGCGTCGTGCCGCTCGTAGCCGACATCCACTTTAGCCCAGCCGCCGCACTCGAGGCAGCCAGACACGTCGAGAAGGTGCGCATCAACCCGGGTAACTTCGCAGACAGCAAGCGGTTTGCGGTTCGGGAATACTCGGATGCGGAGTACGACGCCGAACTTGGTCGGATCGCACAGCGCTTTGGGCCGCTGGTCGACGCATGCAAGGCTGCCGGCGTCGCGATGCGCATTGGCACGAACCACGGCTCGCTCTCGGATCGCATCATGAACCGGTTCGGCGATACCCCGAGGGGCATGGTTGAGTCGGCGGTCGAGTTCGCCGGGATCTGCCGGAACCACGGGTACCACGACGTCATCTTCTCGATGAAGTCGTCGAACCCGAAGGTCATGGTCCAGGCCTACAGGCAGCTCGCCGTGCGTCTGGACGAGCTTGGATGGGACTACCCGTTCCACCTCGGCGTCACGGAAGCCGGGAACGGTCAGGATGGACGGATCAAGAGCGCAATCGGGATCGGTGCACTCCTGGATGACGGGATTGGTGACACGATTCGCGTGTCATTGACTGAGGATCCCGAAGCCGAGGTGCCGGTCGCGTACGCGTTGGCGAGGCGGTTCGGGGAACGACGCCCGGTGACCGTGGCGCTTGACGTCAAAGATGGGCGCGACATGGAGCAGTATGTCCGCCATCGGACGCGAGCAATTGCTGTGGGCGATCTTTTCATGGGAGGCGGGGCATTGCCTGCCGTGATCCTAGACCTCGACGATGAGTCCCTCGCGTCCAGACAACCGTCCAAAATGGTCGATACCCCTGCCGTCGAGGTTCGCGACCTGGCACAGAGGGTGGGCACGATTGCAGGCATCGACCCGGAATCTGCCCCGCGCGTTGACGCGATCGCAGTTGGCGTGTCGGTCGCCGAAGACTTTGAGATGCTTGGCGCGATCAGGCAGGTGGTTGACGCTTCGTACGTCGACAGTCGCGCCAACGTTGTGCTCATCGCTGGCCTCGGTGAAGGCTTACCCGTCGCTGAGGCGGCACGTCACGCTCATGCGATTGTGATCGATATTGTGAGACCGGTTCAAGCTGCTCGCTGGCTGGAGCTCGCGCACGCACGTCTCCCAGTGATGCTGGAGGTACAGGTCAGTTCGATCACTGACGTCCCGGCAGCGGTTGAGGCCTGGAAACGGGGCGCGAGGGAAGCTGCCGGGGCAGGCGTCAGGGACATCGCCCTTGTCGTCAGGACGGGTGACGAAGGTGCGATGGTTCGCGCGGCACGGGCAATCCGGGGCGCCATTCCGGACGATTGCCCACCGATTTGGCTTCGCCACGTCGCTGACGAGGCGCCGGACGACCTGCTGTTATCGGCAAGTATCGGCTTGGGAGCACCACTGTGTGACGGGACCGGCGACGCGGTGTCGGCCGGCGGTGCCGACGTGCTCGGCGACGGTGCGCGGACACGCCTCAGTTTCGACATTCTCCAGGGGGCCTCAGCGCGGATCACGAAGACGGAGTATGTCGCGTGTCCGTCCTGCGGGCGCACCCTGTTCGACCTCCAAGAGACGACTACCCGCATTCAGGCTCGAACGGCTCACCTAAAGGGCGTCAAGCTCGCCATCATGGGGTGCATCGTGAACGGTCCCGGTGAGATGGCGGACGCCGACTTCGGCTACGTCGGTGGCGCTCCCGGGAAAGTCAATCTCTACGTCGGGCGCGAGTGCGTTGAGAAGGGAGTGGCGCAGTCGGACGCCGATGACCGGCTGATCGACCTGATCCGTCGCCATGGACGCTGGGTTGACCGTCCAGTGGCCGGTGACGGCGGAACGGTTCGTCCCGAATCGCACGCGCCAGACAAGCCAGAGTGATCGCGGTCACGGTCTGGCGAGAGTCTTGGCTGCGATCCAGGAAGGTCCGCTGGGGCACGACCGTGCCCAACACTTGACCGAGCGTCGCAAGCTTCGCACCTTGAAGGTGTCTCGCACGACCCGCGCGGGACGGCGCAGGCCCGACCCACGCGAGCAGGCGCCCTCGGTGCCGAGCTGTGGGTTAATCGTGTGGGCTACAGTACGGTGTTTGTGGCCTCCAGGCGATACGCCGAAATCGACGGGGAACCACATGCCGACCGCTGGACTCTTTGGGCCGAAACCGCACCGCGAGCTTGTCGCACGCCTCCGGCCCGTAGCGCGCCACTCGAACAGTGGCCACGTTGACCTTGGTTGTGCAACGTCGGCTCAGGAACGGCTTGACCTGAGGACTACTTGCGCGTGACCCGAGTCTCCATCGTCGACGACCAAGGGGTGTTCCGGGCTGGGCTCCGAGCCGTGCTTTCGGCGTCTGACCATCTGGAGGTAGTCAGCGACGCCCCGGACACGGACCAGTTGCTGACGGATGCAGACGTCCTGATCATCGCGGAGATGTCCGGGCTGTGGCACCAGGTCGTCGCCGGGTTCCGGGGAAAGCTACCATCCCGGGCAGTCGTAGTCATTCTTGACGCTCTGGATCAGGCGACCCTGGTGCAAGCACGTGACCTCGGCGTCGCATCGTGTGTGCCGAGGGGGGCAACCCCGGACGCGTTCATGAGGGCGATTGGTCACGCCGCGAAGCTTTGCCAGCCGACGCCGGAAGAGGTGCGCGACGAGGACGCGACAACGACGGTGGCGTCTGTCGTCGTGCCGCTGGCGAGCGTTGTATCCCCCGAACCCGTGGCATCTGAAGACCAGTCGGCGTTGCACCGAGGTGAGACAGAAGATGGGGCGTCGCTTGGGTCGCCACTCAGTGCACGAGACGTGGCGATCCTGGCATCGGTGGCGGCGGGCTACTCAAATCGTCACGTAGGTGACCGCCATGGTCTATCCGACCAGACCGTCAAGAACCGGTTGACGTCAATCCTCCGCAAGCTCGGGGCGGTCGATCGGACGGAAGCCGTCGTGACGGCCATCCGGCATCGATGGCTCCCGTTGGACCTGATCCCGCCTCGAGACGTTCAGGCGTAGCCTGCGCTTCCGCGGTGTGGTGCGGCTACTTCCCTTGCTGGGGCGCGGCACCGGGGGCTCGGGCAGCCCCGCCTTGAACGTTGGTTGTTGCTTGGCCTCCCGTTTCGCCACACGCGATGCAAAGCGCCACGATGATCGCGGCTGCCAAAGCGTTGAGGGTCAGCCCATCAGACCTAGCGGGGCGGCCGCGGGTGCAGGATGTGTGTTGACGTGACCCGGCGTCGAGCTCGTCGCGGTCGCGATGCCTAGCGAAGCGGCGGAGCCCCTCTCGTCCATCGAAACTCGCTTTGTTCACGTCCGATACCTCTCGATCACGGTCTGGCCACCCGGCTCAAGACAGCATCGACGCCACGATTGCGACCGCAACCATGAACAGAATCGCGCCGGTGATCACCGACAGTCCGATCGAGATCAGCAGGCCAGTTCGCCGTCCGCCTCTCGTCCGCCAGTCCCCCGGGCGGGAATACCAGTTCCACACTGACATGCCCAAGTCTATGCGTTGACCCACGGGTTCGAGGTGCTGGCAGCTGCCTGGTCATGCCCAACCCGGCCGGACCCTGCCAAGCGAAGTGGCAGGACATGGGCAACGACCGACTCGACAGTTGCGCGACACGCCTCAATCGCCGCGGGATTGGGGCTCGGAGGCACGTCCGGAAGCTCGGCGAACTGGAGGGGCCACAGTGCGGCAGCGTCGAGCTGTCCAAGGATCGCGCGTCCGTGTCCCGCCCCAGTGCCATCGTGGAGCATCTGGGAGACCACGTCGTCCGGTGACGCAAGGGCACCGGTCAGCGTGGCCACCAGCGTGGACCAGCAGCGAGCCACGACGTCCGGGTTGTACCCACCACTGCCGGTCACGATGAGGCGTCCTCCACATGTCTCGTGGGCGAGGGCGTGGCAGGTGGCCGCGATCGCACGGTACGTCCTCACGCCGAGCTCGAGGCGCGAAAGTCGGTCAGCGAAGTGACCGTCGACGCCAAAGTTGACGATCATGACGTCTGGCGCGAACGCCCTGACCGCGGTTGGGACGATGGCGCAGAACGCTTCGAGGTACGCCGCTTCGCCGACATGCCGTGGCAATGGCACGTTGATTGAAAGCCCGAACCCGTCACCCCATCCGACCTCGGCCATGGAACCGGTACCGGGGAAATACTTGCCGTCGTACTGGTGCAAGCTGACCTTCAGGACATCCCGGTCGTACAGGAGTTCCTGTGTGCCGTCACCGTGGTGAGCGTCGACATCGACAATCGCGACGCGTGGTAGGCCGAGGGACGTCAGGTGGTCGACCGCGATTGCGAGGTCATTGAACGGGCAGAACCCCTGAGCTTGGTCATGCATGGCGTGATGCAGCCCGCCGGCCGGATTGAAGACGTGTGCCGCCTCGCCCGACGCAATCAGGCGCGCGGCGTGGACGGTCCCACCCACCGCTGCCCGTGCTCGCGCCATGATTCCTCGCCACGCCGGCGTATCCGAGGTTGCGAAGGTGCCCCTACCGTTGGCGTCGCCCTGGCGGATCACGTCGAGGTGTGCCGAGGAATGGCTTCGAAGCAAGTCAATGTCGGTCGCCAGCGAAGGGCACTCAATGTCCACGGTGTCGAGGATTCCGAGCAACGCCATCCGATCCATGGATAACCGGTATCTGGACCACGAAGTCACGAGCGGTGAGAAGCCCCGGCCGTCAAACAGCGGGTGGTAGGTGACGACGACGCGTCCGACCATCGAACCTCATTCCCGCCGTTGACTGCCCCGGCGTAGGCGCTAGCACCGCCACCGCCGATCGTTGCCACTGCCACACGGCCACACTCTCGCAAGCTACCTCCGGTCGGGCGCGATTGTGGCGGTGATTCGCCCAACCGTGACCATGGCACATCCTGCTCCGGAAGCATGGCGGATGCGCGGTGGCCGACGCGCGAGTGATTGAGAGCCAGTGTGTCCAAGCAATGATCGGCCGAGCACGCGCCACGCCGGCGCATCACGCGCCGGACCTGCTGACCACTGTGCTCGTAATCGGGCCATGCCTGAAGCTTGGACAACTTGGAGCCGTGCCAGGGACGTCTATTGGGACACGACACGCACGCTGCGTCGGGTCCTCATTGCCTCACTGATGGAGTCGCGTGTCCGGCTGATCATCAAAGGTGGTCCGCGCCGACTCGCCCTCCGCGCGGCTCTTCCGTGGGTTGTCGATGGTTGTGTACGGATGGCCGATCGCATGGTCGGCTGTCACATCGGGTGTCCGGCCGATCAAGTCGGCGGGGACTATGCTTGGGCCGACAAACGCTTCGCACGCGTGGACTTGGGGGCACGCGCTGATGGCTCGTTCGTGGAACTCGCAGCTCCGAG
>Ga0233424_10002902_pt1 | contig 11554 bp, 9 predicted proteins | sample Watercolumn_Towu_FD_181011 | JGI IMG/M metagenome (GOLD analysis project Ga0233424, IMG submission 181011) | Freshwater microbial communities from Lake Towuti, South Sulawesi, Indonesia - Watercolumn_Towuti2014_125_MG | ecosystem: Environmental > Aquatic > Freshwater > Lake | place: Indonesia... | reverse complement strand
CCGACCTGGACTTGGCGGCGCCGTCTTTTCGATCGCCAGGGATGGCGTTTGCAGACCGTCGATCTGCTTCGCACCGGGAGATTCGCTGACCAGCGCCGAGGGCACCTCAAGGGCCGCGCGCGGTACGCGGTCGCGGCCGGAAGCAAGGGGCGCGGGTGCTGCCGGGCCATCCGGCACGAAATCACGACGCTTTGGATCCGTAGCTTGCGCCCCAGGGCCGATCGCGCGGTCTGCTCGCCGCTCGTCTGCTCGCCGCTCGTCTGCTCGCCGCTCGTCTGCTCGCCGCTCGTCCGCTCGCCGCTCGTCTGCTCGCCGCTCGTTGAGTGTGGGGGCGCTGGGGTTACGCCGCGGCAGATCGCGGAGACTGCGCATGGAGTCGGCTGCGGGTGGATCGTTGTCCGGGTTGGCATGAGGGATGGCGGGGGAGTGCGATGCGTCAGATGGTGAGTCCGTCGCGCGAAGATGGGAACTGCCGGAACCGAAGCGGCTGCCCTGGCGGCCGGTGTTCAGCCGGTTTGGTTCGGCGCTGTTTTCTGGATCGGCCGCGTTGTCCGTTGTTGCTTCGGAATCGTCGCTGGCTTCGGCGCTGTCCCCTGCGCTGCCTTCGGCACTGCTGTCCGACGTGGTGTCGGTACCGGCGTCCAAGCCGTCATGTTCGCGGTTGGGCGCGTTCCGTTCGGGGTTTTCCCCCGTGGCGTTTTGCTCGTCGAATCGGTCGTTCCACCTGCCGCGTGCCGTTCCTCGACCCGTTGCGTTACGCAGAGCCGGGGCGAGTTGCGCTGTCGGCTCGGCGGGTGATTCTTCTTCGGTCGGTGCGGTCAGGTCATTTGTTTCGGTCGATGCGGGACCGGTCGGCTGTTCATCGCTTGCCGGTCGGATTGGGCGACTCGATATTCCGCCGAACCGCATGCGGCCGCCGGAGTCGTCGTCGTGGTTCAGGCTACGATTGGCGCTGTTGGCCAAGGCGGCCGGGTTCCGGCGCGATCCAGAGTCGGAGTCAGGCACGAACGGTCCGCTGCGGCTGATCGACGTTTCGCCGCGGCCGGTCGGCGCCGAGCGCGCGAGCGGGTGCAGGTTCGAGGAGCTTTGGGCGTCGTCAACCTCGGCGTCATCGACGCGGAGCGGATCGGCTTCGCGCTGGCTGCCGTTGCGGGGTTCGAGTGCCGCCAGGCTGGATTTCTGTGGAGAAACGGCCGCCGTTGGGGACGCCCAGAGATCGTGATAGACCCTCTTGACCGCGTAACCGCCGCCGCCGATGCCGGACATCGCGGCCGTGGCGCAGATCAATCGTTTGCGCCAACTGCCGGTGACAAAGGGGCGACTCGCCGCGCGAAGCGTCCAGAGCCCCGCTCGCAGAATCCATTCCTTCTTGCTCATAAACGACTCGATTATCGCCGCAGGATCCGTCCGCGACGCAAGGAGTTCTTCCGGCATGTGTCTCGAGATGCAACGCCAATCGGGTAGTTACCACAAATTGGGAGGTTGAGAAAGATCAATTATTGAATCAGTGTGCGATAGAGCTGCAGGTGCCGATCCACCATCCGCCGAACGCTGAACTCCGTTGCCACGCGATTGCGGGCCGCCTGGCCCAACCGCTGCCGTTCGGATGGCTCATCCAGCAGGTAATGCGTCCAACGCGCGAATTCGGCCCGGTCGCCGACCGGGACGAGGTGTCCGGTCTGGTTTTCGACGACCAGATCGCGGTTTCCCGGGATATCCGTTGCAATGACGGGAATTCCCATCTGCATCGCTTCCAGCAGGGCATTCGACTGGCCTTCGTAGCTGCTAGCGAGCCAGAAGCATTCGAGCTGCGCGAGGATCGCGGGAATGTCGGTCCGCTCGCCCAGCAGGTGAACGCGGTCGGTGATCTGGACTTGTCGGATATAGCGTTCCAGCCGCCAGCGTTGGGGGCCCTCGCCGACGATCAGCAAGTGAACGTCGTCGCGCGCGGACTTCAGCAGTTCGGCGGCCCAGACCAGGTCCTTGTGCCTTTTCTGCGGCCAGAGTCGTCCCACGGTGCCGATCAGGCGGGCTTGCGCCGGCAGCCCAAGCTCGGCTCGCAGATCGTTGCCCGCCGCAGGTACGGCGTCCTGCGGAGACCGGTCCGGCAGCGGCGGAATACCATTAGGAATCACCGTGAACTTGTCGGCGGGCAGCCCCTTGCCGACGTAGAAATCGACGACCCCGCTGCTGTTGGTAACAATTCGGTCGGTGAAGCGTGCCAGATAGCGGTCGATCGCCAGTTCGTGCCACCGTTTCCAGAGGTCGACACACCGTTCGCCGGCCACCAGGTGACGGATGCCTGCGCTGCGGGCGGCGTGGCGACCGTAACAGTTGGCGGCGAAGATCCAGGTATGCACCAAATCCGGCTGCAATTCACGCAGATAGCGCCGCAATCGGTACCAGGCAGCCGGGTCGACCTTCCATTGTTTACCGATGACGGTCAGCGGGATTTGGGCCTCCTGCAACTCGGCGGCGCGCGGTCCGCCACGCGTCAAAGCGGTGACATGCACGTCGACACCCGCTTGCCGCAGGCCCTGGGCGAGCAGCACAAGTTGTTTCTCCGCACCGCCCCGATCGAGTGACGGTATCAGCAGCAGGATCCGTTGGGTCATGGAGCTCACGGCAACTTTGGCGATTTTTTGCCAGCACGGGCGGCCCTTCGATTCTAACCACCCAAGTCGGTTCCCCCAACGGCGGCCCCGGTTCCCAATTGCAATCGGCCCCGGCCATGAATATCCTCAAATGGTATCCCCTCAGCACATCTCCGCCGCGGCACACCTTCCGAGGATCGAATCTGTTCATGGCACGATGGCTTCCAAGAATCATGCTGACCGCAGCCATTTTGGCGGCGATCGGCTGGGTCGTTGTATTTCAGTTGGGTGGAGCGCAGGAGGCGGATTCGACGTCATTTCGCACCGCCAAGGTCGAAAAGGGGGATCTGGTTGTGACCGTGGCGGCGACGGGCACGTTGGAACCCGAGGAGGCCGTAGACGTCGGCGCCCAGGTTGCCGGCAAGATTCAGGAACTGGGCATCGATCCGAGCACGGGTGGCCCGATCGATTATGGATCCGAGGTCGAGCCGAACACCGTTCTTGCGCGGATTGATCCGGCCCTTTACGAGCAGGAGGTCCATCTGGCGGCCGCTCAGCTTGCCAAAGCCCAGGCACGGCGGCGCCAGAGCAAGGCTCAGACGGTCGAGGCGCACGCGGCGGTGGAGCGTGCCGAGGCCGACCTGGTGCAGTTGAAAGTCCGAAAGTCGCTGACGCAGCGCGAGGCGGAGCGGGCCAGGGTCCTCGCCCCGTCGAAAGCGATTACCCAGGAGCAATTGGATATCGCCGAGGCGAACCTGGAAACGGCGCTGGCCGCCATTCTGGTCGGCGAAGCAGTGGCGAAACAGGCCCGCAGTGCCGTCGCCACCGCCGAAGCGACCGAGTCGGAAGCCGAGGCCGACGTCGACAGCGCCGACGCGACGCTGCGTCGAGCCGAAAAGAACCTGGACTACACGACGATCCGATCGCCGATCAAAGGCGTGATTATCGATCGTCGCGTCAACATCGGACAGACCGTCGTCGCCAGTTTGAATGCTCCCAGCCTGTTCCTGATCGCCAAAGATCTGAAACGATTGCAGGTCTGGGCGTCGGTCAACGAGGCGGATATCGGCCGACTGGCTGTCGGCCAGCCGGTGAGCTTCACCGTTGATGCGTCGCCCGATCGCCTTTCCCATGGCCAGGTCCGCCAGATTCGCCTCAACGCGTCGATGACACAAAACGTCGTGACCTATACCGTGGTCGTGGACGTCGATAATTCTGACAGCCGGCTCTACCCCTACCTGACCGCGAATGTGAAGTTCGAGGTTTCCAGGTTGGAGGAGGTTCTGCTGATTCCCAATACGGCACTGCGATTCAAGCCGCGTGCGGAGCAGGTGGTGTTGGCCTACCGCGATCAGCCCTGGAGCAAGAACTCGGTATGGATTCGCCAGCAGGAGTTACTGCGCCCGCTGCCCGTGCAGGTACTGGAGTCGGACGGGAACGTGACGGCAATCGCTGCGGAAGGTCTGTCGCCGGGTGACGAGCTGGTTGTGGGCGAGTCGATCAAGGACGTAAAGAACAACGTGGTCAACCCGTTGCTGCCGCAGCAGCAACAGGGCAAGAAAAAGAACTGATCGAACTGATGGCAGCCATGGAGCTGATACGCCTGCAGGACATCCGCAAGACCTACGGGACCGGCGAGGGCGCGGTGGAGGTTTTGCGCGGGGTGAGCGAGACGATTGGCGCGGGAGAACTGGTGGCGCTGACCGGCGCGTCGGGCTCGGGTAAGACCACGCTGATGAATATCCTGGGCTGCCTCGACACGCCGAGCGGCGGCGAGTACTGGTTTGACGGGCAGCAACTGTCGCAGCTGTCTTCCGATGATCTGGCTCGGATTCGCTCCAAGAATATCGGCTTTGTCTTCCAGAATTTCAATCTGCTGCCGCGCACCAATGCCCTGGACAACGTACTGATGCCGTTGGAGTACGCCGATCTGGAGTTATCGGAGCGGCAGGCGCGCAGGCTGGGCGAGGAGTTGCTGGACCGGGTCGGGCTTGCCGATCGCATGGACCACGAGCCGTCCGAGATGTCCGGAGGGCAGCAGCAGCGGGTGGCGATTGCCCGGGCATTGATCAACCGCCCGAAACTGTTGCTGGCCGACGAGCCGACGGGGAATCTCGATTCCCGCACCAGCGCGCAGATCATTGAGCTATTCCAGAATTTGAACAGGGAACAGGCGATTACCATTCTGCTGGTGACACACGACGCTCAAGTGGCATCCCACGCGCAGCGAGTGATTCGGATGAAAGACGGGCTGGTTGTCGATGACGAGCATTCCGGCGCGGGCACCGCGACGGCTCAATTCGCAACCTGACTTTGGAGCACGAGAATATCGATGAAAAGTCTGGCATCCACCTGGGCGTCGTCGATTCGCGTTGTGCGGCGAGCGGTGAAGGCTTTGCGCCGGAATTTCCTTCGCTCGGCGCTCACCACGCTGGGGATCGTGATTGGCGTGGCCGCGGTGATCGCGATGATGGAAATCGGCCGCGGCTCGACCCGCGCGATCCAGGAAACGATCGCCCGCATGGGCGCCAACAACCTGATGATCCAGCCCGGTACGGCGGCCAGCGGCGGAGTCAGCCTCGGCGGTGGAAGCCAGCAGACGCTTACGCTGATGGATGCCGAGCTAGTGCGCACCGAATGTTCGATGCTCGACAGCGTCGCGCCGGTGGTGCGCTCGCGAACCCAGATCATCTACGGCAACAAGAACTGGGTGCCGTTTTACCTGCATGGCACGACACCGGAATACCTGCAGGTTCGCGAATGGGAGAATCTGCCCGAGGGCGGCAACTTCACGGACCAGGATGTGCGCAATGCCTCGCAGGTCTGCTTGATCGGCCAGACGATTGTGCGGGAGTTGTTTGAGTCCGAATCACCGTTAGGTAAGGAACTGCGGATCAACGGCCGGCCGTTCAAGATTATCGGCACGCTCAGCGGCAAAGGCGCCAACACGATGGGGCTGGACCAGGACGATATCGTGCTTACTCCCTGGACCACGATGAAGTACAAGATTTCCGGCACGTCGGTGGCGAATGTCAATCAGAGCGCCGCGGCGGTCGCCGACCCGTCCCAACAGGTCAATACGCTCAGTGCACGATATCCCAGCCAGCGTACTTCGCTTTATCCGCAGGCTTCGCTGCAGCAGAAGGCGAATAATCCCCAGATTGAACGGACGACCACCGTCGACGTGATCATGTTACGGGTGGGCCGCGCGGCCGACGTGCCGGCGGCGAAGAAGTCGATCACGGACGTGCTGCACCGCTCGCACCGGATCCGGCCGTACAAACCGGACGATTTCAACATCCGTGATCAAACGGAGCAAAACGAGGCGCTCAGTTCGTCGTCGCGCGTCATGAGCGGCCTGTTGCTGGCGGTAGCGACGATCTCGCTGGTGGTGGGCGGAGTGGGGATCATGAATATCATGCTGGTGTCCGTCACGGAGCGCACGCGCGAGATCGGACTGCGGATGGCGGTCGGTGCGCGACGGGGCGATATCCTGCGGCAGTTTCTGGTCGAGTCGATCATTCTCTGTCTTGTCGGAGGCGGGCTCGGGATCGCACTGGGACGGGGCAGTTCCCTGATTCTGCGCACCGTGTTTTCCTGGCCCACCGAAACGTCGATACCGGCGATTGTCGCCTCGATCAGCGTCTCGGTTACGGTCGGGATTGTGTTCGGGTTCTACCCCGCCTGGAAAGCCTCGCGACTCGATCCAATCCAGGCCCTGCGCTACGAATGATGCGCGGCCGCCGACATCGACTTCATGATCAGTCACGTCAAGGACAAACTGCGCGGCCGAAAGTAGTCCGCGGCAGTTACTCGGCCCAATAGTCGAACACCAGGACCTTTTCGATGCGTGGCCGAGCCAGTTTCACAAACTCGTCGTGGGCCGGATGCGGCAGATATTCCGCTCGGCCCTTTTCATCACGAAATGTCACTACGAAGCCGTGCGTAAACCCGTCGGCCAGATTTTCCACGCTGTTGTCCGTTCCCGACTCGAAGCTGTGGATCGCATCGATCTTGGAAGGCAGAGCTTTGAAGGCGGCGACGACTTCGTTTACCTGTTCGGCGGAGGCGTCGGCCTTGAATTTGAACAGCACCACATGGCGCAACAGGCGCTGGCCGCCGGAATTCCTTCCGGAAGCGGTCAATGCTTCCAGCATCTGTTCCGCGACAAACTTGTTACCGGCGGGATTCAAATGCACTCCGTCGTTCGTCAACTGGTCCTTGGCCGCGTTCGCCGAATTGTGCTTCTTCAGGTGGCTAAGAAACGCCCTTCGCAGATCGATGAGCTGCGCGCCGGTCTTCTGAGCCACTTGCCGACTGATCTGGCAATACTCTTCTAACATCTTGTCCGACGAATTGGAACCGTCATGCTTTTCGCCAATCACGCTGGCCGTGCATAAAGACACCGTCGCGCCGCTGGCCTGAATCGACTTAATGATCCGCTGCAACCCCTGTTCAAAGTCCTCCTTCGTGGTGCCCTTACCCGACTGCCAATGCCAGACGTCGTTGATGCCGATGTAGATAACGACCCGCGTCGGTTTCTTGGCCAGAACGTCCTTCTCCAGACGTTTTTCCAGGTCGGGGACCCGGTTGCCACTGATACCGGCGCCAAGGATCTCAACCTTCAGGTCAGGTAACTTGCCGGCGATCATCTCCCGCAACAAGGTGACGTACCCGCCAGGACCGGCGCCCGCCTCCGTGATCGAATCGCCGAGGAACACGATCCGGTCCCCGGACTTCAGGCCGTCGGCCCAAGCGGATCGGACTGACGCCGTCGCGCCGACGGCGCCGATGCTGGCGATCAAGATTAGACGGTGAAAAGCCGAGTCGGGTACGATGAATCTGCGCCGTGTCATGGGTAGGACTCCTCCGCCGGTCTGCCGCGAACTGTGATGTGTTGTTTTCAACGAGGCCAGTAAGGTAATCGCTTTTGTACGGTGGGTCGAGGTACCCCGAGACCCACCATCCCCGCTTGTGTAGGGTGGGTCGAGATTTGTAGGGTGGGTCGAGGTACTCCGAGGCCCACCATTCCCCGGAACCCAACGGAACGACGCCGCATCAAGCGGTTTGTACCGAACGCGGCCAGCGGATCACGCCCTGGTGTTGTGGTGAACGGTGCTCTGGTGGGCCTCGGAGTACCTCGACCCACCCTACAAATCGACCCACTCTACAAATCGACCCACGCTACATCTGCTGCAGGATGGCGTTGCCCATGGCGTCGGTGGTAAGGAGCCCGCCGAGGTCGCGGGTTTGTGCGCCGGCCGCCAGTGCGCGTTCGACGGCGGAGCGGACTTGGGTTGCGGCGGAATCCAGGCCGAGGTGGTCGAGCATCATCGCGGCGCTGAGGATCGCGGCGACAGGGTTGGCGATATTTTGACCGGCAATATCGGGTGCCGAGCCGTGGACCGGTTCGAACATCGACGGGAATGTCCGCTCTGGATTGACATTACAACTGGGAGCCAGTCCCAGTCCGCCGCCGAGGATCCCGCCGAGGTCGGTCAGCAGGTCTCCAAACAGATTCGAGGCAACGACAACATCGAACTGCTGGGGCGAGCGGACAAAGTTCATAATCAGCGCGTCGCAATGCTGCCGTTCGGCACGCACATCCGGATACTCCGGCGCCAGCCGCTCCAGCGTTTCATCCCAGAGCAGATAAGCGTAGCGCTGCGCATTCGATTTGGTAGCCATCGTCAGCTTGTGGCGGCGTCGGCGAGCCATATTGAATCCGTAGCGCAGGATCCGCTCGACGCCGCGGCGCGTATGCACGGCGGTTTGCACGGCGAATTCGTCGGGCGTGCCGCGGCGGAAGAAGCCGCCGTTGTCGACATACTCGCCCTCGGTGTTTTCGCGGATCACAAGCATATCAATGTCGGAGGGTCCCCGACCCGCCAGCAGGCTGCGAACGCCCGGGTAGAGTCGTGCCGGTCGAACGCAGGCGTATTGGTCAAATGCCTGCCGAATCCGCACCAGCGGCTCCAACGTGAGATGATCCGGCAACGTCGCGGGCCAGCCGACGGCACCGAGCAGTATGGCGTCGAATCCGCGCAGCAGATCGAGAAAGTCGAGCGGCACCACGCTGCCGTGCGCCTGGAAATGCCGCAAGCCCCAATCGAATTCGGTCATCTGAAAGCGGAACGTGCCGCGGAGCCGCTCGACCTCGCGCAACACGCGGACTGCCTGTTCCGTGACCTCCGGCCCGATCCCATCTCCTGGATAAACAGCAATTGCGAATTCTCGCATCAGGTTGGATCCTTGTCGTTTTCAATGTCGGGCGGCGGATGGGGCGCGGGCCTGTCGTCCTGGCCGCTCAGGTTCTCCGAGCCGCCCGCATGGTTCTTGCCGCCGTGGCGTTTCTCTTGCTCTGTGTCAGCATTGTCCGCGGGCGCCGTACCGCCGGCGCGTGCCCGGCGCCGATCGATCTCGCGCTGCAGCAGTGCCTGGGTCGCCGCCTGTTCGGCGAGCTGACGACGGCGGGCCCTTTGGAAATGAGCAAACGAGCTGACCATGTCGGCGATTCCCAGCAGTAAGATCCAGAGGACGGCCAGAATCAAGCCCGTCACGTAATACGTCGCCACCACCGCGTTGCTGATCCAGGGCTGGATGCTGATCGCCGCGCCGACAAATCCGATCATGGCGCTGGTCTGCGTGCGGCGCCGATACTGTCGGCGGGCGAAATCCTTGTCGCGAGCGCTGGGACTCGACACGCGCGCCTGGTCCCAGACGTGCTTGTGATGCCAGACCAGGATCGCCGACAGCACCAGCAGCAGAAAACCAAAAGCGATCGACGCACCCATGTCATTGCACCCGGCGGATCCACTCCAGCATCACCCAACCGACTTTGGCCAGCGAGAGGGCGGAACATTTGTCGGGCAGATCGGCCTCGGTATGCCAATACGATGCCGCGCCGGAACGGGGGTAGTCGAAGTCAATGATGTCGCAGGTGGGAATCTTGGCGATGTCGTGCAGCGCCAGATGATCGTCACGCACCTCATGTCCGGTACGGTGGATAAACTCATGGACGCCAAGTTCTCGCGCCAACTTCCAGATCTGGTCGACGAGCGGTCGGGTGTCGCTCCAACGCAGGCTGTTCTGCTCCTGCAGAATCTGCAACTGTGCGTCGCCCACCATATCCAGCACGACTCCCCAACGATACCGGTACGGTGGCGGCTCGACGACATAGGTGCGCGCGAAGTAGTCCGAGCCGAGGAAGTAGGGGTCGCGGTCGTTGAAGACGAATTCCTCGCCGTCGACCAGCAGGAAATCGACGCCGAGTTTCGTTTTGGACGTCGGAATGTGGTGGCCGAGTTCCAGCAATACGGCGACGCCGCTGGCACCGTCGTTCGCGCCGATGAATCGGCCCTTGGGCTTGCGGCGGTCGCGATCGGGAAACGGCCGCGTGTCGTAATGCGCGACCAGCAACACGCGTTCCTTGCTCTGCGGGTGCCACTGCACCAGCATGTTGGCCATGTTCACCGCCGAGCCGTCCAGCGGATGGCGCGCGACGAACGGCTGCAGGCTGACTTGCCCGCCGAGTTCCCGGAATCGCTTTTCCAGAAGCTGCTGTTGTTGCTTCATACCTTCGGAGCCCGACGGGCGCGGTCCGATGTCACAGATTTCGCGCAGGTAGCGGTGTGCCCGTTCGCCGTTGACCGGGATATCGTCCAGCTTCAGCTCTTTACCGCGACCGCGCTGCGCCGTCGCGCCCTGGCCGGACAGGTACGCCGCGCAACTGACCGCCGCGATCACCGTCGTTCCCGCCAACGCAAACAGGACCAGCGTTTTGGTCGCGCGCACCATTGGTAGCCCTCGACAAATTCCCAAACATGCCCGCCGCATTCTACGCCAGCGGCGGCAAAGCTCCTAGTGCGTCGCCGGCCCGTCAAGCGTAGCGTGGGTCGAGGTACTCCGAGGCCCACCGGCCAGCGTATAGAGTGTGCTGATAAAGAGCATCCATGGCGGGAAGCACAACGTATGAATGAGGGCAAAACCGACATCGCCGCTCCAAAGAACTTTTCTCCCTTCTCCACCGGTATTCCGGGGGAGAAGGGTCGGGGATGAGGGGGCGGGGCGAGACGTGGCGCAACGCTGCCGGAGTTTTCGCGACAACGCGGTGGGGTCGAAAATCGCGAATCCGTGCTCGACGATTCGCATAAGAACCAGCAACGTCGCCGGCAAAGGTGATCGCGCGCCGAAGACCCGTATACTGCGGCACGGATGGCCCTATCACAAAGAGCGCTGCGTAGGCAAGTCCCGCGATCTGTTCTCGAAGTACTTCGTCAATCGACCGGCACGTTGGGACATCCTGCCACAATTCAACCCGCACTCGCGCCGTCGGCACTGGCACGGGAGTACCCGGCCAGTGGCACACGCGCGCCCCGAACCTGTCCCCGTATTTTTATCAGCCCTGGTGGGCCTCGGAGTACCTCGACCCACCCTACGTGCCTTCGTCAATCGACTGGTACGCTGGGACGTCCTGCCACAATTCAACCCGCACTCGTGCCGTCGGCACTGGCACGGGAGTACCCGGCCAGTGGCACACGCGCGCCCCGAACTTGTCCCCGCATTTTTATCAGCCCTGGTGGGCCTCGGAGTACCTCGACCCACCCTACGTGCCGCGAGGCGATTCAGCGCGGAGCGTACTCGATCACGGTCTTGATTCCCTGGGGTTCGCGGTGGGAATAGTCCCAGAGCGAATCGGGGGGTGTCACGCGGCGGGTGATGATGCGACGAAGATCTTCGGGGCGGCGATCGATCCAGTATTCGAGATGCCGCAGTGCATCGAGGAAATCGCGAGGTGCCGAATTGACGGTCCCCAGATGCAGGTGGTTGCGAATGATTCCGTCCCGCATCATGCGCTCGACATTATGCGGCTTTGGTTTTGGCAGGCGCGTACTCCCCAGCCAGACCATCACGCCGCGCGGAGCGAGCGATCGAGCGGCGGCGAGCATGATTTCATCGCT
>Ga0233424_10002900_pt1 | contig 11560 bp, 13 predicted proteins | sample Watercolumn_Towu_FD_181011 | JGI IMG/M metagenome (GOLD analysis project Ga0233424, IMG submission 181011) | Freshwater microbial communities from Lake Towuti, South Sulawesi, Indonesia - Watercolumn_Towuti2014_125_MG | ecosystem: Environmental > Aquatic > Freshwater > Lake | place: Indonesia... | reverse complement strand
CTGGTTCGGCCAGGGCGAACAGTTCCAGGAACGGGCGGCTGACCTTGCGGAACACCAGGTCGCCGGTCAGCCACGCGGTGGCGACGGGCAGCTGGGTGATGAGCACCTCTGTCTCGCGGTGCACGCCGTCGGCGCGGGCGGCCGCGAGCAGCATGGTCAGGACCTGCACGGCCGCGTCGGGGGGCGGGCTGTCCTCCTGCCACAGCAGGCCCAGCAGCGCGCCGTCGCGCGTGAGCCACGTCATCTCGCCACGTTCGAACCACTCGTCGGGGGGCACGAGGTCCAGTCCGGCACGTTCGGGGGGGGTGTCGGCGCGGACGCGCAGCACCTCGTCGCCCAGCGAGGCGAGCAGGGTGGCGCGGGGCGTGTGGACGCGCATCAGGTCACTCAGGGCCGCCTGCACGGCGGTGAAGGCTGCGGGAGTCACGATGGGGTACCTCGAACCAGCGGGGAGGGGGCGGCGGGACGGGTGAGGCGCATACGCCGGGAATCCTGACATCCGGACTCTTACCACCATCATTCACCATTTGTGACCCGTGCGGGATTCATCACGACCACCCCCCCCACCTGCCCCCACTGGGGCGCGTGACTTATCCTGTGGGCATGAAGCAGAAACTCTCCACCCTGATCGCCCAGGCGCGCGGCGGGCGCGTGATCCGCACGCCCTTCGTGGACGGCGACGACATTGACCGCCGATTGCTGAACGACCCGGAGGTCCGCCACAAACTCGCCGGGGGCTTCCCGGACGCGCGCCGGGTGGTCCTGACGCTGCACCCCGAGCACATCCCCGAGGTGGACGGCGGCGTGACCGTGTACCGCGTCACCCCGCAGGAGGGCGGCCCCGCGTGGGACGCGCAGGACTTCACGGTGCAGCTCAGGCGCCTGGGTCTGGACGAGGACGGCCTGGGTGACCTGCGTGAGGACCGCGGCAGTTTCCTGATCGCCGCGACCGGCAAGGCCGCGCAGGCCATTGCGGACCTGACCAGCCTGGGCGGGCGCGACGTGGACGTGGAACCGGTCGGCGAGAGTGCCGGGAAGGGCAGCAAGCTGCGTGAGGTCGTGGTGCCCAGCATGCGCGTGGACGTCGTGGGCGCCAAGGGCTTCGGCGTGAGCCGCGCGTACTTCCAGCAGGGTATCGACGGCGGCAAGGTCCGCCTGAACGGCCAGCCGGCCCGGGCCAGCAGCGAGATCCGCGAGGGCGACAGCCTCGCTGCCGACGGCCTGGGCCGCATCGACTTCAAACGCGTGGTGAACGAGACGCGGCGCGGCAACTACAAGGTCGAACTCGACGTCCACCGATGAGACGGAGTCCGTTTGTTCCGTTGACAGCTCGGCACACCACCGAACTGTCGACTCCACGTCCGGAATCCGTTCTTTTCCTGATCGCGTCCGCTCGGGTTGAAGGGCAGACCTCAACCCTTCAACCGGAACCGGCATGATCGACCTGCTGTCCCGCAACCCCAGCCTGGACCCGGAGGCCCTGACGGCCGAACTGGCCCCCACGCCCCGCTACCAGGGCGTGCGCTTCGCCACGTACCACCCGAACGCGGCGTACCCCAGCCAGGAGGAAGCGCGCGTGGCCACGCAGGCGTTCCTGAAGGGCGCGCAGGTGCGGCCCGGGGGCTTTCGCCTGTTCCGCCGCGCCAAGCCCGAGGGCCGCGGCCTGTACCTCGACGGGGGGTTCGGGGTGGGCAAGACGCACCTGCTGGCCAGCGCGTGGCACGAGGCGCCGGGCCGCGCGGCCCTGATGAGCTTCCAGGACCTGATGTACATCATCGGGGCGCTGGGCATGACCCGCGCCGTGGACGCCTTCCGCGGGCACGACCTGCTCCTGATCGACGAGTTCGAACTGGACGATCCGGGCAACACGCACATGGCGAACACCTTCCTGGGCCAGCTGATGCCGGGTGGGACGAGCGTGATCGCCACGAGCAACACCGAACCCGGCGCGCTGGGCCAGGGGCGTTTCAACGCCAGCGACTTCCAGCGGCAGATCCAGGCGATCGCCAGCCGCTTCGAGACGCACCGCATCGACGGGCCGGACTACCGGCAGCGCGGCGTGCGCCCCGAGGACGTCCTGACCCCAGGCGAGTTCACCGCGTGGGAGGCCCGGCAGAACCACGCCACGCTGGCCCGCCTGAACCACCGCGACCTCAGCCGTCACCTGTTGCAGGTGCACCCCAGCCGCTTCAGCCGCCTGCTGGCGGGCGTGGGTGCCGTCGCCGTGACCGACCTGACCCCCATGCCGGACCAGAACGTCGCGCTGCGCTTCGTGCACTTCATCGACAAGCTGTACGACCTGGGGCTGCACGCCGCGTTCACCGGCACGAACCTGTCCGGGCTGTTCAGCGACACGTACCGGCACGGCGCGTACGCGAAGAAGTACAGCCGCTGCCTGTCACGCCTGTCCGAACTGCTGAAAGAGGCCCGGCAGGACCTGTAAGGGGCGGTCAGGGGGCCAGGGGACACAACATAGGTCTGCGCCAGAGGTGCAGCGGGCCTGTTCCCGTTCCGGTCACGCGCGCACCTAACGCCCGTTTGGGTAGCATGCGCGCATGACGAAAGTGGGCGTGGAGTTACAGGAACTGATCGCGGCGATGGAGCAGCGTCGCACGCGGGTTGAGCAGGGCGGGGGCCCGGAGCGCCTGAAGAAACAGAAGGCTGGCGGGAAACTCACGGCCCGAGAGCGCATCGAGGCGCTGCTGGACCCCGGCAGTTTCCTGGAGATGGGCACCTTCGTCGAGCACCGAGGCGGCCGCCTGATGCAGGGCGTGGACGCCCCGGGCGAGGGCGTCGTGACCGGGCGCGGCACCATCGACGGGCGGCAGGTGTTCGTGTTCAGCCAGGACTTCACGGTGCTGGGCGGGTCTTTGGGCAAGATGAACGCCGCGAAGATCACCAAGATCATGGACATGGCCGCCAAAACGGGCTGCCCGGTGATCGGCCTGAACGACAGCGCCGGGGCGCGCATCCAGGAGGGCGTGGACTCCTTAAGCGGCTACGGCGAGATCTTCTACCGGAACGCGATCTACTCGGGCGCGGTGCCGCAGATCAGTGCGATCCTGGGGCCCTGCGCGGGCGGCGCGGTGTACTCTCCGGCACTGACGGACTTCATCCTGATGAGCGAGGGCAGCAGCTACATGTTCATCACGGGGCCCGAGGTCATCAAGTCCGTGACGCGCGAGGACGTGACCTTCGACCAGCTGGGCGGCGCGGACGTCCACACCCGCAGGAGCGGCGTCGCGCACCTCGCGTACGACGGGGACGAGGCGGTGCTGGCGGGCATCCGTGACCTGCTGGGGTACCTGCCGCAGAACGCGCACGAGAAGGCCCCCACGCACCCCACCCAGGACCCCGCCACCCGCACGAACGAGCGGCTGCTGGACATCGTCGTGCCCGACCAGCGCAAGCCGTACGCCATGCACGACGTGATCCACGAACTCGTGGACGACGGCACCTTCCTGGAAATCCAGCCGAACTGGGCGAAGAACATCGTGGTGGGCTTCGCCCGGCTGAACGGCGAGTCGGTCGGCATCGTGGCGAACAACCCGCGCGTCATGGCGGGCACGCTGAACATCGACGCCTCCGACAAGGCCGCGCGGTTCATCCGCACCTGCGACTGCTACAACATCCCCATCCTGACGCTGGTGGACGTCACGGGCTTCCTGCCGGGCGTCGCGCAGGAACACGCCGGGATCATCCGGCACGGCGCGAAGATGCTGTACGCGTACGCCGAGGCGACCGTCCCCAAGGTCACCCTGATCACCCGCAAGAGCTACGGCGGGGCGTACCTCGCCATGAACAGCCGCGACATGGGCGCCGACGTCGTGTACGCCTGGCCGACCGCCGCCGTCGCCGTCATGGGCGCCGAGGGCGCCGCGAACATCGTGTACCGCCGCGACATTCAAAGCAGCGACAACCCCGACGCGACCCGCGCACAGAAGATCGCGGAGTATAAGGACGCCTTCGACAACCCCTACGTCGCCGCCAGCAAGGGCTACATCGATGACGTCATCCCCATGGAGGACACCCGCCGAGTGTTGATTCAGACCTTCGAGATGCTCCGCGACAAGGAAGAGGCTCGGCCCTACAAGAAGCACGGCAACATTCCGCTGTAAACGGGCAGTGGGGAGTGGGAAGTAGGGAGTGGATGGGACGCTGGCCCCGACCCACTCCCTACTTCCCACTTCCTACGCTTCGTTACCGTCCCGGCGTCCCCGCGCGCCTAGACTGCCCTCATGACTGACAAGCCGTTCGTGAAACCGTCGGATGCGGAGCTGCGGGAGCGGCTGACGCCCATGCAGTACAGCGTGACCCAGCACGAGGGCACCGAGCGGGCCTTCACCGGGGAGTACTGGGATCACACGGAAGAGGGCATCTACGTGGACGTCGTGAGCGGCGAGCCGCTGTTTTCCAGCCTGGACAAGTACGACGCGGGGTGCGGGTGGCCCAGCTTCACGCGGCCGATTCCCAGCGTGGCGCTGACGGAGAACACGGATTACAGGATCGGGTACGCGCGCACCGAGGTGCGGTCGGCGGGGGCGGATTCGCATCTGGGGCACGTGTTCCCGGACGGCCCGCGTGAGCACGGGGGGCTGCGGTACTGCATCAATTCGGCGGCGCTACGGTTCGTGCCGGTGTCGGAACTGGACGCGCAGGGGTACGGCGAGTACCGCGCGCTGTTCGGATAAACGGCCATGATTGAGGGGGAGACCACGACCGGCCTCCCCCTGCGCTGTGCTGATCGTCAGCGGGCGCCGAAGTTCTGCACCCAGTAGTGCTTGTAGGTGCTGGTGCCCGTGTACGCGTACCCGACGCCGAGTTCCTTGAAGCTGGGGTTCATGATGTTTCGGCAGTGCCCCTCGCTTTTCAGCCAGCCGTCCACGACGGCCTGCGGGGTGGTCTGCCCGGCGGCGATGTTCTCGCCGAGGGTGCGGTACGGGGTGTACCCGGCGGCCGTGATGCGCTGCGAGAAGCTGCGGCCGTCCTTGCTGGTGTGGCTGAAGTAGTTCTGGGTGGCCATGTCGGTCGCGTGGCCCTGCGCGGCCTGCGCGAGTTGCGCGTTCCAGGTGAGCGGGGCGGCGGCGGCGTAGCTGGTGGCGCCGCAGTTGCGGGGCACGGCGCGCGCGGCGTTCGTGAGGTCGAGGACCTGCTGCGCGAACGCGCTGGGCGTGGTCGGCGCCGGAGCCGGGGCTGGGGCCGGGGCGGGCGCGGGGGCACTGGCTGCGGTGACGGTCACGGGGAAGTCGATGAACGACGCCGTGTTCGTGGCGAGCGCGGCGCGGATGGTGGCGCTGCCCGCCGAGGCGGCCGTGACGAGGCCGGTCTGCGTGACGGTGGCGACGGCGGCGTTGCTGGTGGTCCACTTCAGCTGGCCGGGCTGGGCGGACTGGCCATTCACGGTGACGTTCAGTGGCAGCGTCTGCCCGGCGGTCAGAGCGACGGGGGTGGCGACGGCCTGCGCGGCGAGGGTCAGGGGTTGCTGGGGGGCGGGGGTGCCCGCCGGGGTGCTGGTGCTGCCGCAGGCGGCGAGGGTGAGGGCGAGCAGCGCGGCGGCGCCGCCTCGCAGAAGTGCGGTGGGCATGCGGTCATTAGAACCGGTTCAAGACCGCATAAACATGAGAGATTCCGACTCATTTCTCACGGGAGGTCACAGGTGCGGCAGGAGAGAAAAAACCGCGCTTTTGCTGAAAATTCCACATTGCGCGCCTCTCACTGTTTACAAATGACTGGTCGCGCATAAGGCGAAAAATCTCACAAAGTCAACACGGAGTAGTGAATTACCTCACCCGGGGACCCCGTGGCGTCCTCATCCACCCGGGACACCCACAGCGGTCCACCCAGGCCCGCCGCTGTACCGAGCAGCGCCTCCCCCACCGCCGCGTCCCGCGCGCCCCACAGGTGCGCCGCCCCCCCGTACGCTCGGGATTGCCACAGCAGCGCGCCCACCACCGCGCCGTCCTGGTACGCACTCAGCGGCACGAAATCCCGGTCCCCCTCCAGCCGCGCCGCGAGCTGCCGCGCCAGCCCCTCGCCCCAGCCCGGCGTGCCGTGCGCGCGCGTCAGGGCCTCCGCCCACGGGCCCAGGTGCAGGCGCGACACCTGCTCGACCACCACGCCCTCCCCTCCCGCCCATGGCGTGGCGTCCGCCTGGACCACGCGCACGCGGGCCACCTCCCGCCCCGGCAGGCCCACCAGCGGCCCGGCGGTCGCCACCAGCGGCGGTACGCCCTGCCCCTCGTGCCAGTCGAGGACCGCCGCGATGTCCACCCCGCGCAGGTTTGCCGGGAGGAATGTCGCGTTCAGCGCCAGCACGTTCACGCCCGGCGTGAGCAGCGTCACCGCGCCCCTCTGCTCGCGCTGCACGGCGGACAGCGGCGCGTGGAACTCCAGCAGGTCAGTCAGGACGCGGGGCAGCATGCGCCCAGCGTACCGCCCGCCCCACGCGGCATAGTGACCGCACATGCTCAGCGCCACCACCGACCGTTTCTTCGGGTACTACCCCGGCACCGTCGCCCTGATCACCGCCGCGCACGCCGGACAGCGCAACGTCATGGCCGCCGGGTGGCACACCGCCCTGAGCGCCGACCCGCCCCTGTACGGCGTGGCCGTCGGGCGTGAACGCGCCACGCACGCCCTGATCCGCGCGGGCGGCACCTTCGGCGTGAACTTCCTGCCCCTCGCGCAAGCGGACGCCGTGCAGGGCGCGGGCCTGCACAGCCTGCACGGCGGCGTGGACAAGCACGCCCTGCTGAAGCTCGACACCCTGCCGGGGCAGCCGCTCGCGCTGCGCGGCGCGTACCTGCACTACACCTGCCGCCTCAGCACCGTCACGCCGACCGGCGACCACGACCTGTTCGTGGGCGAGGTCATCGGGGTGCACTTCGACCCGGACGCCTACGACGACGCGGGCCTGCTCGTCGCGCCGCCCGCCATCTACCTGGGCCGCAGCACCTACACCACCACCGCCCCCGAACGGACGGAACATGGCCGCTGAACCCAGCCCGCTGGCGCTGTGGAACGCCCGGGGCGAGGTGTGGCGCACCCCGGCGGGCGACCTGCCGACCCTGAGCATCCCGGACGCGGCGGCCCTGCCGGACGTGCTGCGCGCGGAGTTGCCGCCTGGCGCGTGGCTGCTGCACGATGGCGGGCTGGGCTTCGGGCAGCGCGGGACGCTGCATGTCCGCCTGACCGACGGGCCGGAGGTCACGTGGCCCGGCGGCTGGAGCGCGCACCTCCCGGACGTCCTGCCGGGCGCGCGACCCTGGCAGCGGCCCGACTGGCCGGAGGTCGCGACGGCCAGAGTGGACGCCCGTCTGGGTGCGCTGGGCCTGACCCGGGCAGGGCCGGTGGACCCCGGTTTCAGTCACGACCTGATGGGCATCCACCGCGTGCCACTGGAGGATGGCCTCCGGGCGTGGCTGAAGGTCAGCGCAGACGGGCGCGAGGCGACCCTGACTACGCACCTCGCCGCCAAGCACCCGGACCTGCTGCCGCCTGTGCTGCATGCCGACCCGCAGAACGCGACGCTGCTGACCCTGGACGGCGGCGCGCTGCTCGACGGGGTGCCCGACCCGGCGGCGTGGACCGGCGCGCTGGAGCGGCTGGCCTCCTTCCAGCGCGCGGCGGACGACCCAGCCCTGACCGACCTGGGCGCACTCACCCTGACGGTGCCGGACATGGCGGCGCGGGTGGACGCCCTACTCACCGACCCCGCGCCCCTGCACGCCTGGCGCCTGAATCCCGACGAGGTGGCGGCGCTGCGCGACCTGCGCCCGGCCGTGGCCGCCGCGTTCCGTGACCTGCACGCGCACGGGCTGCCCGCCGGACCAGCGCACGGGGACGCGCACCCCCGCAACGCCCTGCACAGCCCGGAGCGGGGCAGCGTGTGGTTCGACTGGAGTGAGGCGGCCCTGGCACACCCGTTCATGGACGCCGGGTGGTTCCTGAGTTTCACCCTGCACCCGGTGCGCGCCGCGCTGCCCGTGCGAGCGGGCACGCCGGACCTGCCCGAACAGCTAGCCGGAGCGTACCTGCGCGCCCTGGAAGCCGGGGACGCAGCGGGACTGCTGTGGCGGTCGCTGCCGCTGGCGCACCTGCACCGCGCCGCACTGTTCGACGCGGCGTACCGCAACTGGACGGGCACCGTGCCGGGCATCCGCCCCAACTTCACGCCGTTCTCGCTGCGGCAGGCGTTACGGGAATCAGTCCGGCTGTAGGCCGTAGATCTCCAGGAAGCGCCGGGTGCGGGCGGCCAGGGTGGGCAGCGGGGCGACCTCGCCGCACACCCAGTCCGGCTGGTAACCCCGGCACACGGAGGGCCGGGTGGCGTAAATGGCGCAGAGGTGCCCGCAGCCCTGATCGGGCCCGAGGTTCACGCAGGGCACGCCGAGGGGTTTGTGCAGCGCGTAGATGTCCGGCGCGGCGCAGCAGGCCCCGCACGCCGTGCAGTCGAGGGTGACGGGGCTGCGCGGCGCGTACTCGGGGGGATGCGTGAAGCGGGCCTGCGCCTCAGGGGTCAGGCGGAGCGGCCCGCGCGCGGTCATGGCAGGTCGGCCAGCGCGGCAAGCAGCGCGTCGTTCTCGGCGGGCGTGCCGATGGCGACGCGCAGGCAGCCGGTCAGCCCGGGGAGGCTGTCCTGGCGGCGCACGACGATGCCGCGCCCCAGCAGGTGGGTGTACGTGGCGGCCGCGTCGGGGGTGCGCAGCAGGAAGAAGTTCGCCTGACTGGGCAGCGCCTGGAAGGTGGGGTGACCCGCGAGGGCCGCGAGGACACGGTCACGTTCGCGGATGCCTTCCTGCACGCGCTCCTGCACGTAGCCGGGCTGTTCCAGGGCGACTTCCAGCGCGGCCTGCGCGAGGGTGCTGACGTTGAAGGCGGGCACGAGTTTCTGGAGCTGCCCGGCGAGTTCCGGCGTGGCGAGTGCGTACCCGAGGCGCAGTCCGGCCAGCCCCCAGGCCTTGCTGAAGGTGCGCAGGCTCAGGCGGTTGCCGCCCGCGAGCACGAGGGCCTTGTGGTCGGTGCGGCTGTACTGGTGGTACGCCTCGTCGAGCACGACGACCCAGTCTCCGGCGGCGTCCACGAGGTCGCGGACGGCGGCGCCGGCGTCCACGTGGCCGGTGGGGGCGTGCGGCTGGGTGATGTACAGCACGCCCGGCTGGTGGCGTTTCAGTTCGGCCTTCAGGGCGTCCACGGGCAGGCTGAAGTCGGCGTTCAGGGGCACCTGCACGAGGGTCGCGCCGAGCAGCTGCGCTTCCAGGGTGTACACGCTGAAGGTCGGGCTGACGGTCAGGACGGTCTGGGAGATCCCGGCGAGTTCGGTCAGCAGCTTGATCAGGACGTTGCTGCCGGGCGTGACGACCACGCCGCGCTCGTCCCAGCCCTCGTACGTGGCGATGCGGCGGCGCAGTTCGTCGGCGTGCAGGTCCGGGTACCGGTTCCAGGGGCGCGCGGCCATGCGGCGCAGCGCCTCGGCCTTCAGGGCTTCGGGGAAGTCGTAGGGGTTCTCGTTCTGGTCGAGTTTGGTGGGCACGTCCAGCGGCGTGAACGGGTAGGCGGGCACGCCGCGCACGGCGGCGCGCACCCCGGCAGGCGCGGCCTGCGGGCTGGTCAGGGGCTCGGTGGTCATACCGTCCGTTCTACCACCCGCGCGTGAAGGGCCGTCCAGTGATGGGAAACCCGCCGGGGGGCCGGACCCTGTCCAGCACGCACCCGGATGGGCCTAACGGGCGTTTGGGTCAGGCGTGGTAGGCTGTGCGGATCAGGCCGAGCCGGCCCCTCCCCCACCATGACTGACACTGCCAAACCCCGCCGCGAGCAGATTCTGGACTCGGCCAGCCGCCTCTTTTCCGAGCGTGGGTACCACGCCACGAGCATGCGTGACCTGGCGGGCGAGCTGGGCATGCAGGGCGGCAGCCTGTACGCGCACATCGCGTCCAAGGAGGAGCTGCTGATCGAGATCGTGAACCAGGCGTCGCGGCAGTTCGACGAGGCGCTGTTCACGCTGCGCGGCGAGCCCATGCGCGCCGACGAGAAGCTGCGCGAGGCGATGTTCCGGCACATCCGGGTGGTGGCGGACAACATGGACAGCGCGACCGTGTTCTTCCACGAGTGGAAGCACCTGTCCCCCGAGGCGTACGGCCGCGTGACGGGCTGGCGCGACACCATCGACGGCTTCTACCGCGAGCTGGTCATGCAGGGCGTTCAGGAAGGGACCTTCCGGGCGGACCTGGACGTGAAGATGACGGCGTACCTGATCCTGTCGGCGGTGAACTGGGCGTACACGTGGTACCGCCCGGGTGGGTCCATGAGCCCGCGTGAGGTGGCCGATCAGTTCGCGGAGATGCTGCTCTCGGGGCTGCGCGCATGAGCAACCCGACGGTGACGGTTCCGATCCGGGAGGCGCTGCGCTACGCGCAGGGGCGCGCCGAGCGGCTGGCGCGCACGCAGCAGCTGGAGATCGGCGAGGACCTGTTCGTGCGGATCGCGCCGGGCGGACGGAAGTTCCTGCTGTTCTGCCTGGACGGCGAACCCGACCGCAGCGTTGCCGAGGCAGTCGCGGCGGCGCTGGGCCTGCGTAACCCGGCGTACGGCTGGCATCAGGGCGCGACGCTGCGGTCCCTGACGGTCATTGAGGAGGGTGCGGCGGACGTCCCCGAGGCCCCCGCTTCTGGCGAGGACGATTCCTGATCTGCCCGTCAGACTGGCCTCATATCCGGTTCACGCTGCACATCTAGGGTGACGGCATGAAGAAAACTGCCCTGCTCCTGCTGCCCCTGGCGATGGCCTCCTGCAACTATCTCGGCATTCCCGACGGGGACGTGTCCGGCAACATCCTCGGCACCCAGCCCAGCGGCACCATCCGCATGGCGCTGCGCGGCACCACCCTCAACGGTGGGCAGGCTCCGGCGCTGGATCAGGGCAACCTGGGCACCTTCAACCCGCAGAAGCGCGTGTACTCGATCAGCCTGCCCGCCACCCCGGTGGACGGCGGCTATGAACTGTTCGCGTACGTGGACAGCAACGGCAACAACACCTTCGACAGCACCGAGAAGCGCACCAGTGACAGCCAGACCTTCGCGTACTCGAAAGACGGCACCGGCAGCAAGAGCGGTGAGAACCTGCTGAACCTGAAGGCCGGATGGACCCAGTACAAGGGAGCGACGGTCGTCAAGAGCGGCACGCCCTTCACCGGCGTCGATCTGAACTGGTAACCGAAGCCAGCAGGAGGGGCTGGAGGCTGCGCACCTCCGGCCCCTTCCCCGTTTGCATCAGTTCTTGGCGTTGCCCTCGAAGGCGGCCTTGAACTTCTGGAGGTCCTCGGCGATCTGCTGGCTGGGTTCCTCGCCGAACAGCTTGGCGACGGCGGCGCCCAGTGGCCCGGCGGGCGGACGGTAGGACAGCGCGACGTGCACGCGGGTCCCGCCGTTGGGGAGTGATTCAAACTGCACGCTGCCCGCGTTGTCCACGGTGGCGCCGGGCAGGGAGTGCCAGCCGATGCGCTGGCCGGGCTTGTCGTTGACGATCTCGGCTTCCCACTCGACGTGGGTGCCCAGCGGGG
>Ga0233424_10002897_pt1 | contig 11570 bp, 17 predicted proteins | sample Watercolumn_Towu_FD_181011 | JGI IMG/M metagenome (GOLD analysis project Ga0233424, IMG submission 181011) | Freshwater microbial communities from Lake Towuti, South Sulawesi, Indonesia - Watercolumn_Towuti2014_125_MG | ecosystem: Environmental > Aquatic > Freshwater > Lake | place: Indonesia... | reverse complement strand
TTTTGTGAATTGTTCTGTTAAGATTATTTTTCCATCGTAAAAGATTATTCGCTCTCTCGGTTCTTCTCCCTCAAATTGTATTTCAAATTCTGATGAAGCTGGTATCTCTTGTATGACTCTAAATTTATTATCACCTTCATAAAAAAAGCTAAACGTGTATCCATTGTAACCTAAAACGGTTCCATCTCCGATTTCTTTTATTTTCATTTTGAAGGCTCCTCATTCATAAATAACTGCTTGAGCCATACTTGTTAAGAATAAAATCATTAAGACATATAAAAATTGTTTTTTCATATTTGTTACAATTAACAGGAGTATATATATCTGCTTTTAATTTCCTTGTTAAGATGGCAGGACATCATTATTTTTACAAATTTAATTAATGTCAACAATTTCATTACAGTTGACCTGAGAAATATACAAGGTATAGAAAAAACTCAGACGATGCTTATCCTTAACGAGGTAGAGTAATTTTACGCCGCCGCCCGGAATCGAACCGGGAAATCCCGAAGGAAGATGGTTCTCAAGACCATTGGAGTACCATTGTCCCACAGCGGCTTGATACTATCGGCACTTCATGCCTTTTAAATCTTTCAAAAGTAAAACTAAGAAAAAACTCTTCAGTAAAAAAGTTAAATTAAAATTAACCGAAGAGGCTTGCCAATCCAGCTGCTGATTCAGAAGGTTTCTCTTCTTTCTTCTCTTCTACTTTTGCAGGTGCAGATGCTCCAGCATGTCCAGCAGAAGGTGCAGCTACGGCGACGTTTGCATTTTCAAGCTCTGCCCCAATATCGATTCCGTGCAAACTTGCAATTAAAACTTTAAGTTTGCTTTCATTAACTTGGCTTCCAGTGGCATGAATAACTTTTTTCAAGTTTTCTTCATTCACCGGATGTCCGAGCTTGTGTAACAATAATGCTCCGTAGATGTATTCCATTTATGCGTCCTCCTTTATCTGTTGATTATTTTCATATAATCTGTTAATAGCTTTCTCTTCAGCAGTAGCCTTTGCGATAAAGTATCTAATTGTCTTTTGAGTAGGATATTTGACATTTATAGCAAATCCAAGAGATTTACGTATCATTTCTCTCAAAGATTCAAGAGTTCCTGCTTTATCAATAACCATCTCAGTAAATACTTTATCTTCTTTTGAATCATAAGCAGCTATTGGGATAAATCCTACTTTCATAGGACTAACATTAAGTTTTCCTAAAACACTCGCGACATTAGCTTTAATTATGTCTCCTTTCTTTACAACTGTAGCTCCCTTTATGATTTCAAGCTTACCATCCGTAACTTTTACTTTCAATCCAACTCCACTCAATTCAGAAATTGCAGGACCAGCAACTAATTCAGTAGGTCCTGGTTCAACATCAATGTCATAAGGTGCGATATCTCCTGTCTTCGCTCTTCTTGAGCTTTGGAAGTCAATAAGCATACTCGCAAGCTCAAAAGGTTCTATATCTGAAAAAAGAAGAACATAATCAGCTTCAAGATTTGATTTAAGCTGTTGCATAGCTCCTTTTTCAGTTGCTTCAATAGCTTTTGAGATAGTACTTTTCTTTGCAACCTTTAATTCAGCAGCACCTCTAAGTTTCTTCTTTATTTCATGAAACTGTTTTCCGGGAAGACCTTTTGAAGACGCAAGTAAAACAGTTCTATTCCTTAACATCTTATGAGAGATTTCCTTCACAAGTTTCTTTTTCTCTTCAGAAACTGTTGAAACTATTTCTTTTTTCATTATTTGACCTGCACCTCAACAGGCTTTGTCATAGTGAATTTTATCAAAACATTTTTTACATTATCTCTCTTTGTAGGTAAAGCATTAACTAACCCCTCATAAATCGATTTTATATTTTCAATTATAATTTCATCTTTCATCTCTGTTTTACCGACGGCAATTTTAACACTTCCTTCTCTAACTCTTATTTTAGCAGACTTTGAAATCTGGCTTAAAACTTTTTTTATTTCTTCAGGTGTGTCTTGCATCATAACTCCTAATTGAGGAGATGGCATTTTTCCACTAGGGCCTAAAACTTTACCGAATGCTGTAGCTACGGCTGGCATCAGAGGTGCATGAGCAATAAAATAATCGTAATCCTTAACAAGATTCTTCAGAAGCTTCTTATCGCTAAATCGAGCGAATTCAGGTTTTGTAATGGTATTTACTAAATCACTCTTTGTATTGAGAAAAGCACACACTCTTTTTTCTTTTATTTTATGAGGGACATTTACAATAACGGATATGTTTGTTTTTCTAAAATCAAGTCCTTTAAGATTTACAATTAAGTCTACAGTCTGATTAAACTTGCGTTCTTTTTCGCTTCTCAATTGTACTAATGCTTCTTTTAATTCCATTTTGTTTGTCTTCTACGGTATGCTTTAACTTCCAGAAAACGAAAGTCAAAGACGTAGTTTAATGACTTTTATGTCTGATTCAGACCATTTATAAATTTAATGTTTATCCAAAGCACCAAGATATTCTTTAATTCTTTCAATTGTTTGAGGAATCAAAAATTGCTCTATTTTCTTTTCAAACAGTTGATGTAAAGATTCAAATTCAGAAATTCTATATAAATTAGCATTTTTGTCAACTATCATCAGATCTCTTAATCTTTTCAATTGTCTGCGTATATTACTCTCAGCTATTCCTTTAACTTCAAGAGAATGTTCATTTCGCTTATCCGTAACTAAATCAACAACTTCAAAAGAAGTCAGTTCTTTTTTTTGTTTACGAGCATCATCTAAAACAAGTAAAACATCAACTACAACATCTCTGGAGTCTCCGGGTTGTAGCAATCCCAGACTCAAACAAACCTTTCTAACTAACTCTCTCTTTGAGGAGTCATAAGGTCTTTCGTATTTTCTTAAGGTAATCTCGTGAAGTGGCAAGTCTCTCATAATTCTTTCAAAACAATAATCATTATAAATCTACCTCACAAAAAAGCTCCATGGAATTAGTAGTTTTTCTCGGAGATGACAAAGAAAATTGGGGACAAGTCAACGGACTCATTAATAGAGGAGACTGGGAAAAGATAATTTTGGTAAAATCCAAGTCTTCTGAAGATTACGAATCTCCAAAGAACGTAGACATAGTTTTAGTAGATACTTCAAAGTCTCTTTTAGAATTAAAAGAAGACATAGTGAATAAATTGAGAAAAAAGTTTGAAGGTTTTGATGTAAATGTTTCAATAGCTTCAGGAACTGGGAAAGAACACATGGCTCTCATTTCTGCATTATTATCAATTCCCGTAGGTATACGTCTCGTAGTCTTTACAAAAAATGGAATAGAATTTATTAATTAATTACAAAATTAATAAACCATTTACCAGTCATAGTCAACATCAAGAGCAAGATAAACCAGTTTATCCAAGAATATATTTTCTTACTCCATTCTTGGCTTCCAGTCATTCCCCAAATGGTCAAGAAGAAGAATCTTCCTCCATCAAGAATAGCTATTGGAAGCATATTCATTAAAGCAACAAGCACATTAATCATAACAATCCACCATAACAAATCATAGATAAATTGAGCCAAATCCCCATCCCATGTAGGTTCATAATAAACATTAGGATGTTTAACATTATTAAACAAAGATTTTATTTTTCCCCTCAATCCAGCAGTTTCTTGAGGATAAAATCCAATTCCCAAGTATGCTTTTCCATTCTTTTCTGCAAGAATTACATCGTAACTATGTTTTACTTTATCGCGATCTATTGTATTGATAATTACTCTCTGGTCAGAAGATAATGCAGAAAGAGTATTAGACAAATCTTCATAGTTTCTAATTTTCTTACCATCAATAGAAGTAATTGCCCCAATAAGATTACCCCTCACAGCAGGAGCATCATCTAATACCATAATCTGGGGATTGGCTTTCAGCACTTCTGTTATCAAAGCTTCTTGGGGTGCATAATATGTTTTACCAGAAACGTTAATCTTGTTCAATCCCTCATGAGTTAGTCCATAAATAGTTCCTATTGAAACAACACTATAATTTTCTACATGAGTTATATCTGATACATTAACAATACTCTGAGCGTACGAATTGAAAATCAACCCTCCTGGTGCAAAACTCAAGGCAAAAAATCCCCAAAGTAGCAATCCAAATAGCACAGTCATCACAATATTTGCAAAAGTTCCTGCTGCAAGAATCGATAACTGGTGTTTTTTAGGAGATTTATTCATTTGTTTTTCATCAGGTTCCACAAAAGCTCCGAAGAATGGGCCAAAGAAAGCTAATCCTGTCGTTTTTACTTTTATATTCCACAAGCGTGCGAAAATTCCGTGAGAAAATTCATGAGAAACTGCAACTATTGCCAAAGCTACTAAAAAGTAAGTGAAATAAAGAGGTGGGAAAAACGATTCTAAACCAAAGAGCTTAGGGAAATATGGAATTAACGGAGCAATCGGAGGTAAACTTTTCAATTCTTTTGGAATAGGAGATGTAACATATAACAACACAGTTTTAGAAATCATCCATAAAATTGAAATCATCAAAATATATCCAGAAGTTATCACAACATAACTTAAAGGCTTAAGAAATCTTCCAAATTTCTTGACGGTCCAATCCATCATTTTTATGCCGACTTTCGTATGGTACAAAAACATCCAACCCTGTCTTTTGAGATTTTCTTTATTCTTTCTCAAAACTAAAAAAGCTATCAAGCAGAAAATAACCATAAATACTAAATCGTATAAAACAAATGAGCTCATCACCATTACACCTTATTTGTTCTTTTTAATGCTTACTGGTCTAAAATTGTGTTTCCTACACCTTCTACACACAATTGTTTTAGATATAACTTTCAAAGATTCAGTCCTCATTTTTTGTCCACAATTTTTGCAAACAAACATATTCCTAAAAAGTCTTTGCATCGCAGCAGGTAATTTTGTTCCCATATTATGTAAATATCCTCATTACAACTTTGTGGCCTTCAACATCCCAATATTCAACTTGCTGTTCTGCTACAAGTTTATCTCTTAGTTCTTCATCATAGATTAATTCCAGAGTTTCAAAGTTCTCTAAATCCATAACACTAACTCTATCCCCATTAACTGTAAGAACTTGTGCTCTTTTCTTCTCAACCAAGGGGACTTCAAGATTTTCACTTCCAGGGATTACTCCAATTCTCTTTTTCTTATCAAATATTCCAACAACTTCCATTCTACATTTCATACTTCCGTGCTTTCCTGTCTTACTTTGATCATTTGTTTTAACCACGCAAGGAAAATTTTCCCATAAAACCGTTGTACCTGGTTTAGCATGTAACGCTTGAATTAATTTTAATACCATTAACAAATTCCCACAAGAAACGTTTATAAAACCTTCGCTACCAAAATGATGCATGAGCGAAACAATTCAAACACTTAACAAAATCAAATTAGGCGATTGTATAGAAATATCATTTACAGGTTTTGTAGACGGTAAACCATTTGATTCTAATATCGCAGAAGACTTGAAAAAAATCAATCCTCAAGTAACTCCAGAAAGAACTGTTTTATTTGTAGGCAAAAGGATGGTTGTTCCAGGACTTGATGATTCTTTCATCGACAAGGAATTCAATAAAAAATACTCTGTTAAAGTTCCATCTTCTCAAGCTTTTGGTCCAAGAAAAAATTCTTTGGTAAAGACGATTCCTTTGAAAGTGTTTGCAGGACAAAAAATATATCCTACTCCTGGAGTGGCTTTTGTTTTTGACAATCAGCTTGCAAGAGTGATTGCAGTATCTGGAGCACGAGTAATCACAGACTTCAACAATCCACTATCGGGAAAAGATTTAGAATATCATTATACAGTAACTCAATTAGTCACAGACTTGAAGGAAAAAACAGAGGCAACTTGCAAATTACTATTTAGATTCGTTCCAGAAATAGCAGTTTCAGGAAACGAAGTAACTTTGAAAGGCCCCGCGATTTTAAAGAAAATTATAGAACAAAGTCAGAAAAACTTTAAGGAATTAATCGGCGTAGAAGTTCTTTTTCAAGAAGTCGAATTGCCTAAAGAAAACAAGAAAGAACAAACCAAGACACAATAATCCTTATAAATCAAGTATATCTCGCTAATAAATGGTGAATGATTTTATTGATTCAGATTTAAAGAGTGTTTCAACAATTGATAAAGAATTAGAGCAATTAGTTCAGAAACAAGGGGCTCGTGTAAAAGTTATTGGTTGCGGAGGTGGGGGTGGAAACTCTGTTTCAAGAATGAAAGAAATAGGTATAAAAGGATGCGAAGTTTTAGCGATAAATACAGATGCACAGGACTTATTATACACAAGTGCAGATGCAAAAATATTAATCGGTCGTGAATTAACAGGAGGTCTTGGAGCAGGAAGCAATCCCAAAATTGGAGAAGAAGCTGCAAAAGAATCAGAGCAAGAGATTCGTAAAAGATTATCAAATGCAGATTTAGTTTTCATTACTTGCGGTTTGGGTGGAGGAACAGGAACAGGTTCAGCACCAGTTGTTGCAGATTTAGCCAAAAAAGCAGGAGCTTTAGTAATTGCAATAGTAACTTTACCTTTTACAGTTGAAGGTCAAAAGCGAATAGAAAATGCGCAATATGGTCTTGAGCGTTTAGAACAAATAGCTGATACTTTAATTGTCGTTCCCAATGATAAGCTTTTAGAATTAGCTCCAGAACTTCCAATACAAACAGCTTTCAAAGTTGCAGACGAAATTTTAACAAATTCTGTAAAAGGAATTGCTGAATTAATTACTTCAGCAGGGCTTGTAAATCTCGATTTTGCAGACGTGAAGGCTGTAATGTCTGATGGAGGAGTTTCTCTCATAGGTATCGGAGAATCTGACAGCACACACAACCGAGCAATAGAAGCAGTAGAAAGAGCAATCCATAATCCTCTACTTGATGTAAATATAGAATCTGCAAAAGGAGCCCTTGTAAATGTAATCGGTGGACCAGATATGTCTCTTGACGAGTATAGGCAGGTAATGGAAGTAGTAAGCAGAAAAGTATCTCAAGATGCAAAGATAATTTCAGGAGCTAAAATATCTCCAGACATGGAAAAAAACATCAAAGTTCTTTTGATAGTTACTGGTGTAAAGAGTCCACAAATTCTCGGTTCAAGCTCAGTATACAAATCTAAGGAAAATACAGATTTAGGAAGCGAATTAGGTATCAACTTTGTAGAGGAATAATTATCAAATAGTTTTTTAAATACATCAAACCCTAATTATTTATGGAAAAAATAAAATCTTTTCTTTCTCAATGTAAAAGAGTCTGGCACATTTTGAGAAAGCCAACAAAAGAAGAATTCTTAACAATCTCAAAAATTTCCGGAGTAGGTATTCTTGCTCTTGGACTAATCGGTTTTCTAATTGGTTCAATAATGAAGATATTTGGTTAATTTATCAGAAATATTTATATACCCTCTAAAATCTTCATAGATACTACTTCTTGATATTCAAGTCGTAGTCGGAACTCATAAAATGATTTTCATATTAAAAGTAACCACAAACAAGGAAGAGCGCGCAATGGAAATGATTCATGATCGCATAGTCAAGAAACAATTGCAAGTGTATTCTATAGCAAGACCTCACGGACTAAAAGGGTATTTAATTCTAGAAGCAGCTGATCGAGATTCAATAGAAGAAGCTTGTTTCAATTTGCCTTATGTTAAAGGAGTCATTGGAAAAACAGTAACTTATGACGAAATTAAAAATATGATTGCTCCTGAAGTTAAGGATATACACATTGAAGTTGGAGACATTGTAGAAATGATTGCAGATCACTTCAAGAATGAAAAAGGAAAAGTTACTCGTATAGATAGGAAGAAAGGAGAAGTTGTCGTATCTCTACTTGGAGCAGCAGTTCCTATCCCAGTTACAGTAAAAATAGACAACGTAAGAGTTATAAGGCGTGAATCTGAGCAATCAGAACAATCAGGAGAAGAAAATGCCAGTTATTAAGTTAATTGTAGATGGCGGGGCAATGAAACCAGGCCCAACAATAGCTCAGCAATTAGGTCCGATGGGAATAAACATTGGAAAAGTAATTGAAGATGTTAACAAAGCAACAGCTGGATTCAAAGGAGTCAAAGTTCCTGTTGAATTAAACGTAGATGCTAAAACAAAGAAGTATAACATCACAGTTTCATCCCCTCCAGTTGCAGAATTATTGAAAAAAGAATTAGGTTTGGAAAAAGGATCTGGTGAAGCTGGAAAAGTAAAGATAGCTAACGTAGCAATTGAACAAGTAATTAATGTAGCGAAAACAAAATTGCCAAACATGCTTGCTTGTGATTTAAAAAATGCTGTAAAATTAGTTCTTGGTTCTTGTGTTTCTCTAGGTCTTTTAGTTGAAAATCAAAGCCCTGTTGCAGTAATTCGCGAAGTTAATGAAGGCAAATACGATAATGAAATTTCTAAAGAAAAAACAGAAGTTTCTCCAGTTAAGAAAGCGGAACTTGCTGCATATTTTGCAAAAGTCAAATCACAGCAAGAAGCTCGTGCAAAAGCAGAAGCAGAAGCAGTTGCAGCAGCAGAAGCAGCAAAGGCTACGGCTACAACAACAGCCTCTCCGGGAGTAGCACCCGCAGCAGGAGCAACTCCCGCAACTACAGCACCTGCAAAAGCAGAAGCCAAAGCTCCTGCGAAGAAATAATTTTTTATTTTCTTTTCATTATTTTTTCACGCACAAATTTAAATACATTCAAAAACAAAAATTTGTATAGGGGATATGGGGTAATCTGGTTAGCCTTCGAGGTTTGGGACTTCGCGATCCCGGTTCAAATCCGGGTATCCCCATTTCAAACTCTGATTTGAGTCTCCAAAAATGTCTAGGATTCTCGAACAATAAATTTTGAAATTAATTCAAAAGAATTTATTTGTTATAGATAGTTAACTTTTTATACATTAATTATTCGAATTTTCGTGGGAAACTTAATAAAATACACGGCAGGATATATTTGGGCAATGAGAGAATCTGTTAAAAAAGAGCTTAACAGATTAGAAATTGATAGTCCAGAAAAATTTAAGGTAATTGTTGATATTTATAGAAGAAATCCAGAAAAAATAATTCTCGTCGCAGAAAGATTAAATCGCAAAGAATGCGCAAAATATATTTGTGACGCATTAGATTCTTATTTAACCAAGATAGAAAGTCTTTAAATCTAATTGACAAGTTTTAAAAACCCTCCAAATTAATCTCAAACATGGTTAAGACAAAAAAAGTAAAAGCAGCAGGTAAATTTGGTGCTGGTTATGGAACCTCATTGCGAAATAGATTCAATGCAGTAGAATCTCTGCAAAGAAAAAAACAAAATTGTCCTCATTGCAAGAAACCAGGAGTAAAAAGACTAGCTGCTGGAATCTGGAGTTGTGAACGTTGCGGTGCACAATTTACAGGACACGCTTACATAATAAACAAATAAATGCAAACACTTTTAAACAAAAATATCAAAAACTAAACCATGGCACAATACAAATGTTTCAAATGCGGAAAGACAATATCTAACAAGATTTTAGAGAAAAGATTTAATTGCCCTCACTGTAATTCAAAAATTTTCTACAAACCAAGAACACATGTAGTTAAAATAAAGGCAATTTAAGATGAGTACTCAATCTGAAGAAGAAGTTCAGCAAAAATTTCAAGAACTTCAAGTAATAGAACACAACTTACAAAATCTTTTAATGCAAAAACAGTCATCATCTATGGAATTAGGAGAAACATCTAATGCTCTTGATGAAGTAAGAAAATCTAAAGAAACAATCTACAAAATGGTTGGTTCGATAATGGTTGTTGTTGATAAAGATTTAATTGTGAAAGAGCTTGAAGAAAAGAAAAAAGTCTTAGAATTAAGATCAGATTCTATATTTAAGCAGGAAAAAGTTATGGAAGTAAAGGCTCGTGATTTACAAAGCGATATAAAAAAGATTCTCGAAACAAAATCCTCGTCGGAAAAAAAGAAGTAAACATCATATAAGAATATAGTTTAACGCACGATAATATTTATATACTGCACTGCTCAAAAAGAAGTATGGCATTTAATTTCAAAGGAGTGTTTAATAAACAACATGCAGGAGACGACTATGTTGAACTTGATGTTTCAGCTCCAAAACCTCAAAAAGAGAAGATAAAAATCAGACCATTCACCTTGAAGAAGTATGATGATATCAATGAAATTCTTGCAGCTTTGAGAGAAGGATATACAATTGCATTTATTGATATACGTCAGCTTAAGAGTAAAGATATTATTGAGCTTAAGAGAGCATTGACAAAAATCAAGAAGACCGTTGATGCTATGGAAGGTTCAATAGCCGGTTTCGGAGATCATGCAATCATTGCTGCCCCAGAATTTGCAGAAGTTTACAGAGGTCCAGTTATGCCTGAGACTTCAAAGCAGTCTTCCAATGATATGCTGATGTAATTTAGAAGTTTATCTTTCTTCAATGAGTAGCAAGAGTATCAATTCGTAAAGCAATTAAAGAAAAAAGAATATAATTATCCTTGACTAATTGAGAACATACTTCTTATTGCTACAACAATAGTTGCTGGTACAAGCAATACAAGTAAAGCTCCTAAAGTTGAAGATACTATATTACCAATCTCCCAATTAAGGAATTCTATATTTCTAACTCCAGCGGTTCCAGCATAACTAACTATTACTAAAGAAACAGCAGCGGTCATGAATTTGGTAATATCATTAGGAGATACTCCAATAAACCCTACAATAAACCCTAATAATAATAGGAGGCCTAAAACAATCGTATTAAGATGCCCAAAAAGAGCACTCAGCATACCTCCGATAAGAGCCAATAAAACCCCTATAAGAAAAGCCCATGCACTAAACACATTTTCTCTATCTCTTATGGCCATGTCCTATAATATATAGTAACATCTTTACTCTCAAAGTAAATAAACTTTACTAAAAATAATATAAAAACAAAGGAACCTAGTTCGTTTAATATAGAAATATTTAAATACCCATGTAATTGCAGAGTTACAACACAAAATGAAATTTGCAAAGTTATTTTCGCTTTTTGCATTGCTTACCTTAGCTGCATTATCAGTTGGAGCTGTTAGTGCTCAAGCAAATCCGACTTGTCTTGTAAATCAATCATCTGGTTTTCCTGCAAGTATAGTTAACAATCAAAGTACTTTATCTGGGTCTTTAGGTTTATCTTTGAACTCAGGAAATTGTAACTCTAGATTTATCAGTTCAATTACTGCTACTTCAACATTAAATAGTAATACCATAGGAAATTGGGTATTTACAGGATTAGCCAACCCTCCAATAATTAGTCCTACTTCAAATACACCAGTTACAGGTACATTCACATTCTCAACAACAAACACAGGAATATTATCAACCACGGTTACAGTTAATGCAGTAAGTTTAGGTACTTCCAACTCCACAGAAACTTACACATTCTCACTACCGTCAGTAACAATAAATGCTCCAGCATCAGCAGGAACAAACTTATCAATAACAGTCCAGGGAACACAACCATTCTTGGTTGGAACAAACGCAACACTCTCAGTGGCTAATCCTCAAGGATTATCTGTAACAATGTCAGAAACTGGCGCTACACTATTTGGAGTAACA
>Ga0233424_10002896_pt1 | contig 11574 bp, 8 predicted proteins | sample Watercolumn_Towu_FD_181011 | JGI IMG/M metagenome (GOLD analysis project Ga0233424, IMG submission 181011) | Freshwater microbial communities from Lake Towuti, South Sulawesi, Indonesia - Watercolumn_Towuti2014_125_MG | ecosystem: Environmental > Aquatic > Freshwater > Lake | place: Indonesia... | reverse complement strand
TGTGCTTCGACGTTATCTTCAAAATCCTTATCAAGACTTCCTCCACCCATTCCCCCGGTATCGATGAGGAGGTACTGCATATCCGCAGCCTCGACCTGCGCCATGATCTGATCGCGCGTCGTTCCCGGAATATCACTCACGATCGCCTGACGGCGTCCAACCAGGCGATTGAAGAGGGTGGATTTGCCGACATTGGGCCGGCCGATGATTGCGACTACCGGTAATTTGGGCATTGTGGACTTGCCATTGTAGCAGACTCTGAGCAACGCCCACGCTCTCTCCTGGCCCAAAAAACGCGAGAGACGCTATACTCGCACCATGCAACCTAGAAGAACGAATTCTGCAAACATCCCCCCTATGGACTTGGCGAATGAATTCGCCAAGCGCGGGCTAAAGCCCGCGACTAACCTGCGCACGGTTCATCTGACATTTACACCATGGGGACGAGGTGCTGATTTCCAAAGAGAGAGAGATGCTGCCCTGATGCTCAGGATCCTGTATCAAGTATCTTCCAACCACGATATCTTTTTGCAGGAAGCAGCGGTGATGCCCGATCACGTACATCTCCTTGTGAGTTTCGATGCGACAAGAAATCTTGAACAGGACATTGTAAAAAATCTGAAAGGTGCAAGCGCTCGTTACTTTCTTCAGGAAACCAAAAGCACAGACGGACGACTGTGGGGAAATAAAAAACACTTTGAGGAAATTACTTCCCCTCAACAATTTGTGTCCGTCACTCGATATATCCAAGAAAATCCTATCAGAGCAAAAATTTCGCCGGAGAGGAGAGTTCTCTCATCGTTAGCGGCGGGTTTTAACCCGCCTGCCGCGGAATTTATTCCGCGGCACACTGGTGGACATGCCCATTTATCCCACTCCGCATGAAACACCAATTCTCCCTCCCCCCCATCGAAGAAAAATGGCAGAAACGCTGGGAAGAATCCGGTGTATTTCATGTGGATCTTGCGAAGGCCAAGAACCCCTACTACTCGCTCGTCATGTTCCCCTACCCCAGTGGGGACAAACTCCACGTGGGGCACTGGTACAACTTCGCACCGGCAGACTCGTATGCGCGGTTTATGCGGATGCAGGGACACGATGTCTTTGAGCCGATGGGCTTTGATGCTTTCGGTCTCCCCGCAGAAAACTATGCTGTGAAAACCGGCATTCATCCCGATACCTCAACGAGAAAGAACGTAGAGACAATGATCACACAGCTTAAGAGTATGGGGTGTATGTACGATTGGTCGAAGACGCTGAACACCAGTGAAGCGGGCTACTATACATGGACCCAATGGCTTTTCCTACAAATGTACAAGAATGGACTCGCCTATAAGAAATTGGGAAATGTGAATTTCTGTCCGAGCTGTCAGACCGTGCTTGCGAATGAACAAGTGTGGGAAGGGAAATGTGAGCGCTGTGAATCGGATGTTGTGCAGAAACCTCTGGAACAGTGGTACTGGAAAATTACAAACTACTCTCAGCGCCTCCTCGATGGCCTCAAAAACTTGGAGTGGCCGGAGAAGACGAAGGTGATGCAGAGGAATTGGATTGGGCGAAGTGAAGGAGTCACTCTGAAGCAGAAGATCAAAGATCTGAATATCCCTGTCGATAGCTACGACTCTGTCCCACAGACATTCATGGCTCAGACGTTCGCTGTCATTGCCCCAGAACATCCGCTCATCTCTACCCTTGTACAAGGAACAGTGCATGAGAAAGAGGTGCTCGCCTTCGTCGAGAAGATTAAGAAGAAAAAAGCAGCGAAGAGATTTGATGTCGAAGCCGATATGGAAGGAGTCTTCACGGGTCGTTACATCGATAATCCTTTCGGAACAGGAGATCTTCCTCTCTGGGTCGCATCATTCGTCGTCATGGATTATGGGACAGGAATCGTGAATTCCTCCGCACATGACGAACGGGACTTCGCATTCGCAAAGAAATATGGGATCCCACTTCGTCCTGTGATGTTCCCGGAGGATCCGAAAGAAGCAGAAAAAGTCCGCAAGCTCGACTATTGCTACTTCAAAGATCCAGAGGCCATCATGGAACAGCCAGCGGAATTCAAAGGGAGAAGATGGGGCGAAGTGCGATCAGACATCATCGCCCACATGGTGAAGAAAGGATACGCAGAGAAAGCAGTGAACTATCGCCTGCGCGACTGGCTTCTTTCCCGCCAGCGCTACTGGGGCGCACCGATTCCGATTGTGTACGACCCAGAGGGAAAGCCTCACCCCGTTCCGGAGGAGCATTTGCCGTGGCTGCTTCCCACGGACGTTGAATTTAAACCTACCGGCAAGTCTCCCCTCTTCTACTCGCAAGAATTCAAAGAGCGGACAGAGAAGATCTTTGGGAAAGGCTGGACACCAGAGTTCGATACTATGGACACCTTCGTTTGTAGTAGTTTTTATTATTTGAGGTATTTGATGCAGGATTTAAGTCAGGAAAAGCACCAAATCCCAAATCCCAAATCCCAAACAATTCCTAATTCCCAATTCCAAATTCCCAATTCCCAATTTGCTGATCCCGCCCTCGAAAAGAAATGGCTCCCTGTCAGCATGTACATCGGCGGCCCCGAGCACGCCTGCATGCACTTAATTTATGCGCGCTTCGTCATGATGGCTCTCCATGACTTTGGCATTGTGTCTCACGATGAACCGTTTCAAAGACTCATCCATCAGGGGCTCATCACGAATAAAGGAACAAAGATGAGTAAGAGCAAAGGCAATGTTGTCTCTCCGGATGGCTTCGTCGAGAAGTTTGGCTCCGATGTCTTCCGGATGTACCTGATGTTCATGGGGCCTTTCACAGACGGTGGTGACTGGAGCGATACCGGTATCAAAGGCATGGTGCGCTTTGTGGATAGAATTCACGCCTTCTTCACAAATCCGGATTGTGTCACTTCGAGTAGCTCCGAGCGAGCCGAGGAGCGTATCGAGAAGCGTCTCCTCCATCAGACAATCAAAAAAGTGACCGAGGACATCACGAAGATGCACTTTAATACGGCACTCAGTGCTCTCATGATTTTCCTCAATAAAGCAGAGGAGGTGGGATCCGTTTCGAAAGATGCTGCGATCGTTTTCGTCAAACTCCTTAGTCCCCTTGCCCCCCATCTTGCCGAGGAACTTTGGGAAGTGCTCTCCTCGAGTGAGGACCCTGAGCTTGTCGAAGGGGCCGAATCGAGAGGCCTCTCCACTCATCCGCCTTCGGCGGATTCGGTCGAGGAGAGCTTTGTCATCAATCAACCCTGGCCCACCTTCGACGCTGCTCTCACCAAAGAAGACACGATCACGATCGCGATACAGGTGAATGGGAAGCTCCGTGGGGAGATCTCGGTTCCGGCAGAAACTGGAGAAAAAGAGATTTTGAAGAAAGCAAAGGAAGTGGAGAATGTGAAAAAGTATCTGACACATGCCCCAAAGAAGGAGATTTATGTGCAGAGGAAGCTTGTGAGTTTTGTTGTGTAAGGCTCACCTTCCACAATCACTGCTGCTCTCAGGCGGGCTCTATCAAGATATCGTTGCATACCACTCTGGATAAGGTGCAGGGCATCACGCACCAGTGCGGCGAGGCTCTCGATTGTGAAACGTGTATGCGTGCGGTAAAACTCCTCTGCTCCCTGCTTCTTTATCCAATTCCTCTCCTCATCTGCAGTGAGTAAACCAAGGACGTCAGCTTGGGTTCGCCCCTGCAGCACGTAGTCAATAATGGTGATCGTGGCCTGAGGGTGACGTGCCCGTAAATGTTCCAAAATCTTACGAGCTTCATCTGGTTCCAAAAGACAGAGAACGTATGAAATGTTAATGAGGTCGTACGATGGGGCCTGCGGTCCAAATACGTCGTCTTCATTGATGATGTGCACATGTGGAGAGCAAGAAGGTCGAATTGCGGTTCCAGGATCAAAAAGAGCCAACCGATCCTCATGAACGAGAAATCCTGATGCTTCCAAGAGCCCTCTTCCACATCCATATGGCCCTGATCCGAAATCGAGAAGTGTAAGAGCATGACCCAAGTTTTCGCGTCGTAATCTTTCTACCTGATCCCTGTAGAGACGGCCTTGGGCTTGAAATGCTTCAAAATGGCAACCCTTTTCGGGGTATAATCTCGCTCCGCCGTTGAGTGATTGAAAATTATCCCCCATTGTGCTTGGAGCGGCATTATACCCCTGCACCGTTTCCATTCGTCATCTTCTGCATTACCGCATAAAAGGAGCCATAACCGGAATTATTGACAAGGTAAAAATAAAGTTTATTATACACCTATATGGTAAGCAGGATATCCGGACGCAGAGGAGAGAACATCTTTTCCCGGGGGCGCGATATGCCATTGACGGAAATCGAGAAGGTGCGAATTGCCGCAAGACGGACGGCATTTCGTCTTGCATCCATGCTGGGACTCGAGGTAAGCAACATGCCTTACATGGACAGAAGAGATGGACTCATTCCTTCAGGAACACGTGTACGCAACATTGTCTCTACACAAGAATGCTACTCCGTGAAAGTGGCAAAAGTTTTTCAGGAAGAACTCACAGCAGAAGGTTTGGATATGCCCGATACACAACTTCGTCGATTCGCAGCGACAATTCATGTCCTTTTGGATGGTAAACATAAGGGTACTATTGACGATTTTGCTGACAGGATCTCCAGTAAGTTCTTCGGCATTATACGGGGGCATGTTGCATGCAAAAAACAGGACCCTGCGCACCTCCATGCGTAGGAGGAAAATGCTGCAAAGGGTATGGTAGTGCCTATGAAGAGAATGGCCCCATATGGCTTTGATCGTTATTCCTCTCTTACCGATCTTACAGCCCTAAAGGAAGCAAGTGCAAAACCTCTCCGAAAGAGTCTGCGGGTAGATACTCTTAAGACCTCCATTGAAGCATTTCAGAAGTGGGCAAAGGAAAGAGGGTGGAATCTGGAGCAGATCCCATGGTGTAAAGAAGGATTTTTTGTTCAGACGCCCCTCGATACGCCCCTCGACTCGCTCCGCTCGCTCGGGGCTACTCGGGGTGACAAAGAAGAAGCTTTCGGCCGCGATCTTCTCCATCAATTGGGACACACCTACATCCAGGAAGCCGCATCCATGCTCCCCGTCGAACTCCTGGATCCGAAACCAGGGGAAGAGATTCTGGATCTCTGCAGCGCTCCTGGGAGTAAGACGACACAGATCGCCGCCCGCATGCAAGAAAAAGGAGTACTCGTCGCAAACGATATCCAGGAAAAGAGGCTTTGGGTCCTCAAACAGGCACTCCATCGCTCGGGAGTAACCAATGTGATTGTCACGAAAAAAGTTGGACAGTGGTTTTCTAAAAATATGACGGAGAGATTTGATCGCGTGCTCTGTGACGCGCCGTGCACGGCGCAGGGCATCGTTCGCAAAGATCCCTCGGCACTCGCCTACTCCTCAGACCAAGCCATTCAAAAAATGGCCACCCTACAATTCGCCCTCCTCGAATCCGCGATCCACGCGGCGAAGGTGGGTGGGAGAATCGTCTATTCGACGTGCACGCTCACGCCGGAGGAGAATGAGGGAATTGTGCTGGCAATACTCAAAAAGCTCAGCGGGAAGATAGAAATAGTAGATCCGAGTGAGGTTTTAGGTTCTAGGTTTCAGGTGTTAGGGAAAGCAAATGAAGATTCTTGGAAAGTTCAAAAATACCTCTCCGAAAAATCTTCTAAAACCTATCACCTAACACCTAATACCTTCCCCGCCCTCCGCCTCTGGCCCCACACGTACGATACCGAAGGATTCTTTGCTGCGGTTCTTCGGAAAGTTGATCGAACGCGGGATGTCATTGCCCCTCCCCCATTTCGAGAGAAAGAAAAATCTATCAATCGGGCGCGCCTGGAACAAATCTCACATGAACTTACGAAGCGCTATGGAACATCGTTCCTGCATGAGGGAGAAATCCTCCAGGAACGCGGGGAATACCTCATGCTCATGACTGATGCTGCTGCGGCATTTTCTCTCCCCGAAGAACGGTATGCATGCGGGCTTCCATTTTGCAAAGTGCTCAAGAATGGAAGACACAGACTCACGCACGAAATAGTTACTCTTCGCGGGAACGAGGCAACGACACAGGTAATCCCGCTCTCCGATGATGAAAAAGAAAACATCCTGGATGGGAAGAATATTCCGTGCAATCGCTCGCTCCTGGGGGAATACGTTCTGCAATGGAGAAATATCCCCATTGGACTCGGTATGGCAAAAGAAGGAGTCATTAAAAACTGGATTCCCAGGGAGGTTTTACGGCAGATTACGTAACAGAGGGTCATTGACATAATGATGAATAGTTATATAATTACCAAGCTCATTCCGAGCTGTTCCTTTGCACAAACGGCGAAAGCGAGGTCCGCATGAAAGACTGGTTGTTGATCGGAGCGTTTTTTGCTGGCAGCGCTCTTGTCCTTGCCCAAGAGGACAAGAAGCAGGATCCGTTTGTCGTGACGGCCCTTCAAGAAGGCCCGAACGATCAAACGGGCGATGCCCTTTACAGGGCAAAGACCGTCGAGTTTAAGAGGCTCACGTACGAGAACGTGAATGGCACGTTCTACGAGGTGTACCTCGATGGCGGTCTCATGGAACCCCGTGAGCGTCGCGCCAACGGGTACCTGGTCGTTGAGATTCCCCACTTTGGGGAGTTCAAGTGTCCAGAAGATCTTCTCAAGGAGCTTTATGATCAAGGGCTCCTGGAAGTCCGAACGTTCTCACGGCCCCGCAAGTAGCGAGGCCACTCGCAGAAAAATGCAAAGGAACAAGGGCCTGCTTGTCGCAGGCCCTTTGTCATGCCATTCCCTGCTACAATGCCTGCCTCCTATGGATGCAGTTGCCGAAATCAAGGCGCGTCTTCCGATTGAGGAACTCGTCGGGAGTTACTGTAAATTGGAGCAGAAAGGGCGAACGCTGAAGGCGGTGTGCCCATTCCATAACGATACGCACCCAAGCCTCCTCGTTTCCCCCGATAAAGGCATCGCGTACTGTTTCGTCTGTCAGACTGGAGGAGATATTTTCAGTTTCTATCAGAAGGTCGAGAATGTGGATTTTCCACAGGCGCTCCGCGATCTTGCGGAGAGAGCGGGAGTGGAATTACCGAAAGAACGTCCGAATACTCCCAAAAAAGGGGAGAAAGATCGCATCCGTGAATGCCTGGAAAAAGCAGCCTCATTCTATGAAGAGCAAAGAAAGAAAAGTGCTATTGCCATGCTCTACGTTGAACAAAGAAAACTCACACCAGAGCTCCTCAAAAACTTTCAGATTGGTTTTGCTCCGGATTCTTTCGATGCAACGTATACGTACCTTTTGAAAGAGAATTTCAGTCGAAAGGAAATTCTCGCTTCAGGACTTGGCGTCCAGAAAGACCTCAAAGAGGAACGCATTTACGATCGCTTCCGGAATCGGATCATGTTTCCGATTTCGGATCCCCAGGGAAAGATCATCGGCTTTGGTGGCCGGACACTGGGAAACGAGGATGCGAAGTACATTAATTCTCCAGACGGCTCTCTCTACAATAAATCTATCGCCCTCTTCGGTCTCTCGCATGCAAAGGAGGCTATCAAAGAGAAAAAGGCAGTTATTCTCGTCGAGGGGTATTTCGATGTCGTGAGCTGTCATCGTCTCGGCATCAAGAATGTCGTTGCGGTGAGCGGGACAGCACTCACACGTGAGCACGTAGTCATCCTCAAACGGTACGCGGAAAAAATTCTTCTGCTCCTCGATCAGGATAGTGCAGGTGAAGCTGCTGCTGAGCGGGCATTCTTGCTCTGCGCTGCGCAGGATCTGGATGTCGCATCGATTCTTCTCCCGAAAGGCAAAGATCCCGATGAGTGTGCATCACTTGCTCCGGAAGAAATGAAGACGGCCTGTACGAGTGGCGGAGTCCCCTATTTGAGCCGCATGATACAAAGATTCCAAGAACAAGGAATGGACAAGCGGACGATGCTCAAGCGTCTCCTTCCGCTCCTCCAAAGTATCTCCTCAGCAGTCGAGCGGGAGAGGTATGTGCGTGAAGCGGCAGGAGTCTTGGGGGTCACCTCGACTGCTCTTGAGGATGACATCCGTTCATTCAAAGAGTCTCCTCGTGGAAAGGATCCAGGGGGAAAGGAACGCGAGATTCAGGCCCCCTTTAGCTCCATAGAGCTCTTTTTTGGGCTGCTGCTCACGTATCCCGCGCATCTCTCCATGATCGAAAAACTCATCGCACCTGAAGATACTGCTGAAAAAGCGCTGTACACTGGCTTAAAGGCTCTCTATACTCCCGCCCACCCCAAAGACCCCCGTCTTTCTGATCTTTCGGAACATTGCCGCGAGCGCGCTACCATCCTCTGTCTCTACTGCGAAGAGCATTTCGGCGCCTGGTCCGAGAGTATGGCAGGAAAAGAACTTCGCAAACTCTGCCAGAAAGTGAACCGTGAACTCCTCCTCGGGAAACAGAAGCAGCTCATCGGAAGCATCAAAGAAGCTCGCGCACTCGGAAAGAAAATGGAGGAGGAACAGCTCCTCACGCAGTATCAGCAGGTGCTGAAACTGTCGGCAATGGCATCATAACTTCTTTTCCCTTCCTCTTTAGGCTCATCCATGGCCTCGCATCCGCGTAAATTCATCGCCCAACCCACTGACGACGATCTAAAAAAATATCCCCCTGCGATCAAGCACCTTATTAAGAAGGGGCGTGAGCAGCGGTATGTTACGCACCAGGAGATCATGACGGCAATCCCCGATATCGAGAAAGACATCGGACTGCTCGACGAGGTCTACTCACTCTTCATTGATCTCGGCATCGAAGTGATCGATGTGAAAGATGCGCTCATTTGGGAAAAGGGGGGATCGGCAAAAGCCAAAGATGAAGCGGAGCAGGAAGTGGATCTCACCCACGTCGTCGCGACAGCTGGTATCCCGAGCGATCAGGCAAAGGGTCTTTCTACCGATGAAGCGAAGAAGCGCAAGAAAGAGCGCGAAGTCGACCTTCTGGAAATCAGTAATGACTCCGTGCGTATGTATTTGTCGGAGATCGGACGCGTCCCGCTCATCGATGGGAAGAAGGAGGTGGAACTCGCACGTCGCATTCGCAAGGGCGATGCCGCGGCGAAGCAGCAATTAGCGGAGGCAAACCTCCGTCTCGTGGTGTCGATCGCCAAGAAATACATCGGTCGTGGTCTTTCCTTCCTCGATTTGATCCAGGAGGGAAACATCGGCCTCTTCCGCGCGGTCGAGAAATTTGATCCTGAGCGTGGATTTAAATTCAGCACCTACGCTACCTGGTGGATCCGCCAGGCGATCACGCGCGCCATTGCCGATCAGGCGCGAACGATCCGTATTCCGGTCCACATGGTGGAGACGATCAATAAATTAACCCACACACAGCGTCGCACCGTGCAGGAATTGGGACGGGAACCAACGGTCGAAGAACTGGCGGTGGAACTCGAAATGGATATCAAGAAAGTGCGACACATTTTGAAGATTAGCCAGGATATTATCTCTCTCGAGGCTCCCGTGGGATCGGAAGAAGATAATACGCTCGGCGACTTCATCGAAGACAAGGATGCCGTGAGTCCGTTCGATGCAACAAACAGGCAACTCAAAAAAGAGAGTGTCCACGAAATGCTCAAGTTCTTAACTCCACGCGAGAGGAAGATCATCGAAATGCGGTTCGGTCTTGCAGACGGCATCGGCCACACATTGGAAGAGGTCGGGAAGGAGTTTGGCGTCACCCGCGAACGCATCCGGCAAATTGAGGCAAAAGTGCTTCAGAAGATGAGGGATCATCCACGGTCATCGGCGATCAAAGATATTCCTGGGGAGTAGCTTCGATGGTGGCACGGGTCTCCGGCCCGTGCTTCGTTCGTGCTACCATATCTTCCTCAAATGCCATCCCGGATAAAAATGAACGTTGCGAAAAGCATGGGCCAGAGACCCATGCTACGACCCCGCCTCACCTCGTTCTTTGAGAAGGAATTTGCCAAACTCAATCCTGCGCAGAAGAAAGCCGTTGAGACGATTGAGGGGCCTCTCATGGTCCTCGCCGGTCCCGGGACGGGAAAGACCCAGATTGTTGCCATGCGGGTTGCAAACATCCTCAAAAAAACGCAGATGCGGCCGAGTAACATTCTCTGTCTCACCTATACGAAGAGTGGGGCCGCTGCAATGCGTGATCGGTTACGAGGGCTCATTGGGCCTGATGCCTATGGGGTCACTATCGATACGATTCACGGATTCTGTAATACAACGATTACCTCTCACCCTGAGATCTTTGAAGACTTTGGCGCCCTGGAACACGTGAGCGACATTGAGCGCTATCGCATCATCCATCGCATCATTGATGAGCTCATGCCCGATTGCATCCTGGTTCCTCGGAAATTCCCCTACTCCCGTACGAAAGACATCATCGACCGCATCAGTCTCCTGAAACGTGAAGGAGTGACTGATCGGGCTCGGCTTCTAAAAATTTCTGAGGAGTACACGAAAACTATGCAGACAATGAGTCGAGCTGGTTCAAAGCAGCAGGAGAAGGACCTGCGCACCGCACGAAAATTCCGCGAACTTCTTGAGGTCTTCTTCCGGTATCAGGAGATTTTGCAGGAGGAAGGACGCTATGACTACGAAGACATGATCTTACGCATCATTGAAGCACTCGAAGATGATGAGATGCTCCTCGCAAGCCTCAAAGAGCGATATCAGTACATTCTCCTTGATGAAGCGCAGGATTGTAACGGGGCTCAGTGGAAATTGCTTCACATACTCACATCCGATCCCGATAGGCATCCAAATTTCTTCATTGTCGCAGACGACGATCAGGCCATCTTCCGGTTCCAGGGAGCACATCTTCAGAGTCTCCTCACCTTCCAGGAGAAATTTCCGAAAGCACCCATTGTCACTCTGGAAGAGAGCTACCGTTGTACACAGAGCATTCTTGATGCCGCTCATTCACTCATTGCAAAAAACTCCGAACGGCTCGTGGGGAAAGTTCCCGGGATCACGAAAGATCTTCGCAGTGCCGTAGGAAAAAAGGGCAGTGACCCCGTGCTCCTTCGTCCTCCAAGTGATATGAGTGAGCCGTGGCTCGTTGCAGACATCATCGAGGAACGACTGCGGAAAGGCGTTTCCCCACAGGAGATTGCGATCATCGTGCAGACCAATGCGGAACTTCCGATACTGTACGACGTTCTTTCCTCCCGCAAGATTCCCGTTGAAATGTCGGGGAAAGTCGATCTCCTCAGTCATCCACTCATTCGGGAGGTCATTTCCATCCTACGAGCAATCGAGAATCCTGATGATGATCACATATTCCTCAATGCTCTTTCCTGCTCTTCCTTTGGTCTTCCTGCGCTCGACCTCGTGCGGCTCCACCACCTTGCACGCGAGAAGACAATGTCGCCCCCTCAACTCGTGACAGCTCTCAAACATAAGGAAATTCCTGATCGAACATTTTTTGAAGAAGAAAAATTACTGAAGGCCGCTGAGACACTCCTTGAGCTCCATGTCCATGCACCGAATAGGACAGTACTTGAGACGCTTGAACGTGTCTTTCGTGAGTGCAATCTGCGGAACCCCCTCGATATTGCCGTTGCACAGGAATTCTTC
>Ga0233424_10002894_pt1 | contig 11582 bp, 10 predicted proteins | sample Watercolumn_Towu_FD_181011 | JGI IMG/M metagenome (GOLD analysis project Ga0233424, IMG submission 181011) | Freshwater microbial communities from Lake Towuti, South Sulawesi, Indonesia - Watercolumn_Towuti2014_125_MG | ecosystem: Environmental > Aquatic > Freshwater > Lake | place: Indonesia... | reverse complement strand
GAAGGGTGCCGGTGCTCTCGGGATGATCCTGCACAACAATGGGTATCGCCACGGCATCGTGGATGGCCTAGTAGTGCTGGGCATGATAGGTTAGTGGCCGGTGCCGGTGCGGGTGCGGATGCGGATGGGGATGCAGAGCCAATCCCGGAACTGGAGTTTGATCAGACAGTAGGTTGGTAATCCTGCGCTGCAGGAATGGCACACGCGGCGCAGCTTGGGCAGGCGTGGCGTGGCTGCTGGCGGAGCGCACTAAACATTCAGGGCTGCCGATGCTGGCCTGTCCAAATCGGGACATTTCCAACTGTTGCGCTGAGCGTACCTTTCGGAATATCCAACAAGTGTGATCATTTACCTCTAAGCAATGGCGCGGTGCAGGTTAGCGCACAGTGGTGCTTGACCGGTGCGGGCCCAGCGCTTACCATTTGCCGGTGGTTGCGGGTTTGAGTTTCCTATCCGTAGCCCAAGTGGTTTGCCTATTTTGCTCAACCCGGATCAAGGTTTGGGTAAGGGCCACCTGCTCGGCCCAATCAAACCAGAATAGCTCGTTAGGCGTAGCGACCAGATCACTCTGGCTGGTTAAAAAACTATGGCGATCCAGCCTTCGGCCTTGGTCAGCTAAATAGATAACACTGACCACAGCGCCGGTCAGTTCACGGGCCTTGGTTAAAACAACTTTGAGCGCTTCTTCAAATTGCCAGGTTTGGCTAAGAGCTTCGGTGGCTTGATGCAACAGCACCAATTTATGGGTGGTTGGGTCTGGGGCAGGAGTGGTTAGGACAATTGGATTCATAAAGTCCGTCGAGAGGGTAAGCTTTTTATACCATTAGGCAGGCGATTATGACAACGGCCAAAAAATCCTAACCCAACAAATGACAAGTGGCCCAATGCTCGGCGCTGACCGGATGAACTAGCGGAGCTTGCCTACGACAAATCTCCATCGCGGCCGCGCAACGGGTATGAAAGCGACAGCCGGCCGGCGGGTTGGCCGGGCTGGGGACCGTCCCTTCCAATATAATCCGGGTTCGGCCGCTATCAGGATTAGGTAAAGGGGTTGAAGCCAGCAAAGCTTGGGTATAAGGATGACGCGGCGCTTGAAAAATAGCTTCGCTGGGGGCCAGTTCCACAATTTGACCCAAATACATCACCGCAATTCGGTTGCTGATGTGCTGCACCACCCCTAAATCATGAGAGATAAAAAGGTAAGTTAAATGATGGCACCGCTGGAGTTGAAGCAGTAGGTTGACAATCTGGGCCTGCACCGATACATCGAGGGCCGAAGTTGGTTCATCCAAGACTAAAAATTTGGGGTTGAGAGCCAGTGCGCGAGCCAAAGCCACCCGTTGAGCCTGACCACCGCTCAATTGGTGGGCATGGCGGCGCAAAAACTCGGCGCTAAGGCCAACTTCATTTAACAAATTCTCAACTCGCTGGTTTAATTCCACTTTTTTGTAGCGGGTATGGGTGCGGAGCGGTTCGGCGATGAGGTCAAGCACATTGAGCCGGGGATTGAGCGAGGAGAACGGGTTTTGGAATACCAGCTGCATTTCGCGGCGCTGCCGGCGCAGACTGGTTTTATCAAGGGTTATGATATCCTGACCGTCAAACCAAACCTGGCCCACTGCCGGTGCGTGCAAGCGCAAAATAGCCCGGCCTAGGGTAGTTTTACCACAGCCCGACTCACCGACTACGCCCAGAGTTTCCCCCCGCTTGATCTCTAGATTGACCTGGTCAAGTACCCGCACCCGCTGGGCGTGCTGGCCAAACAGGCCGCTGGGGGTGACATATTCAGCGCACAATTCCTTGATATGAATATAGGCGGCAGAAGTCATAGTATCCCTTAATCAAATCATTCGTGATCAAAACTGTCCGTTGGTGGGTCGTAAAGATAACAAGCTACTTGATGATCAACACCCAGCTTAACAAACGCTGGCTGGCTAGCCCGACACATCGGTAGCACATGCTCACAACGTGAGGCATAGGCGCAACCCGGCAATGGCTGCAACCCGCTGGGCACCGAGCCAGGGATCACATTAAGCGTTTGGCCGCGGCTAGCAGGATTTGGCAAAGCCGCCAGCAGCCCACGGGTGTAAGGATGGCTGGGCCGGTGAAAAATATCGCGCACCGCCCCCTGCTCCACAATTCGGCCGGCATACAGTACAGCCACCTCCCGGCACGTTTCGGCCACAATGCCCAGGTTATGGGTAATCAAGATGATGGCAATCCCGCGATCTTGCTGCAATTTGACCAGAAGATTTAGAATTTGAGCCTGAATGGTGACATCCAGGGCCGTGGTCGGCTCATCGGCGATAATGAGGTCCGGGTGAGACGAAAGGGCCATGGCAATCATCACCCGCTGCTGCATCCCCCCGGAAAGCTGGTGCGGATAAACCTTGAGCAGAGCATCGGGGATAGGTAGCCCAACATCAGCCAACAGTTGGGTTGCTTGACGGTGTAACCCCGCCCCTTTGGCTACACGATGATGTTCCATAATTGCTTTGAGCTGCTGCGCCACGGTAAAAACCGGGTTCAGCGCCGCAGCCGGGTCTTGAAAAATCATAGCAATCCGCTTGCCCCGCACCCGGCGCATCTCCGGCTCTGTCAAGTTAAGTAAAGGTTGGCCGTCAAACAGAATCCGACCCTGAGTAATCTTACCCGGCGGAGCGATCAAGCGCATAATCGAGCGCCCGGTAACGGATTTGCCACAGCCCGTTTCACCGACCAAGCCCAACATCTGCCCGCGTTCCAGGCTAAAGGTAATCCCCCGCACGGCTTGTACCTCGCCGCGGGCGGTAAAAAAAGAGACATGCAGGTTGTCAACTGCCAAAAGTGTGTTCATCATCGGGCTTTAGCCACTTCATACTCTATTAGACACAAGAAGTGAAAAGTTATCAGTAATCAGTGGACAGTTAAACACTACTCACTGCTCACTGATTACTGATAACTGACTACTAAACAAACTTACCAAGCCCACCCAATGGATTAACTTGCGTCACGCGTGCGCGGATCGGTTACATCGCGGACACTATCGCCCAACAAATTAAAGGCCAAGGTGGTTAGAAAAATCATTAGGCCGGGAAAGGTCGCCACCCACCAGCGACCACTCAAAATGTACAAGCGGCCTTCATTAATCATCACCCCCCAATCGGCGGTAGGTGGCTGAGGTCCCAGGCCGATAAAACTCAACCCGGCCGCGGTCAGAATGGCCGAACCAAGGTCTAGGGTGGCCTGAACCAGCACCGGGGTAAGCACATTGGGCAAAATGTGCCGGCCAATAATGGTTAAATCAGGTACGCCCATACCTCGGGCCGCGGTTACATAATGGCGCTCGCGCACCGAGATGGCCTGGGCGCGGACCAGCCGGGTGTACCAGGGCCACCAAGTCAGAGCAATGGCCAACATCGCGTTGGTAAAACTTGGCCCTAACGCAGCGGCAATGGCGATGGCTAACAAAAGGGGCGGAAAGGCCAAAAAAATATCGGTGATACGCATGATGATCTCATCCAGCCAGCCGCCGAAATAACCGGCCAAGGCACCCAAAGGCGTGCCGATCAACACGGCCAAACCGACCACCATCAGCCCCATCGAAAGGGAAGTGCGCGCGCCATACAGCACCCGCGCACCTTGATCGCGCCCCAGGCTGTCTGTCCCAAAGGGGTGTTCCAAAGAAGGTGGCAAAAATTTATTGGCCAGGTTAGGCTCGCCCAAACCTTCGGCGGCATAGGGGGTTAGCCAAGGGACAAAAACAGCTGCCACGACCAGCAAGATAACAAAAATCAGGCTGACCATGGCCGCCAGGTCTCGCCGGAAAAACCAAACCGCCGAGCCGGGTTCAACTTGCCCAGCCAAAAAATTGCTAAACCAACGTTGTGAGATGCCTGCGGTACTCATTATCGGTAATTAAAGATGAGAGATGAGAGATTGAATTAAACGATAACTACCAATCTCTAATCTCTTCTCCTACCCCAACCGCACCCGCGGATCCAGGGCGGCTTGGAGCAAATCTACGGTTAAATTCACCACAATATAAATAATGGTCACTACCAAGGTGACGGCCAGCACCACCGGAAAATCCACATTAATGATGGCGTCGGTAATATATTTGCCCACTCCCGGCCAGGAGAAGATGATCTCAACCAAAAAAGCACCGGTGACAGAGTAGGCAAAGGAGAGACCTAAAGCAGTGAGGGTGGGAATAATGGCGTTTTTGAGGGCCAAACGAAACAAAATGGTTCGCTCCCGCAGGCCGGCTGCTCTGGCCACGGTGATATAGGTTTCTGATAGTACCTCGATTATAGCGGCGCGGGTCATGCGGATAGTCAGGCCAAGCGGATAGGTAGCCAGCACCAATACGGGTAAGATGAGATGCAATAAAGCGTCCCACCAGGCGGTCCAGTTGGCGGTTACGGCAGCGTCAATCAGATGAAAGCCGGTGATCATCTCGATGGGGGTAGAGAGGGTAATGGTTTTGTCCTGGCGCTGGCCCAAAGGCAACCAGCCTAACCAACCAAAAAAGAACAATTGCAGCAGTAAGCCCAACCAAAAAGTTGGAATTGAGACGCCGCCAATGGCCAAGAATTGGCTGATCCGGTCAAAAGCTTGGCCTCGTTTAGCCCCGGCCAACACCCCGACCGGCAGGCCAATCACCAAAGCTAAGAGTGAGGCCAGAATGACCAGCTCCAGGGTGGCCGGCAAATTAGTTTTGAGGTCAGCCAGAATCAAGCGTTTCGTTTTGAAGGACTCGCCCAAGTCGCCGATCAGGACGGCCCCGACGTAACGGCCAAACTGCACCGGCAGCGGTTGATCCAGACCCAGTTTAACCCGCAGTTCGGCCACCTGTTCTGGCCGAGGGCGCGGGCCGGCGTACAGCGCGGCCGGATCGGCGGGGATGATCCGGGCCACAATAAAAGTAACCACCATCACCCCCACCAACACCAACACGGCCAATCCAAGCCGGCGGAGAAGGTAGTGGGCTTCGCTAATAGAGAATAGGTTGAGGCTGAGGCTAAGGCTCTGGTTTCCTCTTTCTTAACCTTAGCCTCAGCCTATTTTTAGTCTACTTCGCCTCTCGGCGCAGTTCATACCAAAAGACCACGTGTGAATAAGCCGGGTTATTGATATAGCCTTTGATGTCGGAGCGCAGCACATGCACGTTGGGCAAATCCAAAATGTAGAGGGAGGCTGCGTCATCTACCAGGATTTGTTGGGCTTCGGCATACATTTGGGTGGCTTTTTCCCGGTCAACCCCGCTGATGGTATTGGCTTCGTCAATCAAGGCATCAAATTTGGGATTGGCATAGTAACCCAAATTGAAGTTGGGCGGGTCTTCGGTACGGAACATGCTATAGAGAAAATCGTAGGGGGTTATGTAAGTGGGCCACCAGTACATCACAAAGATATCTTGGGCCTCTTTGGGGTTGGTTTTGGCTAAATCCCATTGAGCTTCCCAGGCCAGGCCGCGCACTTCCAGGTCAACCCCAATTTTGGCCAACTCCGAGCGCCACAGTTCACCTACCTGTTGCTCATCCTTGTCGCCGGCCAAGAAGGTATAAACCAACTTGATTTCACCTTCTTTAACTCCAGCCTCGGCCAAAAGGGCTTTTGCCTTGTCGGGGTCAAAGGTATAGCCTTTAATCTCATGGTTGTGGCCCCACATATCCGCCGGAACCGGCCCTTTGGCCAGAGTGCCTTTGCCGGCATAGAGGTTCTTGGCGACGACATCGTAGGGGAAACTGTAGGAAAGAGCCTGACGCACCTTGGGGTTGTCCAAAGGCGGCTTGAGATTATTGAGCAAGCCGACCAAGTTTTGGAACGAGGGAGTGACATCTACTACCACCCCCTCAGCTTGGGCCAACGCCTCGTAATTTTCAAAGGGCAGGGTGTGGGTAAAATCAACCTCGCCGGAGCGAATCTGCTGCTCGGCCACGGTGGGATCGGAGTAGTTCTCAAAAACTACCTTGGTAAATTGGCCTTCCTGCCAGCCACCCCAATAATCCTTGAACTGGGTTAAAATAGCATTTTGATCGTGATTATAAGTCTCGATCATGTATGGGCCGGTGCCGGCATCGTTGCCTTCATTGAACCACTTGTTGTCCTTATCTTTGGCCGCTGGGCTGATCATCGAGGCGGCGTAACCACTGGAAAGGATCAAATCCAATGGCGCGGCGAATTTAAGGGTAAATTTGACGGTCAGGTCATCCACCGGCTCAATTTTATCAAGCGGGTCTAGGATAAAGGCGGCGCCCAAGCCCAACTCTTTTGTCCGTTCCAGGGAGAATTTTACCGCCTCGGCGTTGAAGGGCGTACCGTCGTGGAATTTGACCCCCTTACGCAACTTAAAGGTCCATTCGGTAGAAGTGGCATTGGGTTCCCAAGAAACGGCCAGTTTGGGGCTAAGGGCCTCTTTTGCCCCCGGCGGGTTGAAAAAGGTGAGCGTTTCATAAACATTGCTTAAAACGGCGTTCTCGCTGGAAAAGCTGGAGCTGGGGTCCAGGTCGGGGAAGGAGCCGGGGTAGGCATAGGTAGCGATATTGTCGGCCGCAGCCGCGGCTTCGGCAGGCTTGGCTTCCTCGGTAGCCGGGGCGGCTTCTTCGACCGGTTTAGCCTCTTCCGTGGCCGGCGCGGCTTGTTGCTCGGCGGTTGGGGCCGCGCCGCCACATGCCGCCAGTAGAAGAACCAGGCTCATTAGCAAAACGATCTTAAGGTTCATTATAATTTTCCTCCCTTGAAAATAAAATTACACAGAGTTACACAGGGTAGGTTAGCCATGGCCGCGGCGATCAACGGCTCGATGGCCTTGGAGCCGCCAATTTCATCGCTCAGCAAGGCATTGGCGGCTTTGTCGATCTCCCGCTCGATAGCCCGCACCGCCCGCAGGCCCTCATCGCCCCGTTTAATCTTCTCGCTGCTCACCGTAGGCGCGCCAATACTGCCCACCGCGATAACTATATCGTCATCTTGCAAAGCTTCCGGCGGAATCACCCGGATGCGCCGCCCGGCGCGCAGTTGCTCGCGCGCTCGGAGCATGCCCAGGTAGGAACTACCGCCACCGCCGGTACCCAGTATCCCTCCCCCAAGGCAATGTATTCCAGATCAAGTTCTGAAAGAAAACATTCATTTTCGGTCGGCATGATTTAACTCGAAATATCAGAAATCAACACCAATCCAGTCACCTTTTCAAGGTCTCTATCTGCTGAAACTTGTAGCCATAATCCCGCTCGGCTTGCTCTGGGGTAACCAGTTCATTTATCATATCTTGACGAATGTGTTCCGGATCCCGCTTTTTGGGATCACCCCAGCCGCCACCGCCGGTGGTGCGCACGCTAACATGATCACCCTTAGAAAAAGGGCCAAAGTCGGTCGTGCGCTCCGGCGTTACCAGTTCACGCTCGGTGCCTTCCCAGTACACAAAGGTGCTGGCCCCGGAATTGCTCCCGCCAAAGAGTCCCCACGGTGTACATTTAGTATTTTCATTACTGGTTTGGATACGAATTTGATCCTCCAGCACCTCGTAATCCCGAATCACCCCGAAACCACCGCGATATTGACCAACGCCCGCGCCTTCGGGGTTAATGGCGTAACGCCGAATGAGGAAAGGATAACGCGTTTCCACCACCTCAACCGGAACATTGGGCGCATCGCCGTTGCCCAGGAACATAATCCCGGTGGTGCCATCATCATGGGGAAAAGCGCCACCGCCGCCATCAACCGGCTCACCATAGATAAAGGGCTTGCCGTAGCGAGGGTCGGTGCGAGAGAAGGTAACGGCACACATCTGGTAGGTGCAGGCCGGGCAGCGTTCCGGGATGGCCTGAGAAAGGGCCTTGATGACCAGGTGGATAATCATCTCGGCCACGTAGCCGTAAGAATCACACGGAGCCGGGTAGCGGGCGCTGACCACCGTATCATTAGGCGCAATTATCGTGAGCGGGCGCATGTGGCCGTGGTTCATTGGGTCTGAGGGCATGGTCAGCGATTTAAGCATGGTGATGCATAGAGCCTCAGTACCCACTAAAGGGTGGTTGATGGGGCCTTTGGCCACTTCACCGGTACCGCTCCAGTCCATCACCATTTCTTCGCCCTGTACTGTTACCGTCACCTTGATTTTGTGCATTTTATCCGGCTCAACCCCATCGTGATCCATCCAGGTTTCGGCGCTGTAAACGCCAGCGGGGATGGCGGCAATTTCGCGGCGCATGCGCTTCTCGGCCTGGTCAAAGGCCATTTCCATTGCTTGCTGCAACACATCCGGGCCATAGCGATCACATAAGGCTTGATAGCGCCGTCCGCCGGTACTGCAGGCGGCCACTTTGGCGTGCAGGTCGCCCTCAACCAAGTGGGGGTATCGGACATTACGCAGGATAAAATTATACAGTTCGGTATTGAGCACTCCGGCGCTATACAGTTTGTGGTGAGAAAAAAGCATGCCTTCTTGGTGAATGGTCGTCGAGTGGGGGCACCAGCCGCTGGGGGTGATACCGCCAATATCGGCCCAGTGAGCCATTATGGCCGAAAAGGCGACCAACCGCCCCTGGTAAAATATAGGCATATAGACTACGGTATCGCTGATATGGGTGCCGGTATCATAGGGCTCGTTGGTCAGGATGATGTCACCATCGTGTAGATTCTCCGGGCCGATTTTACGCAAACCGCTTTGAACAGTTGGCGGCAAGCAGGCCAAAAAACCGGGCAGGCCGGAGCCTTCGGCAATCAACTCGCCGATCTGGTTGGTCATGGCCACGCCAAAATCTTGCACCTCATAGATGAGCGGGTTGTGGGCCGTTTTGATGAGGGTAATTTGCATCTCTTCCGCGGCAGCGCGTAAGGCATTGCGGATCACTTGAATAGTAATTGGGTCTACGTTGGGCATCGTTTCCTCAAATGAAAATTAGAGCTTAGAGATTGTCATCTCCAAGTTCCAATCTCTACTTACTGCAGATGGTCAAAACCAAATTTCCATACTCATCCAGCGCAAGCTGCTGGTCGGTTAAGACCAGGGTGGTGGAAGTCCACTCTTCAACGATAGCCGGGCCACTCAATTTCATGCCTGGCGACAACCGTTCGCGGTCATAAATGGGACAGTTGACCGGGGCGTTGCTGCCGGCAAAAATGATCGGACGACGACTTTTTTCCGCCTGAGCCAGGGTATATCCATTCGCGGCTATGGTAGGCATGACCGGTTTGTGGGTAATGCCTTGGGCAGTCAAACGCAAGTGGACAATTTCAACCTCATGGTCGGGTAGGGCATGGGCGTAGGCTTGATCGTGATAGGCGTCGAAACGGGTACGTAAAGCGGTAAAATCGCCATTAGCCAAGTCCGCCTCTAACACCGGCACTTTAAGGGTGTGCTCCTGGCCTAAATAGCGACAATCGGCGTAACGCTCAATGACAACAGCTTCCGGCTCGATGTGGTTATCAATCAAACGCTGGCGGGCTTCGGCTTCCAGGCTGGCCAGGTGTCGGCCCAACTGCGCCGGGGGTACTTCAGTCAGCGGGTACATAAAAGAACTGGTCACATCGTCCCGATAATCGGCGTTGAGCAAGCCCCAGGCCGAAAATGTGGCCGGGTTGACCGGGATAATGGCCTGGGGCATTTCCAGCTCTTGCAGCAACGCCCCGGCAAACAGTCCGCCGCCGCCGCCAAAGCAGACCAAGGCGGCTTGGCGGGGATCATAGCCGCGCTCGATGGTTACCTGGCGGATGGCCAAGACCATGTTCATATTGGTCAAATGGATAATGCCGCTGACCGCCTGGGTAAGTGGAATACCTAGGGGCCCGGCAATTTTATCCTGGATGGCCTGCTCCGCTGCGGCTCGATTCAGGCGCATCCGTTTGCCCAGGTAATAATCTGGGTCAAGATAGCCCAACAACACCTGGGCATCGGTTACAGTCGGTTCCTGGCCGCCCAAACCAAAGCAGACCGGGCCCGGATCGGCCTGGGCGCTGTGCGGGCCAACGCGCAAGCCCCCTTCGGCATCTAGCCAGGCAATACTGCCGCCACCGGCGCCAATGGAAATAATGTCCAAGGTGGGCTGCAACACCGGGCGACGATTGAGGGCAGTACTGGTCTTTTCTAACGAGCGACCATTAACAATCAGCGAGACATCAAAGGTCGTCCCGCCTACATCGGCCGAGACCAAATTGGCCAAGTTGAGTTTGGCCCCCAGGGCTACCGCCCCGATGACCCCACCGGCCGGGCCGGATTGCACGGTACGAATCGGCACGTTTTGGGCCAGTTTGCTCGAAGTCATCCCGCCGGAAGATTGCATCACGGTAAAACTGCCGCGATAGCTACGTTCGGCTAACCCCTTTTCAAGAGCTGAGAGATAGGCCACCATTTTGGGTTTGGTGTAAGCATTGAGCACAGTGGTGGAGGTGCGTTCATACTCGCGCCACTCTCTAACCACATCGGAGGAGATGCTTACCTGGGCTTCGGGGAAAAGATCGGCCACAATTTGGGCCATGCGCTGCTCGTGGGCCGGGTTGGCGTAGGCATGCAAAAAACAGATGGCGATGCCGCTTATCTCTTGGGTCTTTAAGCGCAATACAACCTCTTGAGCTTGGGCCTCATCCAACGGGGTCAATACTTCACCCCGCCAATTTAAGCGTTCCACCGCCTCAAAGCGCAGGTAGCGCGGCACTAACGGTGTGGGTAATTTGTAAAAAAGGTTATAGATCTCCGGGCGGCTGCCCCGACCCAATTCCAACACATCCCGAAAGCCCTGGGTGGTAATCAGGCCTATTCGAGCGCCTTTTTCTTGCACAATGGTGTTGATGACCAGGGTAGAGCCATGCACAATCATGGCCAACTCGGTCAAATCGAGGTCCAAACGTTCAACGCCTTCAAAAAAGCGTTGCTCCAATTTTCCGGAGGAAGCGACCTTTTCGATGGTAATTTCCCCGGTTTGATCGTTAAACCGGACAAAATCTACAAATGTGCCACCAACGTCAATGGCAAGACGATTATGGGTCATGCCGTTACCTAGCCAAATTTAGGATTCAAGCGAGAATGTTTATCGCGGAGGTGAAAATTAAGCAAAGTATATGGAGAGTTGAGGCAATGTCAAGTCATAAGAAAAGTCTACCCAGTTTAAGGCTATACAGTCAGCTTTACCCCAGAAATTCCTGATAGAGCCGTTTGGCCTGCTCACGCGGCTGCTTGACAGTTTTGTGCTCCAAAATCAGCCACTGCGCCAAGAGCCAAACCGTTGGCAGTCATTGTAAAGACGACTCCGAAACCGAAAATATAACATAAAATTTGACACAATAAGAACTAATAATAAATTGGAGCGGCAAAATACTAAACCATCTCCTTAAACTTAAAGAGGAGAAGTATCCTGATTTAACATTCTGGCTTAGAAAACAAGACAGAAGTAACAACTGGGTGGACGAGGCCTTTCCAAACTACCACCACCTCCAATCGGTAATATTATGAGCAGCCCTGCTGGGGTGCCGGGGACAAGCTTAGGCAGTAACTGCAAGCTGAAGCGGGCTGCGGTGTATGTACGCCGGCGGCCGGAACGGAGTGCGGCGTATCAAGTGGTGCGTGAGAATTTGGAGACGTGGCTGGCGGAGCGGCGCGCGGG
>Ga0233424_10002893_pt1 | contig 11583 bp, 9 predicted proteins | sample Watercolumn_Towu_FD_181011 | JGI IMG/M metagenome (GOLD analysis project Ga0233424, IMG submission 181011) | Freshwater microbial communities from Lake Towuti, South Sulawesi, Indonesia - Watercolumn_Towuti2014_125_MG | ecosystem: Environmental > Aquatic > Freshwater > Lake | place: Indonesia... | reverse complement strand
GCGAAGCGGATCGTTTGAATGGCGCCCTTGATCTTCTCTTCGTTGCCTGCGGAGAGAATGAAAGAAATACCTCCTACGATGATGAAGACCAGGCTCAAGACGAAGGAGGCGATGATGGCGAGGGCAATGAACGTCGCGATGATATCGATGATGCTGCCTGATTCGAGAAGTTCGCGAAGCATGATGAGAAGTTGGGAAAGGTATCCAGAGATGACGTTAGAGGGGCTCTAAGACTTTCAGATTAATTCTTTGGGTCGCACGGCCCCCTATGAGCCTAAGAAGTGTACGCAGGGCTTTGACAGTTTGTCCACCCTTTCCGATGAGTTTCCCCATGTCATTTTTGCTCACTTGGACGGTGAGGAGCACTCCCTGTTCATCGATCACTCCTTCAATCTTCAATTGATCTTTCTCCTCCACAAGTGATTCCATCACAAACCGGAGAAACTCCAGACCAGGTATGTCAGTCGATGTCGTCATATGTGTTCAAGCTTACGCTGCTTCTTTTGCTTTGTCATCCGGCTTCGTCTCTGACTTTGCCGCGACTTCATTCTCCTTCTTCCCTTCTGTCTTCGGTGCCTCTGCGGGAGTCTCCGCCCCTTCTTCGCCTTTCTTCTTTTGCTTCGTGTAGCGCTCGATAAACTTCTCGAGATTCTTTACTCCAGCGCGCGCGAGAAGACGTGCTGCGGTATCGGAAGGATGTGCACCCATTGTGAGCCAGTGTTCGAGGCGAGCTTTCTCAAATTCAAACACGTATGGATTCCGTGCGGGGAGGTAATGCCCGAGATATTCCACAACCTTGCCCTTCACAGCAGCGCTCTTCTCCGCGACAACCAGGCGGAAGGTGGGAACATTGCGGCGGCCGGTGCGCTGGAAACGGATAACGAGCATCGGGATCGAGCGAAGTGTAGGGAGGGGCTTACAGAAGGTCAATACGTCAGACTCTCTGTATACGGACTTTTTCGAGGGGGGTACCCGGGTACTTCGATCGAAGGAACTCTAAGAGTTCTTCACTTCTCCCCGCACATTCCTGGCCAGCAACGGAAGAGATGACTTCCAGGAAGAGCGTTCCTGCGCTGCACTTTGACGCTGTCGCAATTCCTCCCGCATGGATCTTTAACCAAGCATTTGCAGCGAAGACGATGAGTGAGGCATCGGCTTCATCCTTGATGCCGCGCTTGCGGAGAACCTTTGGGAGGAGGGTAGAGATGTGATCCATCTAGAGACAGGAAGTATAGATCTTTGCAGTCTGCTGCGCTGCTTTTTCCCAGGAGAATTTTCGTGCATGTGCTATAGCCAGCTCACGGTTCCCTTGGGGAGGATTCTTGAGGGCGCTCCTCAATGCCTCCTCCACTGGCTCGATGAGCAGTGCACATCCTCCTGCAACTTCCGGAGTGCTTCCCCTGTTCGTCGCGATCACCGGGCATCCACACCTCATCGCCTCGAGGACGGGGAAATTAAATCCTTCTGCGAGAGAGGGAGAGACGAAACATCTTGCGAGTGAGTAGAGAGCCGGAAGGTCTTCCTCTGGAATGGAAGAAAGAATTTTCACATTCTCTTTCAGCCGAAGAGACTGCACTTCCTTTCCTCCCGTCACAAGAACAAGAAAAGCATCTTTTGGCAGAGCATCGATCAGCATCTGCACGTTCTTGTGCTCCTTACATGCACCGACGTAGAGGAAGAACTCCTGTGGAAGAGTGTAGAGATTCTTCACACGCTGCTTCTCGGATTCTCCTCTGGGTTGAAACTCCTCAGAGATCCCTTCGTAGATCACGGATGTTTTTTGGGCGATGTCTTCGCCATAGTTCTTCTCAAGATCTTTTTTCGTTGCATGACTCACGGCGATAATATGAGATGCGCGCAGGACTGTGTGCTTCATCAGGATCTGATAGGCAATGTGCTTGGGTAGGGAAGCCTGATTAGGAAACTCATGAAGAATGAGATCGTGAATGGTCGCAACGAGCGGAACCCTCGAGAATATCGGGGTGTTGAAGTGGGGAGAGTGGAAGAGGTCGATATTTGCTTTGCGGATTGCGCGTGGGAGGAAGAATTGCTCACCTAGTGAGTAGTGAGTAGTGGGTAATGAGTAGTACGTCACACGTTGTTCGTTGTTCGTTGTTGGTTGTTCATTTGTGAAAAGGACATAATTCCAGGGGTCGTCGTGCTGGAGTAGGTGCTTCACAAGCTCGCGCGTGTAGCGGCCGATGCCGGAATTTGTTGCGGCGAAGCGACAATCTATGCCAATGGTAGGCCTATCCGAAGGCATGCGTCCCTTGAAGTGTAGCTACACTTGGGGAGAATTAAGAAGTAAGAATTAGGAATTAGGAATAGACTGCGACAAACTGTGCTTAATTCTTAATTCCTCATTCTTCATTCTTGCGCTTCCTCCAATCCCTCCTCTCCCAAAAGCGCCTCGCAGGAGGAGCCATGGTTCTCGCAATCACACAGCTTCTTGCGAGTGTTGCCGGCCTCATCCGGGACCGCGTGCTTGCATCCACGTTCCCCCCTGGTCTCGATGCGCTCGATACCGTTTCCGTATACATCGCTGCGTTTCGTCCCAGTGATTTCTTCTTCCAGATGTTCGTCATGTCGGCATTTTCCGTCGCGCTTGTTCCACTTCTTGCCGGGCATCTTGCACATGGAAAGAAAGAAGAGATGGATCGGCTCCTCACAAGTACCCTGATTGTTTCGCATCTCTTCTTCGGAATTCTAGTGCTCGTTCTCGTCTTCTTCTTCGATACGATTGCGCCATACCTTGTCGACTTCACTGGTGAAAGACTGGAGCTCTATATCCACTTTGGTCGTCTTGCGTGCTTCACCAACTTCCTCTTCGTTTCCGGAAATGCTTTTGGGCAGTACCTCATTACGAAGCAAACATACTGGGCGTATGGCATCACGCCGATCCTCTATACAGCGGGAACAATTATCGGGACGATCTTCTTTACGCCCATCATTGGAGTGTATGGACCTCTGTATGGCTCCATTCTTGGAGCTCTTGTGTATATCTGGGTGCGTGCGGGGGCAGTCCTCTTCGGAGGATTTTCCTTCCGCGTCTCGAAGGCATCTCTCTTCCATCCGGAGCTTCTCGACATGTGGTGGCTCATGCTTCCACGCATGATGGCACTTGGAGCGGTGCAAGGAGAACTTCTCCTCTTCGATAAGGTTGCTTCGGGACTCGCTTCCGGCTCCGTCACGATCAATGCCTATGCGAGAAATTTTCAGTCAGCGGTTGTGGGAGTTATCGGCATTGCCCTCGCTCAATCGGCATTCTCGCTCTTAAGTCAGGTCGCTTCGCAGGGGGATATGCAGAGATTTCGAAGTTACCTGCGTAAAGGGACTCTCCTTGTGTTAGGCCTCTCCATTCCCGCTTCACTCGCGCTCTTCCTCCTCGGAGGAGTGGCAGCGAACATCGTGCATCTCATCGTGCCTCAGGTCATTATGACATTCATCCTGACACTGGGGATCTATGCCATCAGCATTCCGTTTGAAAATCTCAATCACCTCCTACTCCGTGCGAGCTATGCAACGAAGCACACAACGCTTCCTGCCATCGCGAGCATGGTCAATGGTTTTTCTGCGATTGCGTATGCGTGGATCTTCGCACCCACTCAAGGAGTGTATGCGCTTGCAGGAGGATTTCTCGTCGGGCAAGTGCTGCATTTCATCGTCCTCGGCATTTTCCTCAAAGTGAGACTTAAGGTCCTCGACGTATCTCAAATCCCTGCATCGGCGTAAGAGTGTCTTCAATCGACCTCTCATGGTATAATAGAGGTAATGTCCCAGTCACCCAGACACAAAGCACTCATCTTATGGTTCCATGAGCTTGGGATAAAAGATGTCCCGCTTGTGGGCGGGAAGAATGCCTCCTTAGGCGAGATGTATCAAAAACTCACCAAGCAGGGAATCAAAGTCCCGTATGGGTTTGCAGTGACGGCTCATGCGTACTTTACCTTCATCAAGGAGGCGAAGATCGACGATGACATTCGAAGGATTTTGAAAGGCTTGAATACTCATGATGTCGAGGACCTCGTTGCCCGCGGACAGAAAGTCCGTCACGTCATTCTCAATGCCGAATTTCCGGAGAAACTGAAGAAGGAAATTGTCTCTGCGTATAAGAAGTTATGTAAGGAGGAAAAAATTCCGAACGTCGATACCGCAGTGCGATCATCCGCAACTGCTGAGGATCTTCCTGATGCATCGTTTGCCGGACAGCAGGAGACGTATCTCAATATTCGCGGGGAGAAAGCGATCTTGGAAGCCTGTAAGAAATGCTTTGCCTCGCTTTTCACAAACCGCGCGATCTCGTACCGTGTCGACAAAGGATTCGATCACTTCAAGATTGGTCTCTCGATCGGAGTCCAGCGCATGGTGAGATCCGACCTGGGATCCTCCGGCGTCATGTTCTCGATCGATACAGAGTCCGGCTTTGAAAATGCCGTCCTCATCGATGCGGCCTACGGCCTTGGAGAGTATGTCGTGAAGGGGGTCGTCACTCCCGATGAGTTCTATGTCCTTAAGCCCACGCTCCAAGAAGGATTCAAGCCCATCCTCAGTCGCAAACTGGGATCGAAGAAAAAGAAACTCGTCTACAGTCATGAGGGAACCGCTGTCACAGAAGAGCGCACCGTGTCGCATCCCGATCGCAGACGCTTCTGCATTGAGGATCGTTACGTGCTGCAACTCGCCAAGTGGGCGGTGATGATCGAAGAGCACTACAGAAAGCCGATGGACATGGAATGGGCACTCGATGGAAAGACAGGGCAACTCTTCATCGTGCAGGCGCGCCCGGAAACGGTGCACTCGCAAACGTCAAGGGATGTCCTCGAGGAATATGTTCTGAAGAAGAAAGGGAGAGTGCTCGTCACGGGATCTGCCGTGGGAAAGAAAATTGGTGCAGGCCCAGCACGCATCATTCGCTCGGTCAAAGACATGGTTGACTTCCAGAAAGGAGAAGTGCTTGTGACGGAAATCACCGATCCCGATTGGGAGCCGATCATGAAGATTGCGTCAGCAATTGTGACAGATAAAGGTGGCAGAACGTCTCACGCAGCAATTGTGTCCCGGGAGCTTGGAATTCCGGCAATCGTTGGCTGCGAGAATGCGACGCATGTCCTCAAAAACGGAAAAGACATCACGGTTTCCTGTAGTGAGGGAGAGGTGGGAAAGGTGTATGAAGGTAAGATCCCGTTCTCGGTCAAACGCACAAATCTTCAGGGGATGAAGCGCCCAAAGACGAAGATCATGATGAACGTGGGAAGTCCTGACTCTGCATTCTCTGTATCACAGATACCAAATGATGGTGTTGGTCTTGCCCGCGAAGAATTCATCATCACGGAATCTCTGGCAGTGCACCCTCTTGCGCTCCTCCATTATAAGAAACAGCCAAAAGAGGTGAGAGAGAAAATCGAGCACCTGATTTCCGGATACCGCTCGCCCCAGGATTATTTCGTCTCCAAGCTCTCGGAAGGGATCAGCATGATTGCTGCGGCGTTCTATCCGAAGCCCGTTATTCTCCGCTTCTCGGACTTTAAGAGTAATGAGTATGCAACGCTCCTGGGGGGCGAGAAGTATGAACCCGCCGAAGAAAACCCCATGATCGGGTGGCGCGGAGCAAGCCGCTACTACGATCCCAAATTCTCGCAGGCGTTTGGCCTCGAATGTAAGGCGATTCGGAAGGTCCGCGAGGACATGGGACTCACGAATGTGAAAGTCATGGTGCCGTTTTGCAGGACGGTTGCAGAGGGGGAGAAGGTTTTGAAAGAAATGGAGAAGTATGGACTTGGACGAGGGGGTAAGGCAGGTAAGGCACGTAAGGCCGGTCTGGAGGTGTATGTGATGTGTGAGATTCCGGCGAATGTCGTTTTGGCATCTGAGTTTGCGAAGATCTTCGATGGGTTCTCCATTGGATCAAACGACTTAACGCAGCTCACGCTCGGAGTCGATCGTGATTCCTCACTCGTCTCTCACGTCTACGATGAGAGGAACGATGCTGTGAAGTGGATGGTGACGCATGTGATTGCAGCTGCGAAGAAAGCAAAGCGCAAGATCGGAATCTGCGGACAGGGGCCTTCCGACTTCCCGGATTTTGCGGAATTCTTGGTGGAACAAGGAATAGATTCTATCTCTCTCAATCCTGATACTGTCTTACGAACCACCTTACGCATTCTTGCAAAGGAGAAGAAGATGAAGAGGAAATAACTTGCTCTCCTCGACTGAGGGCGCGCGTCTCTCCACTCATTCAGCTCCTTGCAAAGCTTGGAGCTTCACTCGGTCGAGAAGAGCGCGCACGAATGGAGAGGCTTCTCAACGAATTTCCTTTGTTTCCTGTATTCTTGTCCTGTGCGAAGTTTTTCTCTCTACATTATTGAGTGTGAGGATGGTACCTACTACACAGGCACGACGAACAATGTTGAGCGGCGATGGCAGGAGCACCTAGAAGGTACGGGATCAGATTACACACGAAAACATCGACCAAAGGAGATTGTTTTTGTAAAGGAATATCAGAGTATTGATATTGCACGGGAGGTGGAGTCGCGAGTGAAGAAGTGGAGTCAAGAGAAGAAGAGGAAATTGATCTCGGGCGAGTGGGATTAGTGCTTTCCTCGAGTGCCGCGCAAGCGGCCCTCTCCACTCGGCCGCGCTCTGGCGCGGCCTCGGTCGAGGAGAGCATTTTTTTCTCTTCCCGGGCGCCCCTACACACAAACCCTATTTTCCTCTATCATCCTCTCACCTTCCTTCTCTTTTCCTATGTCCACCCTCACCACCCCCCAAAAAGACCTCGTCTGCGCAATTGAAAACGAAGTGCAGAAGCACTCGCTTTTGAAGCATGCTTTTTATCAAGCGTGGTCAGCGGGGAAGCTTACAAAGGAACAACTTCAGGGGTATGCGAAGGAATACTATTTCGTCGCAACTCAAGTGCCAAAGGTGATGGAAGCGATTGAGAAGAATCTCCCGCAGAAGTTTCCGTTTGCCATCCGCGACACATTTGCAAAGCAGATTGAGGAAGAGCGCGAGCACATCGAACTCTGGGAGCGCTTTGCATCGTCTCTTGGTATTACGGAAGGGGAACTTGAATCCTATGAACCGACCCGAACAGTGAAAGACGCAGTAGCGTCGATCATTGAGGCTGCAGAAGAAGGTTTTGAGGAAGGAGTTGCTGCGATGTATGCCTTTGAGTGTGATCTTCCGGCGATTAGCCAAAGTAAGATTGATGGGCTCATGAAGTTCTATGGACTTCGCAGTGACGATGCACATGCGTATTTCAACGAGCACCTGATGGAAGAGAAGCATCTCTGTTTCTGGAGGAATTTGATCCAGAAGTTTGATGCGGCAAAAAAGCCCTCTGCGATGCTTGCTGCAAAGAGTACCACCAAAGCGCAGAATCAGGTCTTGGATGGGGTTATGGAGCGATACTGCGCGGATATGGATTGTTAGGGTATACTGCACGTATGTCGAGGGTTGCTTCTGTTGCAGTGCGCAAGGAGGTGAAGGCGAAAAGTGATACTCCCTATACGCGCTTCCAGACGACGCTCCAGGAAGTCTTCGATCACCTGAAAGCTCCGATCGAGTGGAGGAAAATTTTTGCAGAACCTCAACACATTCACCATGCAACATTGCAGGTGAAGGGGAAAGAACTTTCTGCCTACCGTGTGCAATTCAATAATGCGCGTGGTCCATATAAAGGGGGGATCCGGTATCACCCCCTTGCGGATCTTGAGGAGACGAAGGCGCTCGCAGCACTCATGGCGATCAAAACTGCCGTCGTGAATATTCCCTTTGGAGGAGCAAAGGGCGGAGTGCAATTTGATCCGAAGGAGTATTCCGAAGCGGAACTGGAGGAAGTTTCACGTGCATACGCCCGTGCATTCAAGGATGTTCTTGGTCCGTATGCAGACTGCCCGGCACCCGATGTGAATACGAATGCTGTTGTGATGGGGTGGATGAGGGATGAGTACGAAAAGCTCACCAAAGGCTACTGGCCGGGTGTTGTCACCGGGAAACCCATGGTCTACGGGGGAATTGTCGGGAGAGATACGGCAACTGCACGTGGAGGATTTTTCCTCCTCGAAGAAATCCTCGAACGTGGAGCCATTGATCCCACCGAAATGCGGGTTGCGATCCAGGGATTTGGGAATGCGGGAGCGGCGATGGCGAAATTTCTCCACGAGCGCGGGTACATCATCGTCGCGGTTTCGGATTCGCATGGGGGAATCTATTCTCCCGATGGGCTCGATCCTCTGCGCATCATCAAGTACAAGAAGAAGACCGGTCGTGTGCATGGGGAGTATTGCCAAGGATCTGTGTGCGATCTCGACCGTCTGCGTATGGATAATGTGAAGATCATGAAGAATGAGGAAGTGCTCACGTGCGACTGCGACATTCTCATTCCTGCTGCACTGGATAACGTCATTACGGAGAAGAATGCTTCCGCTATCAAAGCGAAGTTCATTGTAGAGCTTGCCAATGGCCCCATGAGCCCTGAGGCGGACCGCACTCTTCATCAGAGAGGGGTGCGCATTCTCCCGGACGTCCTCGCCAACGCCGGTGGCGTCACAGTGAGTTACTTTGAGTGGACACAGGGGCGCTCAGGTGAGCAGTGGACGGCGGAACGGGTGGATCTGGAACTCAAGCGCATCATGCTCGATGCCTATAAAGAGGTGCGACGCGAAGCCCGTCGCGAAGGCATGAGCTATCGGCACGCGGCGTTCTCGGTGGGAATCAAGCGCATGGTAGAAACTATGAGAGCGAGAGGCTGGCTGAATGGGAAAGATTAGTATTATGTATAAAGTTGGACATACAAAGAAGCTCAGTCATACTGCATAATACTTAATACTTACTACCTCATACTTGTTCGACGTTATCATCATCGGCTTGGGCGCAGCTGCCTACACCGCAGCGATTTATACCGCTCGCTACAAACTCACAACGCTCCTCATCGGAGCGGAAGAAGGGGGAATGGGAATGACAGCAGCGGAAGTGGGGAACTGGCCGGGGATTATTGAGATTGCAGGGCCTGATCTCATGGAGAACTTTAAGAAGCATGCCTTGAGCTTCTCGGATGTCTCCTTGAAAAATGGGCGTGTGACGAAAGTTGTGAAAACAAAGAATGGGTTCGAGCTTATCCTCGAAGGAGGAGAAAAAGTTGAAGGAAAAACGGTGATCTTCGCAACGGGCTCGGAGAAGCGGCACCTCGGAGTAAAAGGAGAGAAAGAATTCCTCCGAAAAGGGGTCACGTACTGCGCAACGTGTGATGCCTTCTTCTACAAGGGGAAGGATGTTGCAGTGATTGGAGGAGGGGATAGTGCAGTTGAAGGGGCTGCAATTGCAGCGCAGGTCTGTCGCAAGGTCTACCTCATCCACCGTCGTAAGGAATTTAAGGCAGAGCCTTACTGGGTTGATCGCGTGAAAGCAAAAGACAATATCGTCTTTGTTCTTGAGCGAAACATCACAGAAATTTTTGGTAAAGAGAAGGTAGAGGGAGTGAAGCTTCATCAGCCTTTTGAAGGATCAGATACCCTTCCTCTCTCGGGCGTCTTCATCGAAATCGGCGCAGACCCTGCGTCATCTCTTGGCAAAGAGATGGGCTGCACCCTCGATGATCGTGGTTTCCTCAAAGTCGATGCCGGCATGCAAACAACTATCCCGGGAGTCTTTGCGGCAGGGGACGTGACGAATGCCAGTAATCACTTCGCGCAATTTACGACGGCAGCAGGGGAGGGAGCTGTTGCGGCGAATAGTGTGTTTACATACTTACAGCGGTAAGAGCTTGCCTTTGCAGCCTTTTTCCGTATCCTAGGGCGGCTATGCTTCGATTCCACTCAGCATAAATGCCACGCGGAAAGCGCACTGTTTTTGCCGGCTTCTGTAAGGAATGCGGAATGCGTTCCTGCACGGTGAGACTTCACCGTCAAAAGGGAGCGAAGTCCTGGAAGGACTTTGGACCCACCGAAAAGCAATATCTCAAGTTTTGTAGTGGGTGCAGAAAACGCACTCCAGTGAAGCTAAAGGAAGAGAAACACAGTAGCAATTAGGGTTAGGGTTAGGGTTAGGGTTAGGGTTAGGGTTAGGGTTAGGGCGAAGAGGTGGTGTGGTTATTGCTGGTGTAAAGTTCGCTGGGTGTACACTTGTGCACAAAAGATGTGTTCAAAACATGAATACAAAGTGTGATCAACATGAAGTTCTTTACGAAACTCGACATGTGTATTTCTGCTCTTTATAGTGCGCCCATTCCTGAGTAACGAATTTGTACAATTCGATTGCCACCATTCTCGGCGCATTCTTGAAAGATTCCTTCGGAGTGAGCAAGGAAATTGCTCTCAAGGTCCCGCAAAATCCGGAACATGGAGATCTCACGACGAGCATTGCTTTGGAGCTCTCAGGGGAGCTCGGCAAGCCTCCACGAGAGATTGCGGAAGAACTTCGGAATTCTCTCAAAGGAGCAAAGGAAATCGCCAAAGTTGAGGTTGCTGGCCCCGGTTTCCTCAATCTCACACTCACCGATACCGAGCGGCTTCGGCAGCTCAATGCAACGCGCGAAGCGTGCAGTCCGAAGAAGGTTAGGAAGGAACCACCGGTTATCCTTGAGTACTCGCAGCCCAATATCGCAAAGCCGCTCGGGGTGCATCACATCTTAAGTACGGTGATTGGGCAGTCCGTTGCGAACCTCTATGCGCATCTTGGATATAACGTCATCCGTATTAATCACGTTGGTGATTGGGGGACGCAGTTTGGGAAGTTAGCTGTTGCCATGGAGAAGTGGGGGACAGGCAAACCCACAAAGCAGTATTCCCTCGATGAAATGCTCGATCTCTATGTGCGCTTCCATGAGGAAGCAGAGCATGATTCTTTCCTGGAGGATGCCGGCAGAGAGAAATTCCTCAAGCTGGAGCAGGGAGATACCGACCTTCGCGTCTTTTGGCAGGATGTCGTTTCCGTCACGATGGAAGCCATTGGGAAGATCTATGAGCGTCTCTCTGTCCACTTCGATCACGTTCACGGAGAGAGTTTCTATGAAGATAAAATGGCCCCCATTATTGCGGAGGGGAAGAAGAAAAAGGTTTTTACGGCAGGGGAGGATGGAGCACTCGTCGTCGAGTTTCCGGAAGATGCAAATCTTCCGACAGCGGTTGTCGTCAAAGGGGATGGGGCAACGATCTACCTCACCAGAGATCTCGCCACCGTCCGTTATCGGGTCGATACCTTTCATCCTCAGGCAGTCTTCTATGTTGTCGATGTTGCGCAGGAGTTGTATTTCAAGCAGCTCTTCGAAACTGTGAGGAAACTTGGCTGGGATCTCCCGCGCCTGGAACACATTGTGATTGGCAGAATGAGTTTTCCGGATAAATCCATGAGTACGCGGAAGGGCAATATCATTCAACTGGAAAAAGCACTCGATGAGGCCGTCCGGCGTGCGGATGCCCTCATTGCGGAGAAGGAGTCCGAAGTGACTGGTCATGAGCGGGAGACTCTCGCGGAAATGGTGGGGGTCGGAGCATTCGTCTACGGCGTCTTAAGTCAGAACAGGAGGCAGAACATGATTTTCACCTGGGACAAAGCTCTGACCTTTGAAGGCAACAGCGGTCCCTA
>Ga0233424_10002892_pt1 | contig 11586 bp, 10 predicted proteins | sample Watercolumn_Towu_FD_181011 | JGI IMG/M metagenome (GOLD analysis project Ga0233424, IMG submission 181011) | Freshwater microbial communities from Lake Towuti, South Sulawesi, Indonesia - Watercolumn_Towuti2014_125_MG | ecosystem: Environmental > Aquatic > Freshwater > Lake | place: Indonesia... | reverse complement strand
GAGGCCTCGGCCGTCGCGATCCTGCTCTTCCTGCTGATCGTCGCGATCGGCCTCATCAACTTCCTGATCTCCCGGCGCATCGCCACCGGAGACGCCCCGAAGAACCGCGCGGCCCGACGCCGCATCCGCCCGACTGGGAAGGAGGAGGCGCGATGACCGCCACCCAGGCCCTCAGCGTGCCGGAGCGCATCCGCCGCCGGCGCGGCACCGCGAGCGGGAGCGCCGGCCTCGGCAGCCGCCCGGGCTTCCTCACCTACGGGCTCCTCGCGGCCTTCGTCATCGGCGGCGCCTATCCGCTGTGGTGGTCGTTCGTCGTCGCGAGCGGGACCAACGCGACCCGCGGCGAGACCCTGCCCCTCATCCCCGGCGGCAACTTCCTCGCGAACGCGGCGAAGGTGTTCGACGCGATCCCGTTCTGGCTCGCCCTGGGCAACTCGTTGCTCATCTCGACGATCATCACGATCTCCGTCGTCACGTTCTCGACCCTGGCCGGCTACGCGTTCGCGAAGCTCCGCTTCCGCGGGCGGGACGGCCTCATGGTGTTCGTGATCGCGACCATGGCCATCCCCACGCAGCTCGGCATCATCCCGCTGTTCATGCTGATGCGCGAACTCGGCTGGACGGGGACGATCGGTGCGGTGATCGTGCCGACCCTCGTCACGGCCTTCGGGGTGTTCTTCATGCGGCAGTACCTCGTGGACGTGATCCCGGACGAGCTCATCGAGGCCGCCAGGGTCGACGGCGCGAACCAGTTCCGCACCTTCCTCACCGTCGGGGTGCCCGCGGCGCGGCCGGCCATGGCGATCCTCGGACTGTTCACGTTCATGACCGCCTGGACCGACTACCTCTGGCCCCTGATCGTGCTCTCCCCCCAGAACCCGACGCTGCAGACGGCGCTCAGCCAGCTGCAGTCCGGCTATTACATCGACTACTCGATCGTGCTCACCGGCGCGGTGCTCGCGACCCTTCCGCTCCTCGTGCTCTTCGTGATCGCGGGGCGGCAGCTGGTCAGTGGCATCATGGCGGGCGCGGTGAAAGGATGACCCCTATGACGCGTGCCTTCCCCTCGGACTTCCTCTTCGGCGCGGCGACCGCGGCCTACCAGATCGAGGGCGCCGCCTTCGAGGACGGGCGGACGGCGTCGATCTGGGACGCCTTCTGCCGGGTGCCGGGGGCCGTGGTCGGCGGCGACGACGGGGATGTGGCGTGCGACCACTACCACCGGTATCCGCAGGACGTCGCGCTGATGAAGCAGCTCGGGCTGCAGACGTACCGCTTCTCCACCTCGTGGTCGCGGGTGCGCCCGGACGGTGGCGCGGTCAACCAGGCGGGGGTCGACTTCTACAGCCGCCTCGTCGACGAGCTCCTCGCGGCCGACATCCTGCCCTGGCTCACGCTGTACCACTGGGACATGCCGCAGGCCCTGCAGGAGGTCGGCGGCTGGACGAACCGTGACGCCGTCGACCGCTTCCTGGAGTACGCGGGCACCATGCACGACGCCCTCGGCGACCGCGTGAACGTGTGGACGACCCTCAACGAGCCGTGGTGCTCGTCCTTCCTCTCCTACACCGGGGGCGAGCACGCCCCGGGGCACACGAGCGTCGCCGAGGGACTGCAGGCCTCGCACCACCTGCTCCTCGCGCACGGTGCGACGGTACGGGAACTCCGCGGTCGCGATGCCTCCCTCAACCTCGGCATCACGCTGAACCACACGGTCGCCGATCCCGCCGATCCGCAGAACCCCGCGGATGTCGACGCGGCCCGGCGGCTGGACGGCCAGTTCAACCGGTGGTTCCTCGACCCCATCTACCGCGGCGCCTACCCCGCCGACACCGTGGAGGACATCCGCGCAGTGGACCCCGAGGCCGTGGCGCGGTTCGAGGCGGCCGTGCACGAGGGCGACCTCGACACCATCGCCCAGCCCATCGACACGCAGGGCGTGAACTACTACCACGGCGACCTCGTGTCCGGCACGGGGCCCGAGGACGCGGCGGTGTCCAGCGGCCCGGAGACGGCGCACGTGACGCGCAGCCCGTATCCCTCGCACGAGGGCATCCACGCGGTCGAGCGCGGGCTGCCCCGCACCGCCCAGGGCTGGGAGGTCCAGCCGGAGGGACTCACGCGACTGCTGCAGCGGCTCTGGACCGAGTACGCCGAGCCCGCGGGCGTGGTGCTCTCGGTGACGGAGAACGGCGCGGCCTACGACGACACCGTCGTGGTGGAGGACGGGGAGACGCGGGTGCCCGATGCCGACCGCACCGCGTTCCTGCGCGCGCACCTCGACGCCGTGCTCGACGCCAGGGACAGTGGCGTGGACGTCCGCGGCTACTTCTACTGGTCCCTCTTCGACAACTTCGAGTGGGCCTGGGGCTACGACAAGCGCTTCGGGATCGTCCGCGTGGACTACGACACCCAGGAGCGGACGGTCAAGGACTCCGGCCGCGAGTACGCCCGGATCATCGCCGCCCGGTCCCTCTGACCCGTTCGAATCGCTCGATTGGCCCCATCTGCGGCCGAAATGGGACCAATCGGGCGATTCGAAGCGGGGGTTTTCACGGCCTGGCTCCGGGTGGATGAGAATGGGGCGATGGAAGAGAGCAAGCGATGATGTCGCCCCGCGCGACCATCGAGGAGGTCGCGGCCGCCGCCGGCGTGTCCCGGTCGACCGTGTCGCGGGTGGTCAACGGGTCGACCGCGGTCAGCCCGGAAGCGCTCGCCGCCGTGCGCGCCGCGATCGACGAGCTCAACTACGTGCCGAACCGCGCCGCGCGCTCGCTCGCCTCCCGGCAGACGCACGCGATCGCCCTCATCGTCCCCGAGGACACGACCCGCTTCTTCGGCGACCCGTTCTTCGCGGCGATCGTGGCCGGCATCACCGGCGCCCTCCGCAGCTCCGACTACCTGCTGAACCTCCTGATCGCGAGCGACGACCCCGGCGACAAGATGACGAGCTTCGTGCGCAATGGCGGCGTCGACGGCGCGCTCATCGTGTCGCACCACACGAGTGACGCGTTCGTCGACCGGATCGCCGACGCGGTCCCCGTGGTCTACGGCGGCCGCCCGGTGCGGCGGGCCGAGGGCGACTACGTGGTCGACGTCGACAACGTCGCCGGGGCGCGGGCGGCCACGCAGCGCCTCGTCGACATCGGACGCACGCGCATCGCCACGATCTCCGGTCCGCTCACGATGCCCTCGTCGACCGACCGCGTGCAGGGGTTCCGCGCCGCGCTCGCCGCCGCGGGGCTGTCTCCCTTCGCGGAGGAGGAGGGCGACTACAGCGAGGCGAGCGGAGCCGATGCCGCCCGACGTCTGCTCGCGGAAGGGCGACCGGACGCGATCTTCGTCGCCAGCGACCTCATGGCCCGCGGAGCGCTCACGGCGCTGCGGGGTGCCGGGGTGCGGGTGCCTGAGGACATCGCACTCGTCGGCTTCGACGACTCCTCGGTGGCCCTCAGTACCGACCCGCCCCTGACGACCATGCGCCAGCCCATGTACGCCCAGGGCGAGGCGATGACGCAGGTGCTGCTCTCCCGGCTTGCCGGCGAGGACCCACCTCGGACGACCATCCTGCCGACCGAGCTCGTCGTCCGCGGCTCCGCCTGAGCCGCACCGACCGCGGACACGGGTGAGGCCCGGTCGCCGAACGACCGGGCCTCGGTGGTGCCGGAGCGGGTCCGACGAGGGCGTCAGTTCCCGTAGAGCGAGACGACGCCGCTGCGGTCGACGCTGGTCATCGACAGATCGGCCGAGCTGCCGTTGCACTGCGGGTAGTGCATGATCGACGACGAGTCGTACGGCGTGAGCGGACGCCAGTTGTTGTCCTCGAAGCAGGTGCCCGCCTCCGGGCGGGTGTGCTCGTGGCGGAAGCCGAGGACGTGGCCGAGCTCATGGCCGAGCACGTTCGTCGGGGTCCACGCTCCGGCGCTCCAGATCGAGTCGTCGATGAGGACGTTCTGCTGGCGGGCCGGCGTGCTGGGGAAGAAGGCGCGGGCGATGTACTGCGTCGTGGCCACCGGCTCGACGGAGAAGACGACGGCGTTGTTCCGCGTGGTGCAGTTGGCGTCGGCGCTGCTCACGTAGCGGAAGTCGACCTTCGAAGACGCGGACTCCCAGAGCGCCGCGCCGCCCTCCATCGCCCGGACGACGTCGGCGTGCCGGCTGCCGAACTTCGTGCTCACGCAGTAGGTGAGGTTGGCCACCTGTGCGGCCGACCACTTGTCATCGATGTTGTTGACCGTGTTGACGATGAGGCCATCGTTGAGGGTCTCGGGGCCGACGAGCCGGTCGTAGAACGCGCGCAGCTCCTTCTTGTTCGAGATCACCTCATCGCCGTTGACGACGTAGGCGCCGTCGACGTCCCGATAGGTCGACGCCGCGAACTCCTGGTACGAGGGCGCGGAGTCGTCGGGGGACGCGGCCGTGGCGGGGATGACCGCGCTGAGGCTGAGCGCGGCCGCCGCGGTGGCGGCGAGCGCGAGTTTTCTGGTGAATCGCATGGAAGATCCTCTTCGATCTGGGCGGTGCCGCGCGCCCGGTGAGCGAGCGGACTCCGGCCGGAACGGTGAGCATCGCTGCCACCGAGGGGCCGAAGCCCGCTCACGCTAACCGCGCGATTTCGACGGGGTCAAGGCGCGACACGGCCCGTCGCCCGCTTTCTGCACTCAGGTCAGGAATCGGCTGGATCGGTCGCCGTCGAAGGTGCCGCCACGGCTCGGCCGGACGTCGGCACCGGCGGTCGACGACCGGGCCTGGTCGTCGGTCCCTCGTCGTAGGCCGGAGGTCGAGGATGACCACGGACGCGTCTCCGCCACCCCCTCCATAGGCGTGAGACGCGTCCGTGGCCCGCTGCGGCGAACCCCCGCGCCGCGAGTGCTCGCACCCTCCATAGGTTGAACGAGCATTCAGTGATTAATCTATCCCGAGACGGCCCGTTAGGGAATTCCGCCGGACGACCCGGGAGGTGGACACCGCATGGCGCGATCGGATGCGCAGAATCGTCTGGCGCGAGAGCGCGCCAGGGAGAACATCCTCCAGGCGGCGATCGAGGTGTTCAGCGAACGCGGCGTCGCCGGGGCGGGCATCGCCGAGATCACGCGTCGCGCCGGAGTCGCCCAGGGGCTGGTGAACTACCACTTCGGCGGCAAGGACCAGCTCGTCGGCGCGGTGATCGACCGCTGGTTCGAGACGGTCCTGGCCTTCGCGCAGGTCGAGGGCACGCCCGACGAGATGCTGGCCGCGATCATCGACGGGGCGATCGGGGCGACCGCCTTCGCGATGCCTCTGCAGCGCGCGGTGCTCGCCATGCAGCAGCAGCCGCTCACCCATCGGCTGTTCGCGGAGTCGGAGCAGCGCTACGCCGAGGGTGCGGCGGTCGCGGAGGATGCCGTGCGCGCCGTCTTCCGCGCCCGAGGCGCCGAGGACCCGGCCCTGGAGGAGGTCATGCTCCGCAGCACCCTGGAGGGGGTGTTCGTGAAGTACTGCGTCTTCGGCGACACGTATCCGCTCGAGGACGCGCGGCGCTGGCTGCACCGCCGGTACGGTCTCCCGGAGCCGACCGCCGCGTTGCCTGGGCTGCCGGCCTCGCCCCGGGGCGAACCCCGACCCCGCGCCACGGCGGCGCTGCGGACCGACGCGTCCTGAGTCGCCGCGCTCAGTCGAGCTGCATCCGCGCGAACGCGCCGAGCACGACCCGCTCCGACTGCACGAGGTACCGCTCCAACTCGGCTGCGCCGGCCTCCGCGCCGCGGGTGAGGAACGTGTCGAGGACGGCGCGGTTCTTCCGGACGAACGGCTCGTGCAGGGCGCGGGGGTCGTCGATCTTGAGGAAAGCGAGCCGCAGCTCCGCCGCGACGTTCCGGTAGGTGCGGGCGAGACGAGGGCTGTCGGCGAGATCGACGAGGGCGACGTGGAAGGCCATGTTCGCGCTGCCGACCGCGCGCCAGGCGGACGTGTCGTCTGCCGAGACCCCGGCCACGGCGGCCTCGGCCGCGGCGACCGCGTCGGTCATGCGCTGGACGGCGGGATGCTCGGGCTCGGACTGCCGCAGAGCCGTGCACTCGATGACCCGGCGGGCGCGGTAGATGTCGATGACGTCGGCGATCGAGGGAGAGGCGACCGAGACGCCGCGGTGCGGGATGTGCTCGACGAGGCCCTGTTCCGCGAGCACCCGGAATGCCTCGCGCAGGGTGTTGCGCGACACGTCGAAGCGCTCGGCCAGAGCCGATTCGGACAGCCGGGAGCCCGGGGCGACGTCGCCGTCGATGATGCGCTGACGGAGCACGTCGGCGAGCGGGCCCTGCTGGTTCATGCCTTCATCGTAGGGCGGCATCACGCCGATCATTACCGAAAAGCAATCGCGCTGTAGCACGACGGAAACATGATTGTTGAACAATCGGGTTCTGTCCGTTCTACACTGGGGGTCACCCGACACCCACCAACGACGATGGGACCCCCCTATGTCCGAGCAGTCCGCCCCCGCCCTCACCCCCGAGGACGAAGCCCGCGCCGCCCACGCGAAGAAGCGCGCCGGCCGCAGTGCCGTCATCGGCGCCATCTTCCTCATGGCCACGAGCGCCATCGGCCCCGGCTTCATCACCCAGACCGCGACGTTCACCGCCCAGATGGGCGCCGCCTTCGCGTTCGCCATCCTCGTGTCGATCCTCGTCGACATCGCGGTGCAGCTGAACATCTGGCGCATGATCACCTCGTCCGGCAAGCGTGCCGGCGAGCTCGCCAACAGCGCCATCCCGTTCTCCGGCCACGTCATCGCCGTCCTCGTCGTCATCGGCGGACTCGCGTTCAACATCGGCAACATCGCCGGTGGCGGCCTGGGTCTGAACGCCCTCCTGGGGCTCGACCCGAAACTCGGCGGCGCGCTCACGGCGGCCCTCGCGATCATCATCTTCCTCGTGAAGAAGGCCGGCAAGGTGATGGACATCGTGCTGATCGTCCTCGGCATCGGGATGATCGTGATGACCCTCGTCGTCGCGTTCATCGCCCAGCCGCCGGTCGGCGACGCCCTGCGCCAGACCTTCGTGCCCGACCAGCTCAACTTCGCCACCATCACCACGATCGTCGGCGGCACGGTCGGCGGCTACATCACCTACTCCGGCGCCCACCGCTACCTCGACTCCGGCCACGTGGGGCCGCAGTACGCGAAGCCCGTCATGCGCGCCGCCGCCAACGGCATCCTGGTGACCGGCATCATGCGCTACGTGCTGTTCCTCGCGATCCTCGGTGTGGTGGCCTCCGGCGTGGCGCTCGACCTCTCCTCGCAGGCCGCGAACCCGGCCGGGCAGGCGTTCGGTGCGGTGCTCGGCGACGCGGGGCTCCGGGTCTTCGGCGCGATCTTCTGGGCCGCCGCGATCAGCTCGGTCATCGGTGCCGCGTACACCTCGGCGACGTTCCTCTCGACGTTCACCGCCAAGCTCCGCGGCGGCTGGCCGCTGCAGCTCGCCACCGTCGCGTTCATCGTCGTGTCGCTGGCGGTCTACCTGGCGATCGGCACGGCCCCGGCCGCGATCCTCGTCTTCGTCGGCGGCTTCAACGGCCTGATCCTCCCCATCGGCCTCACGGTGTTCATGTACATCGGCTGGTTCCGCCGCGACCTGCTCGGCGACCGGAAGTACCCGATGTGGCTGCTCATCGCGGGCACCGTCGTGACCGCGCTCACCTGGTACATGGGCGCCGTCTCGATCGGCCCCATCTTCGCCTTCCTCGGAATCGGAGCGTGACATGGCGACCATCGACCTGAACTCGGACCTCGGCGAGAACGTCCCCGACCGGATCGTCAGCGACGACGCGAGCATGCTCGAGATCGTCACGAGTGCGAACGTGTCGTGCGGGTTCCACGCGGGCAGCCCGGAGGGGATCCGCGAGACCTTGGCCGCGGCCGTCGCCGGCGGCGTCGTGATCGGCGCCCACCCCGGGTACCGCGACTACGAGAACTTCGGGCGCACGAAGGTCGACATCGACTCGGCCACGCTGCAGGCGCACGTGGAGTACCAGCTCGGTGCTCTCCTCGGGCTCACCGCGGCGGTCGGCGGGCGGGTCTCCTACGTCAAGCCGCATGGGGCGCTCTACAACACCATCGCCCGCGACGAGCGGCAGTCGAAGGACGTCGTGGCGGCCATCAAGGCGGTCGACCCCTCGCTCGTGCTGCTCGGTCTCGCCGGCGGAGTGGTGCTCGACGTCGCCGAGCGGGCCGGACTCGCGGTCGCCGCGGAGGCCTTCGCGGATCGCGCGTACCAGCCGGACGGTCAGCTCGTCTCGCGCACCGAGGAGGGGGCCGTGCTGCACGACCCCACCGCGGTGGCCGAGCGGATGGTGCGCCTGGCCGCGGACGGCGTGATCCGGGCGATCGACGGCACCGACGTGGCCGTCTCCGCGCAGTCGATCTGCGTGCACGGCGACAGCCCCGGCTCGGTCGCGATGGCCGCGGAGACGAAGCGCCTGCTGCAGGCGGAGGGCATCACCATCGCCCCGTTCGCCGGAGTCTGACATGGCCGTGCTCGCGACTCCCGCACAGCTCGCCGACGCCCGGGCCGCCCGTGTGGCGCACCGGGCCGGCCACTCCGCGCCGACCAGCGGCGTCGCCCCGGGGCTGACCCAGGCGAACCTCATCGCGGTGCCCGCGGACTGGGCCTTCGAGACCCTCCTCTACGCGCAGCGCAACCCGAAGCCCTGCCCCGTCCTCGAGGTGATCGAGCAGGGGGAGGTGGAGTCGCGGCTCGCGCCGGGCAGCGACATCCGCACCGATATCGGGCGGTACCGCATCTGGCGGGACGGCGCGCTCGTGGAGGAGGTGTCCGACGCGACGGCGGCGTGGGACGAGCATCCCGACCTCGTCGCCTTCCTCATCGGCTGCAGCTTCACGTTCGAGACGGGTCTCGTCGAGGCCGGGATCCCGATCCGTCATCAGGAGCTCGGGCGTAACGTGCCGATGTACCGCACGGCGGTGGACTGCACCCCGGCCGGACGGCTGCGCGGCGAGATGGTGGTCTCGATGCGTCCGATCCCCGCGGACCGCGTGGCCGATGCCGTGCAGATCTCCGGGCGCACCCCGGCCGTGCACGGTGCGCCCGTGCACATCGGCGACCCGGCGTCGCTCGGTATCGCCGATGTGATGGCGCCGGACTTCGGGGACGCCCCCGAGATCCGCCCCGGCGAGATCCCCGTGTTCTGGGCGTGCGGCGTGACCCCGCAGGCGGCGATCATGGCGTCGAAGCCGCCGTTCGCGGTCACCCACGCCCCGGGCTACATGTTCGTCACCGATGTGCCGGATGCGGAGTACCGGGTCTGATGCGCATCCTCACGGCCTCCGACAGCGCGCTGCTCGTCGAGACGGACGACCTCGAGCAGGCTATGCGGCTGAACCTCGCGTGGAGCGACGTGCCCGGCGTGCTCGAGCGCATCCCCGGCGCCCGCACGGTGCTCGTGCGCTTCGATCCGCACCGCACCTCAGCCGCCGCGCTCGCCGAGGTGCTCGCCGCGACCGAGGTCGACGCCGCAGCGCTGCCCGATGCGGGCGAGGTCACCATCCCGGTCCGCTACGACGGGGAGGATCTGGACGAGGCGGCCGCGCTCCTCGACGTCTCGGCGGAGGAGCTGGTGGCCCGTCACCTCGCCGCCGACTGGCGGGTGGCCTTCTCCGGCTTCGCTCCCGGCTTCGGCTATGCCGTGAGCGGCGACCCCCTCTTCGACGTGCCGCGGCGGTCGTCGCCCCGCACCCGGGTGCCCGCCGGCTCCGTCGCGCTCGCCGGGGCGTTCAGCGGCGTGTATCCGCGGGAGAGCCCCGGCGGCTGGCAGCTCATCGGCCGGACCGCCCTGGAGATGTGGGACATCGACCGGGACCCGCCGGCGCTGCTCGCGCCGGGTCGCCGCGTGCGCTTCGTGCGTGCGGAGCGGGAGTCGGTCGCGGCGTCGCCGGCATCGGCCGCCGCGACGCGCATCGACCGCCGTGAGGACGGCACGGCGGTCGAGGTCGTGCGACCGTCGCTGCAGCTCCTCGTGCAGGACGCAGGTCGCCCCGGCTTCGCGGCGCTGGGCGTCTCGGCCTCCGGCGTCGCCGATCGCGTCGCGATGCATGCGGCGAACCGGGCGGTGGGGAACGTGCCTGCCGCAGCCGTGCTGGAGAGCGTCGGCGGGGCCGTGCTGCGCTTCCACGGCGCGGGTGTGGCCGCCGTCACCGGGGCCACGGGCACGCTCACGCTCACCGACGCCGACGGCACGGAGCGCACGCTTCTCCCCGGCGTGCCGTTCGCGACCGTCGACGGCGACGAGCTCACGCTGGGCCATCCCGAGCGCGGTCTCCGGTCCGTGATCGCCGTCCGCGGCGGTCTCGCTCCGGCCGCGGCGCTCGACAGCCGCGCGACCGACACGCTCGCCGGACTGGGCCCGGCGCCGCTGACCGCGGGCGATCTCCTTCCGATCGGGGCTGCCGCGGTGGCCGCCGTCGAGCCGGACCCGGTGCCGCGCCCCCTTCCCGCAGCCGGGGAGCTGGTCGCGCTGGAGATCACGCTCGGCCCGCGCGACGACTGGTTCACGGCCGCCGGCATCGACGCGCTCACCGCGCAGGAGTGGACGGTCACGCCGCGCTCCGACCGTGTGGGCATCCGCCTGCACGGCGACGTGCCCCTGGAACGCGCGATCGGCGGTGAGCTGCCGAGCGAAGGCGCCGTGACCGGGGCTATCCAGGTGCCGCCGGACGGCCAGCCCGTGCTCTTCCTCCCCGATCATCCGCTCACCGGCGGCTACCCCATCATCGGTGCTCTCACCGATCGCAGCCTCGATCTCGCCGCCCAGCTTCCGCCGGGCGTGCGGGTGCGTTTCACCGTCAAGGAGACCTCATGACCACTGTGCTGATCGCCAACCGCGGCGAGATCGCGGTCCGCGTGATCCGTGCGTGCGCCGAGGCCGGCTACACGTCGGTCGCCGTCTACGCCGATCAGGACGCGGATGCCCTGCACGTGCGGCTCGCGGACGAGGCGATCGGCCTGGGCGGCGACACCGCGGCGACGACGTACCTGTCCATCGAGGCGCTGATCGACGCGGCTCGCCGCAGCGGCGCCGACGCCGTGCACCCCGGCTACGGCTTCCTGTCCGAGAGCGCCGCCTTCGCGCGGGCCGTCGAGGACGCCGGACTCGTCTGGATCGGGCCCTCCCCGGAGAGCATCGACGCGCTCGGCGACAAGATGACCGCGCGCCGGATCGCGCAGCGCGTCGGGGCTCCGCTCGCCGCGGGCACGGATCAGCCGCTGTCCGGACCGCAGGAGGCGGTGGCGTTCGCCGAGGAGCACGGTCTGCCCATCGCGATCAAGGCCGCGTTCGGCGGCGGAGGTCGCGGGCTCAAGGTCGTCCGCGAGCTGTCGGAGGTCGCCGACGCGTTCGACGCGGCCACCCGCGAGGCGACCGCCGCGTTCGGCCGCGGGGAGTGCTTCGTGGAGCGCTTCCTGGAGAGCCCGCGGCACATCGAGGTGCAGGTGCTCGGCGACGGGCGCGGCGGCGTGGTCGTCGTGGGCGACCGCGACTGCTCGATGCAGCGCCGCAACCAGAAGCTCATCGAGGAGGCTCCTGCGCCCGGTCTCA
>Ga0233424_10002890_pt1 | contig 11590 bp, 10 predicted proteins | sample Watercolumn_Towu_FD_181011 | JGI IMG/M metagenome (GOLD analysis project Ga0233424, IMG submission 181011) | Freshwater microbial communities from Lake Towuti, South Sulawesi, Indonesia - Watercolumn_Towuti2014_125_MG | ecosystem: Environmental > Aquatic > Freshwater > Lake | place: Indonesia... | reverse complement strand
CCAGGATCTGCACATTGGCGAGCTTGGCGAGTCGCCGGGCCGCCAGCTTGTCGCCGAGCTGTTGAAGCACTTCCGGCCGGGGTCCGACGAAGATGACGCCCGCTTCAGCGCACGCCTTCGCGAATTGCGGATTCTCGGCGAGAAAGCCATAGCCCGGATGGATGGCATCGACGTTGTGCTCGCGCGCCAGGCCGACGATTGCCGCGATATCGAGATACGACCGCAGCGGCTCGCCCGGCACGCCGACGCGATACGCTTCATCCGCCTTGAAGCGATGCAGCGCGAAGCGGTCCTCATGCGTGTAGATCGCCACGGTCCGCATCTCGAGCTCATGCGCAGAGCGAAACACGCGAATGGCGATCTCGCTGCGATTCGCCACCATGATCTTGCGAATGTCCGGCATCGATAATCCATACGTGTGAAAGCCCAGGGATGAGGTACTCCGAATCCCTGGGATCATGTGCGGCATCACGATCGTAGACATCACGCTCCGCGTGATGCTTGGCCGGCAGGTGATAACATGGCAACGCGAGACATACTGCCCAGCCATCACGCGGAGCGTGATGTCTACGATCATCCCAGGGGTTCGGAGTACCTCACCCCTGGGCTTGGCTCCGTATAATGATATCAGTTCACATCGGAACACGCGGCGAGGTTCATGTCGATGAAACCGTGGCACTGGATCGTCCCCCTTATCCTGGTGCTTGCCATCGTCGGCGGATTGACGGCCTACTTCTCCCTCGGCAACGGCAAGACGCTGCGCTATCCGGGCGTCGTCGAGGTCCAGGAAGTGCGGCTCGGCTCGAAGGTCGGCGGCCGGGTCGAGAGCGTCGATGCGGAGGAGGGCCAGGTCTATTCGCCGAACAAGGTGCTGGTGACGTTTGAGGCCCCCGAGCTGCGCAATCAGAAGCAGCAACTCGAAGCGAGACTCGCCGTCGCCAAGGCCGAGCTTGTCAAGGCGCGCAATGCCGCAAAGTTCGATGTCGAGGCCGCGCAGGCAATGATGGATGTCGCCAAGGCGAAGCACGATCGCATGCAGTTCGGCTGGCGCGAGGAGGAGAAGAAGCAGGCCGAGAGCGAGCTGGAGACCGCCCGCGCCGATTACGATCAGGCGATGAAAGACTGGGTGCGCATCTCGGGGTTATACCGCATGAACTCGGTCGCACGCACCGAGTATGACGCGGCTCTGGCCTATCGCGACCGCGCCAAGGGGCGCAAGGACGCGGCTGAGGCGAAGTGGAAGATGATGGAGACCGGCAATCGTCCCGAGGACAAGGATGAAACAGCCGCCGAACATCGCCGGGCCAAGGCGAACTTCGAGCTGCTCAAGGCGACGCGGCCCGAGGACATAAAGGTCGCCGAGGCGAAGGTGGCCGAGATCGAAGCGACTCTCGACGCGGTGCGCATCAATCTCGATGAGACGGTCGTCAAGGTGCCGCCAAATCTCGGCAAGGCGGTGGTCGAGGTCGTCGCGGTCAGGCCGGGCGATCTCGTGCCGCCCAATCAGCCGATCATCCGCGTGCTGCGGGTGGAAGACCTCTGGGTGAAGGTCTACGTGCCTGAAACGCAGTACGGTCTGGTGACTCTAGGCAAGCAGGTCGAGGTGACGATCGACTCGCATCCGGGTAAGGTGTTCAAGGGCAAGGTGAGCCAGCGCTCGAACATCAGCGAGTTCACACCTCGCAACGTGCAGAGTGTGGACGAACGCCGCAACCAGGTGTTTGGCGTGAAGATACTCGTCGAGGATACCCAAGGGATCCTCAACGCGGGGATGGCCGCCGAGGTGACGATCAAGGTGGATTGAGGGGGCATCAGAGCATGAAGCGTAAGCGAAGAGTAACGGGCGCTTCACTTCGCTTACGCGTCAGGCTCTGATTGGGAAACCAGACATGGGCAACTTCAGCAAATACATCCTCGACATCGCTGCCGGCGCGGGGCTTGCGTTCTCCCTGCTGGTCGTATTCGTCGTCGATTTCGCGCTGCGGCTCTCCGGCGGGCCGGGCGCCAACACGCTCGAGAACGTCAAGGTCATCGAAGTCCCGAGCCGGCATCGCGATCCCAAACGCTTGAGCCTCGGCGTCACTCCGACGGGCGAGTTCGTCGATGCTATCGCCAAGAAGGTTGACAAGTGGGACGACATGGGCAAGCTGCTCGACGAGCTCGGCGCCGGCTACAAGCACAAGGTTGTCCGCATCGAGGACCTCATCAACAATCCCAAATCGGTCCACGATTACGACGTGCTCTTCCTGACCTGCGCCGACGGCGGTGAGAATGAACTCAAGGACGTACTCGTCAGCTACGTGACCGAGGGAGGCATTCTCTACGCCTCCGACTGGCGCTACAAAGCTATCGCCAGGGCGTTCCCCGACATGGTTGACGAAAGTCTCGTCGGCCAAGGCGCGGGACAGAAACTCGAGGCCGACATCGTCGATCCGGCTTTGCGCGACGCGCTCAAGACAAACAAGATCGAACTCAAGTTCGACCTCGGCGAATGGAAGACGGCCGCGTTCGGCGGACCGCGCACCAAGGTGCTCATGAAGGGGACCTACAAGAAGCTCAAGGAGGCCGGCGCCTTGAAGAGCGAGGAAGCGACGGCGCCGCTCATGGTCAAGTTCCAGGTCGGCAAGGGGACCGTCATCTTCACGTCGTTCCACAACGAGAAGCAGAATAGCCGCACCGAGAAGCAGCTGCTGCAATACCTCGTCTTCAGCCTCGTGACGGCCGGCGTGGACAACGAAATCGGCTCCTCGCTCGACCAGGGAGGCTTTTCCGCGCGCGGCTCGAATTTGTTATCGACGCCGCAGCGCAATCAGACGATCACGAAGAAGTACGACAATCGAGCCGCTGCCGACCTGCGCTTTGCGCTCGGATTTCGCAACGAGGGGGCGAAACTGCGCTTTAACATCCAATCCCCGGACGGCAAGCAATTTACCTGGGAAGGCACATCGACGGTGATTCTGGAGGTGCCCAATGCCGCGGCGGGCACATGGACCTACAGCGTCACCGACCTGCAGCTGCCGTACGAGAACTTCCCCTTCACGGTGACGGTCGGCGAGAAGAAATAAATCCGCTAGTTCTTGCTTGCTTGCATCCTGAATGCTGGCTAGCCTATCGTAGTTGGTTGAACCGAGCGTGGAGGAGCCCGCGCGTAGACCGACGTGACGAGCACGGGCGGAGATACCGCTGCTGTCCACATGCAGGCGGAGCAGCACATGCGCGCGGTGGAACTCTTTGCCTTGTTCGCCCAGGATAACAACGACGACCAGATTTTCGGCTACATCTGCGTGGGCATCATTGGGTTGATCGTGGTCGGCGACATCATCAAGGCGTTTTCCGGAGGCGCCCCGGTCGATCGGACCGTACGCTGTCCGCGCTGCGGACATGCCGAAAAGATGAGCAACATCAACAAGTCCAACGGTCGTTGCCCCTTCTGCGGATCGGTCGAATTCGGATGAGGCGGCACGTCCGCGTTACAGCTTACCATCGCAGACGCGCGGATTGCCGACAGCCGCGCGTTTTTCGTTGACATCCGCGCACGCCTCGATTATCTTCATCGCATGTTCGGGACGGCTCCCCCCTTCCCTTAACGATGCGAAGATCGTCGCTCGAGCCAAGGCATTTCGGCCGGCGGTGGCTTTCGTACACACTTCACTCTAGGAGGGTTTGCGATGCGTTCGGCGATTCCCCTTGAGGACGAACGGAAATCGAAGGCCGCCCCAAGCTCCGCCCCGGAACAACCTCGCTCCGCCCCTGCACCAACGAGGCGACTCCAGGATCAGGAAGACGGCTCTCAGGAATTCCGCCCCGACGATCTCTACGTCGACCTGGGCGGGGGCGATTAGCGTTCATCCAGAGTCTGCATCGTAGTTCACCCATCTCCTTGGAACGATGCCGAGGCGACCGGCGAGACTTGTCATACCAACCCGAAGCGCTAGCGAGGGCCACAGCATCCCTCGCTAGTGAGGAAGCCGATGCCGTTCTGCCAATTCAAACCCAGCTCCTGATATCATCATTCGAGATTTCCATTGCCCCTTCGTAGCACGCTTTGAACTGGGATGCGCGTCCCGGCCACGCACGGCATGCCGAAGCGGATTAGCAGCTTGACGGAAATGCGCTCGTTCATAGATAGTCTCTCTTCATCAGTCCACATCGAGAACTATCCGTTGTTGCCCGCAGCGTTCAAGAGGAAACAGCGCCAATGAAAGCCCGTCAAGCCGTCATCAGCAAAGCCTTTGAAGTCACCGTGCGCGAGGTCGATCTTCCCGATCCGGCCGAGAATCAGATCCTCGTCGCCGCGGAGGTCAGCGCTATCAGCCCGGGGACGGAACTCGCCGTCTATTCCGGCACGCACCAGTGGCTGCAGGACCCGAACCTCCCCGACTGGAAATTTCCCTTCCGCTCCGGCTACAGCGCCGCGGGGACGGTCGTCGCCGTCGGCAAGAGCGTCACCGGCTGGAAGCCCGGCGATCGCGTCAGCTTCCCGGGCAACCACGCGTCAGCGGAGTTGTTGACCATCGGCCACGAGCGCGGGCGGCTATGGAAGCTGCCCGACAATCTCGACTTCGAGAAGGCGTCGCTCGCTTGCATTCTGCGCTACGGCATGGGCGCGTCGATCCGCGCGGGCCTGACGCTGGGCCGATCGTTCGCGGTGCTCGGCCTGGGCATGATCGGTCAGGCGGTGTTGCGCTGCGCGATGGCGGCGGGAGCGAACCCTGTCATCGGCATCGACTCGGTCAAGATGCGCCGCGACGCCGCCATGGCCGCCGGCGCGGACCTGACGCTCGATCCCAACGACGCCAACCATAAGGCGAAGATGAATGAGTTCCTCGGCATGAAGGGCGCCGAGATCGTTGCCGACGCGACCGGCGTACCCGACGCGATTCCGATAGCGATGTCGCTGGCGTGCGACGCCGGCCAGGTCGTCGTCGTCGGCAGCCCGCGCGGCAAAGCCAAGGACGTCAACTTCTACGACGACCTCCACCGCCGCTACATCGAGGTCACCGGCGCGCACGGCAACCAGCTCTTCGAACCCGCCCACACGCGCCTCGCCGGCGCCTGGGACATCAACAAGGCGCAGAAGTGGCTGCTCGCCCTGCTCGCCAACGGCCGATTGAACCTGAACGGCCTCATCACGCACCGCATCAAGCCCGAAGAGCTGGGGCCGACGTACGAGGGGTTGTTGAAGGACAAGGAACACTACCTATGCGCCGTGATGCGGTGGAAATGATCGTCTTCGTTTAGCGCCCGCAGCATGCATGCAGCGATTGAATCCATTACGCGGGCGCTAAACGAAGATTCACGTCAACACCGGCGCCTTGATGTTGATGTGGCGATTCTCCGGCTGGGCCACGAACCACTCCAGTGTTCGCCGCACGCCTTCGTGGATATTCACCTCCGGCTTCCAGCCAAGCTTTGCGCGTGCCTTTTCGATGCTGTAGCGTGTCGAGCGGCCAATCAGGTAGACCGCGCGACGCGTGATCGATGGCGGCGTCGCGCTGAAGATCATGCGCTTGAAGCACTCCAGCACGAACGCCCAGCGCAGCGCTAGCCAGTACGGCACGCGCTTCGTCACGCGCGGCAACGACAGCGCGTCCGTCATCGCGTTAAGCAAATCGATCTGGCGCACCTCGCCTTCGCTGCACAGGTTGTACGCCTCGCCGACTGTGGTGGGATCGTTGGCGGCCAGGATGGCGCCGCGCGCGACATCGCCGGCGTAGATGATGTTGAGATAATTCTCGCCCGTGCCGACGATCAGAGCTTGCCCATTGATCAATGCTGGGATCACGCGCGGTATCGTCACGCGATCGCGCGGGCCGTACAGCCAGCTCGGCCTTACGATCGTGGTGGCGGGATACTCGCGGGCGATCTGCTCGGCCAGCAGCTTGGCGCGCGGGTAATAGTCCCACATCCAGAAGCCCTGGCCGAGCGGCGTCGTCTCGGAAATCTTCTCGCCTTCCGCGAGCGATGGATGGCCGTAGACCGAGATCGAGCTGACGTGGAGCAGACGCTGCACCTTCGCTTGCGTGCAGGCGGTGACGACGTTGCGCGTCGCGGTAACCGCTTCTTCCTCGAACTCACTCCACGCGCCCCAGTCGCTGACTTTCGCGGCGGCGTGATACACGATCGAGGCGCCTTGCATTGCGCGCCCGATCGCTGCCGGATCGCGAAGGTCTCCTTCAACGATCTCGGCGCCCTGCTGCCTGAGAAAGCTGACATCGCGGCCGGGACGAACGAGAACACGCACGGTTTCGCCAGCGGCGCGGAGTTGCTCGACGATATGGCTGCCCAGCTGCCCGGTCGCGCCGGTGACGAGATTGATCTTGGACATTGTGCTAGGCTAGGACTCGCGCCGCTGTTTGCGAGGGGGAGCCCGCAATATGAATCGAATCTCACGGCGCCTTGGGAGGGTCGAAGGTAAGCGATACCTTTACTGAGGGAATCGCCTTCTGAAACTCGGCCGCGCCTGCAACTGTCACTTTCGAGGCGATCGCATCCACCTTCTTGAGGCGCGTAAGCCCGGTGAGTTCCTTCAATCCCGCATCCCCCACGTTTGTGGCGTAAAGGCCAAGCGTTTCCAGGTCCTTGAATGCCGCGACGTGCTTCATCCCCGCGTCCGTTACGGCTGTTTCCTGGAGACCGAGATGTCGCAAGTTCGTCAGGCCGGCGATTTCCTTCAAGCCGGCATCAGTGACCTTCGTTTTGGATAAGAGCAAGGTGCGTAGCTGGGTTAATTCCGCCATTTCCTTGACTCTTTCATCCGTTATCCACGGAGAGTCTGTAATACCCAGGTAGTGCATTCGTTTCAGGCCAGCGAGGTCGGCGATCTTGAAGTCGCCTACTTTGTGAATGTAAAGAAGGTTGACTGCCGCGATCGACTTGCCTTCCGGCGCGTCCTCGAATTGGAGGATGGCGCCCATGGCCTCGAGGATTTCAAACGCTTTCGCTTCCGCTGGGTTCGCCCCCGCGGGCGGCTTCTTCGGCCCCTTATTCGCGTCCTTGGCAGCGCGTTGATTACAACCGGCAGAGACCAGCATGCCAAGTAGCAGTAAGGCGAGAATGCCCAAGACATTCATTGGATGGCGCATCGTCTGCCCTTATGAGGATTCTGATCGGGGTTGTGCGACACTTATCATACGAGTAGGTCGGCGAGCCTATCAAGTTGCTCGCCCCAGTACTTCTTCATTCTCGCTGCGTGCTTTTCGTCCCTCAGCTTCGAGTGTTGCACCGTCACCTGGCACTTGTCGGCGCTCTTGACGTAAAACATCACCTCGACGCTACTCGCTTCGTCGATCCAGGTGATGCGCAGCGAGCGGTTCTCGGTTGCCTTGCGAATTGTGATATCGCTGTCCGCGAGCCATTTCGCGCGCTTGGCTTTGGTCTTCCACATCGCGAAAGCGTCGCCGATCGGCACGGGCAGCGTCTTCGATCGGCTCACGGAGAAGCCGCTTGTCGTCTCGTGCTTGACGCGCAGACCGCGAGCCTGTTCGTAGCCGACGGTTACCATTTGCTGCCACCAGAGGCCCGTGCCGTGCTCGGCGGCGACGGCGACGATTTCCTTGTGCGACATCGTCTTGCCGCCCGCCTTGTCGAAGATGGTAAACCACTCGTCCCAGCTTTTGCCCGTCGCTTTCAGAACGGCATCGGAGCTGATGCCTGCGCACTTGGCGCTCATGAGTTCACTCCTGCATGGGATTACTCGCGCGAAACCGCAAGCGAGCATTGACGCAACAACAGATGCTGCGGGCGCTAAACGGGGACATTACACATCATCCCACAATTCGCCGACCTGTTTCGCCTTCTTGGTCCGTGGCCGGGCCTTGACGATGCGTTTCGGTTTGTCCGCCGGCGTCTCGTCCTCGACGTCCTCTTCGCGAGGCGCTTTGGCTCGCAAGTATAACTTGATCGGCACATCCGGAAAACGAAAATGGTCGCGCAGCGTCTTGAGCAGGTAGCGCTGATACATCCGGTCAAACAGCTTCGGCCCGTTCGTGAACAGCACGATCGTCGGCGGCAGCACCGACACCTGCGTTGCGTAATAGACCTTGGGCAAGCGGCTGCCGCGCACGGCCGGGGACGAATCGAGCATCGCCTGCTTGACGACGCGGTTGAGATCGCCGGTTGTCGCCCGCGTGTTGGCCTGCTTGTGCAGGTTCTGTGCGAGGTCGAGCACCTGCTGCACGTTCTTGCCGTCCTTGGCCGTAATGAACGCCATCGGCACAAAATCGAGGCTCGGGAACGTCTTGCGCAGATAGTCCGCGAACTCGCCGGTGACGATCTTTTCCTTCAAGAGGTCCCACTTATTCACGACAAAGATGGCCGGCTTGTAATTCTCCAGCACATATCCCGCAAGCTGCTTGTCCACCATGCTGATTTTCTTGGCGGCGTCGAAGAAATGCAGCACCACGTCGGCCCGGCGGATCGAGCGCTCGGCCCGCGCCAGGCTGTAGAACTCGATGTCGGTCCTCAGGCTGCCGCGATTGCGGACGCCGGCGGTGTCGATTGCGATGATCGACTTACCGTCCTTCTCGAAGCGGACATCGACGCTGTCGCGGGTGGTGCCTTCGACCTCGCTGACGATGGTGCGCTCTTCCTGGGCGAGGCAGTTGATGAAAGTGCTCTTGCCGGTGTTGCGCTTGCCGACGATGGCGAGCTTGAGCGGTTCGTCGGTGTTCGGCGCCGAACCGTCGTCGGGCGGGAGGTTCTTGCGGATCAGCGCGATGAGCTGGTCCTTGCCGCGATTCTCCTTGGCGCTGACGCAGAGGACGTCGCCGAAGCCGAATTTGTAGAATTCGCCTGTCTGCGTTTCGAGGGAAGGGTAGTCGCACTTGTTGGCGATCAGCAGGACGGGCTTGTTGACGCCGCGCAGGCGGTTGGCGACTTCCTCGTCGAGCGGGACCGGCCCGGAGCGGATATCGACGAGGAACAGCAGCAGCGACGCCTTGTCGATGGCGAACTGGATCTGCCGTTCGACATCGCCGGTGAGGTCATCGACGTCCTCGATGCCCATGCCGCCGGTGTCGGTGATTTCGAGGTAGCGCTCGCCGATCTGAATGGGCGCAGTGATGCGGTCGCGCGTGACGCCCGGCGTCGGGTCCACGATCGAGATGCGCCGCCCGGCCAGCCAGTTGAACAGCGACGACTTGCCGACGTTGGGCCGACCGACAATCGCCACCTGCGGAATAGGCACGAGAACGCTCCCCAGTAGCGCCCGCGCAACCAACTCAGTCGCACGACGCCGCTACAGGAAGCATTATATCAATCGCCCTATGCACACTAACCCTGGGCGCCAGCGCTCGTGGCTGCTTTCGCGGACGAACAAACGATAGTCGCGGTCATGGCGGCGCTCGTGCCGCGGCGGCTGCGCTTCCGATGAGCAGGATCGCCCCATTGGGTTGCGGCATGGACCAGATGCCTCGCGAATCGATTATCGCGCTCGCTTGCGGTTTCGCGCACGAGATTCTTGCAGCCGTGGAATCCCGTGCGCAAGACCGCAAGCGAGCATTCCACCGTCGCGGCGATAAGAGTAGTGCCGCGCACGGGCGAAACCGGCGGGAGATTTTCTCTACATTATTGACGATTCACAGCGTTCTACGAGCTATCGCCAGGACGGTTCATTTCTGTCGCCACTTGGAATGTCGCAGCCGATGGCGAAGATCTTGATGAGCGCCAGGCCGGCCACGAAGCCGCCGATGTGGGCGCCGTAGGCAATGCCGCTCTGCTCGCCACCCAGGAAGCCCAGGCCGTTGATGAGCTGAAACAGGAACCAGATGCCGATCGCCACCCAGGCGGGGACCCACGTCAACACGCGAAAGAGCAGCACGAGCACGCGTTTGCGCGGAAACAGCAGCAGATAGCCGCCCAGCACGCCCGAGATCGCGCCGGATGCCCCCAGCGAAGGTATCATTGCCGAGTCGCTGCCGGCGCCGTCGAGGGCGATGACGGTGAAGACATGGGCCAGCGATGCCAGCACGCCGCACACGATATAGAAGATGAAATAGCGAATTCTACCTATTGCATCCTCGATGTTGTCGCCAAAGATCCAGAGGAAAAGCATGTTGCCGAGCAGGTGCGCGATGCCCCCGTGCATGAACATCGACGTGAGCAGCGTGATGTAAACCGAGATCGGCGTCGGTTGCAAACCCGGGATTCGCACGGTTTCCCTAGTGACCGGGTCCTGAATGGTGCGATCCTCGGTTTTGAGGTCTTCGCCGGTGACGATCTCGCGCGGCACGGTTGAAAAGGCGTAAGTGAATTTGTCGTTCTCGCCGAATCCTTGCAGCACGACGAACACGAGGACATTGATGGCGATGAAAACATAGTTCAGGAAAGGAAATGTCCTGCGATCGGAATTGTCGTCGTACAGCGGCAAAACCATGGCTTGCTCCTTGACGTCTTACTTATGATACGCCCCCTGCCGCGATTGGAGCGACGGCAGAGTCAAAGCAAATGTACATTGGCTCAGGTTTTTTTACTTTCGCCAAATTTGGGCCTTGGCAGGATTCACGTCGGACGACAATAATAAGAAGTATGATCTCCTTTCATCTCAAAGGGGTTTCTCATGGCCGATCAAGCCCGGAACATGGTGGAACAGCAAGTCGGTAGGATTCGCTGGCGGTTGTTCTGGCAAATCGCTCTGCAAACGCTGCTCGTCGCATGGGCAATCGGCTTCATGCTGTGCACCGTCTGGTTCCTGGCCCGGCCCTTCCTCGCCGACCTCGGTCCGTCGGTCCAGTGGGGCATTCCCGGCGGCATCGTCGGCCTCGCCACCATCGTTGGCTGCGCGGCCGCGTGGATGCGCCGGCCAAGCCTGCTCTCGGCGGCGCTCTCCCTTGACGACCGGTGCGGCCTGAAGGAACGCGTCATCACCTACTTGACGCTCTCCGACGAAGAGCTTCAATCCGCAGCCGGACAGGCCTTGACCCACGACGTCGTCGCCAACCTCGCGAACCTTCAGGTGGGCAGCCGGTACTCGCTGCACATTGCCCCGCAACACTTGCTGCTTCCCGCAGGCGCGCTTGCCCTTGCCTTGATCGCTTGCGTTTTCGACCCGTTCGTCGGCGACGTGCTTCAGCAATGGAATCGCAAGGATGACACAAATCCGCTCGCCAAGCGCGACGTAAAAGAGATCGAGCAAAAACTCGAGAACCTCAAGAAGATCGTTTCGCAGCGCTCGCAGGACGAGTTGCCGAAGTCGGAAAAACTCCAGGAGATGGAGAAGGAATTCAAGGAACTCATCAACAAGCCGCTCGACGTCAAGAACGAGGAAAAAGTCCGCGAACGCATCAATGAGTTCCGCAAGCTCGAAGACAAGCTCAAGGAACGCCTCGACCAACTTCGCGAGAAGGCCGAGAAGATCGACGCGCTCAAGAACCAACTCAAGAAGCTCGACCTCGACAAGGACAAGCTCAAGGACGGCCCCGCCAAGGACTTCGAGAACGCCCTTATGAACGGCCAGCTCGACAAGGCTCAGCAAGCACTCGAGAAGCTCATCAAGGACATGAAGAACGACAAGCTCAGCAAGGAGGATCAGAAGAAGCTTGCGGAGCAGTTCAAGGACCTGCAGGAGAAGCTCAAGGACCTGCAAGAGAAG
>Ga0233424_10002885_pt1 | contig 11604 bp, 9 predicted proteins | sample Watercolumn_Towu_FD_181011 | JGI IMG/M metagenome (GOLD analysis project Ga0233424, IMG submission 181011) | Freshwater microbial communities from Lake Towuti, South Sulawesi, Indonesia - Watercolumn_Towuti2014_125_MG | ecosystem: Environmental > Aquatic > Freshwater > Lake | place: Indonesia... | reverse complement strand
CGCACCGATCGCGGCTGATCCAGACTCGTGGACGCCGTCCGCCGTGATCGCAATGCAGCCTCGAAACTCATTTTGAAACCCGTTCACTCAATTCAACGCCCTTCAACCCATTTCGCAGAGGTCTCAAGACGCTTATCCGAGAGGGCAGGCATAGACTTGCAATCGAAGTTACTCATGAGGAACCAACTACGAATGCAACAAAGCCTAACTGTAGCGGCTCGACCGGTTGTCCGTGGTGAGCGGGAGCTAATTCGCTCGCTTCGCCTAGCGCCGCTCGTAGAGCTACATTCTCACGCGACCGGGCATCTTGCAATGCGTGAGCAGCCCGTAGCCCGTGGTGCCGGCTTCCCCAGCAAACTCCGCGCCGCGAGCCTTCAGCCCGGCGACCGTCGCCCCGATGTGAGGTGGACGCCGTTGATCATGATCGGTCCATCCACTCACGGCAGAAATCGGGCGCGCTCTTCCGGTGTCGGGACGCGGCACGCGTCGCGCTTGCCGGCAATCCGGAAACGATTCCGCGCGATCCAACGATACACGGGATTGCGCACGGCGCGCGGTATCACTCGCGCCCAGCCGAGCACGGTCCACCAGCCGCCCAGCCGGCGATACACCTCGATGGATGCGTCCGACTGCTCGTGCAGCCCGCGCTCATCCGCGTAGAGCATGGACCACTCGCGCGGGTCGGCGGGCAACGGCGGAAGCGATTCGCGCGCCGTCTGTCCCTGCAATGGGGCGAACCGGAATTCGCCACGCCGGTCGGCCTTGAGAATGAGGTTCACGAACGCGTTGCACATGCCGCACACGCCATCGAAGTAGATGATGGGCGGCCGGCCCGCGACCGCCGGCGTGTCGTCACGGTCTGATTCAAGGTCAGTTTGCACGGAGAACTTCCCTTCTGCATCTGCTCGCGCCCGTGGCACGGATTCAGCCCGCCTGCGCCTGCCGCTTCGCCACGGGTTCCATCGGCGCGGGAGCGGGCGTTTCCTCGACTGCGGCAGGGCTGGAAACGGTTCCGCCTTCGCCGCGGTCACCGTCCTTCCGCGCGAGGTTCTTCCAGTGGAAGAGCCCGCCGAGGTCGTCGAGCAGCGAGTAGGCGACGGGCGTGACAAGCAGCGTGAGCAGAAGGCAGAGCGATTGCCCGCCGATGACGACGACCGCGACCGCGCGGCGTTCCTCGGCGCCGGGACCCGTGCCGACGGCGAGCGGAAGCATGCCCGCGACAAGCGTGAGCGTGGTCATGAGGATGGGCCGGAGGCGGTCGCGATTGGCGAGCAGGATCGCTTGCAACCGTTCCATTCCCTGCGCGCGCAGGTTGTTCATGTGGTCAATCTGCAGGATGGCATTCTTCTTCACCACGCCGAAGAGCACGAGCAGGCCGAGCGCGGAGTAGAGATTGAGGGTGTTGTCGCTCACCCACAGCGAGAAGAGCGCGAACGGCAGCGAGAGCGGGAGCGAGAGCAGGATGGTGAACGGGTGGATGACGCTCTCGTATTGGGACGCGAGGATCATATACATGAAGATGACGGAGAGCAGGAACGCCCACAGGAATTCGCGGAAGGTCTTCTCCAGCTCGCGGCCGCGGCCGGAAAGCTTGGTCGTATAGGTCGGCGGCAGGTTCATTTCTTGGAAGGCCTTGTTGAGCGCCTCGACGCGGTCCTTGAGCGCGTAACCGGGCGCGATACCCGCGCGCAGGCTTACCTGCCGCTGCCGGTCGAGGCGGTCAATGCGCGACGCGGTCGTGCCGGGAACGATGCGCACGAGGTTGTCGAGCCGCGCGAGACCGCCGTCGCGCCGTGGCACATACAGCCGCGAAATGGTCGCAGGGTCATTCCGGCCGCCGTCCTTGACGCGGAGCTGCACGTCGTAATCGTCGCCCACGCTCAGGTCGCGGAAGCGCGACACGCGGTCGTCGCCGCCGACCATGATGCGCAGGGCGGTGGCGATGTCCTGCACGTTGACATCGAGCGCGGCGGCGCGGGCGCGGTCGATCTCGACGCGCAGCTCCGGCTTGTCGAGCTTGAGCGTGGTGTCGGCGTCCACGATGCCGAGGTCGGCGGACTTCTTGCGAAGGTCCTCCGCATAGACTGCGAGCGACTCGAGCTCGGGGCCGAGAATGTTAAAGTCAATTTCGTAGCTCGGCCCGCCAAGACTGATGGAGCTGGAGCTTGCGCGCACGGAGATGCGAACGCCGGGAATCGCGCGCAGCCGCTTGCGAACTTCCTGCGCCACGTCGCGCTGCGTGTAATTGCCTTTGAACGCATTTCCAGGGCTGCCCGCAGCGACGGCCGAAACGAGGCGGCGCCAGTTGAAGGTGCGCTCCTCGTGCGGCGCGAGGCGGCAGTAGAGCCGCGCGTAGTTCGGGCCGCCCATGCGGCTGGAGCCGGTGCTGGCGAGCACGAGCTGGATTTGCGGCATCCCGCGCACGATGGCCTCGGCCGCGCGCGTGACTTCGTCCATCGCGGCCAGGCTGGTGCCCTCCTTGGCCGTGAAGCTCACTTCCAACTCGCCCTCGTCGGTGTTGCCGGGTGTGAACTCCTGCTTCAGCACCTTGTAGAGCGGAATGCTGGTGGCCATCACGCCGGCAGCCAGCACGACGACGATCCACCGGTGCCGCATCGAAAACCCGAGCACCGCCATGTAACCGCGCTCGATCCACGAGTAAAAGCCGCTGCGCGACTTGGGTCCGCCATACCGGCCGGCCTTCACGCTGCCGAGACTGAACAACCGCGCGCTCATGGTCGGCGTGAGGGTGAAGCTCACCAGCAGGCTGACCATCACCGCCACCGCCGCCGTGATGCCGAACTGGAAAAGGAACCGCCCCGCGATGCTCGACATGAACGACACCGGCACGAAGATGACCACCAAACTCAGCGTGGTCGCCAGCACCGCCAGCCCGATTTCGCGCGTCGCCTCGCGCGCGGCCGTGAAGGAGTCCATCCCCTTCTCCTCGACGAACCGGAAGATGTTCTCGAGCACGACGATGGCGTCATCAATCACGATGCCGACCATCAGCACGAGCGCGAGCATGGTGACGCTGTTCAGGGTGAAGTTCATCGCCCACATCATGCCGAACGTGGAAATGACCGACGCGGGAATTGCGATGGCGGCGATGATCGTGGCGCGCCAGCTCCGCATGAAGCAGAACACGACGAGGCTTGCCAGCAGGCTGCCGAGGATGAGGTGGGCCTTGATCTCGTGCAGCGCCTCGTAAATATAGCGTGACTGGTCCTCGATCACCTCGAAGCGCACGTCGGCCGGCAACTGCGACTTCACGTAGGGCAGCTTGGCCTTGATTCCCTCGATGACCGACACCGCGTTGGCATCCGACTGGCGGCGGATTTCCATGGTGACCGACTCCTGCCCGTCCAGCCGCGACATCGAGCGCTGTTCCTTCGTTCCGTCCTCCGCCCAGCCGATGTCGCGCACGCGCACTGGCGAACCGTTGCGCGTGGCGATGACGAGGTCGTTGAACTCGGCCGGGTCGGTGATGCGGCCAACCGTGCGGAGCGTCTGCTCGCGCACCGGGTCCGTCACGTTGCCGCCGGGGATGTTGACATTCTGGCGGGCGATGGCGTCGCGCACGGCGCTGATGGGAATCTGGTAGGCGGCGAGCCGGTCGGAATCCACCCAAATGCTGATGGCGCGGTGCAGGCCGCCGCGAACCTCGACCTCGCCGACGCCGAGCACGCGTTCGAGATGGACCTTGGCGACTTTCTCGGCCAGTTCAGTGAGCTCGCGGCGGGAGCGCGGGCCGGTCAGCGCGACCGTCATCACCGGCGACCGGTCCGAGTCGAACTTTGAGACCATCGGCGGGTCCGCGTCGCGCGGCAGTTCGTCCGAGAGCAGCGCGATGCGGTTGCGGACATCCTCCGCGGCCTCTGCGACTTTGCGGCGGAGGTCGAAGTTGATGATGATGAACGCGGAGCCGACGGACGAGATGCTGCGCAACTCGGTGATGCCCTCGACGGTGTTGACCTGCTCCTCGATGGGTTGCGCGACGAGCGTCTCCATCTCCGTCGGTGACGCGCCCGGGACGCGCATCGAAATCCAGACGGTGGGGATGTCCACCGGCGGCGTGCGGTCCACGCCGAGATGGAAATAGCCCGCGACGCCGACAACGACGAGCGTCATCACGATCATCGTCGCGAAGACGGGCCGCTTAATGCAGATCTCGGCGAGCTTTTGCATCGTCAGCGAAAACTGCCACACCCGCATCGGGCTCGAACCGCGGGCAAACGACTCCAGCCGGTGGACGGCGGAATGACGAATGACGAAGCCCGAATGACGAAAGAATGACGAAGCTCGAATGGCGGAAGGCCGGCCGCCCCGGGCTCGTGTGCAGCGACCGCAAGACCATTCGTCATTCGTGCTTCCTTCGTCATTCGAGCTTCGTCATTCGTCATTCTTTGCCAATGGTCACCGCCGCGCCGCTCTGCAGGTTGCCGGGGTCGAGCACCACGAGGTCGCCGGGCTTGAGCCCCGCGGGCACTTCGATGAAGTCGCCGTTGCGCCGGCCGGTGGTGATGTTCTTCTCGACCGCCTTGCCGTCCTTGACGAGGAACACCTTCTCGATGCCCGCGAACACGACAAGCGCCGTGCGGGGAATCGTGACGGCGGGTGCCTTTTCCTCGACGACCACTTCCACGCGCGCGAACGCGCCCGGGCGCAGCGCGGCCGACGTGTTCGGCACGTCCGCCTCGGCGACGAGCATGCGGCTCTGTTCGTTGATGGACGGACTGAGGCGCTTGAGCGTGCCGGTGTAGTGGTTCGTGTCGCCGTCCACGGTGAGCCGGACCGACTGGCCGGCGCGGACGCGCGACGCCTCGCGTTCGGGCACTTCGATGCGCAAGCGCAGCGGGTCGGTGCGCACGATGGTCGCCACGGGCGCGCCGGTGTTGAGGAACTCGCCAACGCTCGCGCGCCGCTCCTTCACGATGCCATCAAACGAGGCGGTGATGGACGCGTCGGCAAGCTGCTGGCGCGCGATTTCGACCTCGACGCGCCGCTGCTGCAACGCGGCCATGCGCGTGCGGACTTCCTCGATGGCGTCCTGCAGCCGCGTCGCGGCGATTTCGTAATTCGCCATCGCGGTTTCCATGTCCTGCTGCGGAAGGATCTTCGCCTTGAACAGGCTGTCGGCGCGGTCGCGGGCCTTCTTCGCCTCCTCGAGGCCGGCGCGGTTCTGCTTCACGAGGCTGGTTTCCTCGAGTTGCACGCGGTCGTCGCCGCCCTCGAGCGGGAGGCCGAGCCGGGCGCGGGCCTGCGCGAGCGCAGCCTCGGCCTGCTTGAACTTGAGCTCGTAATCGCGCGGGTCCACTCGCGCAATCACCTGCCCGGCCTTGACCGCGCTGCCAAAGTCCACGGTGATGGCTTGGATGACGCCGGGGACTTTGACGCTGAGCGTGGCCTGGTCCTGCGCGGCGAGGGTGGCGACGGCGTTGACGATGCGCTCCATCGGGTGCAGCGCGACGGGCGCGGCCTTCACCGCGCGTGCCGGCGCGGCGGGCGCTTCGGGTTGCTTTGCCTTGCCCTGCGCGTAGGCGGCGCGCTCGCAGCCGGCGAGGCCGACCGCAACCCACGCGGCGACCGCGGAGAGGAGGAACACCGGCGCGCGGCGGGCCGCGGAATGTGGAGTCTTCGAATTGATGCCCTGCACTGTGCAAGCCCGACGGCGGTGAGACAAATCAATTCACGCCGGGCCCGTCAATTCGCCCGCCCGTTCGATCGTTTTTCCGTTGCCGCAACTCAGCCGGGCGGCCAGCCCATCGCGCGTCCGCCGAGGATGTGAACGTGCAGGTGGGGCACGCTCTCCCCGCCGTCGCGCCCGTTGTTGATGACGAGCCGGAAGCCGGACTGGGCAAGCCCGAGTTGCGATGCAACCGCTGCCGCCTTGAGCAGCAGGTGGCCAAGCAGCGGCTGTTCCGACGCGGTCGCCTCGGCCACGCGAGCGATGGGCTTGCGCGGCACGACCAGCACGTGCACCGGCGCCTTCGGCGCGATGTCGCGGAACGCCACCACGTGCTCATCCTCGTAAACGATGTCGGCAGGGATTTCGCGCGCGGCGATCTTCTCGAAAAGCGTCTTGCTCATGGTCGGGCTGAATGGGGCGACTTTGGACCGCTCGCGGGCGCTTGGCCAGACCTTTGCCGCTTGTCGCAAGGCGCGCCATTTGCAATCGTCCACCAACCGCACACGCTCCCGCCATGGAACACGTCAGCCGCGAAACCACGCTCGGGCAGGTGCTCGACTACTGCCGCGAGCAGGACGCCACCGACCTGCACGCGCAGACCGATGCGCGTTACTGCGTGCGAATCCACGGCCGGCTGTTCCGCGTGCCACTGGAGATTTTCCCGCCACCGAACGAGGACATGATGCGGCAGTTGCTTTCCGAGGCGTTCACGCCCGCTGCGTGCGAGCGGATCCTGAGCGGGATGGAGGTGGACCTGAGCTTCTACTTCGGCGACGTGCGGTATCGCGCGAACTTCAGCAAGCAAAAGGGGCGGCAGAGCTTCTCGTTCCGCATCGTGCCGCAGCAGCGGATGAAGTTGAAGGACCTGCAACTGCCCGTTTCGCTCAAGGACATCCTCAACGAACCGCGCGGCCTCGTGCTCGTGACAGGGCCGACGGGACAGGGCAAGAGCACCACGCTGCGCGCACTCATCCAGGAGATCAACGAGACGACCGCGCTGCGCATCATCACCATCGAGGACCCCATCGAGTATGTGTTCGAGGAATGCCTGTGCCAGTTCGAGCAGCGCGAGGTGGGCATTGACACGCCGAGCTTCGCGCACGGCATCCGCAACGCGATGCGGCAGGACCCGAACGTCATCTTCGTCGGCGAAATCCGCGACCAGGAGAGCATCTGGGCCGCGATGCAGGCCGCCGAGACCGGTCACCTCGTGCTGACCACGCTGCATGCGGACTCCGTGCCGCAGGCCATCGGGCGCATCCGCGAGTTCTATCCGTCGAGCGAGCAGGGCAACATCAGCGCGCTCCTCGCGCGCAACCTCAACGCCATCCTCTGTCAGCGGCTCATCCCGAACGTGAAGGGCACGCGCACGCCGTGCCTCGAGTTCATGAAACGCGACCAGGGCATCCAGGAAGCCATCACCGCGAACAACCTCACGCTCATCTCCGGCCACATCGAGGCGTGCGTGAACCGCGGCATGCACACCTTCGACCAGTATCTCATCGAGTTGCTTGCCGCGAAGGTCATCACCGAGGAAACCGCGCGCCACTTCGCCACCAACAAGCACCGGCTCGACCTGCTGTTGCGCGGAGTGGTCACGAGCCAGGCGATCTTGATCCCGGACAGGTAGGTGGGATGACGCCGAGCGGTGTCAGTCATCCGTGCGGAGGGTCCAGTCTCCGGCCCAGGCATTGTCGCCGGTGGCTCTGCCCCACGTCTTTTCGCGTTCTTGGAGGACAACCCGGCCGTCGCAGTAGGCGTAAACAAAACGCCCCCGTCCGTGGTATTCCATCGCACCTTTCGGACTGCGGAAACAGCGCAACTGGTCACGCGTCGAACGGGTGACCGCAAAATGGTCGTTGCCGCCATAATTATTGGGATGCGGACGCTCCACTACGACGAGCGTCTGCAACGGGTCAATCACGACATTCTCCGTCACGGGGACGTGCTCCGCCGGATTCGACGACGGGAACGGCCCCCAAAAGGTCGAGTAGTAAACACCGATGCCGCCGTCCTGAATGTTGCGGAGCGGCGAACCCGTGCGGCTGCTCGCCATGTTCGCCTCGGCCATCGAGTAAGTGCGCCGCCAGATGTCCGGCCCGGAGCGCAAGGGCGGTGCCTTGTCCGCGGGACAGGTGAGGAGTCGGAGACGCTTGGCCAGCGGGATGGCGTGGGACTCCTGCTCCGCGGTCGAGAGCGGTGTGCCGAGGTGGCCGTAGATGTAGTCGTCAAAGCCGAATACCGGCCCAGCGGAGCCTGTGGGCTTGTAGAGGGCGAGCGGATAGGCGTGGTCGTGGTCCGACGCGTAAAGTTGGATGGCCTGGATGATCTGGCGCGAGTTTGAAATGCAGACCGTGCTCAACGACTTGTGCTTGGCCCGCGCCACGGCTGGAAGCACCAACGCCGCCAGCACGCCGAGGATGGCCATGACCACAAGCAGTTCGAGCAGGGTGAAGGCACGTGCTACACCCCTCACCCCGAACCGGCGTAGTGGCACGGGCGTCTCGCCCGTGCGAACAGGAACACACGGGCGAGACGCCCGTGCCACTACTAACGCGGCCACCGACTTGGGCCGTCCGGTTCGTGGGTTCAAAGCGTGAATCGAGATTCGGTGAAATCTCACCCCGTCCTCTCCCCCTCCTCCGAGGAGGGGAGAGGGAAGGGTGAGGGGTGCCCGTTCCATGGCAAGGGCAGTTGGCGCAAGCCAGCTCATGGGCGCAGTTTACAGCAGGTGGCGATATTGGGGCGGAACCGGACCGGGTTCAACCCCGTCCCGATGGCAGGCCTCGACCCAGCGGCGGCGCGCCTCGACGACGAGGCCGTTGCGCAGGCGGCGCTTGAGACGGACGATGCCCGCAAGCATCTGCCCGATGGTGGGGATGATTTTGACCGTGCTCGTCTCGGCATGATCCGTCCACCGAACCGGAAAGTCGTGGATGCGGCAACCGGCGGCCTCGGCGATGACAAGCAACTCCGTATCAAAAAACCAGTGGTTGTCCTCGACCAAAGGCAACAAGGATTGTGCAACCCGCCGGGAGATGGCCTTGAAGCCGCACTGCGCATCCGAAAAGCCGACGCCAAACGCGGAACGAAGAAGCGAGTTGTAACTGCGCGATAACCTGTCGCGCCTCCATCCGCGCGACGTTTGGCTGGACTGCATGAGCCGCGAACCGACCGCCAGATCCCACTGGCCTGAGGCTACTGCGCCCGCCAGTTCAGGCAGGTGCGCGGGGTCTGTGGACAAATCCACATCCATGTAACAGAGCACATCGGACTCGCTTCCAATCCATCCCATGCGCAGTGCGCGCCCTCGACCGGGCTGGGCAAGGTGGATCGAGGACACATTCGGAAACCGCCGGCCTAGTCGATCCGCGATTGCGGGCGTCTCATCAGTCGAACCATTGTCGGCGATGCAGATGGACAGTGGCCACGGAGCTTTGCGGCCGATGTCGCCGCAGAGGGCGAGCACGGATTCCCCGAGCCAAGCGGCGCCGTTAAGCGTCGGGAGGGTGATCCTCACACAAGGCTCAGAATACTTCCGCTCCGTCGTTGCAAGACTCATTCATCTCGACAGCACTACGGACAAGTGCAAATCACGGTGTCCCTCGTTACTGGCCCGATGACGTCGGAACACCAACACTGGCCCTGTGCCACATAAGCAGTCGAAATCTTGCATGTTCCTGTTTGAGCGTCCCTAATTGTGACAAACATGAATTCTTGCTTATACTCCTTGCAAGTTGAGCCAGACTTCTGCTTGCAGCTTTTGCACCCTGGAACTCCATAGACATATCGAACACATATTGTGTCCCCTTCGCATGCGGCTGAACCAAGACAGACATCATCTTTGCTTTGCGGGTGTTTCTTACACTCCATGTCAGGAACAATGACCGCCTCCGTGAAGTCTGTGACCAACCCCGCATCATCACCGTCTTCCGGAGGGTCATCGTTCGCGCGGCACCGCGTCCATTCGCTCTCGGCTAGTCCAACAGCGAGTAATACGCCAACGCAAAACATGGCGCGCAGGTGTGACTTGACATCAGACGTAGTGTTCATTTGCTGTCCTTTCTCATTTGTTGTTGATCGCTTCTACCTGTTTTCTGCCTGAACCACATTACTAAAGGCACGGCGGGGATTACTAGCATCACAAGAAACATTATTGAACGAATTAGTAATTGCTTCTTCTGAATGCGGTCCGATTCTGCTTGTCTCCGCCTGAAGCTGGCCTCGATCTGAGGATTGATCTTCTCTCTCCATTTCCGGTCCTTCACAAAATAGCGGACGTGGTCGATCTCTCGCTGTGTATCACGCTGTCGAAAGTCAGAAACAGCCGCCACTCGAAGAAGTGACGGTATCAACAATGGGGCTTCATGAAACCCTATGGATTCGACAATTCCCCGATAGCGCGCAGAAGTGTAGACAATCGAAGGTGCACCCGGAGTGGAAGTGCTCGTAGAGGTAGCGGACGCGGCTCGCTTAGCGCCCTGGTCGATGCGGAAGTCGAGAAACTCAAACTCCCGTGGAATTGTCATACCTCCGACATTTGTCCAAGCGGTCACAGAGAATTTGGCAAGGTGCGTTCCAGGGCGGAATTCCGGATCCAGCCGTTGGAGGCGACCAAGTTTCTCGATCTCTGTGACGCCCTCACGGTCGAGGAACGCGTTCGTGGCAGCAGCATCTAGCCGCCCTTGCGATACGATGAACTCGATTTCCGCGGGGAGTCGCGGCATGAGCGCAGATAACCTGACCTTGCTCTGGCAAATGTGAGCTAGAGGCTCACTACATGCCCGATATGTCGGAAGTGGAACCGAATCTAAGTCTGCCGATCCAAGCAGCAAGTGTGAGCACCAGCCTAGCCATGGAACAGTGGTCCGATAATTTGCTCTCGCCGGATACATCCCTGATAGTATGGTTGCCGCTGCAGGCCTATTAGTAATGGCCAAGTTCCCGTAGAATGCTTCGTAAATGGACGTCCCGTCACCATAAACTTCCGCATATTCGTTCTGCTGGAGGTCTACTATATGCCAGTTGGTCGCTGATAGCCTGATTGAGTAGCGATACGTAACATTCGTCCACTTTGAACCGCCAGGGCGGAACCACTCGCAATCCAATCTTGTCGATAACTCGACATGACCGGCCCTTGTTTGCAAGGACAGCAAGCTCAGGAATATGGGAAGCACGAAAATCCTCATCGCTGTTTTGGGCTGACGAAGACGTGTCGTGAACCCCATGTGCTTGCAAAGCAAAAGAATACAAGGGCTGTGTTCGCAATGCCACTCAATATGTCGGGGTTCGAAATTAGCCACACCCCTGGATGTCCTGCGCACGAACAGTTTCCACTAAATCCCAGTAGATGCAGCGAGTAGCGGTAGGCTAAGAATTCCAACGTCAAGACTCCAAGCAAGTCGAAAGCAATGCGAACACGCCGAAGCAGCAATATCGCAACTGCAAAGAGGAGTTCGATTGCCGACGTCACTATGAGCATTGTCTTATTAGTGATGAACGGAAACACCGGATCCGAAATCTGAAGGACGATCAGGGGCAATGTAGCACTCTTAATCTTGGTTGCAGCCGTAAATGTTAAGAGGAGTGTGGCCGTCCCAAGAAGTAGTCGTTCATATTTGTCGCACAGGCTCGACACACCGAAAGGTTGACGAGGCGCAATGCACGTCGAGGCTTGCGGCTGAATTGGACCCATTTGCGCGCCTTGATGGCTTGTAAACTTGCTAAATTCTCCCATGGCTCCCCCTACCCCGCCACCGCCTGGCTGACGACGTCGCTCCACTGGCCCACCTGTTCGTCGCCGATGCGGTAGATGGCTTTGTATCTCCACAAGGCGGTCTGGCCGGGGGCGGGCAGCGGGTAGGTGTCCAGATAGTCGGGCACGGTGTCTATGGCCAGAGACACAAACGTGCCGG
>Ga0233424_10002884_pt1 | contig 11606 bp, 10 predicted proteins | sample Watercolumn_Towu_FD_181011 | JGI IMG/M metagenome (GOLD analysis project Ga0233424, IMG submission 181011) | Freshwater microbial communities from Lake Towuti, South Sulawesi, Indonesia - Watercolumn_Towuti2014_125_MG | ecosystem: Environmental > Aquatic > Freshwater > Lake | place: Indonesia... | reverse complement strand
GGGCGGGCAAGGCGCTGCGCCATGTCAGTCCGGCCGTGCTCGCCGCAAGCTCCGACGGGTCCTGGAGGTTCAGGGGCACACCCCAGGCAGGGGTGCGACGGGGCACACGACCTGGCGCACTTCGTCAACGGTCGGCATGCGAATCTCTGGCGAGGGGATCTTGCCTTGCATGCTGGCGAACTCCACGCGCGTCCTGTCCATGGACGCGCGCCATCCCGAGCGGACAGAAGCGAGCACTTGGGCCGTTGAAGGTGCGCTCACGCCGCAGACCGCACGTGAGTCTTCTGGGGGCTGTCCCTCCTCAGACAAGACGCTGTTCATTTCACGCATCGTTTGGCACGCGTCGTAGATGTCCCACGCCATGAGGCCGACCGACACGGATACGCCGATGGCCGGAAGGACCTTGGCGGGCAGGGCTTCCGTGTTTCGAGCCACATTGCGCGCCAGCCGGGTCCGGACGCTAGAGGCCAGTTGCTGCACTCGAGCCGTCTGAGCGCGGCGCGCCTCGATGGCCTGCTGGTGTTGCCTGCCGAGGTCGGCATGCCTGGCTTGCAACTGCCGATGGTCGGCATCCAGTCGTTTCAAGCTGAGTTCCTGTAGCTGCTGGCGGGCCTGCAGTTCTCGCGTTTGGGCCTGCACGGCGCGCATCTGGCGGACCGTAGGGCTGGCGGCCAGCAGCCGCTGCGCCAACGCAGGGCCGCCGAGCTGGGCGATGCCGGAAAGCACGCTGTAGATGGCGTCGTGCACCCTGGAGCTCGTCACTGAAGCGATGTTGGTGATCAGCAGGCCGGCGATGGCAAGAGCCATCACGAACTCGCGGACGCTCCGAAAAAGTGCGCCGCCGAACAAGGAGAAAGAAAGTGGCCCTTGATTTCCAGGCGTGGGCATCGGCGTGCTCGCGGTGTGAGGAAGGCCGCATCCTACTGAGGTGCCGCAGGGCAGCAACGGCAAGGCCTGCAAAGAAAAAGCCCCGCTGCTTGCGCAACGAGGCTTTTGATTTGGCTCCCCGACCTGGGCTCGAACCAGGGACCTACGGATTAACAGTCCGGCGCTCTACCGACTGAGCTATCGAGGAATGGTGTTCTATGTCGGCACGCCAAGCGGTTGCAGCGTGCGTCTTGTCGTCTTTCGACGTGATTTCTGTGGCTCCCCGACCTGGGCTCGAACCAGGGACCTACGGATTAACAGTCCGGCGCTCTACCGACTGAGCTATCGAGGAACAGAGCCCATGACTATAGCAGGTTTTTCGCGCTGATCAGAGCCGGACTTCAAGACTCGTGCGGAAAGTCCGCGGCGCCATGGGGTAGAGGTAGCTGTGCTCGAACTGCCAGGGCGACTCGCGCCACGCGCGGCGGTCGGTGAGGTTGTCGACGGCGGCACGCCAGATCCAGGTCTGGTGGCCCTGTGTCTGCACGTAGCGCAAGCCGGCGTCGGCAACCGTCCAGGCGGGCACGCGCACGCTGTTGTCTGGCGTTGCGAAGCGGCGGCCCTCGTAGCGCAGGCCCAGCTGTGCCTGCAGGCCGGGCAGCAGATCCTGCCGCAGTTGGGCCTTCAGCGTGGTTTGCGGCACGTTGGGCGGGGTGCGGCCGTTCATGGCTGCATCGACGCTGCCCTCGCGCCTGGCCTGCAAACGCATGGCGCTGGCAAAGAGGCCGCCGCCGCTCCACTTGAGGTCGGCACTGGCCTCGACACCCCGGTGGCGCGCGTAGCCGTCTTCGCGGCGCTCGCAGCTGTTGGCGGCGCTGCAACTGCCCATGTCACGCCACAGCGGGCGGCGGATATCGAACACGGTCAGCGAGCCTTCGACGCGCTGCGTGCCGGTCTTCAGCCCCAGTTCGGTCTGGCGGCTCTTCAGCGCGGGCAGGGCCTGGCCGGCGTTGACGTAGCGCGAGCGGTTGGGCGCCACTTCGCTTTCCACGCCCTGGCCCCAGCTCGCGTAGACGAGCCAGTCGGCGGCGATGGCGTGGCTCAAGGCCACCCATGGAGTCGTCACGCTCTGCGAATAGTCGGTCGCGCGCGAGCCGTCGGTGCGCACGCTCTCGCGGTGCAGGCGCGTGTGGCGCAGGCCCAGCCAGGCGGTGGTGTCGGCGCCGAGCGCCACGCGGTCGCGCAGGTAGAGCTCGTGACTGCGCTCGTCGCGGTTGGTGTTCTCGTCGGTCAGGTCGGGGGCCGGCGGGGTCACCGCGCTGCCGTCGACCTTGCCGGTGCCTGCGTAGTTGTAGGCCTGGCGCTGGAAGCGGCTCTTGAACTGGCTGGTGAGTCCGCCCACCGTCAGGTCGTGGCGCAGGCCGGCGATTTGCACGGGGCCGCTGGCGGACACATCCAGCGCCGTCGTGTCGCGGTGCTCGTTCTCGCTGCGGAAGTCGTAGAGGTCGTAAGTGCCGTCGGGGCAGAAGCGGTCGGCGTAGTAGCTGCCGTCGGCCGCCGTGCAACCGAAGGCATAGGCCAGGCGGTCGTCGGTGCGCAGGCGCTGGATGCCGAGCGCCGCCTGGGCACGCCATTCGCTGCCGAGCAGCTGCTGCACGCGCAGCGAGGCGTGCGTGTTGTCGAAGACGACGGGCAGGCTCCAGGGCTGGTTGTTGAGGTTGAGTTTGGGGTCGATTTGCTTCGGGTCGGGCAGGCGGTTGCCCAAGAGGCTGAAGCCCTGCTGGCTCGGCTGGCTTTGGTGGTTCACCTCGACCTCGGCCTCGATGAGCGTGCCCGGCTGCACGCGCCAGTCGGTGGCCAGCGCCAGCGTGTGCGCATTGCCCTTGCTGCTGCGCAGCTGGGGTTCGAGGTGCGACGCCGCGGCATTCACGCGCAGGCCGAACTCGCGGTTCGCACCGAAGCGCTGCGAGTGGTCGACGCTCGCTTCCACCGTGCCGCCCTGGATGGCGCCGAGCACGAAGCTCGTGGCGTCATCGGCCAGCGGGCGCTTGACGACGACGTTGACGAGGCCGGCCGGCGCGCTGGTGCCGGCCGGCATGCCGGCGCTGCCCTTGAGCACTTCCACCGCCGCCTTGTTGGCCAGCGACAGCGAGGTCTGGCCGCTGATCGGCAGGCCGTCGCGGCGCAGGTTGAAGCGGTTGTCCAGCTCGAAGCCGCGCACGTTCAGCGTGCTCCAGTAGCCGGTGGCGTTGTAGCTGTCAGAGATGGACGCATCGAGCCGCGTGATGCCGGCGAGCTGCGTGATGCCCAGGTCGGCCAGTCGCTCGGCCGAGAGGCTCACGGCCTGCATCGGCAGCTTGGCCGGCGGGTCGCTGAAGCCGGCAAGGCCCGGGGCGGCTTCGGTGGCCTTGCCGGTCACGCTGACGGCGGGCAGCGTCTGGGCGGACGCGAGTTGGGTGATGCACAGCGCCGCAGCGGCGCCGAGGAGGGAACGGTTCAGGAGTGCCATCGAAATTGCAAAGCGATGGCAGGTCGGCAAACGAGAACGCGACAGGCTCGGAGACGAAGCGAATGGAGCCCTGCTGATCGGCTGCTTCCCTGCGCGAGGATTACCTCAATCAGGTTCAAAGGGACTGTCTCAGTCGCGCCTGCCGTGGCTGGCGCAACACCCCTAGCGGATGACCGGCAGCCCCAAGGCCGCCGGCGGCGCGGATTGTAGCGAGCTCAGTCGTGCGACGGCGTGGGCACGCCCAATCGCTCGTGCAGCTTGGGGCTGGTCGTCGTGTACTGCAGGTGCACCGGCTGGCCCGGGAACACGCGCTCGGCGGCGGCAAAGGCGGCGAGTGTGGCTTCGTGGAAGCCGCTCACCAGCAGCTTGCGCTTGCCGGGGTAGTGGTTGATGTCGCCGACGGCGTAGACGCCCGGCAGCGAGGTCTCGAAGCGCGCGGTGTCCACGGTCAGCAGCTTGCGCTCCAGCGCCAGGCCCCAGTTGGCAATGGCGCCCAGGCGCGGGCTGAGGCCCAGGCGCACGAGCAGGTGATCGGCGTCGACGGGCAGGGTCTGGCCGGCAGCGTCGAGGATGTCGAGCCCCTGCAGGTGGCCCTCGGACTGGCGCAGGGCCAGCGGCTGGCCGACGACGACCTGCACGCGGCCTGCGTCTCGCAGGGCCTGCAGGCGGGCCAGCAGCTCGGCCGGCGCCTTGAAGGCGTCCTTGCGGTGCAGCAGCATCACCTGGGCGGCCTGGCCGGCTTCGGCCAGCTCGACAGCGGTGCTGACCGCCGGGGCTTCACCGCCGAGCACCAGCAGCCGCTGGCCTTGCGCGTCGAGGCTGTCGAGGCGGTGATGGATGTGTTGGCCTTCGAGCGCCTCGGCACCTTCCAGGCGCAGCCGCTTGGGCTGGAAGGCGCCCACGCCCGCGGCGATGAAGATGGTGCGGGCCAGCCAGCGTGTCCCAGCGTTGGTCTCAACCAGGTAGCGGCCGTCCGGCTGTGCGGTCAGCGCCATCACGTCCTGGCCCAAGTGAAAAGCCGGTGCGAAGGGGCGGATCTGCTGCTGCAGCCGTTCCACCAGCTCCCGGCCGCTCACCACGGGCAGGCCGGGCACGTCGTAGATGGGTTTGTCGGCGTAGAGCTCCACGCATTGCCCGCCCACGTGGGCGAGCGCATCGACCACCTCGGCGCGGATGCCGAGCAGGCCGAGCTCGAAGACCTGGAACAGGCCCACCGGCCCGGCGCCGATGACGAGCGCGTCGACTTCGCTGGGGGCGGCGGGTAGCGTGGGAGCGTGGGGCGTCATGCCAGGGCCGGCCGGCGCGGGCCGGCCGTGGGGCGTGCGATCAGCGGATCAGTTCGCCCAGCTTGCCCGTCTTGTCCTTCCACTCGTCGGCGTCGGGCAGGGCGGGCTTGCGCTTGGTGATGCTGGGCCACTTCTTGGCCAGATCGGCGTTGAGCTTGATCATGTGCACCTGGTCGCCGGGGACGTCCTCCTCGGGCACGATGGCATTGACCGGGCACTCGGGGATGCAGACGGCGCAGTCGATGCACTCGTCGGGGTCGATCGTCAGGAAGTTCGGGCCTTCGCGGAAGCAGTCGACCGGGCAGACGTCGACGCAGTCGGTGTACTTGCAGCGGATGCAGGATTCGGTGACGACGTGGGTCATGAGGGGCTCTTGGAGGTAAGGGGCGCCTTCGACGGAGCGATTTCAGGCGAAACGGCGATTTTATGGGGCGCCGCGCGGCCCCGATGCTGATCTCCGACAAGCCCGGCGCCTGTCCCGACCGTGACGACGGTCGGGCGGCCCCGGTGCAGCAGGGCGGCGGCGGCCAGGTCGGCCAGGGCGTGCTCGCTGGTGATGGCATCAGCGCAGCCAGCGCGGCTGACGACGAGCGTGGGCGTCTCGGGCGCCCAGCCGGCAGCGAGCAGCTGGCGGCCGAGCGCGGCGAGCTGGCGGCCGGCCATGTAGAAGACCTCGGTGTCGGCATGGTGGCCGGCGCGCAGTTCGCCCTTTTCGGTCATGGCCGTGGTGAGGCTCACCGAGCGGCCGCGACCGCGGCGGGTGAGCGGGCGCTGGGCCTGGGCTGCGGCCGCCAGCGCGGCCGTGACGCCGGGCACGACTTCGCTGGCGATGCCCGCTTCGGCCAGGGCGATCAACTCTTCCTCCAGGCGGCCGAAAATGCTCGCGTCGCCGCCCTTCAGGCGCACGACGAGGGCATGCTCACGCGCGGCCTTCACGAGCAGCGCATTGATCTCGGTCTGCTTGGCCGAATGCTCGAAGCCGCGCTTGCCCACGTCCAGCCAGCGGGCCTGCGGGGCCAGGTCGCGCAGGGCCGGGTCGGCGAGGGCATCGGCCAGCACGATGTCGGCCTGGGCGAGCGCCCGCGCGCCGCGCAGCGTGATCAGATCGGCAGCGCCGGGGCCGGCGCTCACGAAGATCACGCGGCCGGTGGCTGGCGTGGCGGCGCCTGTGCTCATCACCAGTCCGCTTCGGTGGTGGCGGGTTGCACGTCCACCAGCAGCGCGCCGCTGGTGCGGTGGCTGGCCGGGTCAACGACGATCAGCGCGCCGCCCACGCGGTTGTCCTTGAAGGGCTCCACCGGCAGCTCGTGCTGCACTTCCATCTGCACGCGGCCGATGGTGTTGACGGGCAGTTCGTGCGCGTCCTGCGGCTGCAGGGTGTGGATGTCCAGCACCGAGTCGATGGCCGAGATGCGCGCCTGCACCCAGCGGTTGCCGTGGCGCACCCAGTACTTGCGGCCGGGCTTGGCGGCTTCGGTGTCGAGCCAGGCGAGCGTGGCGGGAAAGTGCTTGGTGGCCGTGGCCGAGCCAGGCGTGACGATCCAGTCGCCACGGCTCACGTCGAGCTGGCGGTCCAGCACGAGGCCGGCCGAATCGCCGGCCTGGGCGCTGGCCACCACCTCGCCGGCCAGGCGCACCTCGGCGACGACGGCGGTCTGCTTGGACGGCAGCACCTCGATGGTGTCGCCCGCCTTCACCGCGCCGTGGGCGATGCGGCCCCACAGCACGCGCGGCTGGAAGCCCGTGCCGGCGGACTGGTAGGCGTCCTTCTGCACGTACTGCACCGGCTGGGACAGCGGCGCGTCGGTGCGCTCCGTGCTGGTGGGCAGGCGCTCCAGCACCTGCAGCAGGCTTTCGCCGCTCCACCAGGGCGCGTCCAGCGGCTGGGTCACGTTGTCGCCGCGCAGGGCGCTGACGGGCACGGTCGCGGCCACGTTCAGGCCGGCGGCGGCGGCGAACTTGTCGAGCGCGGCCTTCACCTTGGCGAAGCCGGCGCCGGGGTCGGCCAGCGCGTCGATCTTGTTGACGGCGAACACCAGGCTCGGCACGCGCAGCAGCTGGGCCAGCAGCGAGTGGCGGCGGGTCTGCGGCAGCAACACCACCTCGTCCTGCGTCAGGTCGAGCTTGGTGATGTCCACCAGCACGACGGCGGCATCGCTGCCTGCGGCGGCCGTGACCATGTTGCGCGTGTACTGCTCATGGCCCGGGGCGTCGGCAATGATGAACTTGCGCGTCTTGGTGGCGAAGTAGCGGTAGGCTACGTCGATGGTGATGCCCTGCTCGCGTTCGGCCTCCAGGCCGTCGGTCAGCAGGCTCAGGTCGATGGGGCGGCCTGCGGCGCGGCGCTCGAGCGTGTCGAGCTGGTCGGCGAGGATGGCCTGGCCGTCGAACAGCAGGCGGCCGATCAGCGTGGACTTGCCGTCGTCGACGGAGCCCGCCGTGAGGAATCGCAGCGCCTTCATCAGAAATACCCTTCCTTCTTGCGCTTCTCCATGGAAGCTTCACTGGTGCGGTCGTCCATGCGGGTGGCGCCGCGCTCGCTGACGGTGACGGTCAGCGTCTCGGCCACGACCTCGGTCGCATTCGCCGCGGGGCTCTCGACCGGGCAGGTGCAGGTCATGTCGCCCACGGTGCGGAAGCGCACGGTGGCGGTCTCGACCGTCTCGCCGGCTTCGGGCGGCGTGACCTCCGTCAGCGGCACGAGCAGGCCCTTGCGGCGCATCACCTGGCGCTCATGCGCGTAGTACATCGGCGGCAGCGGGATGTTCTCGCGGGCGATGTAGAGCCACACGTCGAGTTCCGTCCAGTTGCTGATGGGGAAGCAGCGGAAGTGCTCGCCCGGGCGGATGCGGGTGTTGAAGAGCGTCCAGAGTTCCGGGCGCTGCTCCTTGGGCTGCCATTGGCCGAAGCTGTCGCGGTGGCTGAAGATGCGTTCCTTGGCGCGCGCCTTCTCCTCGTCGCGGCGGGCGCCGCCAATCAGCGCGTCGAACTTGTGCTCTTCGATGGTCTCCAGCAGCGTCACCGTCTGGTGGCCGTTGCGGCTTTCCAGCGGGTGGGCCAGGCGGATGGTGCCGCGGGCCATGCTGTCTTCCAGGTGGCCCACCACCAGGCGCTCGCCCATCTCCGCCACGCGCTGGTCGCGGAAGGTGATGACCTCGGGGAAGTTGTGGCCGGTGTCGATGTGCACCAGCGGGAAGGGCAGGGTGCCCGCATAGCCGCTCGGGTGCGCGGCGTTCTTCATCTTGAAGGCCTTCTCGGCCAGGCGCAGCACGACGCAGCTGTCCTTGCCGCCGGAGAAGAGCAGGGCGGGGCGCTCGAAGCTCGCGGCCACTTCGCGCAGGATGAAGATGGCTTCCTCTTCGAGCGCATCCAGGTGGGCGTGGTCGACGTCAGCGATCATTTGTTCGGGTTTCACAGCAGCATTCATGATTTGGCGTGCAGACCGCACTCTTTCGTGGAGTCTTCCCACCACCAGCGCCCGGCCCGGAAGTCCTCGCCCACGGCGATCGCGCGCGTGCAGGGCGCGCAGCCGATGCTGGGCATGAACTGGTCGTGCAGCGGGTTGTACGGAACCCCGTATTGTTCGACATAGGCCCAGACCTCGGCCCAGGTCCAGTCGGCGATCGGGCTGATCTTGCGGCGGCCCTGGCCGTCGTCCTCGTCGAAGCCCACCTCGCCGCGCGCGCCGCTCTGTTCGCGGCGCAGGCCGGTGATCCAGGCCGAGCGGCCGGCCAGCATGCGGCCCAGCGGCTCCATCTTGCGCACACCGCAGCAGGCCTTGCGCAGCTCGATGCTCTTGTACATGGCGTCGTCGCCCTCGCGCTGGACGAAGGTGATGACGGCCTCGGCCACCGGCTTGAACACGGCCACCTCGCGGCCATAGCGCTCGGCGATGCGCGGGATCAGCGCCAGGGTTTCGGCGTGGAGCTTGCCGGTGTCCAGCGTGGCGATGTCCACCGGCAGTTGCGCGCGGGCGATCAGGTCGGTGATGACCATGTCTTCCACGCCGAGGCTGCTGCTTTGCAGCAGGCCGCTGCCGTGCTGGACATGCGCCTCGCGCAGCCGCTGCAGCGCGGCGTCCACCTTGGCGTCCAGCGCTGCCGTGCGGCGCGCGTACAGCCCGATGGCATTGCCCGCTGCCGGCGCAGCGGCCCAGGGCAGCGTGGAGGTCTCGCTCACGCCGCGCTCCGCAGGAACCACGGCCGCGTCTCGGCCACGTCGCCCTGGTAGAAGCCCACCGGCGCGAACAGGTCCAGCGCCTTCTGCGCCGCCGCCTGCGACTGGTCGCCGCGCAGCACGACTTCGTCGAAGCCGGTGCGGGCCAGCAACTGCATCATGTCCACCAGCACTTCGCCCCGGGCGCGGATCGCGCCGGTGAACTTGTGCCGGATGCGCAGCAGGTGGGCCTGGCTGTAGGCGCGGCCGTCGGTCCACTTGGGGAAGTCGAGCACGATGAGCGCGATGCGATGCAGGTCGGGCGCGAGCTGGCCGATGTCGGCATCGTTCGGGAACTCGATGGCGACCTTCACGTCGTGCGCCCAGTGCGCGCGCACGGCATGCCATTGCTCCAGGCTGAGCAGGCGGTAGGGCGCCGGATCGGGGTCGGGCTTGGGGCCGTCTTCACCGATGGCGTGCTTCCAGGGGCAGGTGGTGGCGTTGATGAACTTCATGGCGGGCTCAGGGATCAGGCCTTGGCGGTGGACGTGCGCACGGCGTTCGCGGCGGTCTTGAAGGGGTCGAGGCCCAGGCGCTTCACGGCGTCGATGAAACGCTCGCCGGCTTGGCGCTCGCGCTTGTAGGTCTCGATGACGGCATCGATCGCATCCGCGATCTCGTCGGCGGCGAAGCTCGGGCCGATGACCTTGCCCGGCGTGGTCGTGCCCGACAGCGTGGAGCCGTCGCTGCCGCCGAGTGTGAGCTGGTACCACTCGGCGCCGTCCTTGTCGACGCCGAGGATGCCGATGTGGCCGCTGTGGTGGTGGCCGCAGGAGTTGATGCAGCCGCTGATGTGCAGGTCGATCTCGCCGAGGTCTTCCAGCTCGTCGGCGTCTTGGTAGCGCTCGGCGATCTCGGCGGCCAGCGGCAGCGAGCGGGCGTTGGCCAGCGCGCAGTAGTCGCCGCCGGGGCAGGCGATCTGGTCGGTCAGCAGGCCGGCATTGGCGGTGGCGAAGCCGGCGGCGCGGGCGGCCTGGAAGAGCTCGGGCAGGTCGCTCGCCTTCACCCAGGGCAGCACGAGGTTCTGGCGGTGCGACACGCGCAGCTCGCCCCGGCTGAACTGGTCGGCCAGCGCGGCGGCGGTGTCCATCACGTCGGCCGTGGTGTCGCCGGGCGGGATGCCGACGCGCTTGAGGCTCAGCGTGACCGCACGGTAGCCGGCCAGGCGGTGGCCGTGCACATTGCGCTGCAGCCAGCGGCCGAAGGCGGGGTCGCGGGTGTCGAGCGCCGCTTCCGGCAGCGCGGAGACGCCTGCCGGGTCCACGAAGCTGGCCTTCACGCGGTCCAGTTCGGCCTGCGGAATGATCTGCTCGTGGCCCGCCGGGTCGTCGGCCAGGATGCGCGCGAACTCGGCGTTCACGGCATCGAAGAACTTCTGGCCTTCGGCCTTCACGAGGATCTTGATGCGCGCCTTGTAGAGGTTGTCGCGGCGGCCGGCCAGGTTGTAGCAGCGCACGATGGCCTCGATGTAGACGAGGATCTGCTGCCAGGGCACGAAGGCGTTGATCTCCACGCCCGGGATGGGCGTGCGACCCATGCCGCCGCCGACGAAGACCTGGAAGCCCACCTCGCCCGCGGCGTTCTTCTTGAGCTGCAGGCCGATGTCATGCCAGCCGATGGCGGCACGGTCCTCGGCGGCGCCGCTGACGGCGATCTTGAACTTGCGCGGCAGGTGGGCGAACTCGGGGTGCAGCGTGCTCCACTGACGCAGGATCTCGCAGTAGGGGCGGGGGTCGATGATCTCGTCGGGCGCGATGCCGGCAAAGGCGTCGCTCGTGATGTTGCGGATGCAGTTGCCGCTGGTCTGGATGCCGTGCATGTCCACGTCGGCCAGCAGCTCCATCACCTCGGCGCTCTTCTCGAGCGGGATCCAGTTGTATTGCAGGTTCTGCCGCGTCGTGAAGTGGCCGTAGCCGCCCTGGCCCTTGAAGGGGCCGTCGCTCACCACGTCGTAGTCGCGCGCGATGCGGGCGAGCTGGCGCAGCTGGCGGCTGGAGAGTTCGCCGTAGGGCACGGCCACGCGCAACATCGGGGCGTGGCGCTGGATGTACCAGCCGTTTTGCAGGCGCAGCGCGCGGAACTCGTCGGTGCCCAGCTCGCCCCGGAGGTGGCGTTCGAGCTGGTCGCGGTACTGGGCGGCGCGGGCGCGGACGAAGCGGCGGTCGAAGTCGGTGTACTGATACATGGTTAGTGGATGACCTTCCAGCCGGCCATCAGGAGAGAAGCGCAGAGCAGGCTGCGAACGACGCCGTCGGGCAGACGGCGTGTCAGTTGAGCGCCCACCCAGATGCCGGGCAGGGAGCCGATGAGGAGTGAAACGAGCAGCTCCCAGTTCACATTGCCCAGGCTCGCATGGCCGATGCCGGCAACGAGCGTGAGGGGCACGGCGTGGGCGATGTCGGTGCCGACGATGTCGCGCGCCTGCATGCGGGGGTAGATGAGCAGGATGAGCGTGGCACCGATGGCCCCGGCGCCGATGGACGACAGGGACACCAGCACGCCCAGCAGCAGGCCGAGGGCCACCATCAACGCCGGCTTGCGCGATTCCGGGATCCAGCGCTCCAGCTTCAGGCCCAGGGGCTGCCAGCTCTGCTTGAAGGCCACCACCACCGCCGTCAGCAGCAGGGCGATGCCCAGCGAGAAGGTGAGCGTGGAGGCCAAGCCCTTGGTGATGCCGCTGAGGTGCATCAGCGCGATCGTGGCGATGGACGCCGGGATGGAGCCGGCCA
>Ga0233424_10002883_pt1 | contig 11606 bp, 13 predicted proteins | sample Watercolumn_Towu_FD_181011 | JGI IMG/M metagenome (GOLD analysis project Ga0233424, IMG submission 181011) | Freshwater microbial communities from Lake Towuti, South Sulawesi, Indonesia - Watercolumn_Towuti2014_125_MG | ecosystem: Environmental > Aquatic > Freshwater > Lake | place: Indonesia... | reverse complement strand
CCGAGGACGGAACGTGGACGCGCGCTGAGACCAATCTCCGCGGTGCCGATCCGAATGTGGTGCGCCTGAAGGACGGCGTGTATCGCGCCTACACCAAAGAGCCGGACGGTTCGATCATCGTCTTTTCGTCGCGCGACGGGCTGCGGTGGGAACGCCTGGGCGTGGCTTTCCAATCCGACCGTTATCGCCAGGCGACGGATGCGGATGTGTTCGAGACGCCGGACGGTTGGGTGATGTTGATTTCGCTCGGTCCGCGGCTGCTGCGTTGCACTTCGCGCGACGGGCTGACATTCACCACGGACGGAACGATCCTCGATCTCGGCGGCTCGGTTTCGGACACGGTCGTTGTGCCGGGTGGTTGGAGGACCTATTTTCACGTGAACGCGTCGCCACGCACCGGCGGCAAAATGCGCATCCGTTCCGCGTTCACCGCGGATGGCCGAACCTGGAAAACGGAAGAAGGTGACCGCATCCTCGCGCCAACGGGCGGCCCGGCGCAGTTCGGTGTGGCCGATCCCGCGCCGGTCCAACTCAGGGACGGGACATGGTTGATGGCGATCAAGTCTTTCCGCCAGGCTCCCGTGTCGAAGGCAACTCCTGGACGAAACACGGACTCGCCGGTGCCCGGCGGGCGAGAGCGGCCCGCAGACCGTTTCGAGCCGCCGCCGCAAGGCATCGAACCAGGAGCGGTGGCGCCGGACGGCACTCCATTTCCCCCGCGCGGCGAATCTGGCGGGGTGCTCCGGGAGATTCGCGTGGAACGAGTGGATTCGAAATACAAAACCGCGCCGGGCGCAAAGCCTGGCACCTTCGTCACCGGTCAGGATGCGGACCTGATGCTGGGCGGCTTCGGTTTCAACCAGAGTGGCGGCGCGCTGGTCTTCAATCATCCCACGGGCCTCGCCACGGACGGCAAGGCGTTGCTGATGACGGATCGCTGGAACAACCGCGTGCTGATCTGGAAATCCGCGCCCGCCAGCAACGCGCCACCCGACCTCGTGCTCGGTCAACCCGACTTCAACCAGAACAATCCCGGCAAGGGCCGCCATCAGATGAACTGGCCCGGCAACGTCGCCGTTACGCCAGATGGCCAGCGCATCGCGGTCACGGACACGAGTAACGACCGCATCCTGATCTGGAGTTCTTTTCCAACGAAGAACGGCCAGGCGGCGGACCTGGTGCTCGATCTCCTGCAATTCTCGCCGCCCTCTGCCGCGCCGAATCAGCAGTCCAGCCCCGACGCGCGCCGCCCGCGTTTCGGCGGCGGCATGCGCTTCGGCTGGCCTTGGGGCGTCTGGACAGATGGCAAGAAACTCGCCGTCGTCGCCACCCACGGCAGCGCGGTGCTGATGTGGAATTCCCTGCCGACCCGCGACAACCAGCCGCCCGAGTTCGTTCTCCGTCCCGACGGGGCGGGCACGCCGCGCAACGTGACCAGCGACGGCAAGACCTTCTTCGCCGTCAGCGACCACAACTACGGCGACAACTCGCGCCCGGCCACGATGGTTTGGAATTCGTTTCCCACCTCCGCCCCGCAGCCGCCGGATTGGACCTGGCGCGAGTGGGTCAAAGGGTCATTCACTCCCAGCGGCGGCCTCGCCCTCGCCGGCATCCAGTCGGTTTATCTCTTCAACAAGCCGCCGCGCGATGCCGCGACCGACGCCGACGTGGTGTTGCGCCCGGCCACCTATCGCAACGGCGACGGTCCTGACGCCGTGGTTGCGCATGGCCGGCTCTACGTCTGCACTTACAATGGCAACCACATCCTCGGCTGGAATTCGCTTCCCACCCGTGACCATCAGCCACCGGACTTCGCCCTCGGCAGCGGCCGCACCGACCAGGACACGTGGGCGGAGAATTTCTTCATCCAAAATCCCGTCGTGGCGACGGATGGCAAGAGCCTGTTCGTCACGTCGGACTTTGATCGGAAGATGTTCGTCTGGCGCAAGCTGCCGGATGAAAACGCGGCGAAACCCGATCTCGTGTTCCATCTGCCCGAGGGCCCGTGGGACAACGAACTGCACGGATCGACCCTGGCGCTGGCCGGTCGCAGCACCGTCTATGTCTGGAAGAAGCTGCCGCTCGACGGCGAACCGCCCGACCTCGTCCTGGCCCGCCGCATCGGCCGCGTCGAGCTTGGCGAACTCACGGGCGTGGCGTTTGACGAAAAGTACTTCTACCTGTCCGACCGGCGCAGCGAGTCCATTTACGTGTGGGAGGGAATTCCGAGTCAGCAGAGCGAGCCGAAGTTCACGCTGGCGATGCGCAGCCCGGGCCGACTGACGAGCGACGGCAACTATCTTTGCGCCGCGCCGTTTGAGGGCAGTAGCATTCAGCTTTGGCGGGTGAGCGAACTCAGCTCCCGGGCGGAACCGATCACGATCGGCGGACGCGGCCAGTTCAACCTGCCGAGCGAATGTCTGATCGCCGACGGCCGGCTGTTCGTCTGCAACCGCAGCTTCAACCGCGTGGACGTGTGGGATAGCGTCGAGGATGCGCTCGCGGGTCGCCGTACCGACGCGTTGCTGGGCGCGGCCGACGAACACGATCGCGCGCCTGCCATTGGCCGCAACAAACTCTTCATGCCGGGCTCACTCGCGTGGGGCGGCGGTTATTTGTGGGTGGGCGAATTCAAGTTCAGCACGCGCATCCTGCGGTTCAGTCCGCAGACAAAGACAAACTAAAAACCCACCATGCAGCTCATCTTGATCGGAGCGTGTGCCAGCCTCGCGCTGCATGCGCTGGCTCAATCCGAGCGCGGCAATTTGCGCCTCGACCAGACTACGCGTCCCGATGGCACGCTCGATCTCACGATGCTCTGGAGCCGCGGCCAGGCGGTCGGCAAAGGCCCGGTGCACTTCACGCATTCGCCGATGCGCGTCGAGGACATCGAGCGGTTCGTGCCCTACGGCATGATGATCGGCGGCCACGTCTGCCCGATCGATCACGGCTATTTCTACCCGAAGCCGGTCAGGGCGTGTCAGCCGCACTTCGACGTCATGTCGCCAGCCGACGGGCACATCGTGATGATCAGCCACCGCACGCAGCTTACCGGCTCCACCGAGCAGCGGCGCGACTACGACGACTACGCCTTGCACATCGAGGACTCGGCGACGTTCTACACGTTCTACGACCTGCTTACGCAACTCGATCCGGCCATCTCACGGCAGCTCGACAACGCGACGCGCGACCCTGTTGCTCCCCAATTGGGACATTCACCCGGAAATGGTCTCGCATACGCGGATGATCGACATCCGAACCGGCCGGCCCGTGCCGGAAGTGTCTCCCACCGCCATGGAGAACTGGCATCCCGGCGCGCCCAGGAGCGCTGACGGACTGGCGGAATACATCGCCTATGCCCTGCGCATATTGAGAGACTGCGGCTTGCCTTGCGACGGGGTCACGTCGCCCGGCGGTTTCGGCAACGGCGCCGAGAACGCGTATGCCCTGGCCGTGCGCCAGGCGGTGGCCGACGTCTTCAAGGCCGAGGTGCCGCATTACCTGAAGTACAGCTCAGCCACCGAGGCGAGTTGCCGGCCCCGGGTGGAACACGTCGAGGGATTGGACACGGACCAGCCGCGCTTCGTCGTGAACGTCCCCGGGGCCACGGGCGATTGGTTTGGTGACTGGACCGGCGACGCGGAACCGCAGGGGGATCGCTACGCGAATGCGGACGCCTACTTCCCCTCAAACCCTTGTTCCACCAGGCCTTCCCGGCTATGCTCAGTTCTTGGGTCCAGGTCTTTGGTCGGGAATCAAATTTCCTATCAGTAGTTCAGTAGAATCAACAACATGAAACAGCAAATACTCCTCCTTGTAACTCTGCTGGCCGTGCCAACCGCGCTGCCTGCGCAGGAATCATCTGCGCCGCGAACAAATGGGGAACAAGACGCTCGCAGCGTCAACGATGCCACCGGCGAAAAGGCCTGGCTGGCGCACGGCTTCACCACGGCCCAGCGCGAGGGCTTGCGCGAGCCGTTCCGCTGGGGCATTGAAACCAAGGCCATCCCGGGCGGCGCGTTGCTCGTCATTCACCGCGGCGAACCAGTCTTTCGCGAAGCGTTTGGCGTCGCTGACATGGAAACCAAGCGGCCCTTCACCGTGGAGGCTCCCTGCCGGATCGCTTCGGTGACGAAACAATATGTTGACGACCATGCACGGAGGATTAGTTTCGGTGCTTTAACATCATGCCTTCCCACTTGTCATCCGAAGCGCTGCCGGGAACCCTGGGTCTGGAAGACCTGAGCTTCTACCTGGGCCGCGCCTATCATCACTACTGCCTTGTGCTTGAGGACTCGCTCCGGGCCAACGGAGTGGGCGGTCACATCCGTCCGGGCATGGGGCCGGTGATTTTCGCATTGTTCGAGTCCAGCAACCTCACGCTGCGTGAGTTGGGCGAGGCATCCGACCTTTCCCCGAGCACTGTGACCGAACTCGTGCAGAAATTGGAAAAGGCGGGAGTGCTGGCACGCAAGCCCTGCGACTTGGACGGGCGCGCTTCCCGCATAACGCTCACGGCAAAGGGGCGCGCGCTGCGTGAGCGCCTGGAGGCGGTGTCGCGCGACGTGAACGGGCTGCTGGAGAGCGGGCTGTCGAAGACCGATGTGGCGCGGTTGAAGCACAACCTCGCGACCATGATCAAGGCGATGCGCGCCCGCCGGGCCGAGGCCCGAATTCAGACGGCAGCTCCATCCAAGTCCGGCAAGCCGTCACGTGCTCGCTCCCGCTGACGCGAACAATTTCCTCTCTCAAACTCCAACCCCAGCCTTCATGAAATCGTTCCTCTCGTGTCTCATCGCCGCAGGTCTTTTCCTGCCCGTCGTTTCTCTCCACGCGCAATCGCGCGCTCAACGCCCGTTTCAAATGCCGCAGCGCGCCGATGGTCTCACCGATTGGGCGGCCTTCTGGAGCCGCGGTAAGGCGACGGGCAAAGGCCCTGTGCGTTTCACGTATCTGCCGATGCGCGCCGAGGACGTGGAGATGTTCGTGCCCTACGGCATGACAGCGGGCGGGCATGTTTGCCCGATTGATCACGCCTATTTTTACCCGAAGAACATGCGCGACGCGCAGGTTCGATTCGATGTGCTTGCGCCGGCGGATGGGTTCATCGTCGTCATCGGCCATCGCACGCAGCTCACCGGCAGCACGGAGCACCAGCGTGAATACGACGACTACGCGCTGACCATCGAGCACAGCGGCACTGTCTTCACGCAATACGATCTGCTCACGTCGCTCGACGCCTCGGTGCTCGACCGGCTGGATGCTGCCTTGCGCGAGCAGCTCACGGGCAAGTCGATGATGCCGCAGACGCAGGTGCGCGTCGCGGTGAAGGCGGGGCAGGTCATTGGCAAAGTCGGCGGACGCTCGCTCGACTTCGGCGTGGTGAACACGGAGAAGGTGCTCCCCGGATTTCTCACGCCGTCGCTCTACGGCCATTACTCGTGGCGCGTGCATCTCGCGGATCCGTTCGAATATTTCGCCGAGTCGGCAAAGGCGGCATTGCTGAAGCTGAACGTGCGCAAGGTGCAGCCGTTCGGAGGGCGCATTGATTACGACGTGGATGGACGGCTCATCGGAAATTGGTTCCTCGAAGGCAGCGGCGGCTACGCGGGCAATCGCAATGATCCCCGCGGCTACTGGATGGGGCATCTCGCCTTCGCGTATCATCACATCGATCCGGCGAAGATCATGGTGTCGGTCGGCGACTTCGGCGGGCAGCCGAAGGCTTTTTGGGTGAGGGGGAACGAGCCCGACCCGGCGCAGATCGGCGAACGCGACGGTGTGGTGAAATTCGAACTTGTCTATGCGTCCATTGGCGGCAGCGGGCAGAAATTCGAGGGCATCCCGACGAGCGTGCAGGGCGTCGCGCTCGCGCAGGTGCTGCCGGGGCGGAAGCTGAAGTTCGAAGCGTTTCCGGGGAAAACCGCCGCGCAGGTCAGCGGCTTCACCTCCAACGCGAAAACCTATGAACGCTAACACGATTTTTGCCCTCATCCTCAGCGCCACGCTGCTGAATGCGCAGGAGCCACCACGCTCCACAGGCGCGTCATTGAACGAACTCTGGAGCCGCGGACGCGCGGCAGCGCCCGGTCCGGTCAAACTGCAAACCTTCCCGCTGCGTGTGGAGGACATCGAGCATGTGATCCCGATGGGCATGATGGTCCACGGCCATGTCACACCGAGCGACCATCTCAGCCTTCAGCCAAAGGATCGCAACGCGCCGAGCGACCGCTACGAAGTGCTCGCGCCCGGCGATGGATTCATCGTGGACATCCACCGGCCGCCCTCGGGCAATCCCGATCCTGGCGTGCGCGCCTACAGCGGCGACTTCCGCATCATCATCGAGCACAGCGGGTCGGTGTATTCGTGGTTCGGCCTCATCGACCGGCTCGCTCCCGATGTCATTTCCGCCGCTGGTGGAATGCCGCCCGCGGGGCCGCCGGTCGGCGTGCGCATCCCGGTGAAGGCCGGGCAGGTCATCGGCAGCACCGGCGGCGGGCACGGCGTGGATTTCACCGTGCTCGACACGCGGAGCACGTTGAAGGGCTTCATCAAACCGGAGCGCTTTCGCGAGCGCGACCCGTGGAAGCCGCATGTCATCGATCCGTTTCCGCTCGTCGAGGAACCGCTGCGCGGGAAGCTGCTCGCGCTCAATCCGCGCAAGGAAGCGCCGCATGGTGGTCGCATCGACTACGACATCGCCGGCACGCTCGCGGGCAACTGGTATGCGGAAGGCAGCGGCGGCTACGCGGGCCTCAACCGCCGCATGGACTACTGGGCTGGCCATCTCGCCTTCGCGTATCATCACATCGACCCGGCGAAGATCGTCGTGAGCATCGGCGACTACGACGGCAAGCCGCGCCAGTTCTGGGTCAAAGGCAACGCACCCGATCCCGCGAAAGACAGCGAGAAGGATGGCGTGGTGAAATATGAACTCGTCTGGAGCCGGCTCAACAACTCCGGGCAGCCTTTTGACGGGCTGCCGACGAACGTGCCAGGCATCGCACTCGCGCAAGTGCTGCCGGGGCGGAAGCTGAGGTTTGAATCCTTTCCGGGGAAAACCGGCGCGCAGGTCAGCGGCTTCACCTCCAATGCGAAAATGTATGAACGCTAAACTCGCGCCCGCGCTCCTTTTCCTCCTCGCGTCCGTCCACGTCTGGTCGCAAAGCCTCCGCGTCGAGGCCCCAACGGCCCGCGGGTCACTGCTCATGCTCGACAATGCCGCCAGCGCTCCCTGGATGATCGAGGGATCGGATGATCTCGCCACATGGAAGCCGCTCTGGCGCGTGAAGACACCCGATCCGTCCATCTGGGTCGTCGATGCGAACGCGGCGGGCCGCGCGCGCCGGTTTTTCCGCGCACGCGATGCCACCGCCGACACGGGACAGAGCACGCAGGATCTGCGCGCCTTCTGGAGCCACGGCACCGCAGCCAGCACCACGGGCAGCATCCCGTTCACGCATCTGCCGATGAATCTCGCCGACATCCAGTATCTCACACCGATGGGCCTCATGGTTGCCAATCACGTCACGCCCATCGATCACCTTTATCTTTATCCGGTGAACCTGACGGACTTCTTCGATGTGTTCGCGCCTGCGAACGGCCACATCGTGCTGATCCAAAAGCGCGTCGTTAGCGGGCAGACGCCGCAGTATCGAATGGTGTTCGAGCACACCGGCGCATTTTGGAGCTACTACGATCTGGTAAGCTCGCTCGATGCCAGCGTGCTCACTGCGCTCGGCGTCCCGGATGTGCCGGACAACACGCCGCAATATGTCCGCGTGGCCGTCAGCGGCGGCCAGCGCATTGGCAATGTCGGCACGCGCACGCTCGACTGGGGCGTCGTGTGGAGCGAGGTCACGCGCGGCGGCTTTGTCGTGCCTGCGCACTACGACTACGAGCCGTGGAAGATTCACACCGTCGATCCGCTCGATCATTACGATGAGCCATTGCGCAGCCAGTTGCTCACCAAAGCCGTGCGCACCGGCGCGCCACGCGGCGGACGCATCGACTACGACGAGGACGGCACCGCCGCCGGAAATTGGTTTCTCAAAGGCACGAACGGCTATCGCGGCCTCAATCCCGGCCAATACTGGCTCGGCCATCTCGCGCTCACGTATTACCACATCGATTCAAGCGTCTGCATGTTCTCCATCGGCAACTGGCAGGGCACGCAGAAGCAGTATTGGGTGAAGAACAACACACCCGACCCCGCGACCGTGACCGAAGCCACCGGCGTCGTGAAATGGGAGCTCGTGTTCGGCACCCGCGGCGCCTACGGCCAGACCTTGACAGGCATCCCGACCGCCGTGCAAGGCACCGTGCTCTTCCAAGTCCTGCCCAATCGCGAACTGAAGCTCGAAATCTTCCCCGGCAAGACAAGCGCGCAGGTCAGCGGCTTCACCAGTGCAGCGAGAATCTATGAACGCTAGTCTCCATGTCCGAGCACCTGGGGCGTTGCTGGTCGTCGCGCTTGTTTTCGTGGCCAATCCAGCCAGCAGTGCGCCTCATCAGTCAGGGGTGCGAGACATAACTGTCCACGCGGACAAGCCTGCGGGCCGCATCCGGTCGCTCCAAGGTGATCTCGTTTCCGGACGTGGTGCTTTCCTCAACCACCGAGAAACGATGGCCCGCGTCGAGCAGCCAGCGCTTCACGGCCACCTTGGCGTCCGCAGCCCACGGCAGTTTCTCCGAACGGGCTATACCAGTGACATACGCATCAACCCTGAAGAAAGCCTGTGCCTCCCGAGTCGTGATCTTGTCGCCCTCTGCCGCCGAAAATTTCTGGTACGCTTCGCTGCCAAGCATCCGTTCCCGTTCGCGCCGCATCCAGTTGCGTTCTTTTTGGCTCAAAGCTTTTCTTGAAAGATCTACCCCTTCCAACTCGTGCGACATTTTGCGTGCGAATGCCAATCCCTCGGCGGTGAGGATCCACTCGTCCCGTTTCGCGTTAATCACGTAGCTGCCATTTTTCGGCTTCTTGGCATCCCACAGAAAAGCGTCGACGTTCTTAATGTTGATTTGCCCAGGATATCGCTTCCACGTGAACCTGCCCGGCGCGAGTTGATTGACCTTCATGGCGATTTCCTCGAGGTCCACTGGCTTCGCGTCACCTCCCAGCAAGTAAAGCGCAATCGTCACTAGTTCGTGGTTCGCGAACTTGTTCTTGGAAGCTTGGTTCATTTGAGCCAATCGATCTTGATCTCCTTCTCGACCGCCTTGAACTCCGGGTCACCGGTGACGAGCTCGGCCTTGTGTTTCCTGGCCAGCGCGGCGGCGAAAGCGTCAGCAAGGCTGAAACTGACGCGCGATTTGAAATCCGCCGCCAGGTCGGCGAGTTCGCGATCCGCCGGATGAAATTCGATGGGCAGGGCGATGAGGATTTTGGCGGCTTCGGCCCAGGCGTCTGCGCCGTCCTTGCGCAGAATCATGTATTTGGCCTCGGCGTAGTTCACCTCGGTCATGTGTACGTGCTTGTCGGCCTTGCTGGCTTTCTGGAGGATTTCTTTGACCGGCACGCCCGCCGGCTCGCCCCGGAAGTAGGCGATGAGGGCGAAGCTATCGAGAACCGTGGCGGGCATACTTGGCTTCCTCCTTCTCGCGTTCCTCGCGTTTGTGGTCGGCCCATTCGTCGGCCAGAGGCTTGTCGCCGGGCTTGCGCTTGAGCAGGCCAAAGCCGCGCTCGATCGTGGCCGCCGTCACCGGCTTGAGCAGTATGCCCTCGTCGGTGGCGGACACGATGGCGCGAGTGCCGTCCTCGATATGGAAGAGCTTGCGGAGCCGGAGCGGAATCACCACCTGGCCTTTGGTGGTGAACCAAACGGTATCGTTCTGTGTTGTCGTATTCACAGAATGAAGTATTACTATTTTATTAATTCCGTCAACAGTTGTTTATTCAGACTTTCTGAAAAAGATGGATTTTGAGAAAGCGTTGAGCCTGTAACACTGGGGGCACCTTATGCTAAACAGGGGTTGTGAAGATGATCGAGCCGGATGAATCCGACGGCAGCGACTCCGACCTGCTGCAACGCGTGCAGCGGGGCGAGGTCGAAGCGTTTGCGACCGTGGTGCGGCGGCATTTACCGTCGCTGCGGGCCTTTGTGGCAATCCATCTCCCCGTGCCGCACCTGGCCGACGAGATCGCCCACGAGGCCTTCGTCTTTGCGTTTCGGCGCATTCGCGAGTTTGACACGCGACGTCCGTTCCGCCCCTGGCTGCGTGCCGTCGCCTGGCAACTCGTGCGCGCGGAGCTCCAGCGCTTCGCCCGCGAACAGGCCAACCAGTCGCGGCTGGAGCAGCTTCAACTGGCTGAATTGACGGCTTCACTGACACCCGACGCGCCGCCGGACGAGATCGTCTTTCTGGAGCAATGTCTCGCGGAGCTGCCGCCCCATCTCCGCCGGCTGATCGAGGATCGGTATCGCCACGAACATACCTCCACCCAGATTGCCGCCCGGTGGGGCCGCACCGGGGAATGGGTGCGGGTGACGCTGTTCCGCGTCCGGCGCCAGCTCCGCGCCTGCATCGAAGCCAAACTCGCCGGAGGACACAATGCCATCTGAACGGCAACTGGCTGATTATCTGGCCGGCACGCTCACGGACGAGGAGCGCGTCGCGTTTGCGGTGGAACTGGCTGCGCATCCCGAAGCCTTGCGCGAGGTGGTGCGGCAGCAGCGTCTCGACGCAGCGCTGGGCGCCCTGCTGAACCCGGGCCACGCGCGCGTCGAGGCCGCCATCATGGCCAGTGTGCGAGGCACGAGCGATGAGGTCATCGAAGCGCGGGTGCTGGAATCCACTGTCCACACGCATCCCGATCCCGGCTGGCGCGGATGGCTGCCAAACTTCGACGGTTGGCTTTCTGCCGCGAGACGATGGCGATCGGCCGGCGCGGCCGCCGCTTTGCTCCTGCTGGTCGCGGCCGCCGTCGTCGTGTGGATCAGGCCGTGGACCCCCTCGACCGCCGACGGCCCGCCTGCGCCGGAAGTCGGGAACACCAGCGGCGATCTGAATGACCTGCGTGACCTGGCGCCGCTGGTGGCCGCTCCGCCCGTGTGGACCGGTTCGGAGCAACAATCCGCCTGGCTGACGGCGCTCGCTGCCGCCACGGCTCCCGGAGGAAACGAACGATGAACCCTCAACGCATCATCACCGCGCTGGCCGCCACGCTGGTCTTGGCTTCGACCACCGTCTGGCTGCTGGCTCAAGAGAGGCCTGCGCCCGCTCCGCTCACCGAACAGCAACTCCAGCGCATTCGCCCGATCATCCAAGGCACCCAGGCCGAAACCGCCCGCGCACAGACGCGACTGATCGAGTGCCAGCGCGAACTGGCTGCCCTCTATGCGCGCTACGATCTGGACGAAGCCGCTGCTGGCAAGCTCCAGGACGAAATCGTGGAACTACAACGCCAGCTTCTGTCGGCTCATCACCGGATGCAGAAGGCGCTGCGGGCCACGGTGGACGCCGGACAGTTCGAGCGTCTGCGCCGGCGCCTGGAAAACGCTGCTGTCCCCGCCGCCAAGCCTGAGGCCAAGCCAGAGATGAAACCGATCAGGCCATGATCCTTCGCTTCTCCTTCAACGCGAAGTTGGCGACGCTTCTTATCTTCG
>Ga0233424_10002881_pt1 | contig 11612 bp, 14 predicted proteins | sample Watercolumn_Towu_FD_181011 | JGI IMG/M metagenome (GOLD analysis project Ga0233424, IMG submission 181011) | Freshwater microbial communities from Lake Towuti, South Sulawesi, Indonesia - Watercolumn_Towuti2014_125_MG | ecosystem: Environmental > Aquatic > Freshwater > Lake | place: Indonesia... | reverse complement strand
CAGCACCGCCGGGCGGGAACCGGCGAAGTGGCATTTGAACTACGAGACGGTCGAGCCGTGGCCGCTCGTTGAGCACATGGACACCTTTAATTTCAATCCATGGGAACAGTTCCAAGTCCAGAAGATGACCTTCGCCCGCCCGTCCGCCCGAGCAAAAAGCCGCCGGGTTGAAATGGGACAAGACGAAGATCATCTACAACAGCCACGTGACGATTTCGCAAATCCCGCTGGAAGCCTACGACTACGTCGTCAACGGCAAGCCAGCCATGGAATGGGTCATGGAGCGCTATCAGGTCACGCGCGACAAGGACAGCGGCATCGTCAACGACCCCAACGACTGGTGCCGCGAACACAATCAGCCCCGCTACATCATCGACCTGATCGCCCGCGTCGTCCGCGTCAGCCTGGAGACGATCAAGATCGTGAAGTGCCTGCCGGCGCTCAACGAACGGAAGTGTGGCACGCTCTGAGTCTGCAAAGGGCGTGGTCTGGGTGGTTGACTACCCATTCCACTCCCATCGAAGCCAAGTAAGGTCGCTCCCGCCAACCATTTCGTCGCGGCAGGCATGAGCCTGCCCAACATGGGTTTCATGTCGCCACGTGAGTGACATGATTGCTCTCCGGCCCATCGCCTGCTGAGTTGTGGCCGACGAGCCAGAGTTCGTAGATGACGCCGGGGGTCAGCGGGCCGGCGGCGATGACGGAGACGACGTTGGTGGTCGAGGTGCCGGCCAATTGGGCGGTGCCTCCGGCGGGTTTGCGGTAGGCGCGGAGCGTGGTGGCGTGGTCGGGGAGCGCGGCGACGGTCAGCGTCAACGCGGTCGCATCGAACGTGGCGGTCCCCGGTGCGGCGGGGAGCGGTTGCGGGGCGGCGCCGCCCGCGTCGCGTCGCGGTTGCTTGCCGATCTTCGCCAGTTCCGGCGTCTGATCTTCGTCGTCGCTCGCCGAACAGTAGAAGAACCGGACGCGATCCACTGCGGTCTGCAACAGGACGAGCGCCTCGTCGCGCGCCGCCGTCGCGGCCTGAGCCGTCCCGCCCGTGGCCAGCGGCTGGTTCGCATTCACGATCGCCAGTTGGTCGGTAATCAAGGTGAGGAGCGCCGCCGGATAGCGGTACGCCGGATTGGTGATCGAAGGCGTGGCCGCGATCGCCTGATTCGCCAGCGATTCGGTGCGGGCGTCGGTGATGTTGCCGATTTCCCCTTGTTCCCAGCCGTAGGCCGTGAACACGCCCAGCCGGTCCGCGTCCGTGATTTGAAAGCTGGCAATGCCGTTCACGAAGTTGTATCCGTCTCGCAGCAGCTTGTTGAGCTGATCGACGGCGGCTCGCACGTTGGCCGACGCCGTGGCTCGGCCCCCTTCCGTCAGCAGCGTGGCCGAATCCTTGGCCTTCAGGTCCGCCAGCCGATTGTTGAGCAGCGTCCGGGAGGCTGCCGGTAACTTGAACGGTTCCCCCGCCGCTCGCCCGTCATCCACCGATTGAATCAATTCGCCAAATTCCACCTGTTCCAACACGGCTTCATTGGGCATGGCTGCCTCCTCAGAGAGTTTGAGAGGTGAACGATGCGCGGAATTCTACCGCTGTGTGTTTGAGAATCGCAAGTTACGGACGATGGATGCCTTCCCCCTCGAATAGTCGAAATCGGTCGTTCCAACCGGACAGTGATTTCATGTTTTTGAGGAATTTGTCGGGAACGGGCGCGACGACGGAGATTACCTCCGCTCATCAATCCGGTGCAGCAGCTGCTCAGTGCGGATGAAGAGGGCACCGTCGGCGAGGGCGCACGAGGCGAGAGTGCGCTCCTTCAGGTTGTTGCGGGCGACTTCGAGGTAGGTCGGGCCGGGAGCCAGCACGATCGTTTCGCCCTCTTCGCTTTGGAGGTAGATGTAGCCGTCCGGGAACATTGGCGACGAGGAATAATTCCCGCCGATCGCTCTTGCCCGACGGTCGGCTGGCACGGTTCTACGAGTTGCGCACGAACAAGCCGCTTTACTTTACAAAAGAGTACGTGCTCACGTACGACGACAGCGACATGCCGACACACTACGGGTTCAAGGTTGGCAGCCGGTTGGATGAAATCGAGCGGCAGTACGAACGGCTATCGAAACTGAAGTCGGACGAACTTGCCAGGCTCCGCGAAAAGCCGCAGGAGCGACCGAACGTGTCGAAGTCGCTCGAATCAAACGTCCGCAACGTGATCGCCGCGCTGGACGATCGCGGCGCGTGGGTGGAAGACGGCAGCTTGCGATACCACGGCAAGGGAGATGACACCCGTCGTGTGATCGACAGCCGCACGTTCATCAAAAATGTCGATGTGCTCAGCCGCTACCTCGCGGCCACGCGAAAGTAACTCGATCCGTAGGACGGCTCTTCCGAGCCGTCCGGTCGGGTCAGGAGACCCAACCTACGATCTCATGCCACCACCACTCCCCCTTCACGGCCTGCGAGTGCTCGACCTGACGCGGGTGCTGGCGGGGCCGTACTGCACGATGCTGCTGGCGGATCTCGGCGCGGAGGTCGTCAAAATCGAACGGCCCGACGGCGGCGACGATTCGCGGCAGTTCGGACCGTTCATGGCGAACGGTGACAGCGCGTACTTCGCCAGCATCAACCGCGGCAAAAAAAGCGTCGTGCTCGATCTGCGGCGCGAGGCCAATCGCGAGACGTTCCTGCGGCTGGTCGAAAAGGCGGACGTGCTGGTCGAGAATTTCCGGCCCGGCACGATGGAACATTTCGGCCTGCCGAGCCGGCGGCTGCGCGAAATCAATCCGCGGTTGATCGTCGCTTCGGCCACGGGGTTTGGTCAGACGGGGCCGGACAGCCATCGCGCGGCGTACGATGTCATCATTCAGGCGCTGAGCGGGTTGATGAGCATCACGGGATACGATGCCAGCCAGCCGGCGCGGGTGGGGAATTCGATCAGCGACATCCTGACCGGCCTGTTCACGGCGGTGGGGATTCTCGCCGCGCTGCGGCAGCGCGACGAAACGCGATCCGGCTGCGACCTCGATCTGTCGATGCTCGAATGCACGGTCGCCACGCTCGAAAACGCGGTGACGCGGTTCGCCGTGTCAGGCCAGCCGCCGACTCCGCTCGGCACGCGGCATCCGTCGATCGCTCCGTTTCAGGCGTTCCGCGCGGCGGACGGACAATTCGTGATCGCCGCCGGCAACAACACGCTCTGGCATCGCCTGTGCGAAGTGCTCGAAGCGCCCGAACTCTTGTCCGATCCGAAACTGGCGACGAATCGCGATCGCGCGGCGAACCTTGACCACCTCGAAACGTGCTTGAACGCGCGGCTCGCTAGTCGCCTGGTGCGCGAGTGGCTCGGATTGCTCGACGCCGCCGGAGTCCCCGCCGCGCCGATCCGCAACGTCGCCGAAGTCGTCTCCGACCCGCACCTGCAAGCCCGCGGCCTGTGGCACACCGTCCAAAATTCCGCCAGCCCGCCGCTGCTGACCGCCGGCACCCCGTTTGTCATCGACGGCCACAAGCCGCCGCTCTCCGCCTCGTGGCCCAAGTTGGGAGAGCACACGGAGGCAGTTCTCCGCGAGTGGCTTGGAACAGCCTAACGCACAAGCTCACCCGCGGCGGCCGCTGTTGAGACGTTGAACCCCGAAAAACCGTAATGCGGCCGCCGTCGGGTGTAGCGACTGGTTCGCCGGCGCCTTGCCATCACGAACCGTGAATCCGCGCGAGGTATTCCTCAAGCTCAATGAGCGCCTGCCGAAGCCGCGGCGTCAAGAGATCACGAGCCTTTGTCGGTGCCGCCTTCCGGCCCTCGAACCGCAGGTTCTCCAGGTATGACACGTTCACGGCGTTCTCAACGTCTGGAGCGGCATCACGAAACACTACATCGACAAACTGAAAATGGCGGACAACGGTCGCCTTGTCTTGGTTGTCAATCGCCGCCTGAGTCGCGCGAGCGAGGGTCGCCATCTCCAAGTGCAGCAGCCCTTCCGAGCAATCATCGATGGCCGCAACGACTTCGGGAAATCGGTCGGTCAACAACGCGATGAATCGCGGATGGTCGATGCGTTCGGACATACGAGGACCCAAGCCGGCGAACAGATATTCGACCGCTGAACTGCGGTAGTTTTTTGCCGTAGAATCGCGGTGATTGTGTAAAGCCTATCGGTGCAAAAGCGGTCCTTCAAGCCGGTTCGGCTGAGCAGCCTTTTGATATGCGTCCAGAGTGTCAGGATATCACGGAATTCCAATAGGCCAATATCCGGCGCGGATAACAAGAATCGTCCGACATGGACTCGGCGCTTGCGTTGACCGATTGCTTGGCATTCGGCTATTTGAAAACGACCTTGGCGTCCGGAGCTTCCTTGTAATGGACTTCGCGGCCGACGCCCCAGGTGCCGTCTTTGAGGTACTCGGCTTTCACGTGCAGCCGACCGTCGGGCAGAATTTTGCTCGTGGATCGGACTTCGGTGACCCCGCCCGCGGCTCCGGCTACGGTTTCGTGGGCGATCCATTGGCCGTCTTCGTGCTGCATGGTCCCTTCCGTGCGAAATCCCGCGGCGGTGAAATACCAGTAGGCCACGGTGTTCCGCTTGGCATCCCACATGATGAGCGATTCGCCGCCGTAGTGCCCGTCGTTCACGGAATGCAACACGCGGATCGCCTTTCCGTTGAGGGCCCGCTCCCAGCGGGTGACATCGAACACCGGCTTCTCCGGAGTCGAACTCTTGAATTCCCCCTTCCAAGTCTTGCCGAGCAACGGAGCGAACGGCTTGAGCGGCTCGTCCAGTTGCTCCGGATCGGCCGCCGCTGCCCAGCCCGCGCCGAGAATGAGAACGACGGCCAGTGCCGAAATGATTCTCTGGTTCATACTGCTCCTCCAGGGGGAAATGGTTGCTCGCGCACTGTGCTGACTCTACCTGACGAAACGTGGTGATGCCATGATGTCGCCGTCACATCGACGGTTGCTCAATGCCAATCCGGGTTCTGCCAAGGCCATCCAGCCATCGGCCGATTCTACGCCGTGGTACCGTCGCTCGAATTCGATCGCGTTTCACCAGCCTGTGGTGCCACAGACCAGCCGTGCTTCGCAAACCCACGTGTGACAACGACCAGAGCAATGAATCCAGGGACGAACGTGACGAGCGACACCGCACCAGCGATCAGCATCGGAAAGCCTTCGAGTCCACACAATTGATATTGCGCGTAGATCGTCTGACGCCGTCCGGCGAGTTCAGTCGCACCGCGATGAACGCTGACTCTTGCCGTGTAGTCGCCTGTCGGAAACGGATGAAAACGCGTGAGGACAACGCGAGTCTTACCGCCCCAATCCTGGAGTTGCCCGCCCTTGATCGGTTCATTCCACTCGACCTTGCCGTGCGCATCGAGAATCGTTACCTCGGCATCGAGTCCTTCAAAAAGCTCACTGAGGTTCTCAGCGAGGGCGACCGGAGGCACCAAATCAAGTAGCAAAACCTCGCCGTGTGACACGCCACACGTTTGACGGAACGGTGTTTCAAGTTCCCCCGGCTTCGACAGATCGACATCGGCACTCATCGGCCGTGCTACCTGCCACTCGATCAACTCGCGGTTCCGCACGCGGCATGAAAGCCCACTGGTCAACGACACGCCGAGCAACGCGACGGCCACCGCAGCACCAATGATGCGGGCGATTGGCATGAAATCGGAGGTCAAAAATGAGATGCTCGACGGTGACTCAGCAGCTTGCTTCGATTCGCTGAGTCTTGAAGGCAAGCTACTGGTCCCAGCATAGCTTGGCAAGCGGGTTCAAGATTACTGTGATACCGTGGCCCTCATCGGCGGCAAAACGCATCGTAGGCCACTAGGGCACCGAGGATCATGATTGGCATGCCGACGAGACGGATGCCGAGTTCGAGACGGACGCTCGATGACATCACGCGCGTGTGGGCACTGGGGAACAACAGATAGATCACGCTCTTGAGCGACGTCATCCAGCCCGCCACCGTGACAATCACCGGGATGTCCCAAACCCAGATGTTGTGACCGAGGATGATGACGAGTCCGATCGGCAAGCTCATCCCGGCCAGAATGAATCCACCCGTGTCGCGGTCTCGCAGCGGGAGCAGGAGCGATGCCCACTTGGCCGGGTGCAGCAGATGCGACAGGCCGACAATGATCCAAAAGATTCCGAGCCAGCGGGCGATCAGGATGTCGATGGGCATGGGTTGGAGTTGTTGCCGGGTTCGGGATTGAATCGGTGTCGAGATGTCCGAGTGCGAGGGTGTCAGGGAGAACGAACAAGCAGGGGCAACAGACCCCGCCACCCGCACACTCTGGCACTCTCACACTCACCGCTTCGTCGGACGACGTCCCTTCGCCACCCGCCGCGCCGCCTGTTTCGCTTCGATGATTCGATACGCTTCGAGGATAAATTCTGCAACCGCCGACCAGTCCGGATCGCGGTCGAGGCGGATGCCCAGCCAACCGTACGGGCCGACGTACGGCGGCACGAAGAATTGTTCGGGATCGGCCGACACCATCGCCGCCTGAGCCCCTTCCGGAACCGGGCACCAGATGGCCGCACGGGCGTCGCGGTGATGGTTGTCCGTGTACATCACGAAGATTCGGTCGTGAATGCGAAACGTCGGCGTGCCCCACGCGATCTTCTCGGCCGTGTCCGGGAGCGACAGGCAGATTCTTCGCACGCGATCGACGGGTGTCGCATCCGCGGACGCCTTGCGTTTGACGGTTCGCTTCGCGTTCGCGCTCGGTGCCACTGGCAGCTTGCTGCCAGTGCGAGCATCGCCGGACATTACACGGGCGGACAAGCCGCCCGTGGCACCCGACGCGGTCTTGGGACCGGTTCTAGGTTTGGCCATGTGTCGAACCAACGCGCACTGGGTATTCGATCAGCACACCGTAACCCTGCGAATCGCTGTCCTCGGGGCGGAAGCCAGGCAGGATCGCGACCAGCCGGGCGCCGTAATCGAGATGAAACGCCAGCACCGGATCGACCAGTCGGCCCGACGCCGTGCGGAACTTCACGTACTGTTCGATCGGCATGGTGGCCCGCTTGTGATACCGCGCCGGTCGCGTCACGCCGAGGATTCTCTCGATGCCCGGCAAGCTCCGCGCCATTTCAATCTGCCGGTCGATCAGCACGCGGGCCAGGCCGAATCCCTGATGGCTGCGCAGCACGCACACACCGACCAGGTGATAAACGTCGCCGTCGGGAGCGTGCGAACCGGCGAACCGGCCGCGATCGGTCACGGCGGGAAAGCTCGATCGATGGGCCTCGAAAAACTCCGACTGCACGCGCTGCGCCGTGGCAAACGCCACCACCCGGCCCGCGATCTCCGCCACCAACTGGCCGGCGGGGAAGAGTTCCATCCGCGACCGAATCTCCTCCTCGCTCGATGCCATGCCGGCCGGCCAACTGGTTCGCTCGATCTCCACGATCTGCGGCAGGTCGGCGGGTTGGGCATCTCGGATCAGCATGCAGGTCCCTCAACTCGGTCGCGGGCATTGCAGCGCACACACCGACCCGCAGCGCCAGCGAGAGCCAAACTGCGACTCCCTCGCCGGCACTGCGGGTTGGTACTCGGCATCACATTCGACAACGAAATACCCGGCCCGCGATTGCGTGTTCTAACGTGGAGCCGCCTCCGATTCAAAGCATGGACTGACAAACAACGGCCGCCACGACCGACATCGATCCGCCCCACAGCAGCATCTGCCGGAAAAGTCGCTCGCGGCCGGCTGCCGAGGGAAGCGCGGCGAGGCACAGTGCGCCGATCGTGGACACCGGCGACACGTCCACCAGATTGCTGCCAATGTTGACCGACATCGCCAGCGACAGCGGATCGGTCCCCGGAATCCCGGACGCGAGTTCCGGAACCATCGGCAGAAACGTCGGCAACACAACGCCCGACGTGCTGCTGAAGATGGAAATCACCCCGGTGACGAACGCGATCATCCCGTTCGCCGTGTCCGCACTCGCGGTCGAAGCCAGCCACTGGCTGAACAGCTTGAGTCCCCCCGTGCGCTCCGCGATCGAAACGAGCGTGCTCATCCCCGCCACCATCAGCACCACGCCCCACGGAGTCTGCTGCAGCGCTTCGCGCTCGTCCGCCGCGCGAACCGCAACCAACACCACTGCCGCCGCGATCGCTCCCAGCCCCAGGTGCACATCCGCGCCGATCACGCCGGCGAACAGAATCGCGATCGCCGCCAGCGTCACCGCGTGCCGCCAACACAACGCTCTCCCCTCTCCCCCTTGGGGAGAGGGGTCGGGGGTGAGGGGCCGCCCGAGTGTCTCTCGACCATGTTCGCGATTCAATTCGAGAGGCACGTCACCACCCCTCACCCCAGCCCTCTCCCCAAGGGGGAGGGGGAGTACGCACCGCCAACCACGGCACAGCACGTACCCGATCGCCGCCACTCCCACGTTTACCGCGAAGTTGGTTCCAAACGTGTACGCAGTGTGGCTGGCCAGGCCCATCGTGCGCAAGTTGCGTTCGGCGATGATCTCCATCGTGCCGAACGGCGACAGGCCGCCGGCGATGCTTCCGTGCCCGACCATGATCGCCATCAGAAAGGGCGACACACCGGCTCAGTGCGCCGTCTGCATGGCCGCCGGAGCGACGAGCGCGACGGCGGCGATGTTTCCTGCGCCGCTCGCCGACAGCAGGCACGTCAACGAGAAAAACAGGATCGGCAAGAGCGCCGCGCGGCCTCGACACAAACGCACGCCGAGCTTCGCGACGACATCGAGTGTCCCGTTGACCTGCGCCAGCGCGAACAGCAACCCGACGCCGATCAACGTCAGCGCGAGATCGGCCGGAAACCCGGCGACGACTCCCTTCACGCCCAGCTCCACGCCCAGCGGCGGAGCCACGTAGACCCCGATCACTTACGCGAACGCGAACCCCAGCAGACCGACATTCACCGACGACACGCAACTGACGACGACCGCAATCAAGAGCGCCAGCAGCGAAATCGTCGCGAGGTCCATGTCGTGCCGCCTCGATTGCGCGAATGAAAACAGTCAGAATCAATCTTCCGGGAGGGCGAGGCTCCTGCCGAGCCGGTTTCATCGCAGCGGCAACGTGACGACGGCTCGGCAGGAGCCTCGCCCTCCCGTATCGACCCGTCACGTCAGCCTGAGGTCACGCAATCCATGTTCCCGAAGCCGCCGGATTATCGAGCCGCGATCCCCGATTCGCAACGAGCCTCGCTGGGAATTCGAGCCGCATCTCGCCAAGATGGTGCCTCGTTTAGCCGCAAGCCCGCAGGGCTGCGCGCCGTCGACGGCACACATCGATCGTGGACCGGCACGCACGTCTTCGGCGTTGCGGCTAAACGATGCTGCTTCCACAACCACACGGAATTCGTTTCATGCCCGGACTGCTCTCCCGCGAACGGATCATCGCCGCGCCTGGTTTCAACCGCTGGCTGGTGCCGCCCGCTTCGGTGGCGATCCATCTTTGCATCGGGTCGGTGTACGCCTGGAGCATTTTCAACCCGGCGCTCGAACGGGTGCGCGGAGTCGTCACGCCGGCGGCGGACGATTGGACGCTGAAGCAGGTCGGTTGGACATTCACCTGGGCCATCGTGTTCCTGGGTCTGTCGGCGGCCGTGGCCGGGAAGTGGCTGGAGCGCGTCGGACCGCGAATGGTCGGGACGACTGCGGCCGCGTGCTGGGGTGGCGGATTTCTTGTCGGAGCCCTCGGCATCTGGCTGCACCGGATCGAACTCTTGTACCTCGGCTACGGCGTGATTGGCGGCTGTGGCTTGGGCCTCGGGTACGTTTCGCCGGTGAGCACGCTCATCAAATGGTTTCCCGACCGGCGCGGGATGGCGGCGGGCATGGCGATCATGGGTTTCGGCGGCGGAGCCATCATCGGCACGCCGCTCAAGGAATCGCTGATCCGCACGTTCTACCAGCCGCCGGCGTTCGTCGGCGCGGCAGAAGACGTTTCGCTGACGACGGACGGAGGCCGGCGGTTCGCGAACGTGGACGGGATGCGGCGCGAGGTCGTCGTCGTCGGCAGCAACGAAGTCAAGTCGATGCTCGTCCCGGGTCGCGAGGGAATCTACATCGTCGGCACCGGCCGCACGGGTGTCGTCGAAACGTTCGTGACGCTCGGGCTTGGATATTTCGTCGTGATGGTGCTCGCGGCCTTTTCGTACCGCCTGCCGGCTCCCGGCTGGCAGCCTGCTGGATGGAGTCCGCCCGACGCGGCGACGAGCGCGGGGAAGATGATTTCGACTCACACCGTCGCCATCGACGAAGCGACGAAGACTCCGCAGTTCTACCTGCTGTGGGTGGTGCTTTGCTTCAACGTGACCGCCGGGATCGGTGTGCTGGGGGTGGCGAAAACGATGATGACCGAAATTTTCGGCACCACGCTTCCCGGCACGGTGGACGGCGCGTTCGCCGCGACGTACGTGCTGATGACCAGCCTGTTCAACATGGCCGGCCGATTCTTCTGGGCCAGCGTCTCCGATTACCTCGGCCGGCAACGCACGTACACGATCTTTTTCGTGGCCGGGGTCGTGTTGTATCTGTTGATCCCGTTCACGGCGATCCGCGTGAGCCAATCGCCGAGCGAAACCTGGCTGTGGATGTTCTACGCGGTGACGATGCTGATCTTCACGATGTACGGCGGCGGGTTCGCGACGATTCCCGCGTACCTGTCGGACCTGTTCGGGACGAAATTCGTCGGCGGAATCCACGGGCGGCTGCTGACCGCCTGGAGCACGGCGGGCGTCCTCGGCCCGCTGGCCATCACGACGCTTCGCGAACGCACGCTGCGGGCCGCCGTCGAGAAGTTGGCTCGACTGGTGGACCCGGCCGCGTTTCAAGCCGCCTTCGGCGCGGACCTCGATCAACTCCCGACCCTGATCGACCAGAAGACAGTCACGGTCGCCAAGCTGATGAAGATCGCTCCGCCGGGCACCGTCGATCCTTCCAGTTCGCTGTACAACAGCACGATGTACCTGATGGCCGGGTTGCTGGCCGTCGCGCTCGTCGCCAACTTGCTGGTGCGACCGGTCGATCCGCGTCATCATCTGGCGGAGTGATTGGGCGGCGTTTGGTGCTCGCACCGTTTCAACAAAGACTGACTCGAAGTGAGAGGGTACGAGGGTGAGAGCGTGACGGGGATTGGCCGGCTCACCCTCACACTCTCACACTCTCCCTCAACTCGTAGCGCAACCGGAAAATGTTTCGACGACTTGGACGATCGGTGACTCGCGGTTGGCCGGCCTGGCTGGCCGCGTGGGCGATCGTGATCGCCGTCGCTACGATCACGGCGCCGCCGCTGAAGTCAGTTCTGGTCGAAGGCGAATTCGGGTTCCTGCCCGAATCGTCGCCGAGCCGCCGCGGCGAGAAACTGCTCGCCCAGGCGTTTCCGGGTGAACTCAACAACAGCAACGTCGTGCTGGTGCTCAGCCGCACGGGAGGCGATTCGGAACTGACGGACGCGGACCTCGCGTTCGTCGACGACGTGCTGAAGCCGCGGTTGGAGCGAATCCAATCGCAGCTTGATGCCGGTGCCGTGCGGATCGCGAAGATTCGGACGCACCGCGACGAGTTGACCGGCCCGTTGCTGGCCGCTGCCGATCGCCTGGCGATGCTGGTCGTCGTCGAACTGAC
>Ga0233424_10002880_pt1 | contig 11616 bp, 11 predicted proteins | sample Watercolumn_Towu_FD_181011 | JGI IMG/M metagenome (GOLD analysis project Ga0233424, IMG submission 181011) | Freshwater microbial communities from Lake Towuti, South Sulawesi, Indonesia - Watercolumn_Towuti2014_125_MG | ecosystem: Environmental > Aquatic > Freshwater > Lake | place: Indonesia... | reverse complement strand
TGTGTCGTGTGCGGCGACTGAGGAGTCCCCTCACCAAGGCGGTTCTTCGGGTCGGAATACTCGAACTCGAGCTTCGGCGCCTCAACGTCACCGCAGTCGAGGTCACGGAAGATCGCGCGCAACCCGTCCGCGTCGAGGGGAGCGAACAGGTTCAGCCCGAAAGCCTGCGACGATCGACGGTGCAGGATGTAGGTGTGATCGAGTCCTCGGCGGACGAGATCGTCGTACGCCGTGAGCGCGGCCGGCAGAAACGCACCAGTGGCGTCGGCGTGCGTCAGCGGCCCGTTCATCCGTCTACACCGAGCAGCTCGTTGTTGATGCGCGACTGCCAACGCAACGGCCACACCGGCGCTGCAATGATCCGGCCGAGTTCGTACGGCAGGCGCTTGTGGTTCGGGCCGTGCAAGGTCGGCGCCTCGGCGAGCGGATCCTCGACGACCGTGATGGTCCACGTGATCCCACCGTCGAGCGCTTCGAGTTGACCCGCGAGATAGGAGCCGACGGCGACGCCGCCCGACTTCGGCGCGAGTACGAGGTCGATCACGACAACTTCCCCGCCCGAACGCTCCTGCCAGTTGCGTTCCTCTCGGATCGCGCTTCCGTTCGCGATCACCCACGTCGCGTAGTCGAGCGCCTGCAGCACAACTCGGACATCGCCGGTGCCGACCTTGGTCTCGACGACATGCAGTCGGTTCTTGCGATCCACACCAAGGAAGTCGATGAATCCACGGCGATGCGCGCCTCGCCATGCCGGGTACTCGCGGGCGAGATCGATCAGGCCGAGGCTGGCGAGACGCGACGCGGCGAGCGCGGCCTGCATGCGGTGTTCATCGTGTCCTGGATCATGACCGGCCAGACGTTTCCACACCGCGTCGCCAACCCGACGTTCGATCGCCGCCGTCTCGACCGGCGTCAACGGTCGATCGATCACGACCACGAGCGCGGGATGCTGATCGGCCGTGAGCGTCTCGACGTCATCGTTGTGCGGCTTCGAGTAGTCCACACCTGCGGCGATCGTCACGCCGCCCTTGCTACGACGAAGTTGAACGACCTGCCGGCCATTGCAGTGCCAGGCGAGATATGACGCACGGTGAGCGGGAACCAGGGCCCAGTGTTGGTCGAGGCGCCGGGTGAGCGACTCGACCCAGGGGGCGAACTCCTTCAGGTCATGTGTCGCCATTGTCACCGGCGGCAGCTTCGAGGCAGCGGCAAGGACCTCGGCCCGTGAGGGGACAATCTGTGGCTTCGCGAGGACTCCCTCCTGGTCGTACGAGAAGACTCGAACGGGTGTTGCGATCCACGGCAGCCGCTGCAGCGTCAGGCCAAGATTCTCGCTCGGGAGAACGAGGGCCAAATCGCGGTCGCCCTGCCACGCGAGCGCGTACGCCAGCACCTCGTCGGCGACGTCCGGCGACTTGGCCGGCTTCACGACGACCACGAGCGCGCGGTCGTCGGTGGTGACGTACCAATCGGCTTTCGTCGTCAGCGCCGGCCCTGGCGCGAAAGTCCCGAGCGAGGCGTGAAGGGACGTCGCGACGCGCGCCAACCTGTCACCCATTGCCAAACCCTAGAGGTACTGCGATGACGTTCGCATTCCGACGCACGGACTCATTGAAGCGGCACCGCCCCTGCGGCACCTGTCACGCGGGGACGATGTCGATCGCTCGGCCTGAAAGGTCGGCACAACTCCAGCGGGAATCGCTGCCGCCGGTCGTTCGTAGACTTCGCGAAGTGGGTAAGTACGACGGGTGGGCGACGTTCTTCGATCAGCTCGAAGGAACGCAGCATGAGATCCCGCTCGACGTGCTCGAAGGGATGGTCGACGGTCACCTCCCTCCGAGCGCGACGTCCTACAAGGCCTGGTGGGCCGGCGACCACTACTACGCCACATGGCGCGCTGCAGGGTGGTTCGCGTCGCTCCAGCCCACGCGAGGAACTGTGAGATTCACGAAGGAGTCGCCGTCGCGCGGTCGCCCGCGCGTCGCCGAGCGCAGTGGTTCGGCAACGCACCCCGGGACTCGCCCGATTCCGCCCGACGGAATGCGACTCGTGTTGCTGGGCTGTGTCGCACAGAAGCGATCGGACGCGTCGCCGGCGCGCGACCTCTACGTGTCAGCTCTGTGGGACAAGCGACGGCGGTACGCGGAAAGCACCGAAATGCCATGGGCGGTGCTCAGCGCCGAGCACGGACTCCTCGACCCCGCCACGGTGATCGCACCATACGACCGGTACCTCGAACGCGAGACCCGCGCCTTTCGGCAAGCATGGTCGGAGCAGGTCGCCACACTTGTGATCGAGCGCTGCCGGGCACTCGACCTCTCCGCCGTCGAGGTACACGCAGGCAGCGCCTACCTCGAGTTCGGACTGATCAACGCGTTGGAACAGGCCGGCATCACGGTGGCGTGGCCACTGCATGGTCGCCGCATCGGCGAACAGCTCCACTGGTACGACGACATCGCCCGTGCGGCCTCGCCGCGAGTGGCGGCTGAGACGCGCGTGCCCGTCGTCAAGGGAGCCGACGCTCGATTCAGCGTGACTGGCGACCACGCTCGTGGAGTCGCGGCGATCTACAGATCCGGTGTGCTCGGCGAGGAGGGTTGGGCGGAACTCCCCGAAGTCTGGGCTCGACCCGACGCCGAACCGCGCGAACAACGCCTGTGGATGACCTTCGTCGCTGCCGTCGACCGCGCCCGCGACGCCGACGCGCTGTGGAGGGCAGCCCGCGAGGCATGGACCCACGACGCGTGGGTCTTCGACCCGACCGCGACCGTCGCGCGGTCGTTCATCGAACTCGCCGACGCGCTGCGCCGCTACGGATTGAGTCAACGGCACATGCCCGACGCTGCCGCGTGGCGCACGATCGCGGAGTCGCTCGCGTCGCCGACGTGTCCGTCGGCGATCCGCGCTGCGATCGAAGGCGTTCACGTCGACGCGGGCGAAGTCCTCGCCGCGTTGCGGAGCCGCTCACCGGACGGGACGCCGTTGTTCCCGCAGCTCTCGGGCCCAAAGATCGGCCCTATGTGGGTTCGGATGCTGGCGTACCCCGGCGAGGCGCCGATCCGTGGCATGCGGGTGATCCCAGTCGCAGTCGACACCCACGTCCAGCGCGTCACCGAAATGCTCGGCCTGGTCGAGCCTCGAGTGCTCGATGATGCGCACCGCGGCAAGGTCCAACAGGTTTGGTTCGAGGCGACTGACGACGCAGGTTCGTTCGGCGCGCCCAGCGCGATCGACGGAACGGCCGCCGGGCTCGACCCAGCGCTGTGGGCGCTCGGCCGGAAGGGGTGCTCCGCCTGCGAGAGGGCGAGGGCCAAGATCCGGCTCGGCGACCTCTGCGACCTTTGCGTGCTCGGCCGCGTCGCACCTGTGAGCGAGTCTCATCACGACGCGTCATGAGGCGCGGATGGCGGTGAGGTCGCGTTGGATCGTCTTGCGGCTGACGCCGAGTTCGTCGGCTATTTGGAGTTGGGTGCGGCCGAGCGCAGCCATGCGTGCGACCCGGGCGCGACGGTCCTGCTGTGCCGAGATCGGGGTCGCACGTCGACCGAGGTGCCGTGCGATCGCGGCGCGTTCGTCCGGTCCGCACCCGCCGAACCACACCGCGGCGCGATCGCCGTCAGACTCACGCCGCAGTTCCGACGCGAGGCACGCGACCCGCGCCGGGCAACCTCGGCAGAGCGCGAGGAACTCGAGACCGGGCGACCCGACCTCGGGCGCGAACGATGCGGTCGGAATCCCCGCGCACCGCGGGTCGCGAATTGCCGGATGCGCTTCCGCGTCGATCAATTCGACGAGCTCTCGAGACTCGTTCTCGCTGAACAATTCGGAGAGTAATTCACAATTCACTTCCCAATTCCTTTCAGAATTGGCCCCTCTTCACGACGAAAGCCGGCCCTCAGGCCGGCGGGACACGGTTGGAGAGTCGACGGACTACAAGTAGCCACCTCGGTTGGGCGGTTCAGACACGTCGGGCGGTTCTGCGGTTTCCCACGGCGCACCCACGGCCATGCACACCAGGCTGGCGTGGTGGAAACCCACGGCCAGACGGCGTGCAAGGCGCAGTACGACGTGCGGGACCGGGATCATGAGCATTGCACGTCCCGGAGGTTGGACATCGGTAATCTTCGGCTCCCTTCGCCGTCGAAGTCTCGGGTCTGCCGCGAGCACCTCACATCATGACACACGGTGTGGGACATCGCGCCGCGCGGATCAAGGATCATGTTGAGCGACCACAGGTTGCAGTTTTGATATATATCACGATCGACTTGGCGCCGCAATTCACTGGCTGCTGACGTACTGAGCCAAACCGCGGGCAACTCGCCCCGGAGACCGGTTCGGCGGCGAGTCGCGGAGCGGCGGTGCCACGCCCGTGAGCAACGTGTCCGAGGCGAGCGACTCCCCCACCATGACACGAGATCCGCCACAACAAAGCGGAATCTGGTCGAGAGGTGTGCCAATCTCGATCGTCGGCCTCAGCAGCGGTAGAAGATGTCGCCGCAGTCGAGGCCGATGCGGCATTCGTCGATCGTGTCGAACCACAGGTCCGTCGCCTCGGCCTCGCTGAACCACGCGGTCGACAGGAGATAGGCGTAGTCGTCGCTGCCGGTGTCGGGAAGCGTCCAGAACACTCGCCGATAGTGGCGGCCGCGCCCTTCGAGGCGCCGAACGCCTTCGCCGAGCGCGGCGAAGCGCGGGTTCTCACGATGATCCCACGACGAGAGCACGAAGGGGACGTCCGGCCAGCCCTCACGGCGCCGTTGCCGCGGTTCGATCTCGACATCGTCGAGGTGGTCTCCGAAGCGGTCGAGAGTCGCGACGACCGTTGCGAGCACTTCGTCGGAACGCGCGCCCGTCAAGGTGAGGCCGGCGCGCGCGTCGGGGCTGAGGTCGCCGGCCGCGAAGTCCCAGCCGAGCCGTTCGATCTGGGTGCGGCGCCGCTGCGAGTCGAGCGCATCGCGCGCCCGGACGTAGTAGCGGTTGCGGACGAGCTCGAGTTGCCACCGTCGCGTCCCGTCATCCAAGGAAACCGGTTCGGTGGTTGGTGTGGGTTTGGTCGAGGAGGGGAGCGCGCGGCGCCGCGTACGACGGCCCGGAAACGCACGCACGTAGTAGTCGGCCCGCGCGGGTCGCAGCTCCACACAGTCGTCGCGACCGGCCGTGGCCAACAGCTCAAGCGGTTCGACGGCGTTGAACGCGAACTTCATCGCCCCACCAACCCGCGGCGACATACCCGATCGTGAATCACGCGGCCCGCCGGATGCGGCTGACGATCCAGGCGACGTCGATCGGGTGCGTCTCGAGCCAGCGGGCGACGCGCCGCACATCGGCCACGCGCACGGTCGTGCTCGAACCCTGGCGGCGGTGGAAGTGATCGACCGCGTCGGCCGCGTAGATCGTCGCGGCGATCGGTCGCGCGGCGCGAATCGCCTCGAGCGCGTCGAGCGCGTCCCAGCCGAGTTCGAGCAGGATGCGCAGCGCCATCGACGGACCGCGGTTCACGCCCATGTGACAGTGCGTGAGCACCACCCCGGTCGGATCATCGAGATGCGGGCGAAGTCGAGCAAGCACCGCGTCGAACCACCCATCGGACTGCGCGAACCCGCCGTCGTGAGTACCCGCCCAGATGTAGTCGAGCCCAGGTGCGTTCGCGGCGACCAGCGCTTCGTCGCTCCACTCGCCGCGCACGTCGACGATCGCGGTGACGCCCGCGTCGACCCAATCGCCGAGTTGATCGAGCGCCCGCGCCGTGTCGGCGTCGAGATCGCCGGTGACGATCAGACGATCGCCGACCGGGCACAGCACCCGGTGCCAGCGGGCCGGGTCGTCGAGCTTGGTGAGCGTGGTGAGCGTGGTGCGCGTGGTGGTCGTGGTGGTCGTGGTCATCGGAAGTCCCCTTCGTGTTGATGTCCAGTATGCGGAGGGGGTGGGACACCCGATCATCCGTTGGCCCGGTTCAGCGAGATCACTCGACATTCCGCCGCTGGTCGCACGCATCCTCACCGGTTGACCGGACGGCAGTTGGGTGGCAGCGACCCCTGGCCGGCAGCGTGGCGCGCCTGCGCATGTGGCCGCTGTGTCCGCCGGAACGCGCGGGAACGCCTTGGCCTTACCTCGGAGTGACGGACCTCGGAGTGACGGACATCGACGACCAGGGACGCAGGCAGGAATCGTTCGTCACGGCGAGCGGCGAGAGCGCTCGGCGACAGTTGGCACACCTCCGGAGGGCTCGGAGGTTGGTCCATGTCCCACTCGCCTGCGACAATCTGCTCGGACCGGAGGTGATCCATGGCGGATCGGGTGTTTGAGGAGGGTTTCGCCGCAGTCGAGCGGGCCTGCGCCTCGCTGCGTGAGCTGCTCGCCGCGGCGGGTCGCCAGGAGCGGGCGCTCGCCAAGGCCGCGCACGAGGGCGACCTCGCCAAACTGCACAAGGCGACCGAGGCGCTCGGCGAGCTCGGACTGACCGTCGCCGAGAGCGTCCACGCCGCGACGAGCGCCTGGCCGTTGTCGGCAACCGAGGAGGAGCAGTATCTCGACGATCCGGGAGGCTACGAGCAAGAACTCACGTCGGTCGCGCTCAAAGCCGGCGTGCGGCTCGATCGGCTCGACGATCGGCTGAGCGCCTTCCCGGTACTCGTGAAGATTCAGGCTGCGCAGCGCCAGCTGCGTCTCGACGCGAAACGCATCGCCGCGCTGCGACCGAGCGTCGTGGCCGAGCGACTCCGCACCGCGCAGCGGGCCAAGGCGCGCCTCAGCCCCGAACGGTTCATCGAGACGTTGTTCGCCGCCTACCGACACGTCGTGCCCGCCGACGCGATCGGCCGTTCGATCCGGCTCACCGACATCTACGACGCGCTCACGATCCACCCGGAGATGCGCAAGAGCTACGACAAGGCCGAGTTCACCCGCGACGTTCACGGCCTCGACCGCTCCGCGATCAACCGCACGAAGCAAGGTTTCGTGATGTCGTTACCGTCAGCGACCGCCGAGCGTTCTCGTGCCGGCGTGCTCAGCATCGTCGGTGCCGACGGCAGGATCTTCAACTACTCCGGTATCCGCTTCGAGAGGACCGACGCATGACCGACGCGATCGACTTCAGCGAGTTCACCAAGGTGTTGGAGCACGAATACCTCGACGATTTCGTGCTCGGTGGCGGGGCGGCGGTGAAGTTCCTCGTTCCCGACGAGGCCACACCGACCGAGCAGCTCGGCCGCGCGCTCGCACGGATCGCTGCGAGTCACGGCTACGTGGTCGCCTCGGTCGACGCCGCGCAGACCCGGATCCACATGATCGACAAGCTGTTCCACGCGATCGCCGAGCAGGTGCCGTGGAGCGACCTCGCCGAAGAACGCGTGAGGCGCTTCGCCACGCAAGCGTTCGAGATCCCCGAGCGCTTCGGACCCGATGCGCTCGCCACCCAGATCGCCGATCACGGCGGCGTGGACGCTGCCTACGTGCGCACCATGCTCGAGAAGTCGATCGCCGACGAGGTGTTCAAGGACCGCGAACTCGCCCGCGAGTTCCGCATCGCGATGACCTGGGCGTGCCGCGCCCGGCTCTCGGGCGGCGAAGACGGGGACACGACCCTTGCCGACATCACCGCCTGGCTCACCGGCACGATGACGACGATCTCGAACATGAAGCAGTACCAGATCCACACGAAGATCAACCGGACGAACGCCCGGCACTACCTCGAGTCGATGCTCACCTGGGTGCGGCGCGCGGGCCGGCCCGGAACTGCGATCATCATCGACGCGGGGCGGCTCACCGTTCCTCGCCAGCCCGAGGGCATCAACTACACCAAGGCGTCGCGGATGGACGCCTACGAGGTGTTCCGTCAATACATCGACACGACCGACGACATGTCCGGCGCCATGATCATCGTCGTCGCCAATCATGCCTTCCTCGACACCGAGGCAGGCAGCATCGGCTTCGGTTGCTATCCAGCGCTCATGAACAGGGTTTACGACGAGGTCCGCGACCGCAACCTGCCGAACCCGATGGCATCGCTCGTCCGCATCAACGCAGGAGGCCAGCTGTGACCACGCTGCTCGACGACAACCGAGTGTCGCGCCTGCGAGCGCTCGAGGCACTCCGCAACGGTGTGCCCAACGGCGATGCGGTGCGCGCGCTCGGGTGCGCGCAACCTGCGGTGGTCGACCGCTTCCGCAGGCAGCTCGACGAGCTGCGCCAGGATCCGCCTCACCCCGTCACCGGGCACCTCGTCCGCGGCGACTTCGGTACCGGAAAGTCGCACCTGCTCGAGTACCTCGAACAAGAGGCATTGGGTCAGGGCTTCGTCTGCAGCCGAGTCGTGATCTCCAAGGAGACGCCGCTCTACGATCCGGTCAAGGTCGTCGCCGCGGCGATCCGAGAGGCGCGCTTCGCCGGCGGGCGCGGCTCGATCATCCACGAGCTCGCGCAGCGCCTCGACTATCGCAATCACGCAGCTTCGTCGCTCATCGATTGGGCGAACCAGGCGCCGGGGCTACTCGCTGCGACCGTGCACCTCCACGACCGCAGCAACGACCGTGAGCTCGAGGAGCGGATCCTCGACTTCTGGTCGGGCGATCGCATCGGCGTCGCCGAAATCCGCAAAGGATTGCGCCAGATCGGCAGTGCGGGCGCGTTCGACGTGAAGTCGATCCGCTTGCGTGAGCTCGCGCCACTGCGCATGGAGTTCGCGGCCCGACTCGCCCGTGCCGCAGGGTTCAAGGGCTGGGTCGTGCTCATCGACGAGATCGAGCTCGTGGCCCGTTACACGCTGGCGCAGAGGGCGAAGTCCTACGCCGAGCTGGCACGGTGGATGGGCACGGCGAGCGACGCGATCCCCGGCGTGACGGTCGTCGGCACGATCACCGACGACTTCGATCTCGCTGTGCTCCAGGGCAAGCAGGACCTCGTGCTAGTGCCCGAGCGACTCCACACCAAGGGCGGCGACGACAACCTGATGCTCGCGGCACGCGCCGAGCAGGGGATGCGGCTCATCGAGCGTCAGTCCGACGCGCTCGTGATGCCGACGAGCGAGACGCTGCGCGCCACCTACGGCAAGGTGCAAGGCCTGTACCGCTCGGCCTATGGCTCCGCGTCCGATCTCGAGGTCGGCGAGGTCGGCGTCAAAGACTCGATCCGCAAGTTCATCAAGCGGTGGATCTACGAGTGGGACCTGCGCCGCTACCACCCGGGCGCGGCGATCGACATCACGAGCGAGACGCTCGCCCAGGACTACAGCGAGGACGCGACGCTCGAGATCGCGGCCGAGTCCGACGAGGAGTGAGCTTGACCCGACAAGACGGGTTGTTCGACCCGGCGCGCCTCGGCCCGCCGCTGCTCGTCGAGTTCTTGCATCCCGACAGCAACCCGATCGATCTGCTCGATCTCGGTTTCGAGTTCTTGGAGCGCGAGAAGGTGCCCCAGACGCGGTGGGAACGACCGTTCCGACTCGAGTTGTTCGCGGTCTACAGCAGAGCCGGCAATCCCTTGTACGACTACTCCCTCAGCAAGGTGCCGCTCCCCGACGGCCTCGACACTCGTCTCCGCATCGAGGGCAGCGAAGTCGAGTTCGGCGAAGAGCACGCGTCCGATGCCGGTAACCCGACCCGCAGCGCCAAGACGACGATCTACGTCGAGGGCGTGAAGTTCAACGTCGTCTGCTACCTGACCAAGACGGAGCACCCGTACTACGTGAAGGTCACCGCCATGCAGGCGGGAGGCAAGCGCCGCCGCTCGCTGGCGGGGAGGATCGCCTGAGCGGGCTGCGCGTCCGCCTGCGCCCGGACCTTCACGAAGGCGTGCCCTGGCGCGACGCGGTCCTCACGACTGCCCTCGCGCCCTGGCCGTGACAGGTTCGAGGGCACAGAACCGAATGTCGCACCCACGCGCCAGACTTCGGAGATGCCGCCCACCCCCGATCCCACCTCGGTCCTGCGCCGACTGATCGGCCGTGACGATGTCGAGTTCCGCCAGGGCCAACTCGACGCCATCACCGCGCTGGTCGACGACCGCCGGCGCGTGCTCTGCGTGCAGCGCACCGGCTGGGGGAAGAGCGCCGTCTACTTCGTCGCCACTCGCCTGTTGCGCGATCGCGGCGCCGGCCCCACGTTGCTCGTCTCGCCGCTGCTCGCGCTCATGCGTAACCAGATCGGCACGGCCGAGCGCGGTGGGGTGCGTGCCGCCACCATCAACTCCGACAACAAGGACTTGTGGGACTCGATCGTGCGGACCATCGAGGCCGACGATGTCGACATCCTGCTCGTCTCCCCCGAACGGTTCGCGAACCGCCAGTTCCGCGACGACGTGCTACCGCTCGTCGCCCGTCGCGTCGGCCTGTTCGTGATCGACGAAGCACACTGCATCAGCGACTGGGGCCACGACTTCCGGCCCGACTACCGCCGCCTCGCGCGCGTCATCGACCTGTTGCCGCGCAACGTACCGGTGTTGTGTACGACGGCCACCGCGAACGATCGCGTCATCGAGGACATCACACATCAGCTCGGCTCCGAGATGCTCGTGCTGCGCGGACCACTCGACCGCGAGAGCCTTGCCCTCGACGTCGTGCACCTGCCGACGCAAGCCGAACGCCTCGCGTGGCTCGCGCGAGTGCTGCCGACACTGCCAGGTTGCGGCATCGTCTACACGCTCACCGTGCGCGACGCGAACCTCGTCGCCGAGTGGCTCAACACCAACGGCATCGCCGCGGCCGCCTACTTCGGCGGCGAGGATCTCGACCAGAAGCAGCAGGTCGAGGCGCGTCTCATCAACAACGAACTCAAGGCCGTGGTCGCCACCTCCGCGCTCGGCATGGGATACGACAAGCCCGACCTCGCCTTCGTCATCCACTTCCAGTCGCCGGGTTCCGTGATCGCCTATTACCAGCAGGTCGGACGGGCCGGCCGAGCGCTCGACCGTGCGGTCGGCGTGTTGCTCGCGGGCGCCGAAGACGAACAGATCCAGGACTGGTTCATCAACACCGCGTTCCCGCCCGCCGAACTCGCCGCCGCCGCGGTCGACGCGCTCGCCGCCGCCGACGAACCGATGAGCATCATCCAACTCGAGACGGTGGTAAACCTGCGCCGCTCCCGCTTCACCAACATGCTGAAGCAACTCGAGGTCGACGGCGCGATCGAACGCGACGGCTCGAAGTACCGCCGCACGTTGAAGCCGTGGACCTACCCGCACGAACGAGTCGAGATGGTCACCATGCGACGCCGCGCCGAACAGGCCGAGATGCGCGAGTACCTTCACGGCACGGGGTGCTTGATGCAGCACCTGCGCGCCGCGCTCGACGATCCATCTACGGAGTCGTGCGGCCGGTGTGCTCGATGTCTCGACCGACCGCTGATCGACGTCGGCATCGACCGCGCGCTCGCGGCGCACGCGGTCCAGTTCCTACGCGGCCACAGCATCGACATCGAGCCACGCAAGAAGTGGGCCGACAACACGAACATCTCGCCTGCGGTTCGGGTCGAGCCAGGTAAAGCGCTGTGCCAATGGGGAGACGGCGGTTGGGGCACGCTCGTGCGCGACGGCAAGGTCGCGCAACACTTCGGCGACGAACTCATCGCGGCTGCCGCACGGCTCGTGCGCGCCTGGCGGCCCGATCCGCGCCCCACCTGGCTC
>Ga0233424_10002879_pt1 | contig 11627 bp, 9 predicted proteins | sample Watercolumn_Towu_FD_181011 | JGI IMG/M metagenome (GOLD analysis project Ga0233424, IMG submission 181011) | Freshwater microbial communities from Lake Towuti, South Sulawesi, Indonesia - Watercolumn_Towuti2014_125_MG | ecosystem: Environmental > Aquatic > Freshwater > Lake | place: Indonesia... | reverse complement strand
AGCCCGCAGCGTGACGGCTTACGGGCAAGCCGAAAAGGAGATGCATCCGCGTTCTGCAACCCATTCAACTCTACCGCCTCTATGACAAGGAAATAATTTGTCTGTAAGTTTATGTAATTAAGGAACGCTTCATTGGATTTTCCCTAGCGTCACGGGATCGCTGTCATCGAGATCCCGCATGTCGCTGTCCCGTCTGCGCTTGAGCATCAAGATCCCGGCCCTGGTCGTCGGTGCCGCCATGACAACCGCCGCCGTTCTCGGCGTTTCCTCGTATTGGGCGGCGCGCAGCAATGCGCTGACGATGATCCAGGAATCGCTCTCGGCGGTGGCCACCGAGCGGCAGAAGGCCCTGGAAAGCTATTTCAGTGCCATCCGCGAGGACACGCTCCTCATCGCGTCGAGTGACATGGCGCGCGACGCGCTCGTGTCGTTCTCCGCCGGCTATCGCGAGCTTGGTCCTTCGGCGGAAGAGCGGCTGCAGCGCCTTTACATCGACGACAATCCCCATCCCACGGGCAAGAAGGACGAACTCCAGACGTCCCCGGACGGCTCGGTCTATTCGCGCCACCATGCGCGCCTGCACCCCTGGTTCAACCGGCTGCAGCGCGAGCGCGGCTATTACGACGTCTTCGTCTTCGATGCGGCCGGCAACCTCGTCTACACGGTGTTCAAGGAGCGCGACTTCGCGACCAATCTGGTCTCCGGCCAGTGGCGCGACACCGACCTCGGCGTCGCCTTCCGCCAGGGCCTCGCCGCGGCGCCCGGCACCGTCCACCTCACCGATTTCCGCGCCTATGCGCCGTCCGAGGACGCGCCGGCTGCGTTCATCTCAACCCCCATTGTCGATGCTGCTGGCAAGACGATCGGCGTCTTCGCCTTCCAGATGCCCGTCGACCGCATCAATGCCGTGATGACTGCGACCCATGGGCTTGGCGCCACGGGCGATGCCATCATCGTCGGTGGTGACGGGCTGATGCGCTCGAACTCGCGCTTCACCGCCACCGGCCAGACGGACATCCTCAAGACCCAGGTCCGTTCCGGCGTCATCGACACGGCGTTGCGGGGCAATCCGGCCATCGGCGAAACCGCCTATCGCGAGGCCGCCAGCCTCGTGGCCGCGCGCCCCTTCGCCTTCGGTGACCTGCGCTGGTCGGTGACCGCTCTCCAGGCTGAGGACGAGGCTCTCGCGCCGGTCTATGCCCTGCGGCGCAACCTCATCATCATCGCGCTCCTCGTGCTGCTCGCGGTCGGTCTGCTGGGCTATCTCGTCGCGCAGACGCTGACCCGTCCGATCGTCGCCCTCGTTGCCGACATGGGCGACCTTGCCCGCGGCCGCCATGACATCAAGCTGGCCGGCATCGATCGCGGCGACGAGATCGGCCTGATGTCGCGCGCCGTCGGGGTGTTCCGCGACAGCGCCATCAAGCGCGAGCGCCTCGAGGCGCAGCAGCGCCGCCAGCGCGAGCGTGACGTCGCCCGCCGCGCCAATATGGAAATGCTGGTCGAGCAGTTCCGCGGCGAGGTCTCGGGGGTGATCCACAATCTCTCCGATGGCACCACCTCGATGCGGTCGGCGGCCTCCGTGCTGTCGCGCGTCGCCTCGACGACCCTCGACCAGGCGACGCAGGCCCGCTCCGCCACGACCGAATCCAACACCAATGCCCAGACCATCGCCAGCGCGTCGGAGCAGCTTGGCGCCTCGATCCGCGAGATTGCCGGCCAGGCGCACAAGGCCAGCGCCATCGTCAACGAGGTGCGGCAGCAGGCGCTGTCGAGCAACCAGGACGTGGCAACCCTCGCAGAGGGCGCCAAGAGCATCGGCCGCGTGGTCGAGCTGATCCGGTCGATCGCCGACCAGACCAACCTGCTGGCCCTCAATGCCACGATCGAGGCGGCCCGTGCCGGCGAGGCGGGACGGGGCTTCGCGGTGGTCGCCAGCGAGGTGAAGAGCCTGGCGACGCAGACCGCGCGGGCAACCGACGAGATCGCGGCACAGATCTTTGCGATCCAGTCCTCCACCGACACGGCGGTGTCCTCGATCGGCGCCATCGCCCAGCGCATCGACGACATCTCCTCGCTCAACGCCGCCATTGCCGCCGCGATCGAGCAGCAGGATGCCGCGACGCGCGAGATTGCCGCCAATGTGGCGCGGGCGGCCGATGGCAGCCGCGTCGTCTCGTCGAATGTCGAAGGCGTCGCGACGTCTGCCTCGGACACGACCAGCGAGGCTTCGCGGGTGATGAACACCGCCAAAGTGCTCGGCGAAGCCTCGGAGGCTCTGGCCACGTCGGTGTCCGCGTTCCTCGATGGCGTGGGCGCCGATCTCGACGAGCGCCGCCGCAGCAGCCGGACCACCCTCTGCGAGCCTGGATCGCTCGAGGTCGATGGCCGGGAGATCGCCGTGGAGGTCGTGGATATCAGCGCCGATGGCGCGCGCACGGACCAGCCGCTGAACCTGCCCATCGGCACGCGGGTGCGCCTGCGCATCGCCAATGTCGACGTGGCGGGCAGGGTGGCCTGGTCCGGGGAGACCGGCACGGGCATCGAGTTCGATGCGCCGCTCGCGGTGCTGCCGCCGGCGGTCGAAGGCGCCCTCGCCCAGGCGGCCTGATCGGCGGCAGCGCCGCCGGGGCGGTCACGCCGCCTGGCGGCTGACCATGAGCGCGGCGGTGCCGGTCTGCACCGTTTCGCCGTGCTGGTTGACCACGTCGAGGCGGAGGTCGACCACGCCGCGGTCGTCCTTGCGGGTGGGGCGCTTGCCCACGACCGTCACCACCACATGCACCGTGTCCTGCGCCCGCACCGGGCCGGTGAAGGTCCAGGTGATGCCGAGGAGCCCCATCACCGTGCCGTCGAGAAGGCCGGCGCGGGAGGCGAGCCCGAAGGCCATGCCGACGAGCATGGGGCCATGGGCGATGCGGCTGCCGAACTGGCTCGCCGCGGCATGGACCTCGTCGACATGCAGCGGATTGAAGTCGGCGGTGAGCCCGGCGAACTGGGTGATGTCCGCCTCGATGATGGTGCGCCGGGGCGTCGTGTAGGTCGCGCCGGGTTCGAAGGCGTCGTAACTGAGGCCCATGGTGATCTCCCTCAGGCGGCAGGGCGGCAGCGCATCAGCGCGGCCCGCAGGCAGGAGGCCACCTCGACTCCGTCCTGATTGAAGGCCTTGTGCTCGAATGTGACGATGCCCTGCTCAGGCCGCGAGCGGCTGCGGCGGACCTCCCGCACCCAGGTCTCGGCGCGGATGGAATCGCCGGGGAAGACGGGCGCCGGGAACTTCACCTCGGTGAAGCCGAGATTGGCGACGGTGGTGTTCAGCGTCGTGTCGGCGACCGTGAGCCCGACCAGCAGGCCGAGGGTGAAGAGGCTGTTGACGATCGGACGGCCGTATTCGCTGCGCGCGGCGGCGTGGGCATCGATGTGCAGCGGCTGGGGGTTCAGCGTCAGGCAGGAGAACCAGATGTTGTCGGCCTCCGTTATGGTGCGCGTCACCTCGTGGGCGAAGTGGCGGCCGACGGTGAAGTCGTCGAAATAGAGCCCGGGCATGGGTTGCTCCTTCAGGATGTCGTGTCCGGCGCCAGCGCCACGAGGCGGTGGCCGGCCGGGACGGTTTCGCCCGCCGTCACCGCCACCGTGGCGATGGTGCCGGCGCGCGGCGCGGCAAGCGTCTGGAACAGTTTCATGGATTCGATGACCACAAGCGGCTGGCCGGCCTCGACCACGTCGCCCGGAGCCACCTTCACCTCGGCGACAATGCCAGGCATGGGGGCGAGGAGCGTGTCGCTGCCGGCGCCGCCCGCGCCTGCCGCTCGGTGGGCGTCGAGCGCGGTCTGCACCGTTGCGCGCCACTCGGCCTCGCCGAGGCGGAGCGTGACCGTTTCGCCTTCCACCACCGCCGTGCCGCGGCGGCTATCGCCGGCGATCCGGAAGGACAGCGCCGAGGGGTTTCCTTCCACATGGATGGCGAGCGGGCCTTCTGCAGTCACCAAGGCCAGGGCCTTTCCATCGAACCGGATGCGAGCGGTTTCGCGCGCGCCGTCGAGGGTGACGGTGAACTCCTGGACGGCCGGGCGGCCGGCTGGCGCGAGGACGCGGAAGCCGCGCAGCGCATTCCAGGGCGAAGAGGATGCCGTACGGGTCGTCGTGGCCATCACTGCCGCGGCGATGCCCGCGGCGCGATCGGGTGTGAGGGCAGGACGCGTCCAACCGTCGGGGAAGCGCTCGCGCAGCATCGCCGTGGTCGCGTGCCCTTCCGCGAAGGGTCCATGCCCCGCGACATCGACGAGGAAGGCGCGGTTCGTGTCGGGGCCGAGAACCGTCAGGTCCGACAGCCCGCGGATGAGCGCTTGCCGGGCGGCATCCCGCGTCGCGCCGTGGGCAATCACCTTGGCCACCATGGAATCGTAGTGGACGGTGATCTCCGATCCCGTCGCGATGCCGGAATCGATCCGTAGACCGGGCCGCGGGGCCGGCTCGCGCCACAGCGCCACCCGCCCCGAGGCCGGCATGAAGCCGGCTTCCGGCCGCTCGGCGAGAAGCCGCGCCTCGATGGCGTGGCCGGACGCGCGGATCGCCTCCTGCGGCAGCGGCAGCGGTTCTCCGGCAGCGATGCGGAGCTGCCACTCCACGAGGTCGAGGCCGGTGATCATCTCGGTGACCGGATGCTCCACCTGCAGGCGGGTGTTCATCTCCAGGAAGAAGTGCTCCCCCGTCGCGGCATCGACGAGGAACTCCATCGTGCCGAGGTTGCGATAGCCGATGGAGCGGGCGAGCCGCACGGCGTCGTCATAGAGCCGGCTGCGGATCGCGTCGGGGAGGTTGGGGGCGGGCGCCTCCTCGAAGACCTTCTGGTTGTTGCGCTGGACCGAGCAGTCGCGCTCGAACAGGTGCACCACCGCGCCGTGATGATCGGCGCAGACCTGCACCTCCACATGGCGGGCCGAGCGCACCAGCCGTTCCAGCAGCAGCCGGTCGTCGCCAAAGGCGGCCTTGGCCTCGCGCCGCGCGGTGGCGATGGCCTCGGCCATGTCGCCCGCGGCCTCCACCACCCGCATGCCCTTGCCGCCGCCACCAGCCGAGGCCTTCACCAGCAGCGGAAAGCTGACGCTCGCGGCCGCCGCGACCAGGGCCGCGTCGTCGCCGGTATCAGCGTCGAAGCCCGGCACCACCGGAACGCCCGCGGCGACCGCGAGGCGCTTCGCCGCGATCTTCGAGCCCATGGCGGCGACCACCTCAGCCGGAGGGCCGACAAAGGCAATGCCGGCAGCCGCGCAGGCGGCCGGAAAGTCCGGCCGTTCCGACAGGAAGCCGTAGCCGGGATGTATGGCGGCCGCGCCGGTCTGCCTTGCGGCTTCGAGAATGGCGTCAATGCGCAGGTAGCTGTCGCGGGCCGCGGCCGGGCCGAGGCGCACGGCCTCGTCGGCTTCCGTGACATGCGGGGCCGCCGCATCGGCATCCGAATAGACGGCGATGGTGCGCAGGCCCATGCGGCGGGCGGTGCGGATGATGCGGCGGGCGATTTCGCCGCGATTGGCGATGAGCAGGCTCTCGAACATGGCGCAGCTCACATCCGGTAGACCGGGCGGGGGGAGGTGTCGCGCGGCTCGCCGTGCGAAAGGGCGAGGCAGAGGCCGAGCAAGTCACGGGTCTGGTCCGGCTCGATGATGCCGTCGTCCCAGAGCCGGGCGGTCGCGTAGTAGGGGTCGCTCTGTTCCTCGAACTGCGCGCGGGTGCGGCGGTCGAGGGCGGCGATGGCCTCCTCGTCGGCGCCGCCCTTGAGGCTGGCGCGCCTCAGGTCGGTGACGACGGTCGCGGCGACCTCGGGGCTCATGGTGGCGATGCGGCTGTTCGGCCAGGCGAAGAGGAAGCGCGGGCGGAAGCCGCGGCCGCACATGCCGTAATTGCCCGCACCATAGGAGCCGCCGATGATGACGGTGAGCTTCGGCACGCGGGCATTGGAGACGGCGTAGACGAGCTTCGCCGAATGCTTGGCGATGCCGCCGCGCTCGGCCTCGGTGCCGACCATGAAGCCGGTGATGTTCTGCAGGAAGAGCAGGGGGATGTGGCGCTGGTCGGCGAGTTCGATGAAATGCGCGCCTTTCACCGCCGATTCCGAGAAGAGCACGCCATTGTTGGCGAGGATGGCGACGGGATAGCCATGGATGCGGGCGAAGGCGGTGACGAGGCTCGATCCGTAATCCGGCTTGAAGGGCTGCAGGGTGCCGCCATCGACCATCGCCGCGAGCGCCTCGGTCACGTCGTAGGGGCGCTTGAGGTCGGTGGGCACGATCTCCGTCAAGGACCGGGTGACGGCGGGCACCGTTGCGGCGAAGGGCGGCGGGGAGATCCGCCGCGCCTCACCGAAGCCGGAGACGATGGCGCGCAGCTTCGCCAGCGCCGCCCGCTCGTCGGCGGCGATGTGGTCGGAGACGCCGGAGACGCGGGTGTGCATGTCGGCGCCGCCCAGCGTCTCGCCGTCGACCACCTCGTTGATAGCCGCCTTGACGATGGGCGGGCCGCCGAGGTGGATGCGCCCCGTGCCGGCCACCATCACCACCTCGTCGGAGAGGGCGGGGATATAGGCGCCGCCGGCGGTGCAGCCGCCGAAGACGGCGGAGACCTGCGGGATGCCCGAGGCCGAGAGGCGGCACTGGTTGTAGAAGGTGCCGCCGAAATGGTCGCGGTCGGGGAAGACGCGGTCCTGTTCCGGCAGGAAGGCGCCGCCGCAATCGACGAGGTAGAGGCAGGGCAGCCGGTGCTCCTCGGCGATTTCCTGGGCGCGCAGGTGCTTCCTCACCGTCTCGGCGAAGAAGGACCCGCCCTTCACCGTCGCATCGTTGGCGATGATCATGCAGGGCGTGTCGTGGACAATGCCGATGCCGGTGACGATGCCGGCCGCCGGCACTTCGCCGCCATAGAGGCGATGGGCGGCGAGGGGCGAGAGCTCGAGGAAGGGGCTGCCGGGATCGAGCAGCAGGTCGATGCGGTCGCGCACCAGGATCTTGCCGCGGGCGTGGTGGCGATCGACCTGCGCCTTGCCGCCTCCGGCGAGAACGGCGGCATGCTCGGCGCGAAGCCGCGCGATCAGATCGGCGAAAGGCTCAGGGCCCGGGCTTTGAAGGCTGGCGGCGGTCACGGCGATCCCCTGCTTGACCCGGCCAGTCTGCCTACCTAACGTCTGTTAGGTCAAGATTGCCGAGGGACCGCCATGACCATCCGTCCGAATCCCGCCGAGCTCACCGCCGGGGCACGCTCGCCCTTCTTCGAGCCGGAACACGAGATGCTGCGCGACCAGGTGCGCCGCTTCGTCGATGAGGAGGTGAAGCCCCATGCGGAGGCCTGGGAGGAGGCGGGCTTCGTGCCGCGCGCCGTGCTGCGGCGCATGGGCAGCCTCGGCTTCTTCGGCATCCGCTATCCGGAAGTCTTCGGCGGTTCGGCGATGAATGCGCTGGCGACCGTCGTCTATGCGGAGGAACTGGGTCGCTCGACCTATAGCGGCGTCGCCATCACCGCGCTGGTCCATACCGACATGGCCTCGGTCCATGTGTTCAATGCCGGCACGGAGGCCCAGAAGGCGAAGTGGATGCCCGGCATCGTCTCCGGCGATGTCATCACCGCCGTGGCGGTGACCGAGCCGGATGCGGGTTCGGACGTGAAGGGCATCCGCACCACGGCGCGGCGGGTGGAGGGCGGCTTCGTGCTGAACGGCACCAAGCTCTACATCACCAACGGCGTCCATGCCGATCTCTACTGCGTCGCCGCCAAGTCGGACACCGGCGGGCCGGCGTCAAAATCCGTGACCATGTTCCTCGTCGAGAAAGGGACGCCGGGGTTCCGCGTCGGCCGCGCTCTCGACAAGCATGGCTGGCGCTCCTCCGACACGGCCGAGCTGGTCTTCGAGGATTGCTTCGTGCCCGAAAGCGCCATTCTCGGCGAGGAAGGCCGCGGCTTCTACGCCATCATGAAAAACTTCCAGAACGAGCGGCTGGTGCTCGGCGCCATGGCGGTCGGGGAATCGCAGGCGGCGCTCGACCTGACGCTGGACTATGTGAAGACGCGCAAGGCCTTCGGCGCGCCGCTCTGGGACAAGCAGGCGATCCGCCAGAAGCTGTCGCTGCTCGCGGCGCGCACCGAGGCTTGCCGGCAGCTCGTCTATGCTACCGCCTGGCGCGAGACGCGCGGCGAGGAGGTGACGCGCGAGGTGTCGATGGTCAAGGCGCTCTGCGGCGAGCTGGTCAACGAGGTCATGTATGGCTGCCTGCAATTCCATGGCGGCTTCGGCTTCATGCGCGGCAGCGCCATCGAGCGCATGACGCGCGACGCCCGTGTCCAGTCGATCGGCGGCGGCGCGACGGAGGTCATGCTGGAAGAGGTCGCCAAGCGGCTCTGACGCCGCTTGCCGCGCGAGGCGGAGCGTGGGACATCGCGGCGGCCGGAGGGGTTGAGCGGAATGGACGGCGCGAGCGCGTCTGAGGTCAGCAGGGACATGGAGGCGGCGCCGCGGGACGGGCGCCGCACGATCCTCGACGCCGCGGCGCGGATCCTGCGCCACAACGGCTACAAGGCGACGACCCTGCGCGACATCGCCGCCGCCGTCGGCATCAAGGCCGGCAGCATCTACTACCATTTCGCGTCCAAGGACGCGATCGTCGCCGCGGTGATGAACGATGGTGTCGAGCGCGTGCAGGAGGGCGTTTCGCGGGCGCTGTCCGGCCTGCCCGCGACGGCGGGACCGGCCGAGCGGTTGGAGGCAGCGATCGCCGCCCATCTCCACGCGCTGCTCGAGTACAGCGACTACACCTCCGCCGGCCTCAAGGCCTTCACCGATGCGCCGGAAGCGGTGCGGACCGCGGCGCGGCCGGTGCGCAAGCGCTACGAGGCGGTGTGGGACGGCATCGTCGCCGATCTCGTGGCGGCGCGGCTCGTGCCGGATGACGTGCCGGCCGAGACCCTCGCCCTCGCCATTCTCGGCATGATGAACTGGTCGCCGGAATGGTATCGCGCCGACCGTCACGCCATCGACCGGCTGGCGCGCGATTTCGCCGCCATCGTTCTGCGCCGTCCGGCGGGCTGAGCCACGCGGCCTTTACGGCGCCTTTACGCCCACCGCCCCTTTCGCCGTCGCGGCTTTACGCGCGCAATCCCTAGCTTCGGTCCATCCCAGACCGGAGCTCTCCCATGTGGATCGACCTTCTGTTCCTCGCCGGCGGCCTTGCCGGCTTCGCCCTGGTGGCCGCCGCCGTTACCGGCGCCGAGCGCGTGTGAGGCGGCGATGACCTTCGACATCGGCCTCGGCCTCGCCTTCGCGCTCTTCGCCTTCGGCTACCTCATGGTGGCCCTGCTGCGCCCCGAGCGCTTCTGAAAGCTCAATCCATGACACCCGATCTTCTCCAGGCCCTGCTCTATGCGGGCCTTCTCGTCGTCATCGCCGTTCCGCTTGGCCTCTACATGGCCCGGGTCTTCGCCGGCGATGCCACCTTCCTTGCCCCGCTGGAGTGGGCGCTTCTCGCCCCCGCCGGCATCCGCGCCGAGGAGGGCCAGCACTGGACGCGCTACGCGCTGTCGCTGGTGGCGTTCAATGCCGTCGGCTTCCTCGTCCTGTTCCTCGTCCTGCGCTTCCAGCACCTCCTGCCGCTGAACCCGCAGGGCTTCGACGGCGTGCCGGCGCATCTCGCCTTCAACACCGCCATCTCCTTCGTCACCAACACCAACTGGCAGTCCTATGGCGGCGAGACGACGCTCTCGCACCTCTCCCAGATGGTGGGCCTGACGACGCAGAACTTCGTCTCGGCCGCCTCCGGCATGGCGGTCGCCGCCGCCGTCGCCCGCGGCTTTGCCGGCCGCCAGGTGCGCACCATTGGCAACTTCTGGAGCGACCTCGTCCGTTCGGTCCTCTACGTGCTGCTGCCGCTCGCGGTGCTGCTCGCCATCGCCTTCGTCGCCACGGGCATGCCGCAGACGCTGGCCGCCTCGGTGGATGCCACGACCGTGGAAGGCGGCCGGCAGACGCTGGCGCTGGGGCCGGTGGCGAGCCAGGTCGCCATCAAGCAGCTCGGCACCAATGGCGGCGGCTTCTTCAACGTCAATTCAGCCCATCCCTTCGAGAATCCGACGGCGATCTCGAACCTCCTGTCGCTCGTCGCCATCCTGGCGATCCCGGTGGCCTTCTGCTTCACCTATGGCCGCATGGTCGGCGACCGCCGCCAGGGCGTCGCGCTCTTCGCCGCCATGGGCGTGATGCTCCTGCTCGCCTTCGTCGCGCTCTACGCTGCCGAGAAGGCCGGCAACCCGCTGCAGGCCGGGCTCCTCGTCCCCGGCTCGGGCAACATGGAGGGCAAGGAGGTCCGCTTCGGCGTCATCGGCTCGGCGCTCTGGGCGGTGGCGACCACCGCCGCCTCCAACGGCTCGGTCAATGCCATGCATGACAGCCTCACGCCGCTCGGCGGGCTCGTCGCCATGCTGCAGATGCAACTCGGCGAGATCGTCTTCGGTGGTGTCGGCGTCGGCCTCACCGGCATGCTGCTCTTCGTGATCCTCACCGTCTTCCTGGCCGGGCTCATGGTCGGCCGCACGCCGGAATATCTCGGCAAGAAGATCGAGGCGCGGGAGGTGAAGCTTGCGGCTCTGACACTCCTGGTCATGCCGATCGGCGCACTGGCGCTGGCCGCCATCGCCATCGTCGCCGGCGCGGCGCAGGGCTCCATCCAGGATGCCGGACCGCACGGCCTGTCCGAGCTGCTCTACGCCTATTCCTCGGCAACGGGGAACAACGGCTCCGCCTTCGCCGGCTTCAACGCCAACGTGCCCTTCCACAACACGCTGCTCGGCATCGCCATGCTGCTCGGCCGCTTCGGCTACATCGTGCCGATCCTCGCCATTGCCGGCTCGCTCGCCGCGAAGAAGACCGCCCCCGCCTCGGCCGGCACCTTCCCGACCCACGGCCCCGTCTTCGTCGTGCTGCTGGTGGTGACCATCCTCATCGTCGGCGCGCTCACCTTCCTGCCGGTCCTCGCCCTCGGCCCCATCGCCGAACAGGTCTCGATCCTCGCCGGCAAGGCCTTCTGAAAGTCCCCGCCATGACCCAGATCCCCAACACCACGCCCGCGCCGTCGCCGGCAGCCGAGATCGGCCTGTTCGACGGTCGCATCCTCAAGGCCGCGGCCCTCCAGGCCTTTGCCAAGCTCGATCCGCGCGGCCTCGTGCGCAACCCCGTCATCTTCGTCACCGCGCTGGTGGCGGTGCTGGCCACCATCCTCGCCGCCCGCGAGGTCGCCAACGGGGGCGTGAATGCCTTCATCGGCGTGCAGATCGCCATCTGGCTGTGGTTCACGGTGCTCTTCGCGAACTTCGCCGAAGCGGTGGCCGAGGGCCGCGGCAAGGCCCGCGCCGATGCGTTCCGCGCCACGCGCTCCAATGCCCGTGCCAAGGTGCTGGTGGAGGCCGCGCGCCGCGACGTCTGGCAGGCGAAGGACATCGACGACGTCGCCATCGACGACATCATCCTCGTCGAGGCCGGTGACACGATCCCGACCGATGGCGAGGTGATCGAGGGCGTCGCCTCGGTGGACGAGAGCGCCATCACCGGCGAGAGCGCCCCCGTCATCCGCGAGTCCGGTGGCGATCGTTCC